>JACZCV010010659.1_pt1 | contig 11229 bp, 9 predicted proteins | sample 8641841 | NCBI WGS metagenome assembly JACZCV01 (sample SAMN15324606, study PRJNA640507) | soil metagenome | isolation source: monocropping sugarcane control | place: China: Luxin town, Laibin City, Guangxi Province | collected 2019-07-25 | depth 10cm m
CCATCTTCCAGGCGACGCTCCCTGCCGATTGGTCCAAGGCGAATCAAACCCACTACCTCGGTCAGGTGCTCGGCGCGCGACCGGGCGCCGGCGGCCTCTCCGAGCTGCGCAAGCAATACGCACACCCGCTGTGGTTGCTCATGGCCGCCGTCGCCGTCGTGTTGATGATTGCCTGCGTGAATATCGCGAACCTGCTGTTGGCGCGCGGAGCAGCGCGCCAACGCGAGATTGCCATCCGCCTCTCGCTCGGCGCGGGCCGCTCACGCGTGGTCCGCCAGCTGCTGAGCGAGAGCGTGCTGCTCGCGCTGATCGGCGCCGCGTTAGGCGCGGTCTTCGCGCACTGGGCGGACCGCGTGATCGTGGCGTGGATCTCCACGCGACACCAACCCGCGCTGCTGGATCTGTCGATCGACTGGCGCGTCCTCGGCTTCATGGTCATCGCCGCGTTCGTCACGGCTGCGTTGTTCGGCCTGCTGCCATCGTGGCGTGCGACGCGCGTCGACCCGCAGACCATGATGAAGTCCGGCGGGCGTGGCGTAGCACGCGGTCGGCGCCAGCGGATCAGCCGGCCGCTCGTGGCCGCGCAGCTCGCGCTCTCGCTGGCGCTGGTCACCGGCGCGGGTCTCCTGCTCACGACGTTCCTCAATCTTGATGCCGTCGATCCCGGCTTCCGTCGCGAGGGCGTCTACATCGTGCAGACCGATTTCGCCCACGCCGCCTCCGATACGGCGCGACTGCCCATCATGGAGCGCGAAGTACTCGGGCGACTCGGCGCGATTCCGGGCGTGAGGAGCGTGAGCCTGTCCGCGTTCACGCCGATGAGCGGCGCGCGCTGGAACGAATTCATTCTGGCGCCGGGTTACGTCGCGCGCGATGACGCGGACTCGCTCTCCTACTTCAATGAGGTGAACGACAGCTTCTTCGCGACGATGGGTACGCCGCTCTTGGCCGGGCGCACCTTCCGCGTCGGCGACGGCGACGCTCCGACTACGCCGGCGATCGTAACGCGCACGATGGCCCGCCACTTTTTCGGCGTCGACAACCCACTCGGCCGTACGTTTCGGACGCCCGTTGCAGATTCGGCCTCTCCGCCCTACGAGATCGTCGGTGTCGTCGGCGACAGCAAGTACAACACGCTCGACGAGACGACGCGGCCGATCGTCTACCTTCCGTTAGGCGCCAGGGCCGGCATACACGGATGGACCCAGTGGAACTACGAGTTGCGCAGCGAGTTGCCCATGTCGAGCATCCTGCCGGCGGCGCGCAACGCGATTGTGGGCGTGAGCCCGACGATCGAGCTCGATGCGACCACGCTCTCGGCGCAGGTCGAAGCGACGCTCGCACGTCCGCGTCTCCTGGCGACGTTGTCAAGCTTCTTCGGCGTCCTCGCGCTCGTGCTCGCCGTGGTCGGACTGTACGGCACGCTCGCGTATGATGTTGCGCGCCGCCGCAACGAGATCGGAATTCGCATGGCCCTCGGCGCCGCCTGGCGCGATGTCGTGCGTCTCGTCCTCGGCGACGCCGGGAGGATCGTCGCCGTGGGGATCGTCGTAGGCGCGGTGCTTTCACTCGCCGGATCGCATCTCGTCTCGTCATTGCTGTACGGGGTGGCGCCCCAAGACGTGCGCACGCTCGCGGGCGCCATACTCGTCCTGGCGCTCACGGCGCTGATCGCCACGATGCTCCCGGCGTGGCGCGCTGCCCGAACGGACCCGACGGAGGCGCTGCGCGAAGAATGATCGGCCACAGAGCGGGCGGATGACCCGCCGCTTGTAACGCGGCCGTCCGACGGTCAGCTTTCACGGGTTATGCCCGACGAGCGGCTGATCGTTCGCGGCGCCCGCGAACACAATCTCAAGAACATCGACATCGCGATCCCCCGCGACCGATTGACCGTGATCACCGGTCTGTCGGGCTCGGGGAAGTCCTCGCTTGCCTTCGACACGATCTACGCCGAGGGACAACGGCGCTATGTCGAGTCACTGTCGGCGTACGCGCGACAGTTCCTCGGCTTGATGGAAAAGCCCGATGTCGACGCGATCGAAGGTTTGTCGCCCGCGATCTCCATCGAGCAGAAGTCGGCGGGCCACAACCCGCGGTCCACCGTCGGCACCGTCACGGAGATTTACGACTACCTGCGCCTGCTCTATGCCCGAGTCGGCACGCCGCACTGCCCCAACTGCGGTCGCGCCGTCGAGCGGCAGAGCGCGACGCAGATCGCCGACACCATTCTGTCGTGGCCGGCAAACACGCGCATCGAAGTGCTGGCGCCGCTCGTGCGGGGACGCAAAGGCGAGTTCCGCGATCTGCTCGAGTCCGCGCGCAAGCAGGGCTTCGTGCGCGCGATGATCGACGGCAAAGCGGTGGAGTTGGCGAATCCGCCGAAGCTGGCCAAGACGGTCAACCACAGCATCTCGGTGATCGTCGACCGGCTGACGGTGCGCGAGGAGGATCGCGGCCGCCTAACGGACTCGCTGGAGACCGCGCTCAAGCTCGCGGACGGCCTGGTCGAAGTGGAGCGCCACGGCGGCGAGGCCTCGTCGGCGTCGCAGATCTTTTCCGAGCGCTACGGTTGTCCCGAGTGCGGCATCTCGCTCACGGAGCTCGAGCCGCGCCAGTTCTCGTTCAATTCACCGTTCGGTGCGTGCGCCGAGTGCGGTGGGTTAGGCACGCGGCGCGAAGTGAGCGAGGAGTTGATCCTGGGCGACCCGCGGATCTCGATCCTCGAGGGCGTGATTCTCCCGTGGGGCGAGCCGGCCGGACACTTGCGCAAGTCGGTGCTCCCGGCGCTCGCCAAGCAGTATAAGTTCGACCTCAACACACCGTGGGGCGACCTGTCGCAGAAGGTGCGCGACGTCGTGCTGTACGGCGCGGCAGGTCGCAAGATGACGTTCCGGTTGGACACCGAGAAGTTCCACGGCGAATACCAGGGCGCATGGGAGGGGGTGTTGTCGCTCGTGCAGCGCCGCTATCGCGAGACGACCTCGGATGCGGTGCGCGTGGAGCTCGAGGAGTTCATGGTGGAGGCGCCGTGCACGGCATGCGGCGGACGACGCCTCAAGCCGGAGTCACTGGCCGTGACGGTCGGCGACAAGAACATCGGCGAGCTCGTCGAGATGTCGGTCACGGCCACGCTCCGGTTTCTGGAATCGCTGCCGCTCAGGTCTAACGGAAAGCCGGGGCTCGATGCATCGATCGCGGGCCCCATCCTCAAGGAAGTGCGCGAGCGCCTGCGCTTCCTTGCCGACGTCGGACTCGACTACCTGACGCTCAGCCGCTCCGCCGAATCGTTGTCGGGCGGCGAGGCCCAACGCATTCGGTTGGCCACGCAGATCGGGTCGCGTCTCGTGGGCGTGCTGTACATCCTCGACGAGCCGTCGATCGGTCTGCACCAGCGCGACAATGCACGCCTGCTCGCGACGCTGCGGCAGCTGCGCGACCTGGGCAATACGGTCATCGTCGTCGAGCACGATGAAGAGACGATGCGCGAAGCCGATCATCTGATCGACCTCGGACCGGGTGCGGGCCGCCATGGCGGCGAGGTGGTCGCGCAGGGCACGGTTGACGAAGTGTCGCGCAACCCGATGTCGCTCACGGGGCGCTACCTCAGCGGCGAGCTCCGCATCGACGTCCCCCCGCCGGGCGAGCGGCGCCAGCCGCAGCGCGGCCGAGCGCTGCGCGTCGAGGGGGCGCGGGCGCACAACCTGTCGAACCTCGACGTCGACTTTCCGTTAGGCCTGTTCGTCGCCGTCACCGGCGTGTCCGGGTCGGGCAAGTCGACGCTGGTGGAAGACATCGTGCACCGGTCGCTCGCGCGCCACTTCTACCGCGCGCGCCTCATCCCCGGCGAGCACGACCGGATCCTCGGCCTCGAGCACATCGACAAGGTCATCGACATCGACCAGAGTCCGATTGGCCGCACGCCGCGCAGCAACCCGGCCACATACACGGGCCTCTTCACGCCGATTCGAGAGCTGTTCGCCGAATTGCCCGACGCGAAGATTCGCGGCTATGGGCCGGGCCGGTTCTCGTTCAACGTGAAGGGCGGCCGCTGCGAGGCATGTCAGGGCGACGGCCTCGTGAAAATCGAGATGCACTTTCTCCCGGACGTGTACGTCCCGTGCGAGGTGTGCAAGGGCAAGCGCTACAACCGGGAGACGCTCGAGGTGCGATTCCGCGGCGCGTCGATCGCCGACGTGCTCGACATGACCGTCGAGGATGCCGCCGCGTTCTTCGCCAACCAGCCACGCGTTAGGCAGAAGCTCGAGACGCTGGTCGACGTCGGGCTGGGTTACGTCCACCTGGGCCAGAGCGCCACCACGCTCTCGGGCGGCGAAGCCCAACGCGTGAAGCTCGCCACCGAGCTCTCCAAGCGGGACACGGGCCGCACGTTCTACATTCTCGACGAGCCCACCACGGGCCTGCACTTCGAGGATGTCCGCCTGCTGCTGCGCGTGCTGCACCGGTTGGTCGACAAGGGGAACACGGTGCTCGTGATCGAGCACAATCTCGATGTCATCAAAACCGCCGACTGGATCATCGACCTCGGTCCGGAAGGCGGTGCCAACGGCGGCAGGATCATCGCGACGGGCACGCCGGAGGATGTCGCCAAAACGTCGGGCTCGTCCACCGGAGACTTCCTCCGCAAGGTGCTAACGCTACCGGCGAAGCCCACGGCTCCGAGAGCGCGCAGTCGCCGAGTGGAGCAGGAAACGGCGAGCCAATGATGGCGACCCGCCCCATTCCCTATTCCCCATTCCCCAAGCGAGCGCCAGCGAGCGCTTCCCTCGAGTAATGGTTTCTATACTCGATATCATCGGCCCGATCATGGTCGGCCCGTCCTCGTCGCACACCGCCGGGGCCTGCCGCATCGGGCTGCTCACGCGCATGCTGGCGGGCGGCACGCCCGAACGCGCGCGCATCGAGCTCCACGGCTCGTTCGCCCGCACCGGCGAAGGCCACGGCACCGACAAGGCGATCGCCGGCGGTCTGTTAGGCATGCGCCCCGATGACGAGCGCCTCCGCGACGCGTTGGATATCATGGAGCGCGAAGGCCTCGACTACACGTTCGAGAAAACCTCGCTCGACGACGATGCGCATCCCAACACCACCCGCATCACGGCGCTGCACGGCGGCTTCGAGGCCGTCGTCATCGGCTCGTCGTTAGGCGCGGGGCGCATCCGCCTCACCGAAGTCGACGGTTTCCCGGTCGACATCTCGGGCAGCCTGCCCACACTCGTCCTCATCGCCGAAGACCGCCCCGGATCCATCGCCCGCATCGCGGGCGTGCTCGCCGACGAACGCATCAACCTGGCCACCATGCGCGTCACCCGAAAGGAACGCGGCGGCGACGCGTTCATGGTGATCGAGCTCGACGAGGCGCCGAGCCCGCACGCGACGAGCCGCATCGGCGCGCTGGAATGGGTCCGCTGGGTCCGCGCGCTGGAAAAAGTCGGAGCCTAACGCAATGTTCCGTTCGTTGGCCGACGCCATCGCGGCCGCCGAGTCGCGCGGCGCAACCCTGTCCGACGTGGCGTTCGACGCGGAAGCCAAAGATCAGGGACGCGACCGCGCCGACATTCGCGCCGCCCTCGAGCGCGCTCTTCGCGTCATGCGCGGTGCCGTTACGCGCGGCATGCAAGGCGACCTCTACTCGGCCTCCGGACTCGTCGGCGGCGACGCGGCCAAGGTGCGCGCGAGCCACGACGGTCCGCTCGCCGACACACCATTCCACGAGATCCTCGCGCGCGCTCTCGCGGTGCAGGAAGTGAACGCCGCGATGGGTGTCATCGTCGCCGCGCCGACCGCCGGTGGCGCGGGCGTGCTTCCCGCGGTGCTCACGGGTCTCGCTGACGCGCGCGGAATAGATGATGCGCGCGTCGTCAGCGCCCTCGCGACCGCTGGTCTCATCGGCGCGGTAATCGCGGAGCGCGCCTCGCTATCCGGCGCCGAAGGCGGATGCCAGGCGGAGACGGGCGCGGCGGCCGCGATGGCCGCGGGATCGAGCGTCGAATTGCTTGGCGGTACGCCCGCGCAGGTGGGTCACGGCGTCGCACTCACCATGCAAGGCATGCTCGGACTGGTGTGCGATCCGTTGGGCGGACTCGTCGAATTGCCGTGCGTCTTCCGCAACGCGACCGGCTCCGCCATCGCCCTCGCCGGCATCGAGATGGCATTGGCCGGCGTCACGTTCGCGATTCCGGTCGATGAAGTGATCGATACGATGGGTGAAATCGGACGCGCGATGGACGTGCGCTACCGCGAGACTGCCGGCGGCGGGCTCGCGGCCACGCCGACGGGGCGCCGACTGGCCCGCGAGCGCTTGGTCCAGATTCGTCGGTCGACGCACTGACCCGGCGTCTGTTGGCGGGTTCACAACGGAAGTATCTTCACGCGTAGGGGATGGCCCTCGGATGAAACGCCGTGTGCGCGGGCTGCGTACGGTGAAACAGAGGGGGTCCGCGTCCGCTTTGCGAACCAGGCATCACGGTGCACGGTGCTCGCGCTGCCAGACTTCGTTCTCACGACCCAGAGTCAAGACCCATGGTCACTAAAGAAGAGATCGAAGGCTTTCTCGACCGGTTGTCTATCGACGGTGCGAGCCACTCGGAGATTCATCCGGGAATGTGGATCGTGCGTCCCGGCGGAGAGCTCGATGCGGATGTGGTGGTGCATTACTCCCCACCGGTGTTGTTACTTCGCATGAAGGTGATGGATCTGCCTAAAGATGCACATGCCGGTGCGACGCTTTCGCGGCGTCTCCTCGAGCTCAATGCGAGCGAATTGGTGCACGGCTCGTACGGTATCGAAGGCGATGCCGTGGTTCTCACCGAGGCGATGGAACTGTCGCACCTCGACTACGAAGAATTTCTTGCTGCCTACGAATCCATGACGCTCGCGCTGGCGTCCCACCTGCGCGAGCTCGCGCCGTACCGCGAGGATCGGTGAGCCATGGGTCTTCTCGACCGTCTTTCGACACTCATCAAGTCCAACATCAACGAACTCATCTCCTCGGCGGAAAATCCCGAGAAGATGTTGAATCAGATCTTGATCGACATGCGCTCGCAGCTCGCCAAGGCCAAGCAGCAGGTGGCCGCGGCGATCGCCGACGAACGCCGCCTGCGCGATCAGGTCGATAGCGAATACAAAGAGGGCGGGGAATGGGAGAAGCGCGCGATGCTCGCGGTGCAGGAAGGCCGCGATGATCTCGCCAAGCAAGCGCTGCTCCGCCAGAACGAGCATCTCTCGCATGCCCAACAACTCGAGGGTACCTGGACCGCGCACCAGGCGGAGACCGAGAAGCTCAAGAACTCGCTCCGCGACCTCAACGACAAAATCGAAGAGGCCAAGCGCAAGAAGAATCTGCTCGTCGCCCGACAGAAGCGCGCCGAAGCGCAGAAGCGCATCCAGGAAACGATGTCGTCGATGTCGGAGAAGTCCGCGTTCGAGGCCTTCGAGCGGATGGAAGCCAAGATCGAAGACAACGAACGGCGCATGCTGGCCAACGCGGAAATCGATGAAGAGTTCAGCGGCGACCGCCTAACGAAGGACTTCAAGTCGCTCGAGAAGGGCGCGGTGTCCAACAACGCCGACGCCCAGCTCCTCGCGCTCAAACAGAAGATGGGCATGCTGCCGCAGGGCGCGCCCGCGCAAAACAGGCAACTCGGCACCGGCGGCAACAATCGGCCGGCTGAGGAAACGGTGCACGCGGAAATCGAAGACGATCACGGCGCCGCACCCGGGGGAGGGGGAGGGGGAGGGGGAGGGGAGGCCAAGAAGCCGGCGTGAACGCTGCACCAGTTGGAGGCGGACCCGGAGGCACCAGTGCAACGGGGGCAGGCAGCGGAGGATCGTCGCGATTCCGCTTTGCCCCCGTGCTTGCGGCTACCGTCATCACGCTGCTCGCTCTGCTGCTGCTCTACTCCACGGCAGAGCTCTTCCTCCTCCTCTTCATTGCGGTACTGATCTCGTTGTACCTCGGCGCGCTGTCCGACGGCATCCAGAGCCGCACGGGGTGGCCGCGCCGAGGGGCGGTGGCGCTCGCGATCGTCGCATCGCTCGCGGTGTTCGTCGGGTTCTTCTGGCTGCTCGTGCCGCCGATCGTCGAACAGACGCAAGCGTTAGTCAAAGTTCTCCCCGACACGATTCTCCGCTGGGACAGCGCGATCGACCAGGCGCTGGCCCGCAACCCGGCGCTGCGCTCGCTGTGGAATCCGGGGCAGCACCGCGTCTTGCTCGCCGTCTATGAGCAGACGTCGCGCTATTTCACCGACGTCCTGCCCAAGTTGTTCGGCGCGCTCGGCTTTACGATCGAGATCGTGTCGGTCGCGATCATGGGCGTCTACCTGACGCTGCACCCGGGATTGTATCGCGAGTATCTCATCGCCCTCTTCCCGCCGTTGCACCGCGACCTCGTGCGCAACGTCCTCGCCGATTTGTCGCGGACGCTGCGCTCCTGGATCGTCGGCCAGCTGACGTCGATGACGCTCCTGGGCGTCCTCACGACGATCGGATTGTGGGCGTTAGGCGTGCCGTACTGGTTGACCTTCGGCCTGTTCGCCGGCGTCGCCGCGATCGTACCGTTCTTCGGTACGCTCGTGTCGACGCTGCTGCCGGCGCTGTTCGTGTTGGGCGCTTCGGGTGGACCGGGTCGCGCGCTGGCCGTCGTCGGGTTAGGCGTCGTGATCCACCTGATCGAAGGCAATGTGGTCTCGCCGCTCATCATGCAGCGCCAGGTGAATCTCCCGCCGGTGTTGACGATCCTGAGCGTGCTCATCATGGGCAAGCTGCTCGGCCCCGTCGGCCTGCTCGTCGCCGTGCCGACCCTCGTGCTCCTCGACGTGATCGTGCGCCGCGTGCTGATGAACCGTATTTACGAGGGGCACGGGTTCCGTCGCTTGGTGCGCGACCGCGCGTTCGTGGTCAAAGCACCGGCGCCCGAAACCGACGTCGTCGTTCCCGCACATCCTCCAGACGTGCTCGCCCGCGCCGAGGCGTCGGGCGCCAAACGCGTCGCCTAACTTACACGCCATGTCGTCCGACCTTCGCTTCCTGATCCTCGTCGAGGGCCAGTTCGGCCCGCTCTCGTCCAAGACCGCCAACTCGTGCATTCGCTACACGCCGGACCGCGTCGCCGCAGTGATGGACTCGCGCTTCGCGGGCAAGACGTCGCAGGACGTGCTCGGGTTCGGCGGCGCCATTCCGGTGGTCGGCACACTCGCCGATGGTCTCGCGCGCAAACCCACGGCGCTGCTCATCGGCGTCGCACCGCAGGGAGGCCGCCTGCCTAACGATTGGCGCGCGACCATTCTGGGCGCCATCGACGCGGGCCTCGATGTGTGGAGCGGGTTGCACACGTTCCTGAGCCACGATGAGGAGTTCGCGGCGCGCGCGGCCCAACGCGGTGTCACGCTCCACGACCTGCGCTTGCCGCCCGCGGATCTCCCGGTGGCCGGTGGTCGGGTGCGCGATGTCGCTGCGACCGTCGTCCTGACGGTGGGCTCCGACTGCAACATCGGAAAAATGACCGCCGCCCTGCAGCTGCGGGACGGACTCGCCCAACGCGGACGCGCCGTCCGCTTCGCCGGGACCGGCCAGACCGGTATCCTCATAGAAGGATGGGGCATCGCCGTCGACGCGGTCATCGCCGACTTCATCGCCGGCGCGGCCGAACGCCTCGTGCTCGAAGCCGCCGACGGCGCCGACATCGTGTTGGTCGAAGGGCAGGGATCGGTCATCCATCCGGGGTACTCGGGCGTGACCTTGGGCCTCCTCCACGGATCGCTTCCGCACGCACTCGTGCTCTGCACACAGCCGTCGCGCACCACGATCACCAACAATCCCTGGATCAAAATCCCGCCGCTCAAAGACATCATCGCGCTCCACCACGCGCTCACCAAGCCGCTGCGCGCCGCACCGGTCCTCGCCGTGTGCCTGAACACGTACGATTTGCCCGAGCGCGCTGCCCTCGATGCCATCGCCCGCGCGAGTGACGAAACCGGATTGCCGGCGACCGACCCCGTTCGCTTCGACCCGGAGCCGATCGTCCAGGCGATCGACGCATTCCACGCCGCCCGCACCCGCAATATTTCGCCACGCGCCGCAGCGATTCGCTAACGCTCCACCACCGACCCGCCGCGAGATTGTCGCCTGACTCCCGCGGCGGCGCCCACCCCGTGCCCGCCGCGCAACACGCGACTGCGGGTGAACGATGCCTTACATCCAGAAACCATTGGGCGATTTTGCGTTAGTCATCCGCGGGCTGCGGAAGTCGTTCCTCGCGGGCGTCCAAGGGTGCCACGCCCGCGTCAATGTGCTCAACGGCATCGATGTCGATGTCCGTGCCGGTGAAATCGTCGGCGTGTACGGTCCCGTGGGCAGCGGCAAAACCACACTGCTCCTGTGCATGGCAGGTCTTTTACGACCCGATGCCGGCACCGTGCAGGCCTGCGGCGTGGCGCCACAGCATCTCGTCGCCTATGTGGACGCTGCGGCGCGCAGCGGCTCGCGGTTGTCGCCAACGCAAGTGCTCGCACGCGCGCTCGCTGCCGGGACTCCAATTCTCCTGTTGGACGGCGTCCTCGGTGACTTGTCCACAGGCTCCCGCACAATACTCGGCGAACTCGCTAGTCGCGGCATGACCATCGTCGCCGCGGATCGCGATCGATCCCGCCTCGAACCATGGGTCGAGCGCGTGATCACCATTCGCGACGGAACCGCCCGATCCACACTGCCGTCACCCAAGGCCGCGCTGCACCACGCATCGCCGGCTCGCGTGGCTGAGCCTAACTTGCGAGCCACGCCGCCGTGATTCGCGCGCCAAACACCCTCAGCGCAGATACCGCTCCGCGGCGCGCACTATCTCCTCGTCACCGTCGCGTCGCGCACGGGCCAATAGCCGCTCGACCTCAGCGCGGAGCGCGTCCGCACCCCAATAGAATCCGGTCGCCTCTTCCGCACTCGCTGTCTCGCCATCCAACGACGCCCGCAACAACGTTTCGGCGGCAGCGGCCCCAAACGCTGGATCGTCACGCGGCGGCAAGTTGTATCGCTTGCTCGGTCCACGCCCGGACGCATCCTCGTTCACGAACGCTCGCGACATCTCGCCCTCCGTGCTCGCCGCGGACTCCGTCTAAAATCGTGATAGCATCCGCCGTATGTCTCGCCAAGAAAAACCGCAACTGCTTTCAAAGGATAACGAAAGTGAAACAAGGGATAACGAAAGTGATC
>JACZCV010016907.1_pt1 | contig 11218 bp, 11 predicted proteins | sample 8641841 | NCBI WGS metagenome assembly JACZCV01 (sample SAMN15324606, study PRJNA640507) | soil metagenome | isolation source: monocropping sugarcane control | place: China: Luxin town, Laibin City, Guangxi Province | collected 2019-07-25 | depth 10cm m
ACGTCCGGATCGCGAGGCATCCACATCGCGATCCCGTTGCCACGCTCGACGTCGTATCACACGGCAGTCATGATCACGCAGGATGCCGCGGCGCGTGTGGTCGAGCAGCACGCGCGTCAGGCTACGGTCGAGCGCGCTCTCGACAACCGGCCACGCGGCACCGTATACGTTGATTGCTTGCAGAACGCGCGCGGCAAGAGCGTCGCCGCTGCCTACGCGGTGCGCGCGAAGCCCGGCGCCACCGTATCCGCTCCGCTCACATGGGAGGAGGTCGACGAAGCGCTGGACCTGCGCGATTTCACACTGGCCACGATGCCGGAGCGTCTGGAGCGTACGGGCGACCTCTGGCGCGATGGCCTCGAGCGAGGGAACTCCGCGAGCGCCATCCGCGCTAGTGCGACAGCGGGCGGCAAACGACGGCGCACCCGCGCGAGTATCAAGTAGAGCGTTAGGCAGGCGCTCCTGCCGGCGCACAACTTCGTCCTTCGATGATCGAGTGCTGTGTTTCTTTATTTGCGTGAGCTGCCCGGCGGCGGCCTGGTGACGATCGAGGCGACGAGCGCCGAAGGCTCGTCGGTGTCGTGCCGTCTCGCGGTCGAACGGCGCAGCGATTCGCGCCGCCGCGAAGGGCACGCGCCTCCCGTCATCGCCGAGGTCAGCGCGCCCACGCAGTCGGCGGCGTTCCGCACGCTCTACGAGATCGCGGCCGACAACGTCGCGGTCGCGCGCGGCCTCCTCATCTGGCAGTCGCGTCGCGCCAAGCACGGCGCGCCGGACGGCGGATGATGCGACGAGTGGCGGCGCCCCGGGCCCGGGACACCGCCACTCTCCGTTAGACACACCCACATCCTGCCGCTGCGCCGCTCTACGCTGCCGCGGCGGCGTCGCCGCACGGGCCGTCGGACCGGCGGCTCGAACCTCGAGCCTGCCGTCGCAGCGCGATGACATCGACCGAGTGAAGCGACCGCGCGCGCACCGTCACGACCCGACCAACCGGGCGATGCCGGTGGGTTGCGAGCGGGCGCCATCACGGAGCGTGATGTGCCGCGCCTCCATCCCACGGTGGACTGCTTCGTCCTTAGACACATTTTGCAACTAAAGTCTCCAACGCAACAACCGCGCTCGGGTCGCGATCCCGTCATGGTTGCGTCACGAGAACTACCCGCCGAGTGATCCGCTCACGCCCTCGAATCGGACGCCGCGCCGGCTGCCGCGCCGCTTCCGCGGCGCATAGCGGAACAGCTGCGCCGGACGACCGCGGCCTTCGCTGCGCCATTCGTCCGTCGCCTCGACCAACCATGACGCGTGAAGCGCGCGCCGGAAACTCGCCTTGTGCAGACGCCGGCCGAGCAGCAGCTCGTAGATCTCCTGCAATTGGCTCAGCGTGAACGTCTGCGGCAACAGACGGAACGCGATGGGCGACTGGTCGAGCCGCGCGCGCACGGCGTGCATCGCGCCCTCGACGATCGCGCGCTGACGCGGCGCGATGGGCGGCAGCTCATCGACGGGGAACCACGCCGCGTCGCCGTCGGGCGACGTATTCGCACCGGTCGCGACGAGCGCCACGTATCCGATGGAAACCACGGCGTCGGATGGATGCCGGCGCCGGTCGCCGAACGCGGTGATCTGCTCGAGCATGGCGGGCTGCGCACCGAGCGCCGCGCGCACCACGCGTGCGGCGGCCTCGTCGATAGTCTCGTCGGCACGCGGCGCATCGTGCGGCAGTTCCCAGCGTTCCTTGGATCGCGAATCGCCGGCGCGCACCAGCAACGCCGTCAGACGACGCCCGTGCGGCGTGAGCGAGACGATGTCCACGGACAGAGCGGGCCGGCGCGACGAGGCCCGGCCGGACGAAGACGCGCGTTCAGGCATGACATGACGAATTAGTCACGAATTGTGACTAATGTCAAGGTCGCCAGACGGACAGGGCGTGGGCACAGCCGGACATAGCGCTGACCGCTCAGCTGCGGGGGAAAGCGCGACCTGCGGGAGGCGATGTGTCCGGCTGTGTCCGCGCTTTATCCGCTATTACGGCGTCGTCGACGATGCCGTTGCGCCGGCCGCGGCGCCGCGCGTCAAACCTGCACCCACGAGCGCTAACGGCGGAATGCTGATCGGCAGTCGTCCGCCGATCGGCGCCGCGCCCACGAGCGCGCGAGCCGCCGCACGCTGCGACACTGGCGCGCCACTCCACGCGATGAGATACGCCGGTACCTCGCTCACCTGCTGAAGCAAGTACGGATTGCCGAGCGACACCACCACGGGATGCGCGCCCCGCAGCACGAGCTGGTTCACGAACTGCACGAACCCCCGCGGCGCCGACAAATCCGAGACCGTGGAACCCGCGGCAAGATACGAGCTCACCACCACCACGTCCGCCGAGTCGGCCACGGTCAACAACCGCCAGTAGTCCGGCAGCGCGTCGTCCGCACTCACGAACTCGCTCCGAAGCGACGGGAACGTCCGCCGCAACTCGGCGTCGAACGTGACGCCGGCGCCCAGGTCGCTCCGGTGCGCGAACGTCACCGACAACACGCGCGCCCCGTGCGACAAACGGCCTAACGGGACCTGGTCGAGCGAGTCCTTCACCAACGTCACCGCCCGCTGCGCGATCTGCGCCGCCAGAGCCTGGTGCGCCGAGTCGCCCACGACCGCGCGCGCGCTGTCGAGATCCACCAACCGTCGGCGCTCGAGACCAAGACGCCACTTGAGCGCCAGAATTCGACGCGCCGACTCCGTGATCCGCGCTTCCGTGTATCGGCCGCTCTCGACGCCCTGCACGACGGCGTCGATCGCGTGCGGCACGTCGGCCGGCATGAGCAGAACGTCGGCGCCAGCCGCCACCGCGCGTTGCATCGCTTCCGGCGCACCGAACAGATCGAGCACCCCGCGCATGTCCATCGCGTCAGTCACGATCAGTCCCTTGAAGTGCAGCTGATCGCGCAACAAGCCCGTAAGTACAAGCGGCGACAGCGTACCGGGTACACCACTCGAGTCGAGCGACGGCATGGCGCCATGGAACGTCATGATCGCGCCCACGCCGGCATCGATCGCGGCGCGGAACGGCACCAGCTCCACAGTGTCGAGCCGCGCACGCGACGCACTCACTACCGGCAGGGCGAGGTGCGAGTTGACGCCGGTGTCGCCGTGTCCCGGAAAGTGCTTGCCCGTGGGGATCATGCCGCCGGCTTCGATGCCGTGCATGTACGCGACGCCCATCGCCGCCACCGACTCGGGCGTCTCGCCGAACGACCGCGTGTTGATCACCGGGTTCGCCGGATTGTTGTTCACGTCCAGCACCGGCGAGAAATCGACGTTGATGCCGATGGCGCGTCCTTCCGTCGCCGTCGCTCGGCCCTGTTCGCGCGCCAGCGTCGTGTCACCCGTCGCGCCCAGCGCCATCTCCGGCGGGAACCACACGGCGCCGCCCAGAGAGATTGCGTTAGGCAAGAAGTAGCCGCCGCGCGCGCGGAAGCCCGCGCCGGCTTCGAGGTCCGCGCTCACCAAGAGCGGCAGATCGCTCATCGACTGCAGCGCGTTGAGCTTGGCGGCGATCTCGAGCGGCGAGCCGATCGACATGATCAGACCCCCCACGTGCTGCTCGCGCACCAAGCTGGAGAGCCGCCGCCACTCGGGCGCATCGGCCGCCACGTAGTCGCCGTACAATTGCGGCCACACCATCTGCGCGACCTTGTCGCGCAGTGTCATGTGGGCCAGCGTGCAATTGACCCAGCTATCGGATGTGCTTTGGGACGCGCAGGCTTGCGCGACCGACTCGCGTGGCGCGAGCGCGCCCGGCGCGGGCTTCACGGTGGCGCAACCTGCGCAGGCGACAGCTGCGAGCGCCAGCGTGGCGAGCCCGCGCCGCCGCGTCACCAAGCGATGGTTCCTTGCTTGCTCGTGTCCACGGACTGCTGCGCGCCGCTCTTGAACAGGAAGGCTTCCATGTTGCGCGTGAGGAACGTGCGCGCCTGCGGGTCCATGAGATTCAACCCGTAGTGGTTGATCAGCATTGTCTGCTGCTTCAGCCATTGCGCCCAACATTCCGCGCAGATCTCCGCCTGAATGCGCGTGCCGATTGCGCCCGGGAAAGGCGGACGTTCGAATCCCGCGCGCGTGTTGCCGCAGCGGGTGCAAGTGATGTCCATTGATCAGAGCCTCGAGAGAGTCTGCGGAAAGATAGCCGTTTCCGGTTCGCCCTGAGCCCTCTCGAGGAGCGCCAGCGCCCCGCTCTCGCGGGGCGCCGACCAGCTACGCCCGCGCGTACGTCACTTTGGCGAGCCGCAGCCACTGCAGCATGCGGATGTACGCCCAGCCCACATCGAACTCGTACCACTTCGCCGTGAACTTCGCGGAGTGCGGATCGGCGTGGTGGTTGTTGTGCAGCTCCTCGCCGCCGAGCCAGATGGCGATGGGCGAGATGTTCCGGCTTTCATCTTTCACGTTGAAGTTGCGGTATCCCAACGCGTGGCCAACACCGTTGATGATTCCAGCCGCCCAGAACGGAATCCACAGCATCTGGACGCCCCAGACCAACGGTCCAATGAAGAAGCCGAACAAATAGATGTCGATGCCGAGCATGAGGATGATGCCCAACCACGGCAGACGGGCGAGCACATAGCGCTCGAGCCAATCGTTGGTGGTGCCCTTCCCGTACTTCTCCAACATGCCGGGCTGCCGGATCGCCGTACGATAGTAGAACGCGCCCTTGATGATGATGTTGCGCAGTCCTTCGAGCAGCGGGCTATGCGGATCGCCTTCACGGTCGGCGAACGCGTGGTGCTTGCGATGGCAAGCCACCCATTCCTTGGTGACGATCGATGTCGAGAGCCACAGCCAAATTCGCATCGGCACTTCCGCGACTTTGCTGAACGTCACGCCGCGGTGGGTCTGCGAACGGTGGAGAAAGAGGGTCACACACACGTTCGTGATGTGACCGGCGAGGATGATGAACAGAACAGGCTTCCACCAGTGGGAAGCCAGCACCGCGAACCCTGGCATGCTTCTCCGTGCTCCTGCTGAGGAGTTGTGACGATGTCGCTCGCGCGACAGCCGGGACAGCGTCGACCCCGGCCCGCGATGAACCCGACGGAAGCCGGAACCTGCGGCAATTTAAGCGCGGAAGCGCCACCTGCCAACATTCGAACCATCTGCGCTCCGGCTGCCATCACTCGACTCGTGAGTCCGCCACCGGTAACGGCTTCGGACTTCTTGCCGCATCGCTCGAACCATCGTAGCGTCGAATCGTGACAAAGACCCCGCGCCCACCGGCGCCATCGCGTCCGCCCGGCGCCGCTATCGAGGGCCGCGCGACCACCGATGGCACCGAGCGCTACGCAGAGCGACACGCGTCGCACTTCGCCACGGATTACTTCCGTTCGTTCACGGCCAATCGCCTCCGAGTCTCATCGATCGGACTCGGCACCTACCTCGGCGAATGCAGCGGGGATGATGATCGCGGCTACACCGAGACCGCGCACCTGGCACTTGCATCCGGCGTATCGCTGGTCGACACCGCCATCAACTACCGCTGCCAGCGGTCAGAGCGCGCGGTTGGGCGGGCGCTTTCGCGTGCTGTTCGGGAAGACACGGCCGCGCGTGACGAGATCGTCGTGTGCACGAAAGGCGGATACATCCCGCTCGACGACGTTCCGCCGGCCACGCGCGAGGACTATCAGGCGTACGTCGAGCGCGAGTATTTCGCCACAGGCATCGCCACACCCGAAGACGTCGTCGCTGGCGGGCACTGCATCGCGCCGGCATTTCTCGCGGCGCAGATCGACCGCAGCCGCGCGAATCTCGGCATCGACACCATCGATGTGTACTACGTCCACAACCCGGAGCAGCAGCTCGACGCGATCGCGCCCGCCCAACTTGGGACGCGTCTGCGCGCTGCATTCGAGATGCTCGAGCAGCAGTGCGATGCCGGCACCATCGGCGCCTATGGCTGCGCCACGTGGAATGGGTTGCGTTCGACGCCGGGTACGCGGGGCCACCTGAATCTCGCGGATCTCGTCGCGATCGCGCGCGACGTGTGCGGCGATCGCCACCACTTCGCGGCCGTGCAGCTCCCGCTCAACCTGGCGTTGACCGAAGCGGTGCGGATGCCCACGCAACAGTTAGGCGACCACACCGTGCCCGTTCTCGAGGCCGCCGCCGAGTTAGGCGTGGCCGTCGTGGCGAGCGCGGCGCTGCTCCAGGGCAAGCTGGCGCACCACCTCCCGGCCACGGTGCACGAAGCGCTGCCCGGCTTCTCGACCGATGCCCAACGCGCGATTGCGTTCGTCCGGTCCCTGCCCATGGTGACCGCGGCCCTGGTGGGGACCAAATCCGTTCGGCATCTGCACGAGAATCTCGCCGCCGCGCGACGTGTCTGAGGGCGCGCCTCCCGCGGACGACGCCCGGCTCGTCGCATCGGAGTCGTCGAGGCATCGATCGCCCGATGGCCACTTTCGAAATCCGTGGCCCGATGCGAACCCGCCGACGTTCCGCGACGTGATCACGTGGAGCCGGACGCGTCGCTCGACATCGCCGCGCCCGAACCCGGTGCTGCCCTCTCACGTCCAACCGGACATCGAGAGGCCGCGCGGCGCGGCGGACGCACTGGCCGCCACATGGGTTGGGCACTCCACGGTATTGCTGCAAGTGGGCGGACGCAACGTCCTCACCGATCCGATGTGGAGCGGCCGCGCGTCGCCCGTGCGGTGGGCCGGCCCGCACCGCCTAACGACACCCGGGCTCGCGCTCGACGCGCTGCCCCCGATCGACGTCGTGCTCCTCTCGCACAACCACTACGACCATCTCGACGCCGGGTCCGTTCGCGCCATCGCACGCCGCCATCCATCCGCGCGCTGGTTCACGCCGCTCGGCGTCGCGCGCTACGTTAGGCGCTGGGGCGCGCGCGCCGTGACCGAGCTCGATTGGTGGAACGCCATCGACGCCGATGACCTGCGCGTCGCCTGCGTGCCGGCGCAGCACGCGAGTGGTCGCACGCCCTTCGATCGCATGCGCACCCTCTGGTGCGGGTGGACGCTGCGCACCGGTCGGCACGCCATCTATTTCGCCGGTGACACCGCGTATCATCCGGAGTTCGGCGAGATCGCGCGCCGCGAGGGGCCGTTCGATCTGTGTATCCTGCCGGTCGGCGCATACGAGCCGCGATGGTTCATGCGCCCCGTGCACGTGAATCCCGACGAAGCCGTGCGGGCGTACACCGACGTTGCCCGCGCGCATCCGGAATCCGCGCCGCCCATTGCGCTCGCCGTCCACTGGGGAACGTTCTCCCTTGCCGACGAGCCCGTAGACGAACCGCCCCGCCGCGCGGCCGAAGTCTGGCGCGGGGCGGGGCTGCCAAGCGAGAACTTGTGGATCCTTTCGTTAGGCGAAACGCGGCGCGTTCCGTCCCGCGGCGCGTGAGCGGCATCCGCCGCCCACGCGCCGCTGCGTGCTCACTTCTCGATCGAGACCGGCGTGACCAGCACGTGCAGGTTGTGGTTGATGCGGAGTCCCGCGACGCCCTCGGTGGGGAGTTTGCTCCGCGGCACCGCATCCACCAGCTTGTCGTTCACCAGGAAGTGCGCGGTGTCCTTCGCGAAGTGGACTTTGAGCGAGTACGTCGCCTTACCCGATGCATCCTCCTTCGGCACCTTCGGGCTCGCGGTCCAGTCCACCACCGATGACGTCTTGGCGCCGTCGCGCCGTTTGATCAGAAACTCGCCCGTGCCCCGCACGAGGAAATAGCCGTAGGTCTGTTGCGCGCGGTCATCCAGGTGCTGGCCGCCGAAGAACACACCGTACGCCTCGGGGTGCTTCGGTTTCTCGAGCTGCTGGATCGTCGCCGTCACCGCGTAGACGCCCGATCCCGAGTCTTTGGCCGCGTACAGAATGTGGGCCGGTCCAGTCTGTACTTCCCACTTTCCGCCGTTCGCCGTGTACTTGGCGTTCGAGATGCTGGCGTCGGCGTGGTCGGTCATCGCCGTGAAGCCAGCCGGCACGCCGGTGCCCGGCGCGGCCTTGTCCGAGTCCGCCATCCCCGCCATTCCCTTCGACGTGTCCGACGCCGCTGCCGCCGGCGCGCTCGCGGAATCCGGCGCGCCGGTCTTGCCGGCGTCACTCGTCTTCGCGCACGCCGCAGCCAGGAATGCGAGTGCAGTGACAGCCCAAGTCGTGGTACGCACATCTCCTCGCTTGCTGAAGTGAAAGTTCGTGCCGCTAATATACCGGCCGCGCGCCGCAGGGTCAGTGTTGATGCCGCGGCGCCGGCAACGCATCCTCCGCACATGAGCATCGAACCCCAGCCCACCCGTACCGTACGCATGTCCGATGGCGCGACCTGGACGGTCGAATTCCAGCACGAGCGCGCGCAGCTCATGCGGCGCGGAAGCGAGCGCGAGCGCAGGCTGTTCGTGTTTTACCGAGGCGATCGCGGACAGCTGCGCCGAGCCGTCGTGCCCGAGGACGCGAAATCCAACGCCACGGACGAGGACCTCCGCCGCGCCTGGGAAACGGCCGAGCGCCTGTCGCCGGCAAGCCCGCCCTGACGTGTTCCGTTAGGACTCGAGGGACGCGCCGGTCCCAGCGCGCAGGTATTCCGCCATCCACGAGCCGACCAGCTCCGACACGCGCTCGCGGGCGTAGTCCACGGTGATCACGTGCCCGCTCCCGCTCACCCACTCCAGGCGCTTCACGGGCGCGCCGATCGCCGCGAACGTTTCCTCGGCGGCCTTCATCGTTAGGCGGTTGTCCTCGCGCGACTGGACGTACAGCGTCGGTGCGCGCACGCGGCCCAGCACGCCGCGCGCCGCCGACGCCAACGCCTCGAGATCGGCGAGCAGCCGGGGGGTCGACGCGCCGTAGCCCAACGAGCGCGCCCGCTCCTCCGGATCGCGGATCGACAGGGGATTGCTGACGCCCCGTCCGACGTAGGGCATCACCACGCCGGCCGCCGGCGCCACGTGCGTGAACCATCTCAGGCTGCGCGGCGTCTCGATGTACGGCGCTAACAGAACGAGGGCGGCGACCTGCGGCTGATCGATCGCGACCAGTACGGCGAGTGCGCCGCCCATGGACAACCCGACGACACCCACGCGCTCGTATCGCGCGGCAACGTTCGCGTACGCATCGCGCGCGGCGTTGAGCCACGTCCCGCGCGCCGACGTACGAAACGCTTCCAACGTGCGACCGTGGCCGGGCAAGAGCGGCGCATACACCGAGAATCCGCGCGCGTGCAACTCCGCCGCGAGAAAGCGCAGCGTGTCCGGAGAGTCGCCGAAGCCGTGGATGAGGAGGACAGCATCGCGCGCACCGGGCGTGGTCAGCTCGATCGGGCCCGCACCGGGAACGATCCCATCGGCGCCTAACGGCAGCCGCGCGGCCACCGTGCGCTCCACACGCCGCCGCGACGCGGCTCGCGTCACGGCGGCGACAATCAGAATGGCGAGCAGGACGTACGGGATCACTCCCTGATGTCTGCTCCGCTGGCAGTGCGTTCGTCGAACAGGGCGATGGTCGGCCGGGCCGTCGTCTGCCGCGCCATGCGGCCCACGAGTCCGTCCAGATCGGCGATCACGAGGCCGTTCCCCGCGCGCTGAATGAGTCCTTCCGCGGACAGACGGCCTAACACGAGGGAGATGGATTCGCGCGTCGCACCCACCAACTCGCCTAACAGACGCCGCGACACCACGACGTTCTCCTGCGCGATCGTGTCCGCCGGAACGTCGCGGCTCTGCGCCATGCGCACCAGCGCGGCGACCAACCGCTGCTCCACCGTCAGCGTCGCGTACTGTCCGAACTTGTCGAGGATCTCGGTGCGCTCCGCCATGAGCTGGCGCACCAGGGCCAGCGCGTGGATCGGCTGCTCGCGCATGAGCGCGCTGAATCGCGCCGTACTCAGATGCAGCGTTTCCGTCTCATCCTCGGCTCGCGCCTGACTCGCATAGCGCGCGTCGGTTTCCAGTCCCTCGCCGCCGAACGTCTCGCCCGGCGTCGCGACCCACGGTACGAAGCTGCGACCCGACGCAACGGGATTCCGGAGCGCGACCTGCCCACGCACGACGATGAACACGCCGTCCGCCAAGGCTCCCTGCTCGTAGATCGCGAAACCGGCGGGCCAAAACGTGCGAGCGCCATACTTGGCGATCGCTTCCCGTTGCTCGCGTGACAAACGTGTGATTTCTTTCATGTGCACAGCCGCCGCGTCGCCCACAAATTGGATCACGAGCCACCGCTCCGCACCCGCCAATGGTTTGGCGACATCGGCGGAACGTATCTTGGCGTCATGAGTCCGCAATGAACGGGCCGCGGCTTGGTATGGCGAACTGAACGGGTGAATATTAGACATACCTAATTCTCGTCGAATATCTCGCCAATGTCGCGCCGCCCAGCTCCTGAATCCAGCCCTGCATCGGTCGTCGTTCTCGGCGCCGATGCGGTACTCGCGGCGTTGCCGGCGACGTCGGTGCAGTTGTCACACGCCTGTCGGGCCCTCGGGTACGACATGGCGTTCCCCGCAACCTGGGGCGACGAGCTAGTCGCCGAAGGCTGTCTCAAATATCTCGCCGCGCACGAACCCGAGACCGCCATTCTCTCGGCGTGTCCGCACGTGATCGATCGCCTAACGCGCGCCGGCGCCGAGCTCGTGCCGCACATGATCGTACTGGCCGCGCCCCCTGTTGCCGCCGCGCGCTATCTGCGTGCGGCGTTCGCCCAACGCACGGTCCACATCACGTACGTCGGTTCGTGTCCGGCCGCTGATGATCCCAGCATCGATGCGCGCCTCGAGCCCGGCGCGTTCCTCGATGCGCTCGTCGAGCGCGGTATCGTGCTCGCTGATCTGCCCGAATTCTTCGAGTCGGTGCTCCCGCCCGACCGCCGGCGTTACTTCTCCCTGCCTGGAGGCGTGCCGTCCGCCGAGCACCTTGCAGCTGATGACCCGAGGCGCGCGCTCGTCGAGCTTGACGGCGAAGACTTTCTCGTCGATCTCGCCCAACGTCTCCTCACACGGCAACACGCGTTGATCGACGTCTCGCTCGCCGCGGGATGCGCGTGCGCCGGTTCGCCGCGCGGAGCGCGCGCGACGCTCGTGGCTCTCGAGCCGCCGCGCGCCCGTGCTCCGGTGCTGGATCCGAGTATTGCGGTCGACCTCGCGCGGCCCGATACCGCCGAGCGGGTCGACCCAGTGCCAACCGAACCCGAGCAGAGCGACGACCCCGCACCGCCG
>JACZCV010013765.1_pt1 | contig 11166 bp, 9 predicted proteins | sample 8641841 | NCBI WGS metagenome assembly JACZCV01 (sample SAMN15324606, study PRJNA640507) | soil metagenome | isolation source: monocropping sugarcane control | place: China: Luxin town, Laibin City, Guangxi Province | collected 2019-07-25 | depth 10cm m
CGCTACCCGCTGATGGGCCTGCTGATCGGCTATGGCGCCATCACCAAGCCCTACTTCCTGGTGTATCCGGCGGTGGCGGCGCTGCTGCTCTGGCTGACAGAGCGCGACCTGCGGCAGGCGGCGTGGTTGCTGGCCATCAGCGTCCTCGGCGCGCTGGTGGTGGTGGCGCCGATCACCTGGGAAAACTACGTCCAACTGCATCGCTTCATCCTGAACACGTACAATGGCAGTTTCGTGCTGTTCGTCAACAGCAACAGCGACAATACGACCGGCGCGTGGCTGCCCTTCTCGTCGATCCACATCTCGACGGCGTTTCGCCAGCAACTGCTCCAGATGGGCGTGCGCTACCCGGATGTGCCGACCAACCAGGGCTATGCGCCGCTCGACTCCCTCTTCATGGCGCAGGCGCGTCTGTGGATCTTCACGCACCCGCTCCAGTTCGCGCACCTGGGAACTTTGCGGCTGCGCGACACGTTCTTCAATGGGGCGTGGGATGTGCGCAGCTATGCGTCGGATGGGCTGACGAACCAGCAGGTCGCCAGCTCGCCGTTGCTGCGCGTGTTCTTCCGGCTGGCGACGCTGGCGCTGGCGACGCTGAGCGTGGCGGGATTCGTGACGGTAGGGCTGGGCGTCGCGCAGGTCGTATGGGCTGTCTCGTCGCGGGCGCGGCGTGGGCGGGCCATGTCGCCCGCGCTGGCGTATCCCGCGACGCTGGGCGCGTACTACCTCGTCGTGCTGTTCGCGACGGAGGGGCAGCCGCGCTATGCGTTTCCCGCGCTGCTGCCCTTCGCCTTTGCCCTGGTCTATCTGCTGAGCCTGCTGGTCAGCGGCGCTCGCCGATGGACTGTCGCGCGCGCCGCTCAGCCTGTCCCAGCGGTCGCCTCGGAGCCACGGTCGGCGCTCGACATCGAGACGGTCAAGCGACCGCGTGTGCCGGTTGCGCCGCGCTCCGAGGCGCGGGGATGACCAGCGCCGACGCGCATCGGCGCCGCATCTGCGAGAGCAGTCCATTCGTCTGATATCCGCCAGTTGGATAGGTCGAATGGGGTATGCTATCGGCTGGATAGCTCTACCATTTCGTTACCATATCGTCAGGCTGCGCCGCGCTGACGCCCGGCCCCCGTGTTGACGCGACGTTCTCGCGCGTCTGAGCGAAGGAAGAACCAGTTTGGATCTCAAGCCCGCCATGGCGTCTGAGGCGCCACAAGATGATAACCCGCTGAGCGTGGCGCAGACACCCGTCCACGATATCGAGGAGCCTGCGCGGCGCACTGTTATCATGGGGGCTGGCCCGGCGGGCCTGACCGCCGCGTATGAGCTGATGCGCTACCACCTGCCCACCGTCACGCTGGAGAAAGACCCGCGCTTCGTCGGCGGCATCTCGCGCACGGAGGAGCATCGCGGCTATCGCTTCGACATCGGCGGGCATCGCTTCTTCAGCAAGAGCCAGGAGGTCGAGGACTTCTGGACAGAGATCCTGGGCGATGAACTGCTGACGCGCCCGCGCCTCTCGCGCATCTTCTATCAGGGCAAATACTTCGACTACCCGCTCAAGGCCTCGAATGCGCTGCTCAACATGGGGCCCATCGAGACGGTGCGCTGCATCAGCAGCTATGTCTGGGCGCGCGTCCATCCCTATCGCCCGCCGCAGAATCTGGAGGAGTGGGTGACCAACCAGTTTGGGCATCGGCTCTTCAGCATCTTCTTCAAGACCTACACGGAGAAGGTCTGGGGCATCAGCACGAAGGAGCTCTCCGCCGACTGGGCCGCCCAGCGCATCAAGGGGCTGAATCTGACCGAGGCGATCAAGGGCGCGCTGCTGCCCCAGCGCAAACCGAAAAATGGCGACCGTGGCGCCGTCATCAAGACGCTGATCGACGAGTTTCGCTATCCCCGGCGCGGCCCCGGCGAGATGTGGGAGCGCGTGACCGAGCGGCTGCGCGCGGGCGGCAATCTGGTGGCGCTGGGGCAGGAGGTGATGGCGGTGCGCCACGCTGGCGGGCGCGTGCGCGACGTGGTCGTGCGCGATCGCGCCAGCGGGCAGGTCGGCGCGGTGACGGGCGCGCACTTCATCTCGACGCTGCCGATTCGCGAGCTGATCCGCAAGCTGGAGCCAGCGCCGCCGCCCGCCGTGGTGGCCGCCGCCGACCAGCTCAAGTATCGCGACTTCCTGACCATCGCGATGGTCATCAATCGCCAGCGCGTCTTCCCGGACAACTGGATCTACATCCACGATCCGACCGTCAAGGTGGGGCGCATCCAGAACTTCAAAGCGTGGAGTCCCTACATGACGCCGGATGACCAGACCACCTGCCTGGGAATGGAGTATTTCTGCTTCGAGGGCGATGGGCTGTGGTCTGCTCCCGATGAAGAGCTGGTGGCGCTGGCGCGGCGCGAGCTGACGCAGCTCGGCATGTGCGCGCCCGAGGAAGCGCTCTGGGGCGTGGTCGTGCGCCAGCCCAAGGCCTATCCCGTCTACGATGACGTCTACAAGCAGCATCTGGCGACCATTCGCCGCTGGGTCGAGGAGTCGCTGCCGAATCTGGCGCTGGTGGGGCGCAATGGCATGCACCACTACAACAATCAGGATCACTCGATGATGACGGCGCTGCTGGCCGCGCGCAACATCGCCACGGGCAGCCACTACGATCCGTGGAAGGTCAACACCGACGCCGAGTACCATGAGGAGGCGCGCTTCGAGGATGAAGACACCTCCGGTCGGCAGATGCCCAAGCTGGCCAACGTAGAGAAATAGCGCGCGCGTCAGCGCTCACTATTGACCAGCGCCCACACCGGCGGGCAGGACATACAGTTGTCCAGGGTAGGCGCTCAAACTCTGCGCCACCTGCTGCTGGAGGGCAGTTGGCTGATTTGTCAGGCCAGGAGGCATGAGATCTGGCGCATCGACGCTATTGAGCGCATAGACCATGCCGAAGCGATCAAGGTACCTGGCAACTGGCGCGCCTTTGGCTGGCGGCTTGCCCGGCGTTCCCACCGTCGCCTCGGCCAGACAGCCCATTGCTGGATTCGGCCCCGAAATGAAGCGCACTTGGCTGTAGGCTTGTGGATGCGCATCCGGCAAGGTGGGATTCATGATCCCAGCAAGCAGGTCATAGGCATCGACGCACGCGGGATCGTCGGGGATCGCTGCTCCATCACTCACGACCAGTTGAGGGGGCAACGCCGCGCCCGCGACCTGCTGCGCGCTCCAGCGCGTTCCCGTCCACCGCATCTGGAGCAGCACCGGATCGCCCGCTCCAGGCGGTTGGTTCGGCGTGGGAGGATCCACGAACTGATCGCTGCTCAGGGTGCGACCATCCAGCGTGTTCACATTCCAGGTCAAGACCGCTAGCGCGAATGCATACCACGCATGCGGGTCAGGCGACGGGAGTTGTTCGCGTGATAACCACGGCAGCGTGCAGATCTGCACACAGTTGCGCCCATCAACCAGACAGGAGTGATCATCGGGCGAGAGCGGGTAGAAGCAGTCACCCGCGTTGAAGCCGCTGGCATTCGCGTTCAAGGTTTCGCCCAGCGTCACGTGTACTGACTGGCTGGCGACATCCCAGGGCTTACTGTAGGATTCGCCAGTTTGCGCTACGGTAGTATAGCCTGCCATCGCCGCCTGGATCGCTTGTTTCAGCGCAGCCTGCTGGGGGGTCGAGAGCGTAGCCAGCGACTCACCCAGATAGACAAGCTGCGCGGTGGGTTGATGCGGCAGCGTCACCACCTGCGCGGTCGAGAGCTGGCAGGTGTCGTTCCGCGACGCGGGAATCGAGAGGACGCAACTCTGCGGGTCGAAGGGATCAGCCGTCCAACGAATCGCGTGCGTTCCCGGCGCCAGCGTCAGCGGTGCCTGCTTCCCGATGATCGGTGGCGTGATCGTCCGTCCATCCAGCGTGACGGTGGCCCAGGGGACATCTACATCGAGATAGACGCGGTTGATCTGGCCAGGCAGCAAGGGCGTAGAGGAACTTCCGGGCAGTGGTAGCCCGACGGTGGCATGCAGGGCGAGCGCGGCGACAACGACGGCCACCAGCAGTGCGCCGCTCACCGCAGAGACGATTCGCACTCGCCGCTGGGCGCCAACACTCGCCGATAGGCTAAGAGACCAGACCGAGGGACGCTGTGGAGATACTGCGTTTGAAGGCGGCAGTTCAGCGTTGTTGTCCACATCGCGTGACAGTCGGCGTAATACGGCCCTGCGTTGCGCCAACGAACGCTCATCATCTACCGAGCCCAGCTCGTTATCTGGGCTCGGTTGGTCTGGATGACGCTGCTTGTCATTGTCTGAACTCATGGTTCTCCCACACTGAGCCTAGTGCGCGATTCTGGGCCACCGTTGCTTCACATCCTCGATTTTACGGCTTTGCTGGCTGCGAAGCAACGGCCTTCTACGCTCAGCCACGTGTGCCGATCCAGTGAGACATCGCCGTACACCTGCCACGCGACGCTAAACGCAGATGGGATGACCGCAGGCTTGTGGATCCCCCGAACAGTCTGATTGGCACGCATAATACACGGTGTACGGACACTGTTGCCCTGGTGCTACACACCCGTAATATATATGGTAGGTCACCCGGTTTGGCATATTGCCGGGACATCCGCCATATCCCTGACAGCTTATGACCACACAACACTGTGTGCATGGTGTACACTCTGGCTCCGCCAGCGCTGCTTTGGGGGTCAGGAGGCCAATCCCAATGCCCGCCAGGGAAACGCCGGCCACGATCTCACCAGCCCAGGTGATGAAACGGCGGCGTGACTGCGGCGGTTTGCGTGTGGTCTCCTCGTTCTCAGGTTCGTTCGCCATCTTGTCGCTTCCTTCCTCATTTAGCGTGTGTTTGTTCGCTGGCGTCTTTGCTCGCCAGTACCCGCCTGTACTCGCCGTAGCGCTAGGGGCGAACAAAGGCACATCAGGCCACCCGCCTGGTAGCTAACCTACCTAGCGGCGAGCAGGCTCAAGGCTTGGAAAGGCGCTCACTAACAGGCCCTGGAGATGCTCCTTTCTATTGACAATGCCCGCTCCACGCACCACACCCTCCTCATCGAGCGCAAACACATAGGGCATGCTGCGCACCAGATACAGATCGCTGACCGATTCCGAGAGGGAGGCCAGGATCGGCGTCTGGGCGCGTTGCTCCTGCCCATACGCGCGATTGATTTCGCGGTCGCCCGTCCCGATGGCCAGCACAGCCAGATCGGTTCCATCGTGGATGACCTCATTCAACGCTTGGATGAGAGCGGTACAGACCGAGCAGCCAGGGGAGACAAAGGCCAGGAGACGCCGCCTGCCTGCGAAGTCTGACAAGGCAATCTGTTTCCCGTCGGGATCAACCGCAGCAAAATCAGGCGCGGTTTCTCCCAGACCAAGTCCACCATTCGTTGGCAGCGGTGGAGCGAGGTGATCCTGGTTCGTCAGCGCTCCGAGCCGACGCAACTGCCCCAACGAACGCAGCAGCGCGAGGAGTAGCGCCGTTTCGAGCAGCACGACGATCCATAGAGCAATGATCATCACTATCCAGATCGTGGGCATCTCAGCATCTCCTTTTCCATAGCGCGCTCTTGTGAACACCAGATGGCCATCTCACAGCTGCCGGGCGGTGGCGAACTTCCATCACGATGAGCCAGCACACCATGATGAGGCCAACGATCAGCGCCATCGGCAGAAAGGTTGTGATCCAGGCGCCATTCGGAGCGCCAGATGTGGTCGTCGCTAAAGGTACGAGCAGAAACGGGTCTGCCGGGGTGATGACCACCACCACGGCGCAGAGCATCAATGCTCCATTGCGTGCCACCTGCCACCACGCGATTCGATGGTCGCCCAGTACCCCTGCGCAGTGACAGGAGAGATCGGTTCGCCCGCGCACGAGATTGATCGCTACTGCCCCGCTGAACACGACCAGCAAGATAAGCAACGCGACAGGCGCCGCCATGACCGCCACATCGCCGATGAGACCCAGACCAATGAGCAACTCCAGCACAGGAATGATCCAGGCGAGCGCAGCTGCCACAGGGAATCTGACTGCCACCCAACGAGGAATGAGTTGGTAGTCCTCGATGTTTCGGCGAAATCGGTGTGGATGCACAAGCTTCGCGCCGCCCGTGCTGAGCAGGAGCGCCCCGAGAGTGAGGCGGAGCAGCAGGTGGAGATTGATGAGCATCATGCAATTACTTCCTCCCTTCGCGCTTTCGTTCTAGCGTCCGGGCTGCGTGTGTGTTACAGTACAGATAGAGAACACAGAGTAAGGACGCAAGCGATGGACAATGCGATCACCGTTGGCATGGTAAGGAGCGGTGAGATGCGTATGACGCAGGAAGAGTCATCGCGGAAAGTGTAGCCGACAGAACAGCAATCGGGAAGCTGCGAACGCAACGTTGTGAATGCAACATCTTTCATCGAGATCCTGTGGGATTACACACGGGGACGAGATTGGCAAGGGATCAGAAACGGTGGCGTGAATCGGGCAAGGAGCAGGCGATGAGGACGACGCCAAATCAGCGCATTTCATGGCAAGACTTCGGTTTCTTCCTGGGGCAGTTGCGCCGTCGCCGTGGCCTATCACAACAGCGATTTGCCGATGCAGTTGGGTGTAACCGCATTACAATTTGGAAGCTAGAAAAAGGCCGAAGCAAGCCGAGCCAGCTTCTTCTGCACAATCTCGCTCGATCATGTGCCCTGACTGAGCAAGAAGAAAGGATGATCGAGGCTTTTGAACAATTGCACGAGTCGCACTTGGCTTCCTACGATCTCATCCCCAGCAGCCCAGAGACATGTCTAGCCGTGACCAGCGAGGTCACCCAACGTCACCAACGATAGACGCCTAATGGTAGCTGAGTATGGGTGGACAGGGTCACTGCACAATTGTGCGCGCATTGCCTTCGTACAGATGAAGGCGCCCTGGTATTCCCAGAGTCTCCTATAAACCTGCGCAGGGACATATCTCGATCCGGGTTTAGCGGGGTAACAAGGGGCAATCAGCTTTGCAGTCAGGAAGTGAGTCAATGAGGTCTGGAGCAGCGCGCAGAGGCGCTGCGGAAGCGAGATCGGCGATGCCAGCAGCATGGGAATCCGGGCTGCAGGCGCGTATCCTGACGCATGAGCGGGCGCGCGCGGGCCACAGCACCGTGGTCGAGGCGACGCTGGCGCTGGCTCGCAGCGCCGGGCTGGCCGCCCGTGTGACGCGCGCCGAGGAGGGCTGGAGCGCCCACGGCGGCGCACGTACCCTCAGCCAGGTAGAGCTAAGCGACGATCTGCCTGTCGTCATCGAGCTGGTGGGCGTCACCGCGCAGGTCGAGGCGGCGCTGCCCGACCTCATCGCGCTGGCTGGCGTCCACGGTACCATCACCCTGACCTCGGCGCGTGTGTATATGGAGTGAGCAGCACGCCGTGTCGCGCTTTGACGTTGCTGGCAGCATACACCCCGACAGCTCCGCCACCAGCTGCCCACTCAGCTCGACTGCATTCGCTGATCAGGTGTCGCTGCGCCTGCTCCCATAGCGATGGGCTTGGCGCTAGCGAGACGCCTGAGTGACCAAAAGGCCAGCAGGCCCGCCAACGAGAAGATGGCCAGGCCGTTGACGACGTGGAGCGCTGCCACAACGGGCAAGCCGGAGTGCCAGACCGCGATGAAGACGGACTGAAGCAAGACGAGCGCCGGGAGCAGGGCCGTCAGGCCGATGACGCTCCGCGGGAGACGGGCGGCGAATGCCAGCGCGAGATCAATCAGTGTTACAAAAAGGAGGCTGTAGCCGAGCGTCACATGCGCTTGAAAGCCGTCGGGGCCGCCGAAGACTCCCAGGCCAGCCAGGAAGAACTGCACAACCACAGCTGCGAACATGAGCCAGGTGAACACCACATACGTCCACCGTATCGTCCGAAATACCATTGGTTCACCGCCTTACTTCACACTCCCCGCGACGCGACTTGTCGCGCAGCTCAGGCGCGTTTTGCGTGGGCTGCCTGCTGTTTCCACCTTGTGCGTCTAGATTACCCTGCAATCTATCGCAACTGGTTGCGCCATACGGGGTACATTGGGGATCTCGCAAGCAATCCGCTGGACGCTCATATGGACGTCCACACGAGCCGAGAGATTGCCTGACGCCAGGCTATGGCGCCCGGTCAGTCAGGCGTGTTCAGGCCACAATCCGGCAAAACCAGCAACGTTCCGTACAGGGCCATGTAGACTGTGAGGAGGAGCGGGGATGGTCCGGCGTTCGCCAGAGGTCACCCCCGGCTGCCCAAACGCCGCCTGCTCCGGTATACTTGGAGTGCGGGGGCGACGCAGCGGCCGCTTTCCGAGGAAGCTCATCAGCGGATGGCGGTATCTGGCGGATGTGGGTTGTAGATTGCTCGAACTATCTCTACGAGCGCGTGGCGGCCAACCAGTGGGCGGCCCACCAGGCGCTCACCGAGGAGCCGCGCGGCCCCACAGGGATGTGGCGCAATCTGTGGTGGCGCCTGACGGGTGGCCCCAAACGCGCGCGCGCCCAGCGGCTGGCCCAGAGCGCAGCGGCGGAGCGCGAGGCCGAGATTTATCGGCGCGGCCTCCAGGGCGAAGAAGCGCTGATCTGGTTCCTGGCGCCGCGCCTCGATAACCGCTATCTGCTGCTGCGCAATTACACGCCGCCGCCACCCTGGCGCACCGGCGGCGACATCGATGGCGTACTGCTGGGGCCGCATGGCGTGACCGTCTTCGAGGTCAAAGCCTGGCGGGGGGTCTATCGCTGCTCTGGCGAGGAGTGGCTCTTCCTCCCGCGCGACCGCTCGGCCTGGGAGCCTGCGCGCAAGAATCCCACACAGCAGGCGCGCTTCAGCCTGGAGCGGGTGCACGGCACACTGGCGCTGGCCGGGCTGCGCGACGTGCCCACGCAGCCGGTGATTGTGGCCGCCGAGCCGCGCATGCGGGTGGAGATTGTCGGGCAGCCCGCCGTCCCCATCTATCAGCCCTTCAAGGATCCGGATGCGCTCGACCTCACGTCCACTGACCAGCCCATCAGCCACGAAGAGCTTGACCGCATCTATAAGGCGCTGATCGCGCAGCAGCCGGCCACGCGCTGAGCGGCGAGCAGCGCAGCGCGCGGCGCCATCTTACGCGCGGACGGCGTACCGGAGATAGACCACGCCAGAGCCGAATCGGCGCTCGGCGAGCAGATTGAGCTTCACGCGGAGTTGGCTGGGCAGGGCGGGCTTGCCGCCGCCCACCGCGACGGGCGCAAGGAATAGCTGGCACTCGTCTACCAGGCCCACCTTGAGCGCCTGTGCGGCGAGGTTCGGCCCGCCTATGCTAAGGTCGCGCTGCGTCTGCGCTTTCATGCTGCGGATCGCGGCGGGATCGAAGTCGCGCTCGATGCGGGTGCGCGCACTGGCGGCGACGTCAAGCGTGCGCGAGTAGACGATCTTCTCGGCAGCCTGCCAGATGGCTGCGTAATCCCGCGTGATGGGCGACTGGCTGGCGAACCCCTCGGAATCCTCCCAGACAGCCATCGTTTCATACATGCGCCGACCATAGAGATAGGAGCCGATGGGACGTTCGAGGTCGTTGACGAAGGCGTGAACCTCCTCGTCGGGCGCCGCCCAGTCGAATGAGCCGCTTTCGTCCTCGATGTAGCCGTCGAGCGACATGATCGCTGAATAGATGAGCTTCGCCATCACCTGGCCTCCTGCATGGTGGCGCGCAACTCCCAGAGCCGCGTTCGCGAAGCCTCATTCTTTCGCGTGCCTGCGCCGACGGACATCGTCATCGGAAAAGACGCTCATACTCGCTCACTCTGTGGAGTCACTGGCGCCGACGCCTGTTTCTTCGCCCTCTTCTTCCTCATCCTCGTCCTCGTCGCTGTCGATCTCGGCCAGCGTCACGCCCATGCCGGGGGCGGCGGAATCGAGATGATAGACCATGCCCTCCTGCGTGTAGCCGCCCAGGAAGGGATCAGAGGCCAGCAACATAGGCGTGTCGAGGTCGATGTAGTGGAAGCCGCCCAGCCCGGCGACGAGGCTGAGCGATGCCATGGCGCCTAGCCGTGACTCCATCATCGCGCCCACCATCAGGTCGATATGCGCAGCGCGGCAGACGGCGGCGATGTCGAGCGCCTCGGAGAAGCCCGACTTCATCAGCTTGATGTTGATGACGTTGGCGGCGCCCATCCGCGCGATGCGCAGCGCGTCGGCGGCGGTATGCACAGCCTCATCCGCCGCGACGGGGATGCCCGCGCGCTCGGTCACGAATTTCAGCCCGTCGAGGTCGTGGCGATGGGTGGGCTGCTCGAACAGGATGGGCGCCACATCCTCCTGCGCCAGCGAGCGCAGCAGATCGAGCGCCTCGGAGGGTGTGTAGCCCTGGTTGCCGTCGAGCATGATGTCGCAGTCGGGCGCGCCCTCCACCACGGCCAGCACACGGTCGAGGTCGTCATCCACATCGGCGCCGACTTTGATCTTGAGCGTGGAGGCGCCCTGCTCGGCATAGCGATGCGCCAGCTCGCGCATGTGCTCAGGCGACTCGATGGGGATGGTGATATCCGTCTCGATGGCGCTGGTGGCCTCGCCGAAGTAGCGGTACAGCGGGATGCCCCACGAGCGGGCCAGCGCGTCGAGCATGGCGGCCTCCACGCCCGCGCGCGCCGTCGCCTGATGCTCGAAGCTGGCGGTCAATCGCCGCGCAAGGGTGCGCCACTGCGCTACGTCGTAGCCCTCCACCAGCGTCTGCATGCCAGCGACGGCGGCCAGCGCGGTTTCCTGCGTCTCGCCGCCGCTCGGTGGGAACGGCGCGGCCTCGCCGATGCCCTCTACGCCATTGGAGAGGCGCACCCGCACCAGCGCATTGCGCGCGGCGGTGATGCGCCCGGTGGCGATGGCGAATGGCTCGTGCAGCGGCACGTCCAGCGGCTCTGCGCTCAGCGCGACAATGGTGGTGGGCGAGTTCCGGAGATGCGCCATGGGACATCCTCCCTGTGCAGGTCGCACCATCTCGGGCGCGAGCGAACGGCGGGCCAAGCGTGGGCCAGCAGAGCGATCCACGAATAGTATAGGCGATATTCTACGCAAGAGACGAGCACTTAGCTGCGGCCATCCCACTCGGCGTAGAACTGATCGAGAAACGCCAGCATGAACTGATGTCGCCGCTCCGCCAACTGGCGGGCATAGCGAGTGTTCAGACGATCTTTGAGCAG
>JACZCV010057268.1_pt1 | contig 11164 bp, 4 predicted proteins | sample 8641841 | NCBI WGS metagenome assembly JACZCV01 (sample SAMN15324606, study PRJNA640507) | soil metagenome | isolation source: monocropping sugarcane control | place: China: Luxin town, Laibin City, Guangxi Province | collected 2019-07-25 | depth 10cm m
CGGCGCCGCCGCACCCGACGGCCGCGGCAACGGCTCCATCGACGGCCGCGTGGTCGCGGCCGGCGCCAAGCAGAAGCTCTCGCTCGCGCGGATCCTCGCCGAGGCCGACCTGCGCCTCCATGCGCGCGCCAACTGGCGACTGGCGGAGTCCGCGCCGGATACCGCGATCATGCTGGCGAGCATCGACACGATCACGCTGCCGCCCGACTCCGGCGTGGTGGCGCTCCGCCTAACGCAAGGCCGCGTGGCGATCGACACGCTGGACGTGCGCAGCGTCCTCGGCAGGCTCACCGGCACGGGGCAGGTCGCCGTGTCCGCCGCGCGGACCGCCGGTGCGCCGCCGTCCAACCTGAAACTCGTGGTCGATACGCGCGACCTGACGCCCGTTGCCCAGGTCCTCGGTATCAACGTGCTGGGCGCCGACAGCGCGCGCGTCGCACTTGCGGTGACCGGCACTGCCGATACGCCCCAAGTGCACGTCGTCGCGCACGCACGCGGCATCATCTACAACACGAATCGCGTCGATGCGCTCGACGCCGACATCACGGCCGCCGTACCGGGGTTGCGCCGTCTCTCGGGGACGACCGGAACGGTGCGCGCGACCGATGCCGCCCTGGCCGACCTGGCCGCGCGCGAGCTGAACGTGAAGTTGGGCTACGCCGATCGCTTGGCCCGTGTCTCCGTGGCGACGACGCTCGAGGATGGCACCACCGCATCGATCGTGGCGACGGCGGTGCCCGACTCCGTCCGGAGCGCGCTCCGCCTCGATTCGCTCGAGATCGTCCACACGAAGGATCGGTGGCGCCTAACGCACCCCGTGCCGATCACGTACGGCGAGCGCTACGCCATCAGGGACTTCGTGCTCGCGTCGAACACCGGACGGCGCATCGCGATCGACGGGTCGGTGGGTCGCACCGGCACCGAGCGCCTGACGGTGCTGGCCGACTCGGTCTCGCTGTCGCCGCTGGCCCGCGCGTTAGGCTATCACGCGCTCGCCGGCGCCACGCTCGTCGGCAAGGCGACGCTCGACGGCACCGCGACCGCGCCCCGCCTGCACGCGGACGCGACCGTCGTGCTCCCCAAGGCGACGGCCGACTCGGGCACCGTGCACGCGGTGGTCGACTGGACGGCGAAGCAGCTCGACATCGATGCCGCGATGACGCCGCGCGATGGCCATCCCCTCACCGTGAAGGGCAACCTCCCGATTCAACTGTCCTTTGCGCAGGGCGCGCCGATCTCCGTCATCGAGCACGGCCCGGTCGATGTGCGCATCGCGGCGACCGGATTCGATCTCAAGACCATCGAGCCCTTTCTCGACGCACAGACGATCGACAAGGCGCACGGATCGCTCGCCATCGACGCCCGCGTGGGCGGCGCGGCCGACGCGCCACAGCTGAGCGGCACGCTCGCGCTGCACGATCTGACGTTAGGCTTGCCGGCGCTGGGCGTCACCTACGAGAAGGGCACGGTGGACGCGCACCTGGCCGACGACCGCTTCACGATCGACACCGCCGTGCTGCGCTCGGGCGACGGCAGCGTTCGCCTAACGGGCGGCCTGATCCTCCGCCAGCTCACCCTCGGCCAGTTCGACCTGCACGCGTCGATGCACAAATTCCGCGCGGTGTGGGCCAGCGCGTATCAGGTCGTGGCGTCCGGCGACGTCGCGTTCCAGGGAACCACCAAGGCGCCGGCAGTCTCGGGCGCGGTCACCGTCGACCAAGGCACGCTCGACCTGTCCGCCACCGGTTCGGGCGGCAACGCGAAACCGGTGACGCTAACGGACGCGGAGCTCCGCTCCATCGCGGCGCGCTTTGGCGTCGAAGCCGTGCGCCCGGGCGGCAAACAGGAGCAGCCGTTCTTCGACAAGCTGGCGCTCAATCTCAAGGTCACGACCGATCGCGATGCATGGGTGCGGCGTCGCGCCAACCCGCAGCTGCAGGTCGAGCTGAGCGGAACCGTGACGGTGCGCAAAGATCCGGGCGGACCGTTGCGCCTCTACGGCACGCTCGAGCCAGTCGAGGGACGCAGCTACGTCGCGCAATTCGGCCGCCGCTTCACGGTGAGCGAAGGCGAGCTCACGTTCAACGGGCCGCCGCAGCGATTGCAAATGAACATCCAGACACAATACATCGTCCCCTCCACCGGCGATCCGAACGCGGCCGAGGTGACGATCAATCTCGACGTGACCGGCACCCCCGAGCGCATCCAGTTGGTGCTCAGCTCGGATCCGCAGATGAGCAACTCGGACATTATTTCGTACATCGCGACCGGCCACCCCGAGGCCGCCGGCCTCGGCATCGGCGGCAACACGACGGGCTCGTCGAACCTCGCCTTACAGGCCGGGACATCGGTCGCCGTTAGTCAGTTGCAGGGCGTGATCGAAGGCGTGGGACAGGATCAGCTCCAGCTCGACGTGGTCGAGATTCGGCAGGATGCGGTGCGCGGCGCGACGCTCGTCGCCGGACGCTATGTCTCGCCGCGCATCTACCTCGGCTTCGCCCAACCGCTCGGCTTCGGGCAGGCGGCCACCTCCCAACTGAACCGCAACCTGTATCCCGAGGCGCAGGTGGAGTACAACGCGTTCAAGTGGCTGCTCATGCGTCTCGAGGGAGGCGTGGCCGACATGCGCTTCCTGCTGCGCTCGCGGTACTCGTACTAACGGTGCGGCACCGGCGACTCCTGCTCGCGCTCCTTGCCGCGCCGCTGTGGTCGAGCGCCGCGCTGTGTCCGGTTGCCGCGCAGCAGGCGCCGATGGTCCTGCCCGCGGGCACGCGCGTGCAATCGGTCGACTTCCGTTGGATCCACGACCGGACGCTCACCGCGGAGGACCTCCGCGAACACATCGCGACCACGGCGCCGGAACCGGAAGGCCTCTTCGGCAAGGTGCTGGACTTCCTGTTCCGGCGCGAACGGCCGCCGATGCCTAACTTCGATCCGCTCGAGCTCGAGCGCGACGCCGTGCGCATCCGCGACTACTACGAGCAGCGCGGCATCCTGCACACCAACGTCGGGTTCGAGGTGACACCCGACACGAGCAAGCACCGCGCCCAGGTCACGTTCGTGATCGACGAGGGCAAACCGACGCTCCTGAAGACCGTGCGCGTGGAAAACGGCGACAGCGCGGGTGTCGACTCGACGTCGGCGTTGCCGCCCGCTGTGGTCCGTGCGGCGCACCACGCCGTGGCGCCCGCGCAGAACCATCGCTTCGGCTCGATGGAAGCCGGCACCGCCGAGCGCCGAGCGCGTACCGCGATGCGCAATTTGGGGTACGCGTTCAGCCGCGTATGGTCGCGTACGCTGATCGACACCGTTGCCGACACGGCCACCTTCGAGCTGCGGCTCCGCGCGGGACCTCAGGCGCACATCGCGCGCATCGACGTCACCGGGAACGATCTCCTGAGCGACCACATCATCAAGCGCGAGCTGCCGTTCCGCGTCGGCGACTATTACACGGCCTCGGAGCTGTCGAAGGGTCGCCGGGCCATTCAGGGACTGGACCTCATTCGCGAAGCGCGCGTCGAGCTCGCGCCCGGGCAGAAGCCGGACACCGCGGTCGGCATCAACGTCGCCGTCACCGAGCAACCCGTGCACGTGATCACCGGCGAGACGGGATACTCGTCGCAGGACGGCGCGACCGCGCAGGTCGTGTGGACGCACCGCAACTTCACCAACGATGCGCGCACGCTCACCACGTCGTTAGGCACGTCGACCGCGTGGCTGGCCGTGGACCAGAATCCCGAGCGGTTCGTCCGCGGCGTGGCGACGCTCAAGCAGCCATACGTGTTCATGCCCGAGTTGTCGGCGCTGCTCAGCCCGTTCGCCGAGTACCGCGACGACTTTCGCGATCGCTCCTGGGCCGTGGGCTCGGACGCCACCCTGCTCTATCGGTTAGGCCCGATCCTGCTGCTGTCGGCCAAGTACAGCTATTCATCGCGGCACGTCCTGCAGTATCGCAACGGCGATTTCTCGTCGGGCCGGATCGACTTCCTCACACTGTTGGCGCAGAACGCCTTGCTCGATTCGTTGCGCACGACCATCCGCCGGAGCACGCTGACGTTCGACGCGACACTCGGGACTCTCGACAACGTCACCACGCCGCGGCAGGGGTTCGTGCTGCGGCCGAGCATCGAGGTCACGGCGGGCAGCGCGCTCAACACGGTGGAGTACACGCGCCTCGACGTCACCGGCGCCGCATATCATCCGATCAACCGGCGCGTCGGCATCGCCGTCCGGTTCAGCGCCGGCCGCCTGTATCCGCGCGGCAAGAGCCTTCTGTTAGGCGGCAGTGATTCGACGCTCAAGTTTCTCGAGCTGCGCGACGTCGCGTTCACCGCCGGCGGCTCCGCCGACGTCCGCGGGTGGAGCAGCGGACTCCTCGGTCCCAAGTTCCCTGACCTGCGCTTCAACATCAGCGGCGCCGACACCACGGCCGTCGCCAGCGGCTACGTGCCCATCGGCGGCCTCGCGCGCATCGCGGGGACGTTCGAGCTCCGGATGCCGTTTCCAGGGTTAGGCGACAACTGGGGCTCGCACGTGTTCGTGGACGAGGGCCGGGTGTGGACACCCGATCAACGCTTCAGGACCAGCTTCACACTGCCGGGCGACGACCGATTCTTCACGTCGGTCGGCGCCGGCGTCGATTACAACACGGTCATCGGCGCCGTGCGGGTGTCGATCGGCTACAAGCTCAATCCCTCGCTCGCCGACGTGCGCGATCCACAGAAAGTGCTCGACGCCATCATCGCCGGCACGCCCATCGCCGACGTACCCTCGCAGTGGTATCGGCGGTTCCAGATCCACCTCGCGCTCGGCACCGCATTCTAGGGGCTCCATCCGACATGATGCCGGGCGCCGCGAAAAACAACTGCAACTGCTCGAAAGGATAACGAAAGTGAAACGAGGGATAACGAAAGTGATCGTTCTGCGCGGGGGAAAGGGCGGTGGCGCAGAGGGAGGCCGGTCTTTTCTTGGACAAACAACAACGAATCTCTATTCGTTAGGCAACGCGCTCTCCCTCGCGCGGAACGATCACTTTCGTTATCCCTGGTTTCACTTTCGTTATCCTTTCGAGCAGTTGCAGCTTTTTGTCGACAAACCCCAGTGCTTCCCCGTAACCCGCGGAACTGCCTGTGGACCTTCTGCTCATGTGACACACCACGGGAAAAGGAAGCACTCGCTGGCGGCGGCCTGCGCCCGTGTGCATTTTCCTGCGCCGGCCGTTCGACATCGCGATTCCTTCCCGACCTTTGCAGAGGCTCGTCATGACGCGCTGTTCCATCCGCGCCAGTCTCGTCGCGTTCATCATCGCCGTTGGCGCCGGGATGGCTCCGGCTCACGCCCAGGGCGAGCTGCATGGCCTAACGCCGGGCCGCGATCCACGCCAGCCCATCGACTCGGCGTACACGGCGAAGATCAAGGAATACACCACGGAGCCGTTCTTCACGTCGCCGCTCGTGGACTACCTGCCCGCGTCGAGCACCGTTCCCACGCCGAAGGCTGTGTTGGGCGACATCGCGGGCGCGCGCGATAACCTGCCGTATTCGTCGCAGGTATACGAGTACATGCACCTGCTCGCCAAAACGAGCCCGCGCGTTCGCGTGTGGACCATCGGCAAAACGGAAGAAGGCCGCGAGATGATCGTCGTCGGCATCGCGTCCGAGGAGATCTGGAAGAATCTCGATCGCAACAAAGCAAATCTCGCCAAGCTCGCCGACCCGCGCACGATCGACATGAACGACTCGACCGCCGCGAAGCTCATCCCCGAAACGGTGCCGGTCTACTACATCACCGGCACGATTCACTCGACGGAGTCGGGCGCGCCCACCGCGCTCATGGAGCTCGCGTACCGCCTCGCGGTCGACGAGAGCCCGTACGTCGCGAATATCCGCGATCATCTCATCACGCTCATCACGCCGATCGTTGAAGTGGATGGACGCGACCGATTAGTCGACATCGTGCGTTGGCACATGGCGCACCCGAACGATACGCCGTTGCCGCTCATCTATTGGGGTCATTACGTGGCGCACGACAACAATCGCGATGCCATGGGCGTGACGCTCAAGCTCACGCAGAACGTGATGAACACGTACGTCGCGTGGAACGCGCAGGTGCTGCACGATCTGCACGAGTCGGTGCCGTTCCTGTACGACAACACCATCGGCGACGAGCCGTACAACGCGTGGATCGATCCGCTGCTCGCCAACGAGTGGCAGATGATCGGCTGGAACAACGTGCAGGAGATGACACGCTTTGGTATGCCGGGCGTGTTCGCGCACGGCGATTTCGACACATGGTCGCCCGGCTATTTGATGTTCATCGCCGCGCTGCACAACGGCATCAGCCGCCTCTATGAGACGTTCGGCAACGGCGGCACCGCGGAGACGCTCGAGCGCACGCTCTCGTCCGACGAGACCGCCAAAACATGGTACCGGCAGGACCCGCCATTGCCGCGCGTCAAATGGTCGCTGCGCGACAACAACAACTACGAGCAGACGGGGTTGCTCGTATCGCTCGAGTATTTCGCCAACAACCGCCAGCTCTTCCTCGAGAACTTCTACACGAAGTCCAAGCGCTCCATTCTCAAGGCGAAAACCGAAGGTCCCGCCGCGTACGTGCTGCCCGGCGATGACCCCCGGTTAGGCGCGCAAGCCGAGTTGATGCGGGTGATGCAGCGACAGCACGTGGAGGTGTCGCGGGCGACGGCGCCGTTCACGGTCCAGGTGCCCGCGCCGCACAGCGCGCCGGCCGGCGGCCATGCCCAACGGGGCGGACGCGCGCACAGCGCGGACACGACGGGCGCGGCCGGCAAGACCGTCTCGCGCACGTTCCCGGCGGGCAGCTACATCATCCGCATGGACCAGCCGTATTCGCGGATCGCCGATGCGATTCTCGACTATCAGTACTGGTCGCCGGACGATCCGCAGAAGCACCCGTACGACGACACCGGATGGACGTTCCCCGAGGGATTCGGCGTCCAGTGCGTGCGCGTGATGGACACTGCCGTGCTGCGCGCACCGATGACGCGGGTTAACGGTGACGTGGCCGCGCCCGGCGGCGTCCGCGGCTCGGGCTCGACCTTCGCGATCGACAACACCGGCGACAACGCGCTCATCACGCTCCGCTACCAGCTCAAGTCGGCCGACATCCGGGTGGCCGAGGAGCCGTTCGACGCCGCGGGGCGCCACTTCGCGCGGGGCTCGATGCTCGTGAGCGGCGTAGGCCGCGACGACTTCGACAAGGCCGCCACGCCGTTAGGCATCCAATCGGTCGCGCTGGCGGCGGCGCCTGACGTGAAGACGCATCCGGCGCGCGCGCCGCGCATCGCGATCGTGCACCCGTGGGAAGGCACGCAGACCGAAGGCTGGTGGCGGCTGGCGTTCGACGCGCAGCACGTCCCCTACGAGTACATCAGCACGCAGGACGTCGCGGCCACCGCGGACCTCAATGCGAAGTACGACGTGCTCGTGTTCCCGCCCGCGGGCTACAGCATCAATTCGATCATCGCCGGCATGCCGATGTGGCGAAACCCGATGCCATGGAAGACGACACCGGAGACTCCCAACATCGGCCGTCTTGCTTCCACCGATGACATCCGGCCCGGACTCGGCTGGACCGGCATCGCGCATCTGCAGGCCTTCGTGAAGAACGGCGGCCTGCTCATCACCGGCGGCGACATCTCGGATCTCGCGATGCAGGTCGGTTTGACTAACGGCGTGAGCAGCGAGAGCCCGCGCTCGCAGGAAGTCGTCGGCAGTTTGCTGCGGACGCGGCTCGTGGACGCCGCGAGCCCGATCGCGTACGGCATCAAGGACAGCCTCGCCGTGTACAGCGACGATGGCGAGAGCTACGGCGTGAGCAACGTCTATGGTGGGCGCGGCCGCCGGCGTCGGTTAGGCGGCGAGAGCGTGACGCGCGAGACGGGCCGCGGCACCGCCGACGAGCCCGAGACCGTGCAGGGGCGCCCGCCGCTCACGCCGGACGAGCAGGCGCCCGTCGAGCCCCACGTGGAACCGTGGCAGGCGCAGCCCATCACCGACGATCAGATGCGCAACGCGCTCGACGTGATTCCGCCCGACCAGCGGCCGCGCGTGATTTTGCGGTATGCGGACCAGAGCAACTTGCTGGTATCGGGATTGCTCGATGGCGGCCGCGACATCGCCGACCGCGCCGTGGTGATCGACGCGCCGTCGGGCAAGGGGCACGTGGTGCTGTTCGCCAACAATCCGGTGTACCGGGGTGAGACGATCGCCAGCTACACACTGGTGTTCAACGCGATCATGAACTGGGACGACCTGAACGCCGGCCGGCGATTGGACGTCCGTTAGGCGATGCGTTAGGCCGGTGTGTGCACGTTGATGCCGCACCGCCACGACTGAGCGATACCGAGCACCGGCGCAGTATCCGCCGGTGCGCCGTGACGCCGTCCGTTTCTCACCGTGCGGCACGCTCGACAGAACGGGCGGTCGTACATATGTTCGGGGGGTACGCCCCGACCCTCGACGGCGCCCTTCGGAGCCGCGCCAGAACCATGGGTGCATCGGCAACACCGCCACTCGATCGCCTTGCCACGGCGGTCGCGGGCCGCTACGTGATCCGGCGTGAGCTCGGGACGGGCGGGATGTCCACTGTCTATCTCGCCCACGACGTCAAGCACGATCGCGCCGTGGCCATGAAGGCCCTCCGGCCGGAAATCGCTGCGACGATCGGCGCCGAGCGATTTCTGCGCGAGATCCGTATCGCAGCACGACTCCAACATCCGCACATCCTGCCGCTGCTCGATTCGGGCGAAGCCGGCGATGTGCTGTATTACGTGATGCCGTTCGTCGAAGGCGAGTCCCTCCGCGAGCGCATCGATCGCGAATCCAAGTTGACGGTTGACGACGCACTGCGCATCGCGCGCGAGGTAGGTGGCGCACTCGATTACGCGCACCGCCACGGTGTGGTCCACCGCGACATCAAACCTGAAAACATTCTGCTCCACGACGGTGCGGCGCTGGTTGCCGACTTCGGCATCGCGCGCCAATTGGCCGCTGACGGCGTGGATCGGGTGACGCTCGTCGGCACAGCGATGGGCACGCCGCGCTACATGAGTCCCGAACAGGCGGCGGGCGATCTCGATGCCGACGGACGCAGCGACGAATACAGTCTCGCGTGCGTGATCTACGAGATGCTCACCGGCGAGCCTCCATTCGCTGGCCCGTCGGTGGAGTCGCTTCTGCTGAAGCGTTTCATGCGACCGCCGCCGAGAGCCTCACGCAGGGTGCCCGACGTCCCGCAATCGATCGACACGGCGCTCGCGACCGCCATGGCGCGCGCGCCCGAAGAACGCTACGCCACCATGGCCAAGTTCGTCGACGCGCTGCATCTTCCCGCCCGTGTCCGATCGCCTAACGGAAGCGGGGAAAAGTCGGTCGCCGTGCTCCCCTTCGTCAACATGAGCGCCGACTCCGAGAACGAATACTTTGCCGACGGCATCGCGGAGGAGATCATCACCGCGCTGATGCAGCTGCCGGAGCTGCGCGTCGTGGCGCGCACGTCCAGCTTTTCTTTCAAGGGAAAGAACGAGGATCTGCGGACGATCGGCGAGCTGCTCCACGTGCGCACCGTGCTCACCGGGAGCGTTCGGCGTGATGGCGGCAATGTACGCATCACGGTCCAGCTAGTGGACGTCGCCGACGGATTCCAACTGTGGTCGCAGCGCTATGATCGGCGCTTTACCGATATCTTCGCGATCCAAGACGAGATTGCGACCGCGATCGCGACACGCCTCGAGGTGACGCTGAGCGCCGGCGCGGACGCCCGGCTCGTCAAGCCATCGACCGGCAGCCTCGACGCATACGATCTGTACCTCAAAGGACGGGCCGCTCTTCGGCAGCGCGGTGCGTCGCTCTTCGTCGCCGTGCGTGCGTTCGAGAACGCGATTCGCCTCGACCCGGATTTCGCGCTCGCTCTCGCCGGCTTGGCCCAGGCACTCGTGCTCTTGAACTTCTGGGGACTCGCGCCGCCGGCGGCAGTGCGAACGCGTGCGTTGGAGTCGGCCGCTCGCGCTCTCGCGACCGATGACGCGCAGTCGGAGGTGCACATCGCCGCCGGCCTCACCGCGTTCGCAATGCAGTACGACCGTGACGCGGCCGCTCGCAGTTGGGCGCGCGCATGCGAGCTCGATCCCGCAAATCCCGACGCCCGTATGTTCCGTGCGCTCTTTGACTCATGCTATGCGAATGGCAATTTCGACTTGACGCTGAGCGAGATCGACGGCGCCATGACGCGCGACCCGCAAAGCGCCTACGTACTTGCCGGACAGTCGATCGTGTACGCGTACGCCGGCCGATACGACGACGCGGTGGAATCCGGCAATCGCGCGGTAGAGCTCGAGCCCGATTCCTTCTATGCGCAGTGGTCTCTCATCCACGCACTCGCGCTTCGCGGTCACTACGACCATGTGACCGAATACGCGCTCGGTCTCATGCCTCGCTTCGGCCGCCACACGTGGCTGCTCGGCGCTATTTCGATCGCCGCCCGCCGCGTTGGGCGCGACAGCGAGGCGGTCGCCGTCTATACGGAGCTCAAGGGACGCTCACAGCTCGAGTACGTGCAGGACACAATGTTCGCCGTGGTGGCGCTCAATGCGGGACACCGCGCCGAGGCCTTGGCGCTGTTGACCCATGCCGTCGAGACACACGAGGCCTTGTTTCCCGCCATGGCGCTGTACCATCCGACGCTCGCTGCGCTGCGCGGGGCGCCCGAATACAGCGCACTGCTCGGTCGCGTCGGCTGGCAGCGCTCCAGCACGTAAACGACGTTAGGCGGGAGCCGCGCCGTTCATGCGGCGCAGCCATGTCCAATGGATCGCGAACAAGACGATCGCCGCCAACAAGGGCAGGCCATTCGTCACCAGCGACTTGCTCGTGTCGTACCGCACGTGCGCGAGGCGGTCGGCCACACGGGCGTTGTACGCCGCGCGCAGCGATGAATCCGAACTGAGACGCGTCGAGTCCATGGTGTTTCGTTGGACTCCGGCTCCCGCCACCTCGTTAGGAAGTGCAGGATCGCTGGCGGCCTGACTGCGTGCCCTGACTGGCCTCCGTCTGAAATGGTGATAGCATCCGCCGGGTATGTCTCGTCAAGAAAAACGGCAACTGCTTGAAAGGATGACAAACGTGAA
>JACZCV010172209.1_pt1 | contig 11119 bp, 12 predicted proteins | sample 8641841 | NCBI WGS metagenome assembly JACZCV01 (sample SAMN15324606, study PRJNA640507) | soil metagenome | isolation source: monocropping sugarcane control | place: China: Luxin town, Laibin City, Guangxi Province | collected 2019-07-25 | depth 10cm m
CCGTCACGCGCGCGTCCGTCACGCCGCTGCGCGCCGGCGGCAATCGCGTGGGCGCCGAGTCGGTGCTCACGTGGCAGGCCGGCTATCCGATGGCGGTGGACTTCTCGCGCGGATTTCCGCGGTTCCGTCCGGATGACGGCGCGCGCGCACTCGTCGCGTCGGGCGCCGTGGACGCGGTGCTCCTCGTCGGTCGCGCGTTAGGCATCCCGTTCGCGATCGATGCGGTGCCGTCGATCGCTATCGGACCGGCCGCGTCGCAGACGCCGTGCGAAATCGCGATCGACACCGGGATCGCCGGCATCCACGAGAGCGGTACCGCGTTCCGCATGGACGACGTTCCGCTTCCGCTGCGCGCGCCCGTGCCCGGCCCGACCGTGGCCGCGGACGTGGTGCGCGCGCTCGCCCAACGTATCGGTACACGCCGGGCACGCCGCTCGTGACCGACCGCCTGCGGATCACGGGCGGCGCCGTGTACGATCCCGCGAACGGCGTTGACGGCGACGTGCGCGATGTGTGCGTCGAGGACGGCCGCATCGTCGCGTCGCTCCCCCACGATGCTCCCCGGCTCGACGCGCATGGCATGGTGGTGATGCCCGGCGGGATCGACATCCACGCGCACATCGCCGCGTCGAGCGTGAATCAAGCACGCCGTATCCTGTCCGACGAACGCACGCGGGATCCGGTGCCGCCGCCTGCGCTGCTCGACGCCGTCGCGCGCTCGGGCACCGGCGGCACCGTACCCACTACGTTCACCACCGGCTATCGCTACGCGGGACTCGGCTACACCACGGTGTTCGATGCGGCGGTGGCGCCCGCCGGCGCGCGCGATACGCACGCGCAACTGGACGACACGCCCATCATCGACGCCGGATTCTTCGTGCTCATGGGCAACGACGCGTACCTGCTGCAGCAGGTGGCCGCCGGCGAGCGCGAGCGCGCACGCGACTACGCCGCCTGGCTGTTAGGCGCAACGGGCGCGTACGCCATCAAGCTCGTCAATCCCGGCGGCATCGAAGCGTGGAAGCGCAACGTGCGCGCCGTGGCGAGCATCGATGAGGCGTTAGGCATGCCGGGCGTGACGCCCCGCGCCATCATGGAAACGCTGGCCGACGCGGCCAACGGGCTGGAGCTGCCGCACCCGGTGCACATCCACTGCAACAACCTCGGGCTGCCCGGCAACGTGACGACGACCCTCGATAGCATGCGCGCCCTGTCGGGTCGCCGCGCACATTTCACGCACGTGCAATTCCACGCGTACGCCGGCGGACGCGGAAAGCCGTGGGCGTCCGGCGCGAAGGAGCTCATCGCCTACATCAACGCGCACCCGGAAGTGACGGCCGACGTGGGCCAGGTGATGCTCGGCCACGCCACCACGGTGACTGCCGATGGCGCGGTGGAGTATCTGCTCCACGCGAGCAGCGGACGCCGCTGGGTGAACGTCGACGTCGAGCTCGAGACGGGTTGCGGGATCGTTCCGTACGAGTACCGCGACGCCGCAGCGGTCGCATCGCTCCAGTGGGTCGTCGGTCTCGAGCTGTTCTTGCTGTCCGAGGATCCGTGGCGCGTCGTGTTGTCCACGGATCATCCCAACGGCGGTGTGTTCACGAGCTATCCCGAGCTGATTCGCCTGTTGATGGATCGCGCCTACCGCGACGAGCGCCTCAAAGGCGTGAACCACAAGCTGCTCGCCGGCAGCGCGCTGGCCGACGGCCTCTCGCGCGAGTACACCCTGCGCGAGATCGCGAACATCACGCGCGCGGGCCCGGCGCGTCAGTTAGGCCTCCCCGACAAGGGACACCTGGGCGCGGGCGCCGACGCCGACATCACGATTTACGCGCGCGATCCCGATATCGCCGCCATGTTTGCGACGCCGCGGTACGTGATCAAAGGCGGCGTGCTCGTGGTCGAGGAAGGCCAGTTGCGCCGGGCACCGCCGACGCATCGCATGCACGTGCGGCCGCCCTATGACGACGCGGTGATGCGCGACCTCTCGGCGTGGTTCGATCGCTACGCGACCATCGCGCTCGCCAACTATCCGGTCGCGCCGCCTCGCGACGCGCCGGTCCCGCTTGGCGCGAGCGCCTAACGTGCAGATCCGCGGCGTCGCGATCGAAGACACCTTCGCCGAGGCCTTCGGCATGCGCGCGGCGCGCGTCATCATCACCGCGCGCGATCCGCGGTGGGCTACCGAGGCCGCGCGCGAGATGACCGGCTTTGCAACGTCCGTCATCGCCTGCAAGGTCGAAGCCGGCATCGAACGCGAGCTCTCTGGATCGGAGACTCCCGACGGCCGTCCCGGCGTGAGCGTGCTGCTCTTCACGATGGATGCGGACAGCCTCCCGAAGCGGCTCATCGAGCGCATCGGCCAGACCGTCCTCACGTGCGTCACGACCGCGTGCTTCGACGGGATGCCTAACGCTGCCGACCGCATGCCCGTGGGCCGGTCGCTGCGCGTGTTCGGCGACGGGTTCCAGGCCAGCAAGGTGATCGGCGGCGAGCGCTACTGGCGCATCCCCGTGATGGAAGGCGAGTTCCTCGTGCAGGAGTCGTTCGGCCGCGTGAAGGGCGTGGGCGGCGGCAACTTTCTCATCCTCGCCAAGAGCGAGGCCGCCGCGCTCGAAGCGGCGGAGGCGTCCGTGGACGCCATGCGCGGCATGCCGGGTGTGGTGCTGCCGTTTCCGGGCGGTATCGTGCGCAGCGGCAGCAAGGTGGGCGCCAAGCGCTACGCCAACATGATCGCCACGACCAACGACGCATTTGCGCCCACCCTGCGGGCGGTCACGGCATCATCGCTGCCTAACGAAGCGAACGCCGCGCTCGAGATCGTGCTCGACGGCGTCGACGCGCCATCCATCGCGGCCGCCATGCGCGCCGGCATCGACGCCGCCTGCCGCGAGGGCGTGCACCGGATCTCGGCCGGAAACTATGGCGGCAAGCTCGGCCCGCATCATTTTCATTTGCGGCAGATCATGAACGGGCACCCCGCCGCATGAGCGACTCGGTGACGCTCACGCTGCGCGCGGCGCTCACGCGCCGCCTCGAGGCGGAGTGCATCACGCCCGATGCCTTCGCGACGCTCGACGAAGCAGCCATCGCGCGCCTTCCGGTCTGGGACGGCCCCCACACCATTCCGTTAGGCGACGTGTTCCAGGTGCGCGGCGGCGCGTCGAGCCGCGTGCGCGTCGCCGGTGATCTCGAGATGGTCGACGCGTTGGGCGCGGGCATGACCACCGGCGAGCTGCGGGTCGAGGGCTCCGTGGGACGGTACGCCGGCACGCGCATGGCGGGCGGCGAGCTCCACGTCAGCGGCGACGCCGCCGACGGCGCCGGCCTCGAGATGACCGGCGGCTTCCTCGACATCGCCGGGAACGCCGGCGATCGGTTAGGCGCCGGCCGCCTCGCCGCCGCCCGCGGCATGGCCGGCGGGGAGATCATCGTGCGCGGCAACGCGGGCTCGGAGGTCGGCGCCACCATGCGCCGCGGCACCGTCGTCGTCGCAGGCAATGCGGGACCGCGCGCCGGCATCGGGATGATCGCCGGTAACGTCATCGTGTTCGGCGGTGCAGGGGACGATCCCGGTCGATTCAATAAACGCGGCACCATCGTGGTATTCGGCAGCGTCTCGGTGTCGCCGAACTACCAATACGACTGCACCTACCGCCCGCCGCACATCGCGGTGACGCTCGTCCACTTGCAGTCGCGCCGGAACCTCTCGATCGATGGCGGCCTGCTGGCGGCCCGCTTCCGCCGGTATAGCGGGGACATGGCGGAGTTGGGCCGCGGCGAGATTTTGGCGCGGAGCGACGAGCGATGAGTGCCCTGCACCTGAATGAGCGCGCCTGGGAGCTCGCCGACGGCATGGTCGAGCGCGCGAGCCAGCTCCGCATCGCGAGCAGCCTCCTGCCCTCGGGCACGCGCCTTCTCGACGCGGGCATCGAAGCCGCCGGCGGATTGGGCGCGGGCCTCGCGCTCGCGCAGCTGTGCACGAGCGGTCTCGCCGATATTAGTCTCACTTGGTTACGAATTGGCGCCGACTCGTATCCCGGCGTGCGCGTCTGGACCGACCACCCAGCCCTCGCCTGCATGGCGTCGCAATACGCCGGATGGGCCATCCAGGTCGGCAAGTACTTCGCGATGGCATCGGGCCCGCTGCGCGCCCACGCGCGGGTCGAAGCCGACTTGTTCTCGAAGTTAGGCTACGGCGAGCAGGCCACGCGCGGCGTGCTGGTCCTCGAGGGACGCACGCCGCCGACGGATGAAGTGGCGCACTACATCGCGTCGCGCTCGAAGCTCGACCCCAGCCAGATCACCATCGCCATCGCGCCCACAGCGTCGCTCGCCGGCGGCGTGCAGGTGGTGGCACGCATCCTCGAGACCGCGCTCCACAAGATGGAATCGTTAGGCTTCGACGTCCGCCGGGTCGTGAGCGGGATCGGCGTCGCCCCGCTGCCGCCGGTCGCGCACGACGACCTGCACGCGATCGGCCGGACCAACGACTGCGTGCTCTACGGCGGCCAGGCGCACTTCACCGTCCGCGCAGACGACGACGAGCTCTCGCAGCTCGCGAGCCAGCTCCCGGCGTCCGCGTCGCACGACTACGGCACGCCCTTCTACGACATCTTCAAGCGGTACGGCGGCGATTTCTACAAGATCGACAAGATGCTGTTCAGTCCCGGCGAAGTCTGGCTCACCAGCGACACATCCGGCCGCACGTTCCATGGCGGCACGTTGGACCCCGAGGTGCTGCGCACATCGCTGATACGCTGAGGACGGCCTAACGCCAATCCCATCTTTCGCCTCTTCCCATTCCCCATTTCCCTATTCCCCATTCCCGAGGTTCTCATGTGGTGCGTCGTCGTCATCTACAACCACCCGAAGGACGCCGCGGTATTCGAGAAGTACTATGCCGCGACCCACATCCCGCTCGTGACCAAGCACGCGAAGGAAATCGGCTTCTCGCGCGCGGTGCTCATGAAATTTCCCCGCAACCTCGATGGCTCCAGACCCGCGTTCTACCGTAAGGCAGAGCTCTGGTTCGACTCCGAGGACGCGCTTACCCGCGGCACCGCGACGCCGGGTTTCGCCGCGGTCGCCGGCGACTTGCCTAACTTTGCCACCGGCGGCTTCATGGCCCTCACCGGCCAGGAAGCCTGACATCCGTGTTCGTCGCCATCCTCGCCGCTCGCACCGGATGGCACACCGACGAGCTCACGCGCGCGCTCGCCGCTCGGGGCGCGCGCGCGGCCGTATTCCCGTACGAAGCCCTCGTCGCATCGCTCGGCCGCGGCGCCCGTCTCGCCGCTCACGACACCGATCTCCTCGGCGCCGACGCGGTTCTCGCGCGCATCATCCCCAACGGGTCGCTCGAGCAGATCGTGTTTCGCGTCGACGCCCTCCACGCGCTCGAGGATGCCGGTGTCCCCGTCATGAATCCGCCGCGCGCCATCGAGCGTACGGTCGACAAGTTCTATACCTCGGCGCTCCTCGCGCGCGCCGGTCTCGCCACACCGGAAACAATCGTGTGCGAGCGCGCTGATGATGCGATGCGCGCCTTCCGCGACATGCGCGACGTCATCGTCAAACCGCTCGTCGGCTCCATGGGACTCGGCATGGTGCGCGTGAGTGATGAGGAGATCGCATGGCGTGTGTTTCGCTCGCTGGAAGCCATCCACGGGGTGTATTATCTTCAGCGCACAATCGAGCACGAAGGACGCGACGTCCGCATCTTCGTCGTTGGCGACCGTGTCGTGGGCGCCATCGAACGCTCGGCGGCGGGTTGGCGCACCAATCTGGCTCGTGGTGGACGCGCACGCGCGATCACGCTGCCCGCCGACTGGCACGCCATGGCGCTGTGCGCGGCACGCACCGTTGGCGCTGCGTACGCCGGCGTCGACCTCCTGCCCGCTCGAGACGGTTCAGTCTATGTACTCGAGGTGAACGGCATCCCTGGATGGCACGGGCTTCAGACGGCTACCTCCGTCGACGTCGCACAAGCGATCGTCGATCATCTGCTCGACGCCTATCGCGTCCAGCGCTGACGCCCGGTCGGCGCGCGCACGCGCGCCCAACGACAGCCGCCGACATCGCCACCGCCGCACAACTGGCGTGCTTGCTCGAGGCCAGCGCACCAAAGCCCGGAAACGTCGCACCAGCGGCGCGCACGCACTTTCGTGACACGCGCTACGAGCACTTCCTCGCCAGCGCCGCGGCGATCGGACCGGCGATGCTCCTCGCACGCCGCCATTCGCTTGGCACGACGATTCGCGCGGCCTGCACCGCAACCGCTCGTTGGACACGCACCAACACCAACCTCGGCATCATCCTGCTGCTCGCGCCCCTCGCCCGCGCCGCGCTCGACCCGAAAGATGGGACTCTCCGCGACCGCGTGGCGCGTGTGTTGCGGCGCACCACGGTCCGCGATGCCGCCGATGTCTACGCCGCGATTCGTCTCGCGCGCCCCAGCGGACTTGGACGTGCCGATACACAGGACGTCGCTCGCGCACCAACGCGCGCCCTGCGCGCTGTGATGGCGCTTGCCGCCGATCGCGACGGCGTCGCGCGCGAATACGCCACGGATTACGCGGTGACGTTCGAGCTCGGCGCGCCCGCACTGCGCAGCGCGCGACGCGATGGACTGTCGTGGGACGACGCCATAGTCGAGACCTACCTGACGCTGCTCGCCGCCGTGCCCGATACGCACATCGCACGCAAGTTGGGCGAGTCCGCGGCGGCGGACGTCTCGAAACGCAGCCGGGCCGTCCTCGCGGCCGGCGGCGTGCGCAGTGCCGTTGGACGGCGGCGCACCGCCGCGTTCGACCTCGCGCTCCGCGACACGTCCAACTCGCGAAACCCCGGCACCACGGCCGACCTCACCGCCGCCGCGATCTTCGCCGTACTTCTCGAAGGAGGCTGGAGCTAGCGCTCCGGATGGAACCGATGCGAACCCACGGCGAGTTTAGGATACGGGTCAAGAAGGACTACACGGTCTTCTCGTCGGCGCACTTCATCACGTTCGCCGGCCACCGGTGCGAGGCACTACACGGACACAACTATCGTGTGGGCGTCGCGCTCGACGGTGCACTCGACGAAGACGGGTGGTACGTGCTCGACTTTTCGTTCATCAAACGCCTCATGCGCCAACTCTGCGACGAGATCGATCACAAGGTGCTGCTGCCGCTCGAGAACCCCAAGCTCGGAATCGTCACCGCGGACGGCACCGTGCGGGTCGACTACGAGGGCACGCAACGCTACGTGTTCCCGGCCAGAGACTGCGCGCTCCTGCCCATCCCGAACACGACCGTCGAGATGCTGGCCCGCCACCTGGCCACCCGCCTCCTCACTGAGTTAGGCGACGCCAACGTGGCGCATCTCACGTCGATCGAGATGGAAGTGGAGGAAAGCTTCGGGCAATCCGCCACCTATCGCGGAACGCTCGCCTGAACGTGCCCATGTCTAACGATCAAGGATTCTGATTATGGTGACTCTGCTCCTCGCTGCCGCGGCGATGCTCGGGGGCCCGGTCGCACGGCCGCACACGGCGCCGCCCGCCGCCGCACCGCACATCGACATCCGCGTCGACTCGGCGCATTCCCGTATCATCGTCACGGCAGGCCCGTTCCGCTTGCCCGCCATGGATCCCCACATGGACATGTCCGACATGGCGCCTAACGACGTGATGCCCTTCGCCTGGCCCGTCGACGGATACCTGCGCGGGTTCAGCGTGCGCATGCGCGACGCCGCCGGCAACGCGCTGCCGCGCGACATTCTCCACCACCTCATCGGCGTCAACTTCGACCGCCGCCAGCTGGTGTACCCGGCCGTCGAACGCCTCTTCGGCTGGGGCGCCGAGACCGATCCGGTCGAGCTCCCCACCTCGATGGGCGTCCCCATGCACGTCGGCGACAAACTCGGCATGTACGCCATGTTCCACAACGAAACCGGCAAGGACATCGACGCCGCGTACCTCGAGGTCACGCTGCTCTACACGCCGGCCAAAGGACACGACGTCCTGTCCGTCATGCCGTTCTACGTCGACGTGAACAACCACATCGGCGGCGTCACCACGTTCGACGTGCCGCCCGGCAAGTCATCGCACAGCTTTGAATTTCAGCTCCCGATCGCCGGCAAACTCGTCGGCATTGGCGGCCATCTCCACGACTACGGCAGCAGCCTCGAGCTGCAAGACGCGACCACAGGCAAGGTGCTCGCTCGCCTCAAGGCGCGGCGCGACCACGACGGCCGCGTGATGGGCGTCGGCCGATTCATCTTCGGATTCAATAGCGACGCGCTCGCACTCCAGGCGCATCACCCGTATCGGGTCATCGCCGAATACGACAACCCGACCAACGAAACGTTCAAGGACGGCGGCATGGGACACATCAACGGCGCCTTCGTCCCCGCCGACGGCGCCACCTGGCCCAAGCTCGACCTCAACGACCCGCTCGTGAAACGCGACATTGCAACGCTGCCGATCATGAACGACATGAATGCGCACACGGCCGGCACTGCGTCGCAAGGACACAAGGGCGACGATGCGCACGCGGGCTCGTCGGGCGACGCGAGCATGCGCGACATGCCGATGAGCGACATGCCGACCATGCGACCCAATCGCCAGCCGCGCCCGAAAGCCGACTCGATGCGCGCCGGCGACAAGCCCTGACCCCACTCGGCCTAACGGAATAGGGGCGCGCCCGGCGCGACCGTTCCGTTAGGCCGGCGCGACCGGGTCGGCGAGCGCCCGACCGTCGATCCGGCCGTCGTGCAGCGCGCTTCCCACGAGGACCCCGTGCACGCCCAACGCTCCAAGCCGTCGCACGGCATCGATGTCCCGAATGCCGCCGCCAACCAGCAATCCGGTGGGCGCAATGCCGCCGGCCACGCGCTGCACCAACCGCTCATCGACACCCGCGCCGCTGCCCACACGCGCCAGGTCCAGCAGCACGACGCTCGTCGCGCCCGCCCGCACCGCCGCCCGCGCCAGCTCGATCGGCGACACGCCGCGCAACACCGCATCTCGAGCAACTGGGACGCCATCCCGCAAATCCACGCTGAATGCGACGGACACCGGCTGCGCAGCCCGTACGATCTCCGCGACCGCATCCATCGACGCGACGCTCTCCAGGCCGACGATGATCCGCTCGACACCTGGAACCGCCACCCACCGGCTCACGTCGGTGGCCGCGGAGATGCCGGCATCGATCAACAGGCGCGCGCGGCCGTGCGCGCTCGCCGCGAGCGCGCACGCTCGCACCATCGAATCCTGCGGCACACGTCCCTCGATCGCGTCGAGATCCGCGACGTAGATGCTCGTCGCGCCCAACGCGCTGTAGGCGCCGGCGATCGCCACCGCATCGCCCGGCGCAGCACCAGGCGCCACACGCGACACGAGCGGCGCATATCTCGCGCGGTCCCCGCCGCGCGCGTGCACGGCACGGCCGCCGCGCAGATCGAGCACCGGGATCAGGCGCATCGCCCGCCTGACGGAAGCACCGCATGACGCCACCCGTGGTCGCCGGTTGGGATGTGGGTGGCGTGAACCTCAAGTGCGCCGTCGTTCGCGACGGGCGCGTTGCACACACACACACCCTCCCCTTCGAGATCCAGCGCACGCCCGGCAACCTCGTGGCCGCACTGCGCAGCGAGGCCCACGCCGGGGGACTCGCCGATGGCACCCCGCACGCCGTCACGATGACGGCCGAGCTCTCGCAGTTCTTTCGGACCAAGCGCGAGGGCGTCGCTTTCGTGCTCGATGCGATGGCGGTGGCGTTCCCGCAGAACGAAGTCGCGATCTACACGGTGGACGGCTGCTTCGTCACCGCCGGTGAGGCGCGCCGGGAGCCGCTCCGCGCCGCCGCGTCCAACTGGCACGCCACAGCATCGGTCGTCGCCCGAACGTGGCCTGACGCAACGCTCGTGGACATCGGGTCGACCACGACCGACATCATCCCGATCGCCCACGGCGCCGCCGCAGCGGCAGGACGCACCGATCCCGAGCGACTGGCTCACGGAGAGCTGCTCTATCTGGGCGCGGTCCGTACGCCGGTCGAAGCCATCGTCCACCATGTCCCGCTCGGGTCGGCCTCGGCCGGTGTGTCGGGCGAAGCATTCGCCCTCTCGGGCGACGTCCACCTCTGGAATGGCGACCTGCCGGCGGACGGCTATGGCACGCCGGCGCCGGATGGCCGTCCCGTCACGCGCGAGTTCACGCGCGAGCGACTCGCGCGCATCGTCTGCGCCGACCGCGAGATGCTCGACGATCACGCCATCGACCGCATCGCTGCCCACGTCGCCGAGGTGCAGGTAGCTCGAACCGCCCGGGCGCTCGCGCAGGTGCGCGCGAGCGCGCCCATCGATACCCCGATCATCACGGCCGGCCTCGGCGCGTTCCTCGCCGAGCGAGCTGCTCGCAGCCTGGGCGCGCCGTGCACGAGCCTGGCCGCTTCGTTAGGCCAGGACGCCGCCCGGATCGCGCCGGCGGCCGCCGTCGCGCTGCTGCGCGCGTGTCGCGCATGACCCCGCGCGTCGACACCGGCGTGAAGGTCGGAGGCGCACTGCTCACCGCGCCTGGTCCGCTCGATAGCGTCGTGCGGGTGTTGGAAAGCGCCGTCGCCCGCGGCGATGGCATCGTCGTCGTGCCGGGCGGCGGCCCGTTCGCCGATGCCGTCCGGCACGTCGATACGACGTTAGGCATTGGCCCCGATGCGGCCCACTGGATGGCGATTCTGGCCATGGACCAGCACGCCCTCCTCATCGCGTCGCGCACGCGTCACGCACGCGTCGTCGAGCACCCGGCCGAAATCACGGGCGCCCTGGTGCACGGCCGGCTCCCGGTACTCGCGCCCTATCGCTGGCTGCGCGCCCGCGACCCGCTGCCGCATAGTTGGGACGTGACGAGCGACTCCATCGCGGCCTGGGCGGCGGGCGAGCTCGAGGCCCGGCGACTCGTCCTCGTCAAACCCGTCGTAGGCGAGCAGGCGACGCTCGTGGACGCATACTTCGAGCGGGCGCTGCCTAACGAGGTACGCGTCGTGATCGCCGACGCAGCCGGCCTCACGGAAGCGCTGCGCGCGACGTAGCCGTCCCGCGGCCGGCCGCCTCGCCCCGATGCGCCGCGCTCGCC
>JACZCV010048285.1_pt1 | contig 11113 bp, 10 predicted proteins | sample 8641841 | NCBI WGS metagenome assembly JACZCV01 (sample SAMN15324606, study PRJNA640507) | soil metagenome | isolation source: monocropping sugarcane control | place: China: Luxin town, Laibin City, Guangxi Province | collected 2019-07-25 | depth 10cm m
AGCCGCGAAGGCTTCGTGTTCAAGATCGACCTGCAGGTCCAGATCCACGTGCCGGACACCAGAGCGCCGAAGGTGATCTCGATGGTCGGCTCGATGCAGAACCTCGTCAACGAGGTGCTTCAGGCCGCCGTCGGCAACCACTTCCGCAACACGCTCCAGGGACTCGAGGCCGTGCGTTTCATCGAGACGCGCGACCAGGTCCAGTCGGGTGCCCTGGACGCCATCTCGCGCTACCTGTCGGCGTACGAGGTGGAGACGCGCGGCGTCTACATCCAGGACGTCGCGTTCCCGGCCGAGCTGGTGGCCGTACTGACGCGCCGGGAGATCGCCAACCAGGAGAAGGCGACCTTTGAGGAGCAGAAGGACGCGCAGACGGTCCGCATCGACCTGGAGAAGGCCCGCGGCACCGCGGACATGCAGGCCGAGCTGGCCAAGGCGCAGGTCTCGGTGGACATCAACCGCGCGCGCGCCAACGCCCGCAAGGCGGAGGCGGACGGCGAGGCGGCCTACGTCCGGGTGACTGGCGAAGCCGAGGGCACGCGGCGCCGGGCGATCGGCCTGGGCGACGCGGCTGCCGTCGAGGCGCTGGGCCTCGCCAAGGCCAAGGGCTACGAGGCCCAGGTCGCGAGCCTGGGCTCGACGCCCACGGCGGCGGTGGCGATCGCCAACGCCCTCTCGGAGGGCAAGCTCGACGTCGTGCCCGAGGTGCTGGTCACCGGCGGTGGCGGCGCGCTGGAAGGGCTGGCGGCCACGTTCATGAAGAGCCTCAACGGCCACGAACAGGAAAAGGGGGGGCGGTAACAACCGCCCCTCGACACCTCGGATAGTCGCGACTATCCGTGCGTTTGGACGGTCAGAACCGCGGATAGTCCGGACTATCCGAGAATTCGTCCTGGCGTGGACCTCGGGCTCAGCGGCAAGACCGTCATCGTCACCGGTGGTGCGTCGAACCTCGGGCGGGCGATCACGCTGGGATTCGCCGCCGAGGGCGCGCGTGTCGTGATCGCCGACGTCGACGACGCCCAGGCGAAGAAGGTCGAGGCCGAAGCGCCCTCCGGGACGATCATCGCCAAGCACACAGACGTCACCGATTGGGAGTCGGTCCAATCAACAGTCCGGTTCGCAACGAGCGAGATCGGCGGCGTCGACGTGCTCGTGAACTGCGCAGGCTGGACCATCGACCGGTTGTTCATGGACAAGCCACGCGCGGAGTGGGAACGCGAGATCGCGATCGACATGTGGGGATTCATCAACTGCGTGCGCGCGGTCCTCGACCCGATGGTCGAGCGGCGTTACGGCCGCATCGTCTCGATCGGCTCCGACGCCGGCCGCATGGGGGAGTGGCGGGAGGCCGTCTACAGCGGGACCAAAGCCGGCGTGATCGCGATGTCGAAGGCGATCGCGCGCGAGGTCGGGAAATACAACATCACCCTGAACGTCGTCTGTCCGGGCCTCATCGTCGGTGACCCAGCGACTTCGGGTGCCAACTCGATGTGGTCGTCTGAGCAGCTGGACAAGTTCACCCCGGAGGTCCGGGAGAAGGCGGCGAAAAACTACCCGCTCCGGCGCCTCGGCACCGCAGAGGACGTCGTTCCCGCAGTTCTGCTGCTGGCGTCCGATAGAGCGTCGCATGTCACCGGCCAGACGCTGTCGGTCAGCGGCGGCTACACGATGATCTGATCGCGGAGCCTCCGCCACCGCTCGAGCCGGTTCCTACCCGCGAGCGGAAAGATGAACCTCTCCACGCCCGCGGCCTGGAGATCGCGCAACCGTGCTCTGCATTCGCCAACGGACCCGACGACGGCCAGCGCCGTCACCAGCTCATCTGAAACGGTTGCGGTGTGGCCGGCGTCGGTCGAAAGGTGTTCTGAGTAGTCGTAGGCTTCCGCGCTCCTCATCATCTCGGCGCGAAATGCCTCCAGGCTCGGCGGCAGGTCCTTGTGATGCGACATCAGCCTCGCCTGCGTCGAAGCCCATGACCGAACGTCTTCGACCTCGGTCGAGGTGGGCGAGATGAACGCGACCTCGAAGCCCTTCTTCGGAGCGATCCACTCGACTTGGCGGCGCACCATCCCAGGCTGGGCCGGGCCCATGACGATCGCACCGTCCGCGACTCGCCCGGCCAGCTCGCACATTCGCTGCTGGCTGACGGCGAGATAGATCGGGATTCCGGGGGCTCGAGCTCGAAAGTAGGCGACAGCCTCCTCGACCTCGGCGACCTTTTGCGGCTTCAAGCCGATCCCGTACAGCGCCGAGTCGCCCGCGCCCAGACCGAGGATGGCGCGACCGTTGGAAAGCTCATGGACGGCGGCGATCGCATTCGCCGTAACCGACGGGTGCCTGGTCACAGCGTAGGTCACGCCGGTGCCAAGGCCGAGCGTCTTGGTGTTGAGCGCCGCGACGACGAGCCCGGCGTACACATCCTTCATCGCCAGTTGGGAGTCGATAACCCAGATGCGGCTCACGCCTTCCGCCTCGAGGCCCGCGACGAAATTCGCCCAGCTGTCGAACGACTGCTTGGAGCTGATGCCCGCGCTGACGTCGGCCTTCATCGCTTGCGGCGGCGTTCGAGAGCTTCCTTGCGTTCGGGGCTGGAGGCCGCCTCGGCGCGCAGCTGCTGCGCCTCGAGCAAGTCCTCGCCTGCGACTCCGCGCCGCTCGATCAGGTTCAAGCTCGTCTTGGTGCCGTGGACGGCCGCCGGCGGCGATGTCGCGAGCCTTTCCGCGACCGCCGCAACCCGCGCATCAAGAAGGGCGGCGGGCACGATCTCGGAAATCAGTCCCCACTGATACGCGGTCTCGGAGTCGAGGGTCGGCATGCCCAGAAGCAGGTCTGACGTCCGGGCGCTGCCGCAGATCTGGACCAGCCGCGCGACGAACGGGAACCGGTAGACCACGCCAAGGCTGACCGCCGGCACCGACAGCTGGAGCTGGTCCGCGGAGATTCGCAGGTCGCAGCTCATTGCGAGCTCCACCCCGGCGCCGTGGCAGTGGCCCTGCAGGCGGGCGATCACCGGCGCGGGGCACGCGCGGATGGCCGTTGCGGCCTCGCCGATGTGGTGATCCGCTTCGAGGTCTTCGGCTGTGCCCTTCAGGCGCGAGAGGTCGTAGCCCGCGCAGAACGCTCTGTCGCCAGACCCGCGCAGGATGACCGCGCGTGCTCGTTCGCCGTCGGACCGCAGGCCCTCTGCCAGCGCCGACAGCAGCTCGGGATCCACGGCGTTGCGTCGCTCGGGGCGGTTGATCGTGAGCGTGAGCACGTCGTGCTCGCCCCACTCGCGCAGGAGCGACTCGTTCAACCGAGGAACCTGTTCATCGATGCCGCCAGCTCGAAGCCTCTTTCCACCGGGATCGCATGTCCCGCGCCCCGCATCAGCTCCAGCCGGCTTCCCGGTACGCCGCTGCGGATGATCTCGGCTGCCTTGGGAGGGCAGTGCTGGTCGAGGTCTGAGGCGATGATCAGCGCCGGCGCCTTGATCCCGCCAAGCTCGGGATCAAGCGGCCTCTCGAACAGGGCGGCCATCGCCTCGCAGGCGTTGCCGTAGCCGCGCGGATCCTCGGTCGACTGGCGCCTGATCAGCAAACCGTCCTCCAGCTCGTTGGGCGCCTGCGCATACACCTCTGCGGTGTCGCGGTCGAGCGTCTCGCGCAGCCACGAATCCTCGTTCCTAACCATCGCAACGCGCTCTCGGTACCAACCTGCGGCGGAGCGCCCAACGCGGCTCGACGTCGCGACGAGGACCAGCTTGTCCACGCGGTCGGGATGGTCGATCGCGACTCGCATCGCAATCGTGCCGCCCAGCGAAAAACCTGCGATCCGTGCCCGCTCGATGTCGAGAGAGTCGAGCAGTGAGACCAGATCATCGCCCAGCTGGCGCAGCGTCCCGTCGGGGTTGCCGAGCGTCGTCTGCCCGTGACCCCGCAGGTCGTAAAGGAGCATTCGGTGGCGGAGCATGAGATCGGGCAGCGTTCGTCGCCAGGCGCGGTGATCGTCGCCGAGACCGTGCACGAGCACGAGTGGCTCGCCGCGGCCGGCTTCGAACCACGCGACCTCGATGTCATCACACCGCGCGCGCAACGGCCATCTCGCGCAGTGATTTTCGGTTCACCTTGCCCGGTCCTGACAGCGGCAGCTCCTCGACCACGTAGACCGCCGCCGGCCACTTGTAGCGGGCGAGTCCGCGCTCGGCGAGGAATCGGTTGAGGTCCGCCTTCTCGACATCGCCGACCACGAACGCAACCGGCTCTTCGCCGAGCTCGGGATGTGTTCGCCCGACGACGCAAGCGTCGCGAACCGCCGAGTGCATGCGCAGCATCGACTCCACCTCGTACGGGTTGATGTTGGTTCCGCCGCGAATGATGATGTCCTTCACCCTGCCGACGACGTGGAGGTAACCACCGTCGTCGATGAAGCCGAGGTCGCCCATGTGCGCCCAGCCGTCCGCCGCGTAGGGACCGAACGTCTCGCCCCAATAGCGTTGCTGCACCAGGTCGCCGCGCATGCAGATCTCGCCGTCCACGATCCGCCACTCGGCGCTGTCGTGTGGACGTCCAACGGTGGTCCAGCGCTTGTCCCGCGGGTCCGACGGGCGGGCCACCGCAAGCTGGCCGGCGTCCATCGAGCCATAGAAGCTCGAGATGGGAATCCCGGTCGCCGTCTCCCAGCGCTCCGCGATCTCGGGCGGCAGCGGCGCGCCCGCGACTGCGACTGCGCGGACGTCGGGAAGCGAGATCGGGTGGTCCAACATCCGGATCACGTTGGTCGGCACGCCGACCAACACGGTAGCCCGCGACTCGGCGGCGGCGCGCAGGCAGCGCTCGGCCGACCAGTGCGGCTCGCGGAGCATCACCAGCGCCGCGCCCGTGCGCAGGCAGTAAAGGCACATGCCTCCGATCCCCTGGGTCAGCGGGGTCATGGGCAGGACGCGGTCATGTGGAGTTATCTCGAGCCGGCTCGTGAAGCCCTCGAACGTAACCTGCTTGAGGCGTGCCGACAGCGACGCGAGCTTCGGCATCCCGGTCGTGCCTGAGGTCAATGCGATCTCGACGATGCGCTCCGGATCGGGAGCTGCCGGCATCGGGCCGTCATCGCCTGCACCGAAATCGAGCTCACGGATGATCAGCCTCGGCCGCGCCTTCTCGTCGACCCACCGCAGCTCGTGCTCGCCGAGGCTCGGCGGCAGTGGCAGGACCACCGCGCCCATGTCGGGCAGGGCGAGCTCGAGGGCTACGTACTGCCACACGTTCGGAAGCTGCACGCCGGCAACGTCGCCCGCGCGCACGCCGCGAGCCCAGAGGGACCGCTGCGCCCGCCGCACCTGCGCGACGAGCTCGGGAAACGACATCTCGGCGCCGTCTTCCCAGATCGCAACGCCCTCGTGCTGCTCCAGGTAGCTGAGGGGCCGGTAGGGCGTCATCCTGACACGAGCCGGTCGGGAGTCAGCGGCAGCCGCACCTCGGCAAGCGACATCGCGTCTGCGACCGCGCCCGCGATGGCCGCAGTTCCGCCGATCGTCCCTCCTTCGCCTACGCCTTTCGTGCCGAGCTCGTGCACCGTCGACGGCGTCTCCTGGTGCTCGATGACCACGTCAGGCACCTCGCCGACGGACGGGACCATGTAGTCGAGAAAAGTCCCGGTGCGCAGCTCGCCGTCGGGTCCGTACACGACCTCCTCCAGCAGCGCCGCGCCGACCGCTTGCGCGATGCCGCCCTCGACCTGGCCGTCGACGATCTTCGGATTGATGAGCGGCCCGCAGTCCTCGGCGACGACGTAGCGAACGACCTGGACGGCGCCGGTCTCCCGATCGACCTCGACCGCGCACATGTGCGTGGCGTACGGATGCGAGGCCTGAGCCGCGTCGTAGGTGACAGTGACGTCGAGCTCACCGCTTTCTTCGCTGCTCTCTTCCGCGAGCTCGCGCAGCAATGAAGCGGCTCGAAACACGCTCGTCGCCGCACCCACCGACCCCCGGCTCATGAAAGTCCCTGTTCCGGACCCTACGGTTTCGGTGTCGGTCTGCATGACGTCGACGTTCTCGGGCTCGGTGCCGAACGCCTCCGCCGCGACCTGGGCCAGAGTCGTGTGCGTTCCCTGACCGATGGCCGGCGAGGACGTCTGGACCCGGAGCCGGCCGTCGTCCGCCATCCACACGCGGGCTGTGTCAACACCGGGAATGTCCAGCATTCCGCGACCTTTGAACGTTGCGGATCCCGCGCCGGTGTACTCGACGTAACAGGCCACGCCGATGCCGGCGGCGCCCTTGTTCTTCATCTCGTCGTAGCCGAACAGGCGCGCCGCGGCGTCGAGGGCGGCGGCGTAGTCGCCGGACTCGTAGGGATGGCCAGTGACCGTGCGGTAGGGCATCCGGTCGCGGGGTACGAAGTTGAGCCGGCGCACCTCCAGCGGATCAATGCCAAGTCGAGCGGCGATCAGGTCCATCAGCCGTTCGTGCGCGAGCACGGCGGTCACCATCCCGACCCCGCGGTATGGGCCTTCGGGCGATTTGTTCGTCGCGACCGCGTACGTCGTGTACTCGTAGTCGCGGATGTCGTAGGGACCGGTCATCAGGCCGGCGGTGCCGAGGGGGTCGAGCAGCGGGCCAAACGGCCTGATGCCGTAGGCGCCGATGCTCGAGTGGATCGTCGCCTTCAGCCCCAGCACGCGTCCGTCCTTCCGAACCGCGGCCTCGAATCGCACTCGCTGGTCACGCGCATGGGACGCGGCTTGCATGTGCTCGGAGCGCGACTCGATCCATTTCACCGGTGCTTGCACGCGCCGGGCGATCCAGGCGAGCAGGATCTCCTCGGGGTAGACCTGCGCCTTGCCGCCAAAGGCGCCGCCGACGTCCGCTGCCACGACGCGGACCGTGCGCCGGTCCAGGTCAAGGCATTCCGCTATGGCGTCCGCGACCAGGTGTGGCACCTGGGTCGATGTCCAGACCGTGGCGCCCCCCGCATCGTTCGGCATGGCGAGGACGCCACGTGGCTCGATCGGCTCGGGCGCGACGCGAGGATGTGTCACCTCGCCCTTGACCACCATGTCGGCTTGCGTGAACGCGGCCGCGACCCCGCCGTAGCTGCGGTGCCCTGTGAAGTAGAGATTGCCCGACACCGCGTCGTGAAGGAGCGGTGCGCTGTCCGCGAGGGCGTCTTCGAAGGTGATCACTGCGGGAAGTGCATCGATCTCGAAGGACGCACTCTGCGCGGCGTCCGCGGCCTCGTAGCGCGTCCTTGCGACGACCGCGCCGATCATCTCGCCGGCAAACCGAACGCGCCCTACTGCCAGGATCGGCCGCGCCGGCGAGACGACCGCCGGCGTCGTCAGGTGCACCTCGAGAGGCCGGCATGATCCCTCGAGGTCGGCGGCCGTGAACGTCGCCTCGACGCCGGCCAGGCGGCCGCTGGAGAATGGGCTCCGCACCATCGCGACGTGGAGGCAGCCCGGCGGCTGTAGGTCGTCGACGAACCGCCCCTCGCCGCGAAGCAGGCGTGGGTCCTCCAGTCGTTTGAGGCTCTTCCCGATAGCCCCCGTCATGCCGCTAAAGTCTCCGTCATCGACGCACACTGGATGGCGGTCGCGCGAGGTGACGAGCCCGCCGACCTGGTGCTCTCCGGCGGCCACGTCTTCTCGGTCTTCACCAAGGAGTGGCTCGACGTGGACGTCGCCGTCATGGACGGCCACGTCGTCGGGTTGGGCCGCTACGACGGTCCGCACGAGCTGGACGTCTCAGGCGCTTACCTCGTGCCCGGTTTCATCGACGCCCACATGCACATCGAGTCATCGAAGCTCATGGTCGACGAGTTCGCGCGCGCGGTTCTCGCCCACGGCACGACCGCGGTGGTCGCCGACCCGCACGAGATCGCGAACGTGCTCGGCACCGACGGCATCCACTGGCTCCTGGACTGCTGTGAGGACATCCCGCTCGACGTTTACGTCATGGCGTCGTCATGCGTTCCGGCGTCGCGCTTCGAGTCGCCCCGGCGGCCATTCACGACCGGCGACATCGAGAGCCTCCTGCGCCGGAGCCGGACACTCGGAATCGCGGAGATGATGAACTTTCCCGGCGTCATCGCCGGCAGCCAGTCGGAGCTCGCCAAGCTCGAGACCGGCTTGACGGACCACGTCGACGGGCACGCTCCGGGCGTGCGTGGGCCGGCCCTCAATGCGTACATCAGCGCGGGAATCACATCCGACCACGAGGCCATGACGTTCGAGGAGGCGCTCGAGAAGCGCCGGCTGGGGATGTGGGTGCTGCTGCGCGAGGCGTCGATCGCCCGCAATCTGCGCGACCTCCTGCCGCTGATCAAGCGCTTCGGGACTGAGCGATGCGCGTTCTGCACCGACGACCGAGAGCCCGACTTCATCGTCGAGCAAGGGCACATCAACCAGATGGTCCGGGTCGCGGTCGAGGAGGGCATCAGCCCGGAGGACGCGCTTGTGATGGCGACCCTGAACCCCGCGACCTGCCACCGCTTGTGGCACCTCGGCGCGATCGCGCCCGGCTACCAGGCGGACATTCTTGTGCTCGACGATCTCAAATCGTTCAATCCGCGCCAGGTGCTGAAGCGGGGCGCCGAGCCAAGGCACGTCAAGCTCGACGTCCCCGAGTGGGTGCGCCAGACGGTGAGCCTTGCGCCGCTGGACGCGAGCTCGTTCCGGGTCGCGGCTGGGCCGAAGAAGATCCGCGTGATGCGGGTCGTGCCGGCACAGCTGGTCACCGGCGTGGACGTCGTCGCGCCCGCCGTCGAGGCCGGTTGCGTGGTCGCCGACCCCGCGCGAGACCTCATCAAGATCGCGGTGGTCGAACGCCACCACGCGAGCGGTCGCGTCGGCGTCGGGTTCGCGACCAACGTGGGCTTGAAGCGCGGCGCGTTCGCTTCGACCGTCGCGCACGACGCCCACAACATCGTCATCCTCGGCGTCGATGACGAGGATATGGCCGCTTGCGCGATCCGCCTCGCCGAGATTGGCGGCGGCATCGTCATCGCCGAGGGCGGCAGCGTCGTCGAGGAGCTGCCGTTGCCGGTGGCGGGGCTGATGAGCGACCAGCCCCTCGGCGAGGTGCACGAGCGCCTGCGATCGATGGAGGGGCGGCTGCGCGAGATGGGCGCGACCATGGCGTCGCCGTTCATGACGCTGAGCTTTCTCGCGCTGTCCGTCATCCCCGAGCTGAAGATCACTGACCGCGGGCTCGTGGACGTCGGCCGGTTCGAGCTGGTGTCGCTCGGCATTGAATGAGGACGAGCTCTACGCGTGCCTCGCGAGCACGAGGTGGGCGCACGCAGTCGCGGCGGGTGCGGACCCGGACCAGGCGATGGATGCGCTGACCGACGACGAGTGGGTCGAGGCGATGAAGGCCCATCCGCGGATCGGTGAGCGCGGGGGCGCGGATTCGGCGAGGGAGCAGGGAAAGGCGATGCAGGGCGCGGCTGCGACGCTGACGGAGCTGGCCGCCGAAAATCGTCGGTATGAGGACAGGTTCGGCCACGTCTTTCTCATCTCTGCCAGCGGCCGCACCGCGGACGAGATCCTTGGGGAGCTGCGCCGGCGGATGACGAACGACCCCGCGCAGGAGCTGGTCGAGGCCAAGCGCGAGCTGCGGAAGATCGCGCACCTCCGCCTTGCAAGCGCGCGATGAGCATCTCGACTCACGTGCTCGACACGATGCGCGGGACGCCGGCCGCCGGACTCGACGTGGCGCTCCACAGGCGCGAGCCCGACGGGCATTGGAAGGAGGTCGCCAAAGCGACCACCGACGCCGACGGTCGCGTCCGTCAGCTCACGGACGACGAGCTCGAAGCCGCGGAGTACCGGCTGGAGTTCGACACACGGCCATATTTCGAACGTTCGGGCCTGAACCCGTTCTATCCCTCGATCGCCGTCGTCTTCAACTTCGACGGCGGGCATCTCCACGTTCCAATGCTGCTCAGCGCTTTCGGCTATACCACCTACAAAGGCACTTAGAGTGTCGCGCCCCCCAGACTCCGTGCATCTTCGCGTCCTAGGCGGCCGGGCGCCTTCGGCGCGCAAGCGTCTGGGGGCCGGCGCAGCCTCGCAGCCCCCGCCACCACGGAGCGGGGACCCCATGAGGTCTGCGCTCCTCGCCGCGCCACCCCGTCCTTGGCTCCGGCCGCCGATGCCGCGGATCTGCTACGGATCTCGGGAGGCTCGACACTCTTGAACATTCGCCTCGGTGACAACCAGTACGGGAAATCCGAGACGCACGTCGTGCGGATCATCAAGCAGGGAACCGCGCACGACATCAAGGACTTGAACGTCAGCATCAACCTCGCCGGCGACTTCATTGACGCGCACCTCACCGGCGACAACTCCAAGGTCGTGCCGACCGACACCCAGAAGAACACCGTCTTCGCTTTCGCGAAGGACGGTATCGGGGAGATCGAGGAGTTTGGCATCCGGCTTGCGCGCCATTTCGTCGGCGATTTCGCTTCCGTCTACCGCTCGCGGGTCGACATCGAGGAGTTCGCGTGGGACCGCCTGCACAACCACGCATTCGTGCGGTCGGGGGCCGAGAAACGGTTGGCCACCGTCACTGCTACCGACGACGGCACCTGGGTCGTCGCCGGCTTGACAGATCTCGTCGTCCTCAAATCGACCGGCTCTGAGTTCCACGGTTACATCAAGGACCGGTACACGACCCTGCCCGAGACGAACGACCGGATCATGGCCACCTCGCTGTCGGCGCGGTGGCGCTACAGCGACTCGGCCGGGCTCGACTGGGGGCGTTCATTTGTCGAGGCCAGGGGTGCGCTCCTCGAGACGTTCGCGCGGAAGCACAGCCTTTCTCTGCAGCAGACGCTCTACGCGATGGGCGAGGCGGTTTTGAAGGCGCGGCCGGAGATCGCCGAGGTCCGACTCTCGATGCCGAACAAGCACCACTTCGTCGTCGATCTCTCGCCCTTCGGCATGACCAACCCCAACGAGGTCTTCTACGCGGCCGATCGGCCGTACGGGCTCATCGAGGGCACGGTCATCCGCGACGATGCGCCCCCGCCCGGCCTCGCCTGGTGATGCAGTTCTTCCAGCCGGCGACCTGGGTGGAGGCGCTGGAGACGAAGGCGGCACATCCCGAATCGGTGCCGATCGCAGGCGG
>JACZCV010056102.1_pt1 | contig 11074 bp, 10 predicted proteins | sample 8641841 | NCBI WGS metagenome assembly JACZCV01 (sample SAMN15324606, study PRJNA640507) | soil metagenome | isolation source: monocropping sugarcane control | place: China: Luxin town, Laibin City, Guangxi Province | collected 2019-07-25 | depth 10cm m
CGAGAACGGGAAGCTGGTGAGCGGAGTACGAAATTTTCGCTTCAACCAAAGCCTGGTCGATATGTTGCAAAACGTTGCAGCTTTGGGGATTTCGGTGCGCGCGAGCGGCGAGGAATCGTTCGATATGGTCGTGCCGCCAATGAAGGTAAATAACTTTAATTTCACGGAAATAACCAAATTCTGAAGAGGAGGGAGTTCGACGGAGAGTAACACCCGGAAGTACATGTCCTGTGTGTCCGTTCGCTCAGGCCGAAGTGTACTTTGGTAACTTTAATCAGCCGATGACAGCAGATATAACGTCAGCCAACTCCATCCCCCAAGGATTCACCGTGGATGAACTAAGAAGCTCAGTTCGGTTTCCTTTGAAGCTCCCCGTTGAAGTTCGTGCGGAACCCAGCGGCGTGCCCGGCCAAACCGAGGATATCTCAGCGGGCGGCGTGTTGTTCTACATGGATGCGGCGCTTGAGATCGGCTCGATTATCGAGTTCAGCATTTCCATGCCCTCGAATGTCCTGGGCACCGCGACCGACGTGATAGTGAAATGTACCGGACGTGTGGTACGCTGCTCCAAACACGGCGATCGAACGGCAGTGGCGGCAGTCATCGACGAATACCACTTTGATCGCTCACAGTAGAAAGACATCATGAGCAGCAGCGGCGGTTCCAAGGCGCCAGAAAATCCAGCACCTCAGCGCGAAGAGGAATCCGTCGCCGTCAACGGCGCCGACAATAGCTCGGCCGGCCTCCCGACGATTCGCGTCATCCTGGCGGATACACAGGCGATCTATCGAGTAGGCACAAAGAAGATTTTCGCTCTCGAGGACGACATTCGCGTCGTTTCTCAGGCCGAAAACCTTGGCCAGGTACTGGCTGCAGTCTCCAAGTTTCCCGCGGATGTTCTTCTGTTTGAAGCTTCAATCTCTCCTAATTCTCCTGAAGCGATCGGCGAGGTTCTGAAGCGCTCACCGCATTTGAAAGTGATTGTGCTCTCGCCGGAGAACGATGAAGACACGACCGTCGAATACTTCCGTCGCGGAGTTCGCGGACTTTTGCCGCGCAGCATCGCGCCGGAGATGCTGGTGAAGTGCGTGCGCAAAGTCTTTGCCGGCGAGACCTGGATCGACAACCAGAGCGTCAATTGGGTGATCGAGGCTTATCGCGCACAGGCGGCGCAGCTCACATCGCCTCGTCCCAAAACGAAACTCTCGGATAAAGAACTGCTCATCATCTCTTGCGTCACGCAGGGAATGCGCAATAAGGAAATCGCCAGCGAAATCGGCACGACCGAGCAGGTGGTCAAGAATTATTTGCGCAAGGTGTACGACAAGCTAGGCGTCTCCGACCGTCTTGAGCTTGCACTTTATTGCATCCACCATCGCCTGCTTCAGGGCTCCGGCAAAGGCCAGATTCCCGACGAGCCTGCCGCGGCCATCGCGACGAGCGCTGCTGTAAGCGACTAGGTTTTTCGTTCCATTCGTGCTGTTAACAGCTCATTGCGATCACGCCTGCAGCTTCTATATCCCCTTGCTACTGAGTCTCGACCAGTGTGCTCGTAGTATCGATTGCGTGATCCGCAAGTGAGAGATCCGGAGAACGGGGGCATGGTTGCATGCTGCGGGTGGGCGATACCGCGCCGGCTTGCCACACAGCGAAGGCTGCGAAACAGGATCTTCGCATCGAGCCAGAGGCTGCGATGATCGACGTACCAAACATCAAAAGCGAGGCGTTCATTCCAGCAAATGGCATTGCGTCCATTGATCTGCGCCCAGCCTGTGATGCCGGGACGGACCTCGTGTCGGCGCATCTGCTCCTGGGAATAGCGGTCGAGATATTCCATCAGCAGCGGCCGTGGGCCAATCAGAGTCATTTCTCCGCGAAGCACATTCCAAAGCTCGGGGAGCTCATCGAGGCTCATGCGCCGGAGAAAGTCGCCCAGTCGCGTAATGCGCTCGGCGTCAGGCTCAGGGCCGTCGTTCATGGTTCTAAATTTCAGGATCGTGAACGGTTTTCCGTTCAACCCTGGTCTGGGTTGACGGAACAGAATTGGGACGCCCATCCTGCACCGAATGCACAGTGCAATCACCAGCATGAGCGGCATGGCGAGGACCAGTCCCGCCGCGGCAATCGCGAGATCAAAGCTTCTCTTAATCGTGTCGCTTAATTGGACCATGGGACGATTTCCGGTGAAAACGGATACCTTTTCCGTCCGATTCGTTGAAGACTGCGCTTATCCTGTCCCGAAGGAGTGTACAAGAACGTCCGGCAAGCATAGGTTTATTGCCATTGCGCTGCTTACGGATCGCTCTGTTGACAATTTTTCCGCCCGGAGGTAGCAAGGGAATATTGATGGTAAAGAAACTTGCACTCGCCACTTTCTGCGCACTCTTGTGCGGACCGGTTTGCCTCGCGCAAGACCAGTCGGCGAGTCCCGCGGGAGTTGCCGGAAAAGCCAATGCCCAGAAAGGGCAAATCTCCGGACAGGTCCTGGATTCGAGCAGCGGGCAGCCGCTCAAGAAAGCCTGGATCACTGCACGACAGACGGAGCGGGGAAATCGAAACGGGTCCACCACTGTCACCGACGCCCAAGGCAACTTCATACTTAAAGACCTCGATGCAGGACGGTACGTCTTATCAGTCCAGCGCAACGGCTATGTCGGCCAGGTCTATGGGCAGAAGAACTCAGGGGAGCAAGGCACCACGATTTCGCTAAACGCCGGCCAGAACCTGACGGAGATCGTCTTTCGGTTGATACAAGGCGGGGTGATTACCGGGCGCGTCGTCGACGAAGATTCCGAGCCTTTGGCTCATGCCCAGGTGCAGGCGCTGCAATTCCGGTACATGCAGGGACGACGTCGGCTGGTGCCGGTTGGGAACGGCAGCACAGACGATCGCGGTGAGTATCGGATCTTTGGAATTCGTCCGGGGCAGGTGTACGTTCGCGCCACTCTGCGGGGATTCGGCTTCATTGCTCCTGGGGAGACGGTGGATCCTTCGGCTCCTTCAGAGACCACCGCATATCCTCCCGTCTTCTATCCCAATGTGCTTGACGCCAGTCAGGCGGCAGCCCTAACAGTTCGAGGTGGCGATGAACTCCATGTTGATTTTTCGATGAACCCGCAGCGGTCATACTCGGTAAGCGGAAGAGTTATGGGCGGTCTGCAGGGAAGCTCCGGACGCGGCACCTGGCTGATGCTGATGAAGCATGGAGAAGGCATCTTTGCCTTTGGTCCTGGGCTTAATACAACAACGCGGGACGACAACACCTTCACCTTCAAGCAGGTTTTGCCGGGCTCCTACGACCTGATCGCGCAGCAGCAGGAAGACAAGAATTCGGCCAGCGCGCGGGTTGAAGTGGATGTCCGCGAAGGCGATATTCAAGGCGTGATCGTCTCGCTTTCGCCCAGAGTGGATGTTACCGGTCACGTTAGCTTCGATGTGAGCCCTACTCCCAAGTTCACCGGCATCAACATCGCTCTTGCACCTCAGGACATGCAGGACTTCATGCGCGGAGCCTATGGTCAGGTTAAGGATGACGGATCGTTCACTCTGCAAGCCGCTCCGGACGAGCGGTATCGCGTCGCGGCGTACGGGCTGCCTCCGGGCGCCTATCTTAAGTCGGCGTCGACGGGTCGCGAAGACGTGCTTGAGAAAGGCTTCAATCCAGCGAGTAGTCGAAGCCTCGACCTCGTGATTGGCACCGGTGCCAAGCTCACCGGAACCATCAGTAAATCCGACGGCCAGAGCGAACCAGGCGTGACGGTGCTGGTTGCGCCTGATCGCAAGCTGGCCGGGCTCACCGATGAGTTCCGCACGGCAACAACCGACCAAAACGGGAAATACCAGGTCCAGGGACTCCGCCCTGGCACCTACCATGTGTATGCATTCGAGCACATCGATCCGGGCGCCTATGAAGATGAGACGTGGCTAAACGGCTTCGCTGATCTGGCGCAGATGGTCCGAGTAACAGAAGGAGGACAGGAGAATCTGGATTTGAAGCCGATTCCCGCAGGTCAGGATTCGCAGTAGGAAAAACGATAAGCAATAGGCTCAGAATCAGGTGCGGTTTCGCCTATTGCCTATTGCTCACTGCCTGTTGCGCTGCTGCATTTTACAGTCGTCGGCGGTGGGAAAGCGGTGTAAACTATCACCTCTCCCCGTTATAATTTTGCCACTATGCCCAAGTACTCCATCGTCGTTCCATTTCACAATGAACAGGAGAACGTGACCGTTCTCTACGACCGCCTGAAGGGAGTGATGGAGGCCAATTCCGACAGCTTTGAATTGGTCTTTGTGGACGACGGAAGCTCCGATTTGACGTTCCATTTGCTGAGCGAAATTGCTGCCATCGACAGTCGCGTGACAGTCGTAAAGCTGCGGCGCAATTTTGGGCAGACATCCGCGCTGGCTGCAGGCTTTGATCATGCCACCGGCGAGTACGTCATCGCCATGGACGGCGATCTGCAGCACGATCCCAACGACATTCCGGCCTTTCTCGAAAAAATTAGCGAGGGCTACGACATCGTCAGCGGTTGGCGCAAGGAGCGCATCGACAACTTCGTCATGCGCCGTTTTCCATCACGTTGTGCCAATTGGCTCATGGCGAAGCTGAGCGGCGTCGACATACACGACTTCGGAACCACGTTCAAGGCCTACCGCAGGGAGATCATCAATCAGGTGCCACTCTATGGCGAATTGCACCGTTTTATTCCCGCTTTGGCATCTTGGTATGGGGCCTCGATTTGCGAAATCCCAATTCGGAACGTAAACCGCGAGCGCGGCGCTTCCCATTATGGAATTTCGAGAACATTCCGGGTTTTCTTTGATCTGATTACGATTCGCTTCCTGCTCCGTTATCTCTCCCGTCCCTTGCACTTCTTTGGGACGTTTGGAGCCGCGGGCATCTTTTCCGGATCGGGAATCGCTCTTTGGCTGGTGCTGGAAAAGCTGCTGCACAACAGCAACGTCATGGACGACCACGGTCCACTGCTCGTCTTTGCTGCGGTGCTGATCGTGGCTGGAGTTCAGCTCCTCGCGTTGGGATTATTAGGCGAGATGCAGGTACGCCACTTCCATGAGCCCGCGCGTCGCGCACCGTATTCAGTCGACCGAATTCTGCGGTCACATACGGGCGAGACAGTAAACGACTGAGGCAGTAGCCGAAAGATTATCGACTATCGCCTACTGCTTATTGCCTATTGCTTTCTCAGGCTGCCAGCTTCTCTTTAGCGATCTGAACCACCTCAGCCGCCTTTTCCTTGTTCTTGATCAGAGCCACGGCGGCTCCTGCGGCGACCAATCCAAGGCCAATCCAGCGGCGATTCAGATCGAGAGTGAGCTGCCAGCTTCGCTTGTGCGCACGAGTGTCGAAATCGCCATGCGCTCCGTGATCGCCTGGCAGCGGCTGCCATAAATTGTTCGGCCGATTCGGGTCGGCTGCGCCGTCGTACTGCTGCGAGTCGAAGCCGGTCTTGCCCAGGTAGCGATCGAGGATTCCCGGAATGAACTTCTGGCCGGTGATTGCCGCTACGGTTGGAGCTCCTACCCAAAATTCGCGACGCGGATGTTGAGCGGCGTAAACGATAGCTTCAGCCGCGACCTCGGGTTCAAAAATCGGGGGCACGGGTTGTGGCTTGCGCGGCAGGCGGCTCTTCACCCAACTGAACTGCGGAGTGTTGAGCGCCGGCATGTGTACGACGGTGAGTCGGACCTTGCTTTTGTTGTGTACGAGTTCGCAACGAAGCGAGTCAGTAAACCCAACCATGCCGTGCTTGGCTCCGCAGTAAGCGGCCTGCAGCGGGATACTGCGGTACGCCAGAGCTGAGCCGACCTGCACGATCGTGCCGCGATTGCGCTTATGCATGCGGCGCAGGGCCGACATCGTGCCGTAAACGTACCCGAGATAGGTCACCTCGGTCACACGTTTGAACTCCTCGGCTGTCATCTCGATGAAAGGCGAGAAAACGGAAACCATGGCGACATTGACCCAGACGTCAATCGGGCCGAGTTCCGATTCGGTTCTCTCGGCTGCATCTTCGACTGCGTTTGCGTCAGCGACGTCGGTGGGTAGCACTAGCGCGCGATGTCCATACGATTCCACTTCTTGTCGAGCACCTTCAAGACCATCGTGCCCGCGAGCGATGAGCGCAACGTTTGCTCCTTTTCTTGCAAACAGACGAACGGCAGCGCGTCCTGCTCCAGCGGACGCGCCAGTCACCACCACAACTTTCGGAAATGCCATGAGTGCTCCAGGGATACGTAGTAGGCCCGACAGACCTTTTGTTAGAAGGCATCGGCGGAGAAACAGATGTAACCACCGCGGGGCAATCGGAGCTCGATTTATTGCTGCACCAATGGCTGCGCGCGCTAGCCGGGAAATCGGAGCATTTGTGCAAAGGCGCCTAATAGTTGACAAAGTCAACTATTAGGCGGAATAGTAACTCACATGCAGAGTGACGCTCATGAGCAACGCGTGCAGGCTGTGCGCCAATTCAGCCGGTTTTATACCCAGCAACTCGGCGTGCTGAATGAGAAGCTGTTGGGCAGCAAATACTCCCTCACGGAAGTCCGAGTCCTGTTCGAATTGGCGCAACGAAAAGATTGCACAGCCAGGCAGATCGGCGAGGATCTTGGGCTCGATGCAGGTTACTTGAGTCGCATCCTAAACCGCTTTGCGCGCGCCAGGCTGATTGCGCGCCAACGCTCAAAACTGGATGCCAGGAATATTCAGCTTCGGCTTACGTTGAAAGGGAGGTCTATATTCCAGGCTCTTGACCGCCAATCGAGCTCGCAGGTAGCTGACATGCTGCGTAGACTCTCTGAGCCGATCCAGGAAAAGCTGATTCAATCGCTTCGTCGAGCTGAAGAATCGTTTGTTAGTACGATTCCCGAGAACTTGCATGTGCGGCTTCGGTTGCATCGGCCGGGAGATATCGGTTGGGTGATTTATCGGCATGGAGCTCTCTATGCCGAGGAATATGGGTGGGACGAAAGCTTTGAGGCATTAGTCGCCGAAGTCGCAGCTCAGTTCATCAAGAACTTTGATCCAATTCGCGAACGCTGCTGGATCGCGGAGCTTAACGGTGAATCTGTCGGTTCGATCTTCCTCGTGAAATATACCGAGGAGATTGCCAAGCTCAGGCTGCTTTTCGTTGAACCACACGCACGAGGATTCCGAATCGGCCGAAAGCTTGTGCAGGAGTGTATCGATTTCGCGCGGCAGAGTCGGTATAAGAAAGTGACTCTATGGACTCAGAGTTGTCTTCTTGCCGCACGCAAGCTTTATCGAGAAGCTGGATTCAAGCTGGTGAAAGAAGAACCACGGCGCGCATTTGGAGCCGATCTGGTGAGTGAAATCTGGGAACTGGAGCTATGAACCGAGCTCGGGAATCGGTCTGATATGATTCGCCGCGTGAAATCAGTTCATCTGCTCATCATCCTTCTTCTGTCTTCGTTTATCGTCCAAGCGCAAACTCCGAACCTCACTCCCATTGAACAAAAGATGGCTCAGACAATTGACGCGGATAAACAGCCATCTATTGATCTGCTCCGACAACTAGTCGAGATCAACAGCGGTACCAAGAATCTGGAGGGTGTACGCGCCGTAGGTAAGGTCCTGATGCCGCACTTCGAGGCACTCGGCTTCAAAGTGCGATGGGTGCCGATGGACGAGGTGCAGCGTGCAGGCACTCTTGTTGCCGAGCACCCATGTCCTGAATCGGGAAAGTGTGGAAAGCGCGTGCTGCTAGTCGGGCACATGGACACAGTCTTTGAAAAGGACAGCCCTTTTCAGCACTTCCAGATGATCGACGACCACACCGCCTCTGGTCCTGGTACCGATGATATGAAAGGCGGCCTGGTCGTGATGCTCTCAGCCTTGAAGGCGCTCAAGGACTCCGGCTCGCTTGATCATGCTGACATCAAAGTCGTCCTCAGCGGCGATGAAGAAGCTGCGGGCCATCCGCTCGAGATCGCTCGCCGCGAGATGATCGACGCGGCAAAGAACAGCGACGCGGGTCTGGAGTTCGAGGCTACGGCTCGTGTGAACGGCGTCTATTACGGCAGTACCAGCCGGCGCGGAAGCATTACTTGGAGAATCGAAGCGACCGGCAGGACTGGTCATTCATCGGGCGTGTTCGGTTCCGAAATGGGATACGGAGCGATTTACGAGCTCACGCGCATTCTCGATTCGTTCCGCACGCAGCTTCCGGAGCAATACCTGACCTACAACGTCGGCCTGATTCTCGGAGGCACCACCGCGCAGCTGAACACTCAAGAGACCGGCGGAGAAGCAACTGGCAAGCCCAACATTATTTCTCCTCAGGCGATCGCGATCGGTGATCTTCGCTGCATCTCGAAGGAGCAGGTGGAGCGCGTCGAAGGCAAGATGCGCTCGATTGCCGCCCAGCATCTGCCTAAGACGGATGCGACGATCAACTTTTACGAAGCTTATCCTGCGCAGGCTCCCACACCTGGCAACAAAGCATTGCTGAAACTGCTGAACGAAGTGAATCGCTCTCTAGGACAGCCGGACATGCCCGAACTCGATCCCCTGAAACGCGGTGCGGGTGACAGCGCATTCGTCGCGCAATATATTCCGACGCTAGCAGGCGTGGGCTCTTCCGGCTCCGGCGATCATTCCGCCGATGGGAAGATCGACTTGAATTCATTACCGATCAACACCAAGCGTGCGGCTCTGCTGATTTATCGATTAAGTCATTTGCCGCCGGGTGGAAATCTGGTGGATCAGGTGCAATAGATCGACAGAACCGCCGCCGGTGGGCGGTGGGGCAGCCGCGTGTGTTGCGGCCTCGCCTCTTCAGGATGCGTGCGGCATGGTTTCGCTCGGAGAAGGCCATTCGGCCACCTCCGACCCACCGGCTACTGCCGGCGGTTCTGTTACCGCTTTTGATGCTTCCGGTGTGCGAACACCCAAAACTTATATCCCAGGAAATTGAACGCGAGAGAAAACGCCGTCCCCACGAGAGCCGCCAGAGAGGGCCACCACTTCGGCTCGATTCCCGAAAAGGGACGAGTGTAGGTGGCCACGTACCACGAACTGCCCACATTGACGACGGCGCCCAGCACGCTGACGAACAGGAACTGAGAGCCCTCAAGCATCGGGTTCTTCGTCGCTACTCGGTTAAATGTCCACGAGCGATTCATGAAATAGCTGTTCACGACGGCGCAGACAAATGCCACAGTCTTAAACAGCGCAAACATCGCTCCTCGCTGGCCGGTGTGCGTAAAGAAGATCAGCAGGTTGAGGATGCCCAGATCGACAATGGTGTTGTTGGCGCCCACGACACCAAAACGCACGATTTGAGTAGTGAGAGATGCCTTCGTTGCTGTTGGAGGAGCCGGTTCGTCGATCGTAAGCAAGCCTGAAGAGAGACTAACCCGATTGTGGCCCATTCGTCGTTGATGGTTTGGCTGTGTCATTGTATCCGATGCGATCTACTCGCCCTTCGGCTGCGGCGTAACCCCGGTCTGCTGTGGCTGAAATGCAGGCACCGGCTGCGTGACGATGTCGTTGCCGCGCACGGCATACGGAGAGTGAGGCATGTGTGTCACATTTCCGGTCTCAGCATCTTCGATGTTGATCCCCAGCGTTTCGAGCGTCCGGCCGGTCACGATGTCGAGCTGCAGCTTGGAAGACTCGTACGCAGACATTGCATTGACAAGATTCGATTCCGCAGTAGAAACGTTGCTCATTTGAGTGAGCACGTTGTAGGTGGTGCTCAGGCCTTGGGACAATTTCTTCTGCTCGGCATCCAGGCTCTGCGTAGCAAATTCACGGGCTTTCAACGCCGCATCCACAGCGGCGCGATTCTGCTGTACAGCGAATTGCGCGTTGCGAACGTCGATCGCGATTGTGTTCTCCAGTTGTTGTAGCCGCACCTCCGCTTGCCGATATTCAAGCTCGGAGCGAATTTGGTCCGCCTGAGCTGCGCGATTTCGAATCGGGATGTTGACGCTCACCCCTGCGAAATATGTAGGATGCCCGCTCGCCGCGCTTAACGCGTCGAAGTATCCTCCATTATTTGCGGTGCTGGGTGTACCGGTGAAAGTGAAATTCGGGTTGGGTGCGCCTGCGAGTCCCGTGCCTCCATAGTTCGCCACCAAGTCCACCGAGGGCAAAAGGGCGTTGCGGGCTGCGCGCTTACTGATGGTGCGGTTGCTGAGATCGATTCGTGCTTGTGCCAGTTCGGGACGATGTTGCAAGGCCTCATTGACCAGGTCCTGTGTTGGTACCACAGGTTCCGAGGCGGGCAATTGGATTCGATCAGTTGGAATGAGGCCGGCATTCGCGAGCACCGGATCGTTTTCGTTGCGCGTAATTGCGTTCTTCATCAGGAGTTGCTGCAATTGCAGGTTCGTCTGGGAAGTGATCAGAGCCTGCTGAGTCGCAGCTTCTTGAGCCTGCGCATTCACGATTTCAATCTGGGCAATGGTTCCCGCCTGCACCTGCTTGCGATTATTGCTTTCAAGCTGCTGAGCCGAGGTCAGAGCCCGCTCTTTGGCTTTCTCGTCTTCGTAAGCGGTTACGAGGTTCCAATAGAGTGTTTCAATTTGGGTCACGGTAAAGATCACTTGCTGGCGAAAGGCTTCGTCGGCGATCTCGCGATTGTTCTTGGCGATGGTGATGAAGCGTCGATTCGATGCCAGACTCATGCCCTCGAGCAAATGTTGTCGCGCCTGGATCAGGAAATTGGAATTAAGCTGCGGCACGAGAAAAGTGCGCGTGCTATTCGAAGTCACGCGCGAGTTGTTGAACGTTACATTCATCAGCGTTCCGGTTGAGAATCCTTGCTGATATCCAAAGTTTTCTTCGCCGGTGCCTTGGAGCAGTGAAGGAACGCCGCTGATAACGGTGTTCGATTGCGGCGTGTTGGTGTGCTGATATCCGATGGTGGAAGTGAGGAGCGGGTCGAAAGAATCGACGGGCGGTCCAACTCCGAGAGTCGATGAAACCAGTCCTCCTGTTCCGGTGCCTGCGCCACCCGCGGCGGCAACAGTTCCTCCGGCGCCCCCCCCTGCCGTACCACCCCCCATTCCGGCTACTCCTGCGCCCCGA
>JACZCV010134164.1_pt1 | contig 11044 bp, 8 predicted proteins | sample 8641841 | NCBI WGS metagenome assembly JACZCV01 (sample SAMN15324606, study PRJNA640507) | soil metagenome | isolation source: monocropping sugarcane control | place: China: Luxin town, Laibin City, Guangxi Province | collected 2019-07-25 | depth 10cm m
ATGACTTCGATCGAATCCTCGGAGACCAGGCCACGGAAGTCGTGCTTGATGTTCCGGACTTCGCCTGCCACGAGCTTGAGGACCTGCGGTTCGAACGAAACAGTCATCACGGCCTCCCTGAAATCACGCAATGGCTGTGGGGCGGTGGGCCCGACGATCCTACGCCATGCACCGATTCTTAACCTTCGGTTAACAGAGGACCCAGCCTCAATACCAGGCCCCTAGGGGGTCGCTGAAACCGCCGTCAGGGCTCGGGTAGCATGACCTCTCGCAATCAAATCGCTAGAGGTCAACGGGCGACTGGCATTGACTTCCAGCGCGGCCTTGCGCGAGTTCCAGCAGGACAGGCTGGCGTTCCTGCAGCGCTGCGCTGAGACTGCGGACGTCTATCCGGTGCGTCTCGGCTCGGATGACGTCGTCGTCATCAGCCGCCCGGAGCTGGTGAACGACGTGATGCTCGTGCGCCGCGCCGACTTCAGCAAGGCGTACCTGAGCAGCATCATGCCGCCGCTGTTGGCGAACAGCCTGCTGCTGGCTGATTCCGACAGCTGGCTGCATCAGCGCAAGCTCATGCTCCCGGCCTTTCACAAGGAGCGCCTGGACGAGTACGCCACCGCCATGGCCGAGGAATCGGAGCGTGTGATCGCGACGTGGCAGCCCGGCCAGCGCCGCGACGTCCACTCGGACATGATGCAGCTGACCCTGCAGATCGTCACGCGCACGCTGTTCGGTCTCGATTTCTCAAACGGCGTGGACGTGACCGAGCGGCTGATCTCGACCCTGATGGACGAGTTCAACGACCGGATCGCGAGCCCGTTCCGGTTCCGCTATCCGCTGCCGAGCCTGCGGACGTTTCGCGTCTACCGCGCGATGCGCGAGCTCGACGAGATCGCCTACACCGCGATCCGCGAGCGGCGCCAGAACCCGCAGTCCGATCTCATGTCGATGTTGATCGGCTCGGTTGACGAGGAAGGCAAGCCGATGACCGACCGCGAGGTGCGCGACGCGTGCCTGGCGGTGTTCTTCGCCGGGCATGAAACCACTGCCTGCCTGCTGTCGTGGTCGTGGTACGTGCTGTCGGCCCGGCCGGACATCGAGGAGAAGCTGATCGCGGAGCTGCGCGGCCTGGATGACGAGACGAAGCGGTCGCCCGCCACGCTGGTCGAGCGTCTGCCCTACATGCAGAACGTGCTCAACGAGGTGCTGCGGCTCTACCCGCCGGCCTACGCGTTCGGCAGGCGCGCGTTGCGTGACACGCTGATCGGCACGCACCCGGTGAAAGCGGGACAGACGGTCGTGATGAGCCCTTGGGCGATGCACCGCGACCCGCGCTTCTGGGACGACCCCGAGAAATTCGACCCCGACCGCTGGCAGAACGGCCTGGCGGCGCGCCTGCCCAGGTTCACCTTCTTCCCGTTCAGCAGCGGGCCGCGTCGCTGCGTCGGCAGCTCGTTCGCGATGATGGAGGCGACCATTGCCGCGGCCACGATCCTGCCTCGTTTCAAGCTCACCGCGCCGCCGCGAGTCGAGCCGGCGCCGTCGATCACGCTCCGCCCGGCCGGCGGCATGCCGATGACGATCGTCGCGCGCGCCTCAGGCCACAACTAAGAGTCAGCTAGGAGGCGCGGCCGGGCGGCCTCGCCGGATCCTCGGCCCCCATGCGGCCCATCTGCGGGCTCAGCTCCTGCGCTGCTCGCTTACGCAGTTCTCCCCAATGCGCTCGCTCCGCTGCTCGTCGCTTCGGCCGCATCTGAGCCACCTGGATGACCGAGCCTCTCGTCGAGTCGCCCAGCCGCGCCTCCGAAGCAAAAACGGCTGAATCTCGCTTTCTATCGGCGAGAATTTGCGCGCGCAATGATGTCCGAGCACGTCATCCCGCTGTTCGTCATCGCCGCCGGGATCGTGTGCGTGCTCGCCGCCACCAGGGCCTGGCCCGGCCGCTGGGTTGACCACGGCGCGCGGGTCATCGCGGTGGCGGTGGTGCTCGCCGAATGCGCATGGTGGGTCCTGGCCATCGTCCAGAACCGCTGGTCGGTTCAGTACAACTTGCCCCTGCACCTGTGCGAGGCCGGTTGCTTCATCGTCGCGGCCGCCCTGTGGTGGCGGTTCAGGTTCGCGTTCGAGATGAGCTACTTCTGGGGCCTCGGCGGCACGCTGCCCGGCCTGTTCACCCCCAGCATCCCCGGCCACTTCCCGGACGCGGTGTACTTCCAGTACTACGCGGAGCACGGGCTGCTGGTGCTCGGGGCGCTGTACATGGTGATCGCGCTCCGGATGCGGCCGGCCGCGCAGGCGGTGCAGAGGGTCTTTCTGGCGACGGCGGCCTACACCGCGGCGGTGGCGGGCGTCGACTACGTGACCAACGGCAACTACCTCTTCCTCCGGTACCTGCCGCCCACCAAGACGGCGCTCGACTACATGGGCCCCTGGCCCTGGTACATCCTGACGCTGACCGTCCTGGCGCTCGTCCTGATGACCGTCCTCTATCTGCCCTTCGCCCGCTCAACCCAGGTCCAGCAGCCGGCCGACGCCACCTAAGGCCCGTTCCGGCGACCGGCGGTAAGCTGTTGCCCCTGAGGAGGGATCAGTGGACCGCACCGGCACAATCGAAACCGTCCGGCGCCCCCAGGCGGCCGGGCGACCTTCGGTCGCCGAAGCCGGCGTTGCAGGACCCGTCTCGCCTCGTCACGCATCCTCAGATGCGCTCCTCGGCTCGCCACCCGCGCCTTGGCTCCGGCCGCCTGGATGGCACCGGCCTGCGGGCCTGCGGCCCGGTCTCGATTTGACGGGTGCGGTCCACCGGTGACCAAACAACGCTGGATCCTGGCCGCCGCGGTGCTGGGATCCGGCATCGTCTTCCTGGACTCGACGGTCGTCAACGTCGCCTTGCCGAGGATCGGCCGCGACCTCCCACGCCTGTTCCTGGGCGTGCTCGAGGGGCAGTCGTACGTCTACAACGCTTACCTGCTCACGCTGAGCGCCCTCCTCATCCTGGCGGGCGCGCTCAACGACTACTACGGCCGGCGCCGTATGTTCCTGTACGGCCTCATCGGCTTCGGCGCGACGTCGGTCCTGTGCGGCCTCGCCCCGAACATGGAGATGCTCGTGCTCTTCCGCGTCCTGCAGGGCGCGGCGGGCGCGATGCTCGTCCCCGGATCCCTGGCGCTGCTGACCGCGAACTTCTCAGGTGAACAGCAGGGTCGCGCCTTCGGCATCTGGGCCGGCGCGTCCGGCGCCACGACCATCCTCGGCCCAGTGGTCGGAGGCTTGCTCGTGGACACCATCTCCTGGCGGGCCGCTTTCCTCGTCAACGTCCCGCTGGTGGCGCTCGCCCTGTGGGCGACGTACACCCACGTTGCCGAGAGCCGCGATGAGACTGCGTCGGCGCATTTCGATTGGCTTGGCGCAGGCATCGTCGCCCTGGCGGTGGGCGGCCTAGCGTTCGGGACGATCTACGGGCAGCAGCGCGAGTGGCGCGACCCGATCGGCTTCATCGCGCTCGCCATCGGTGTGGTTGCGACCGCGGGGCTGCCGTTCTGGATGATGCGGGCCCCGCACCCCCTGATCCCGCTCAACCTGTTTCGGTCGCGCAACTTCACAGTGACGAACATGTCCACATTCCTCATATATGGCGCGCTGTACGTGAACTTCTACTACCTGGTGCTCTTTCAGCAGGGCACGCTCGGCTGGACAGCCGCCGCGGCGGGCCTGGCCGGCATCCCCGGCTCGCTCTTCCTGATCTTTCTCTCAGCGCGTTTCGGCGCGTTTGCCTCGCGGTTCGGGCCGCGCTGGTTCATGGCCATCGGGCCGGCGATCATGGCGCTCGGCGTGCTGTGGTACGCACGCGTGCCCGCGGACAGCACGCCATGGAAGCTCGCGCCGAATGACCCCTCGACGTTTCTGCCGCCCCTTTCGTACTTGATCGACTTTCTTCCAGGCGGAGTCATCTTCGGGATCGGCGTCTGCATGATGGTCGCCCCGCTGACCACCGCCCTGATGACGTCGGTGCCGGTGCAAAACGCGGGCGTCGGGTCGGCGATCAACAACGCCATCTCGCGGGTCGGCCCGCAGCTGGCGGGCGCGCTCATCTTCGTGTTCCTGACCAGTGCCTTCTACACCGACCTGGCTGCGCACCTCCCTGGCCTGGACGTGACGTCCGAAGCGTTCCGCGCGGCAGTAAGTCCCTTGAATCGGCCATCGGATCCCGCGCTGATCGGCGCCGTGCGCGCCGCGTCTACAACGTCGTTCCATATCGCGATGATGCTGTCGGCTGCGCTGCTCCTGCTCGGCGCTGTCGTCAACGCGGTCGGCATCAGCAACGCGATGGCCCGCAACAAGCCGGAAGCTGAGCCTGCTCGCGTAACCGCGCAGGAACCCGCACCAGCTGGAGGAGCGTGATGGACGTCAGAGCTGAAGTCGTCGACATCCTCTCTGGGTTCGCGCTGTTCGCCGACCTCTCGACTCCCGAGCTCGAGAACCTCGTCGACACCTTCGATGAGCAGATGTTCAGCGAGGGCGAACGCGTGGTCCGGCAGGGAATCTCCAGTGCCGCGTTCTACGTGATCGTCGACGGCGCCGCCACGATTCGCGTCGACGGCAAGGATCGCGCGACGCTGCGGCCAGGCGATTTCTTCGGCGAGATCTCGAGCCTGCTGGGCGAGCCGCCAGTCTCGGACATCATCGCCGCCCGGCCGCTGCGCTGCCTGGTGCTGCCGGCGGAATCGCTAGAGCATTTCCTGGTCGGGCATCCACGCGTCCTCTTCCGCCTCCTCCAGGGCGAAGCCCGAAAGGTCAGCAGAACCACACGGTGGCTGACCTGACCGACCGTCCGTTTCCGCCGGGCCGGTATCCATTGCTGGTCGTCGGCAGTGGGCCCGGCGCGCTGCAGCTGACGTACTGCCTCACTCGGCTCGGGATCGACCACGCCGCCATCTCCGCTGACGACGCGCCCGGCGGCATGTTCCGCAAGTGGCCGATCTTCCAGCGAATGCTGAGCTGGACGAAGCCTTTTGCCAGCCAGGAGAAGGTCACCCGCGCCTACGAGCGCTTCGACTGGAACAGCCTGCTGTCGGATGACGAGCAGCTGCGGGCGATCATGCCGGCCGTGATGGACGGAACGTCGTACTTTCCGTCACGCCCCGAAATGGAGAAGGGGCTCGTGACCTTCGCCCAGAGGGCGGGGCTGAAGGTCCGCTACGGCTGCCGATGGGAGAGCACGCGCCGCGAGGGCGACGATTTCGTCCTGACCACTTCGGACGGCGAATACCGCGCGCCGCTGGCGGTGTTTGCGGTCGGCGTCGCCGAGCCCTGGCGGCCGAACATCTTGCAGGTCGAAGGCGTGCAGCAGTACGGCGAGCTGCGGCCCGCCGAGTCGTACGCCGACAAGCGCATCTTCATCGTCGGCAAGCAGAACTCGGGGTTCGAGATCGCGACCGGCTTGTTGCCGTGGGCGCGGCAGATCGTGCTTGCTTCTCCGAGCCCGACCAAGCTCTCGGTCGACACACGGTCGCTGGTCGGCGTGCGCGCGCGCTACGTGCAGCCGTATGAAGACTGGGCTCTCGCGGGCGGGGTCTGCATCCTCGACGCATCGATCGAGTCGGTCGAGCGCGCGGGCTCGACCTACCACGTGCACACCAAGAGTCCGAAGGACGGCAGCTCGCTGGTGTTCGAGGTCGACGACGTGATCGCGGCGACAGGTTTCGTGGCGCCGCTCCGCGACCTGCCGCAGCTCGGCGTCTCCACGTTCGGCGCGAGCCGGCTGCCGGCGCTCACGCCGTACTGGGAGAGCTCGACGATGCCCGGCCTCTATTTCGCCGGCACGCTGATGCAGGCGTCGGGCGGGCTGAAGAAGCACGGCATCCCGAGCAACTCCGGTGCGGTGCAGGGATACCGCTACAACGCCCGTGTGCTCGCGAACCATCTCGCCGAAACGCGGTTCGGCAGGCGACCCGAGCGCCGGCCGATGCACCTCGAAGAGGTGGTGCCATTGCTGCTGCAAGAAGCCAGCCACGGCCCGGAGATCTGGCATCAGCGCTCGTACCTCGCGCGCGTGGTATCGCTCGGCGGCGATGAAGGGATCGCCGATGCGGGCGTCGAGCCCCTCGCGCATTTCGTCGATGCCGACGGACCAGACGCGGTGGCGATCACGCTGGAGAACAACGGCAAGGACGACCCGTATCCGGCCGTCTACATGCGGTCCAAGCGCGGAGTCAAAGAGCTGCTGCTGCCACCGCAACCTCTGCTCGATTTCACCGGCGAGAAATATGCTCAGGAGTTGAGCAGCTGGCTCGAGCCGGTGCTCGGCGCCGGTCTCGCGACGCCCGCATCATGAGCCTGCCGAGCGGCACAGTCACCTTTCTCTTCACCGACATCGAAGGCTCGACGAAGCTCATGCGGCAGCTCGGCGATGCCTACGTCCAGGCGCAGGTCGACCATCACGCCATCCTGCGCAAGGCCTTCCAGAGTAGAAAGGGCGCGGAGCTGCGCACCGAAGGAGATTCCTTCTTCTGTGTTTTTCAGAGCGCGCTCGACGCGTGCGGCGCGGCCGCGGACGCCCAGCGCGGCTTCGCGGCGCACAAGTGGCCCGAAGGCGGGAACATTCGCGTGCGCATCGGGCTCCACACCGGAGAGGCGCCGCTCGTCGGCAACGAGTACATAGGCCTCGACGTCCACCACGCGGCGCGTGTCGCCGGCGCGGCCCACGGCGGCCAGGTGCTGATCTCGGAGACGACGCGCGCGCTGGTCGAGGGCAGCCTGCCGCCTGACATCCAGGTCAAGGACCTCGGCATGCACCGGCTCAAGGACCTCGCGCGATCGGAGCGGCTGTATCAGCTGGTCATCGAAGGTCTCGGCGACACGTTTCCCGTCCTGCGCACGCTCGACACCACTCCCAACAATCTGCCGACGCAGCTGACCAGCTTCATCGGTCGCGAGGCCGACGTCGCCGAAGCCAAGAAGCTGCTCGTCGGCACCCGCCTGATCACGCTGACCGGCCCGGGCGGCATCGGCAAGACGCGCCTCAGCCTGCAGCTCGCCGCGGACATGGTGCAGAGCTTTCCCGACGGTGTGTATTTTGTCCCCCTCTCCGCGGTGAACGATCCGGACCTCATCCCGTCGGCGATCGCGCAATCGATCGGCATTCCCGTCTCGGGCAATCAGCGCCCGCTCGACGTCGTGCTCGAGCACCTGCGCGGCAAGCGCGTGCTGCTCGTGCTCGACAACTTCGAGCAGTTGATGCCTGACGGCGGTCCGGTCATCTCGAACCTGCTTCGCGACACCACCGAAGTAAAGGCCGTGGTCAGCAGCCGAGCGGTGCTGCGCGTGTACGGCGAGCAGGAGCTGGCGGTGGGACCGCTGCGCGTGCCGGACGTGAAAGCGCTGCCATCGCTGGCGGCGCTGTCGCAGTTCGAAGCCGTGAGGCTGTTCATCGATCGCGCCGTCGCCGCCAAGCACGACTTCCAGGTCACCAACGACAACGCGCCCGCGATCGCCGGCATCTGCGAACGCGTCGACGGCCTGCCTCTCGCGATCGAGCTCGCGGCCGCCCGCGTGAAGCTGTTCAACCCGCAGGCGCTGCTCGGACGGCTGGAGACGAGCCTGAACAACGTGCTGGCGGGCGGCTCGCGCGATCTGCCGGACCGTCAGCAGACGCTGCGCGGCGCCATCGCCTGGAGCTACCACCTCGTCGACGAATCGCACCGTCGCCTGTTCGCCCGGTTCTCAGTGTTCGCGCGCGGCGCCGGCCTCGAGCAGGCGGAGGCGGTCTGCGGACCGGCGTCCGAGCTCGGGGGCATGGACGTGCTCACCGGTCTGGATGACCTCGCGGACCAGAGCCTGCTGCGGCGCATGCCCGACTTCGACGAGCCGCGGCTGCTGATGCTGCAGGTCATTCGCGAGTACGCGATGGAGCGCCTGCAGGAAAGCGGCGAGGCCGACGAAATCCGCGGGCGCCACGCTCAGGCGTTTCTCGACCTGGCCCAGGCCGCGGCGCCGAACGTTTTCGGCGCGGATCAGAAGAAGTGGCTCGACCGTCTGGAGATGGACCACGACAACTTCCGGGCCGCGTTCGACTGGAGCCAGTCGCATGGCGACGTCACCTGCGCGCTGTCCCTCGGCGCGGCGTTCTGGCGTTTCTGGCAGATGCGAGGCCACCTGCGCGAGGGTCGCGCGCGAATCGAGTCCGTCCTCGCGATGCCGGGCTCGAACGACCATCCGGCGGAACGGGCCAGGGCGCTCGAGGCTGCCGGTGGGGTGGCTTATTGGATGGCGGACCTAAAGGCCGCCGCGGTCTTCTACAACGAGTGTCTCGAGTTGGCGCGCGCCGGAGGGGACAAGAAGGCGCTGGCGGAGGCACTGTACAACGCAAGCTTTCCTTCGCTGGTGGACCAGAGCGACATCGAAGGCAGCCTCCGTCTCTCGGAAGAGGCGGCTGCGCTTTACCGCGAGCTGGGAAACGAGCTGGGGATCGCCCGCAGCCTTTGGGGAGTCGGCAATGCGTGGCACCTGAAGAAACGCGACGACATGGCAGCCTCGGCGCTGGACGAGCAGCTCGCGATCCTCCGCCGGCTGGGCAGCGACCGGTTCAGCCTTGGGTGGGCGATCCACACCCGCTTCAACGTCGCCATCGGGCTGGGAGACATCGCAGGTGCTGAGAAGCTGATCGCCGAAGGTCTCACCATATTTGCCGCCGCCGGCGACGTTTCGGCCATCGTGATCTTCCTCGACAACGCAGCCTCCCTCGCCAAAACCAAGGGCGAAACCACGCGGGCCATTCGGCTTGCCGGAGCCGCTGCTCGATATCAACAAGCCACAGGCGCGGCCCTGGCCGAGATCATCAACGTCAACGAAGGCCGCACCTGGGAGGAGATCGTCACCACGCCGGAGGAGAAACAGGCCTGGGCCGAAGGCCAAGCGATGTCGATCGAGCAGGCGGTCGACTATGCCCTGGCCGCGAGCGAGCGAATAACCGCCGCCGGTTAGAGGTAAAGGTTGACATGCGATATCAGGCCAAGTGGAACGGGGCGGTGATCGCCGACAGCGACCAGACGATCGAGGTCGAGGGCAACCAGTACTTCCCGATCTCGTCAGTGACGGAGTCCGCCAAGCTCGAACCGAGCAACACGCACACGACCTGCCACTGGAAGGGCGAAGCGAGCTACTACGACGTGGTCGTCGACGGCAAGGTCAACTCAGACGCGGCGTGGTACTACCCGGAGCCGAGTCAGGCCGCGGCGAAGATCAAGGACCGCGTCGCCTTCTGGCACGGCGTCAAGGTCGAAGCCACCGCCTGAACCGCGGCTAGGAGGAGCTCATCTCAGCCGCCGGCAGCCGCCGGTCGGCCTGCGACCGCCTGACCAGGTTGCGGCGCTCTTCGACTCGCCGTGGTGCCATCCGCCGTTCTTCGGCGGCGACACTCTCCATTCGCCGGCGATCGTCAATGGATCGCCTGTCTGTGATCCGGCGATCGTCCAGCATCCGCCGGCCCGAACTCCTGCGCTCATCCATGGCCTAGCCCTCTCCTTGACACACCCGAGACTTAGCCGAAAAGTTACTCCGAATCGAATCAGCGCCTCGCCCAGTAGCGTGAGCCGGGCCAGCCCAGTGTCGCCGCGCCGTCGAAGGGAGCTCCCCAGAGGTCGAAGCGGCGCTGGCTTCCGGCCACGGCGCCGATCTTGCGGTGGGCTGCCTCGAGTGCCGGCCACAACCCAATCTCTGGCGGTGATAGGTTTAGGTAGTTTTGGTCAGGAATGGGACAGTCTGGCTGACTCTCGGGCAGGCCAGCCGGACCCTCGGCGTCACCGCCAACACTCTGCGCCGCTGGGCCGATCGCGGCGAGGTTCCTTCATTCACCACCCCAGGTGGGCATCGCCGGTTTCTCGCCGCCGCCGTCGAAGCGCTGGTGCCGGCGTCGAGGACGAAGCGGCCCGCGTTGACCGCGATGGGCGCGTCGTCGGATCACATCGCCCGCGCTTACCGTCGCCACCGGAACGTCGGCTGGTTCGGTGCGCTCTCCGATGGCCAGCGCGCTCGCTTTCGCGAGCTCGGCACCCAGCTCGTAGGCGACCTGCTCGCGTATCTCGACGCCGACCGCGGCGACCTGGCGACGGCTGAGCGGCACGCGCGCGAGTACGGCGCTGAGGCGGCGCGCATCGGCGCGTCGCTCAGTGACAGCGTCGAAGGCTTCCTGCACTTTCGCAAGCCGTTCATCGACGAGCTCGTGGCGATAGCGCGTCGCCGCCACCTCGACACTCGGGAGGCGACCACGCTGTTGATGGATGCAGAGTCGGCTCTCGATCGGCTGCTCGTAGCCCTTATGACCGGCCACTCGACGCGATGAATTCGCACTGGGCGATCACGCTTTCGGCCGCCGACGTCGATGAAGCCGCGCGGGCCCGCACAGCCGTCGCGATGCAAGCGTGGCTCGACGGCGGTGGCGACGGCGTGGCGGTCATCACCTGTCATCGTGCGGAGCTGTACGGAGTCGGTGCGCCGCCCGTGATCGATGGCTCGGCACATCTGCTTGCGGGCGAGCGCGCGACCATCCACCTGATGCGCGTGGCGTGCGGTCTGGAGAGCGCGATCGTCGGTGAGGACGAAGTTCTGCATCAGGTCCGCGAAGCCATGCGCCAGGCCACGGCCTCACGCCGCCTGGACTCGCGAATGCATCGCCTCTTTCAGTCAGCGATCGCCGCCGGCCGCAGCGCACGTGCGCGACGTACGGAGTCCAGCGGCAATCTCGCCCAGTCCGCTGTGAAGTGGCTGCAAGCAAAGGCGGACATCGCGAATCGGACGGTCGTCGTTGGCGGCGCGGGCCGCATGGGCGCGACGCTGGCGCACTCGCTCGCGAACGCAGGAGCGAATGTCGTCGTGTCGAGCCGGAACATCGATCGCGCTACGCGCCTGGCGCGCCTGTACGACGCCAGGGCGGCGAGCCTGCAGGACGGCGCGGCGCTGATGGAATCCGCAGCGGCGGTCGCAGTCGCACTGGCCGGACCCTGGCACGAGCTCCAGGGAGCGGCGGCCGCCGAGCTGCCGCCGGTCGCTG
>JACZCV010025911.1_pt1 | contig 11008 bp, 6 predicted proteins | sample 8641841 | NCBI WGS metagenome assembly JACZCV01 (sample SAMN15324606, study PRJNA640507) | soil metagenome | isolation source: monocropping sugarcane control | place: China: Luxin town, Laibin City, Guangxi Province | collected 2019-07-25 | depth 10cm m
AGCGGCGTCCGGGAGAGCGATGGGTCTTCGCGCGCAACGACGCCTTCCCCGCGGCACTCGGCGGCCCGCCTAACGTAAGGCGCGTGGTGATCGCGGTCGTGAACGAGCCGTCGACCAAGTTTGCCGGCCTCGTGAGCGGGGAGCTCGATGTGGCCGGGATCTCGCCTGCCATGGCGGCGCTGGTGCGTCGCGATCCGTCGCTGCGCGTGCTCGAGTACCCCGTGATGGTCTCGTACGGCATGGTGTTCGACGTGGCGCGCCCGCCGTTCGACGACGCGCGCGTGCGCCGCGCCATCGGATTCGCGATCGACCGCCGCCGCATCGTACAGGCGGCATTGTATGGATTCGCGACGCCCACCGCGGGGCCTGTGCCGGCCGAGCATCCGTATGCAGCGCCGGATACGGCAGTGCTCGATACCGCGCGCGCCGATTCGCTGCTCGACGCGGCGGGGTGGCGGCGCACGGCAACCGGCGCCCGCATGCGGGGCGGCGTTCCGTTAGCATTCACCCTGCTCACCGTCGGCAGCGGCGACAATGCGGTGGAGCAGCTGCTCCAGTCGGACATGGCGGCCATCGGGATTCGCATGGAGATCCGTCAGCGCGAGCTCGCATCCTTCCTCCAGGAGGCGCGGGCGCGTCCGCCGAAATTCGATGCTCTGATCACCGGCATTCCGGGCGATCTCTCGTTGGCGTACCTGTCGGCGATGTACGACTCGCACCAGGCGGGTGGTGCGCTCGACTACGGCGACTACCATTCTCCTGTGCTGGATTCACTGCTCGCCGCGGCGCGCGAAGCGCCCGATGCCCAACGCACGCGCAGCGCTTGGCTGGCGGTCCAAGCCAATCTCGACCAGAATGCGCCGGCGGCGTGGATCTACGACGCGCGCGGCGTGCAGGGTGTGTCGCGGCGATTGCACGGCCTCCGCATGGACTTGCGCGGCGAGCTCGTCACGGTTCACGACTGGTCCGTGGCTGCGCCAAGCGCGGGCGGGGCGCGACCGTGAGTCTCCTCATCAGCGACGACGCGCTCTCGGCGCGCGCGGCGGCGCTGCGTTCGCCGGGTGCGTCGCTCGCGCCGCTGGCTGCGTCATTGTTAGGCGACCTGCGCGCGGTGGTCGACCGACCGATCGACATTCCTACGGCGAAGGCAATGTTGTCGCGCGACGGCGGGCGATGCCCCGAGCACGGCGTGCCGCTGGAGTTCCATCCGTTCGAGCCCCACGACCACCGCTGCCCGGTTGACGGGGTCGTGTGGCGCGGCGAGCGGCACGACCGATGGTGGCTCATGTGGTACCAGCTCTGGCTCGCCGAACGGGCGGTCCACGCGGCGACCTTGGCTGCGTTAGGCATCGACGCGTCGCTGGCGTCCTTCGCGGCGCACGTGCTCGAGGGCTATTGCGAGCGGTACCTCGCGTACCCGAATCGCGACAACGTGCTCGGGCCGTCGCGGCCGTTCTTCTCGACGTATCTGGAATCCATCTGGGTCCTGCAGATCGCCATCGCGCTCGATCTGCTCGAGACGGCCGGCGGTGCCGCCAGTCTCGGCGCGCGCGTGCGCGAGCGCATCATCGAACCGAGTACCGCGCTCATTGCCTCGTTCGACGAGGGCGGATCCAATCGGCAGGTGTGGAACGATGCCGCGCTGATCGCCGGCGGCACGCTCCTGGGCGAGTCGCGCATGGTGCAGCGCGCCATTGCGAGTCCATCCGGTGTGCTGGCGCAGTTGTCGCGCGGATTGCTCGCCGATGGGACCTGGTACGAAGGTGAGAACTACCATCTGTTCGCCCACCGCGGTCTCTGGTACGGCGTCACGATGATGGAGCGCATCGGAGTGCCGGTTCCCCCCTCGTTAGGCGAACGGTTCGCGGAGGCGTTTGCGACGCCGCTCCTGTCGGCGCTGCCGGATTTCACGTTTCCCTCGCGGCGCGATTCGCAGTACGCGGTGTCCCTCCGGCAGTGGCGATTCGCCGAATCGTGCGAGCTCGGGCTCGCGCGGCACGGCGATCGGCGCTTGGTGGGTGCGCTCTGGACCTTGTACCACGGGAACGGCGCACCGCACGGCCGCCCCGACCGGTGGCGCTCGACGGCGGAGTCGGAACGCCGCGAGCCGGCCCTGTCGTTAGGCAGAGCCGACCTGGGTTGGCGGTCGCTGCTGCTGGCGCGGGAGGCACTGCCGCCGCTCGAACCCTCTGCACCCAGGTCGGCGCTGCTGGCGGGGCAGGGACTCGCCGTGTTCCGCCGCGACGCCGGGCTCGCCTATCTCGCGCTGGACTACGGACACTCCGGCGGCGGCCACGGCCACCCGGATCGCCTCAACGTGTTGTTGGCGCGCGGCGACGATCGGTGGCTCGACGACATGGGCACCGGCTCGTACGTGGACCCATCGCTGCACTGGTACCGCAGCACGCTGGCGCACAACGCGCCGCTCATCGACGGGCGCTCGCAGACGCCTGCCGACGGCACGCTGCGCGCCTACGATGAACGCGGCGGCGTGGGCTGGGCGGACGCCGAGTACGACGCGCCTAACGAAGGCGCGCGCCTCCGCAGGTCACTGGTCGTGATGCCGGACTACGCCGTGGACCGCCTCGGCTGGCACAGCGAAGCGCGTGCGCAGGTCGACCTGCCGATCCACATCGAGGCGACGGTGAGCGGCGTGGCGCCGTTTCTGGCGGGCGTCCTCTCGGGCGGTGACGCCGCGACGGATGGATTCGGCTTTGTTCGCGATGCCGAGATGACGGCGTTGTTAGGCGGCCGAACGGCGACGCTCGAGCGCGATGGCGCGCGCGCCGCATTTCTCGTCGTGTCCGCCGACGCCGAGCTCTGGCGCGCGACCGCTCCCGCGGCGCCGGGACTCGGCGAACGCCGGATGTTCGTCGCGCGCGCCCGGGGGACGTCGGGCACCATCACCACGGTGTGGAACTGGTCGGGACACGTCGCGAGCCTATCGTCCGACGGCGATGCCCTCGTCGTCGCGCTCGACGACGGATCGGTGCACATACATCGCCTCGAGGACGACGAGTGGCACGTGGCCTTCGAGGCGAACGGCGCCCGGAGCAGCGTTGCGTTAGGCGGGCGCGTCGCAGCGGCGCGCGACGAGTCGCCGGCTCCGGCTGCGACGCCGGCGGAGGCGGTGCCTGTTCCGGCTGCACCGGCCGAGCCGCTGGTGTTCGAGTTGGGCCACGACGCCTATCGCCAGTCCGAGGACTCGTGGGCCGACGCCGGATCGCCGCGCGCAACCGTCCGCGTTCGCGTGGAGGGCGAGCAGCTGGCCATCGCCATCGACGTGCGCAAATCGCCGGTGGTCTTCCGCGCGCCGGATGCCGTGGATCCTCGCCTCGATAATGAGTTTCCGGACATACACAGCGACGGTGTGCAGCTGCACATCTGGCCCGATGTCACCGACACACCGCTGGCCTGGCTCGCCGTGCCGGTGGAATCATCGCCGGACGTGCGTGTCCACGTTCCCGATGGCGCGCGCCACGATTTAGAGCTCGATGCGTCGTGGCATCGCACTCCATTGGGCTACGCGATGGATTTGCGCGTGCCACTTCCAACACTGGAGACGACTCGCGATGGCGTCATCGCGATGCAAATCGCCATCAACGACATGGCGCCCGGACGCGACCGACGCCGCGGCCAACTCGTATTGAGCGGCGGCGCGGGAGAATGGGTGTATCTGCGCGGCGACCGCGAATCGCGTGCGCATGCACGGCGCTTCATCGTGACCGGTGGTTGACTCGATGCTCGACCGCGTCCGGATCGTGCTCGACGAGCCGCAAGATCCGGTGAACATCGCGGCGACCATCCGCGCGATGAAAAACATGGGCGTCGTCACGCTGCGCCTCGTGCGACCCGCGTCGTACGACCGCTCGCGCATCGAGCGCGTCGCCCACGACACGCGCGACGTCGCCGAGCAGATCACGCATTACGAGTCGCTGGATGATGCGTTAGGCGACTGCGTCTTCGTGGCCGGCTTCACGGCGCGGCGCCGGAGCGCGAAGTGGCGGCTCGCCTCTCCGCGCGACGCCGCGGCCGAAACACTCGCCCGCGCGGCGCAGGGGCCCGTCGCGCTCCTGTTCGGACGCGAAGACAAGGGATTGACCAACGAGGCACTCGATCGCGCGCACGTGGTCGTCACCATTCCGACCACCGAGCACGCATCGCTCAATCTCGCGCAGGCCGTGTTGGTCGCGCTGTACGAGCTGCACCTCGCCGATGCGAACGCCTCGCGCGAGATCGCGCCGCCGCGCAAGGACGCGCCGACGGCGACGTCGGCGCAGTACGAGCGTTTGTTCGTCGACGTCGAACGCGCGCTCGCGGGACTCGACTTCTTTCGCACGCGCAACGCCGAGCTCATCCTGCGCACCGTGCGTTCACTTGCATTTCGTGCCGCGCCCGATGCGCGCGAGATCGAGCTCCTGCGCGCGATGGCGCTCGAAACGCTGCGCGCACTCGAGCGATCATCCTCCAACCCTTGACGCCCGCGCGCGGTCCGGGCTTTTTCCATCACATGGCCTTGCCGTCTCCGTCATCACCGGCCGTGGACACCGATTGGCGCACACGCGCCGCGGCGGTGATTCCGGGTGGTGCATCGACGGGGAGCAAACGGCCCGATGCGCTGGTCGGTCCGGATTGGGACGGCGCGCCCACACACTTCGTACGCGCATCCGGCTGCCGCGTGACCACCACGCGCGGTGCGGAGCTCATCGACTGCACGATGGCGTTGGGCGCAGTTGCGTTGGGCTACGCGGACGAAGGCGTGACACACGCCGTGACGGACGCCGTGAAGCAGGGCAACGTGGCCGGTCTCTCGCACGTGCTCGAGGTGGAAGTCGCCGAGCGACTGTGCGAAGTGATTCCGTGCGCCGAGCAGGTGCGTTTCCTCAAGAGCGGCGCCGAGGGTGTCGCGGCCGCGGTGCGCATCGCGCGCGCGTCGACGGGTCGGCCCACGGTGATCGGGGCGGGCTACTTCGGCTGGCTCGATTGGTGGAGCACGGCGGCGGGCGTGCCGGCCGGCGCGCACGAGGATTTTCATCCGGTGCCGTTCGACGACCCGGATGCGCTCGCCGATGCGGCGCGTGCCGCCGGCGACCGCCTGGCGGCGATCATCCTCGAACCGGTCATCGAGCGACTGCCGTCGAAGGAGTGGTTGGCCGAGGCGCGCCGCGTGTGTGATTCGTTAGGCGCGGTGCTCATCCTCGATGAGATGAAAACGGGCTTCCGCCTGCGCACCGGCGGATTCCAGGAATACGCGGGCGTCGACGCCGATCTCGCCGTGTTCGGCAAGGCGATGGCGAACGGGTTTCCGCTGTCGGCGGTCGTTGGGCGCGCGCGTGTGATGCGCGCGGCGCGCAACACCTGGATCTCATCCACGCTCGCCGGCGAAGCATCCGCGCTCGCGGCCGCGCGCGCGGTGCTCGATGCGCACGCGCGCAGCGACGTCTGCGCCACGCTCTGGGAACGCGGTGAGACAATCCAGCGCGCCGTCGGGCGCGCGATCGAGGCATCGCGCGCGCCGCAGGTGTGCATGCGCGGGATTCCGCCCATGTGGTTGGTCGATGCGGGCGACGACCGTCGCTTGTCGCGGTTCGTCGAGCGCGCGCTCGACCACGGCGTGCTGTTCAAGCGCGGCGCCTATAACTTCGCGTCGGTCGCGCACGACCCACCGGCGATCGCGCAGATCGAGACAGCCGCACGCCACGCACTGTCAGCGTTGGACGAGGAGGACGCGCGTGGCTGATGCGGCGCGCCACGCGGCGCCGCTCGCCGGGCACGAGCCGCTCGTCGACGTGCACGCGCACTTTCTCCACGCGCGTGCAGGACGGCGCGACTGGGAGGCGCCGAACCGCGCCCGCATGCGCGCCGGCGAACGCATCGGCGTCACTGTGCACATCGCCTCGATCCTCGGCACCTGGGGCCACACGTCGCCCGTGTACTTCCCGTCGCCGCGCGACGTCACGTTAGGCAACGACGAGATGCTCGCGATCCAGGGCCGCGATCCGGAGCGCATCCGCACGTATATCACCGTCAACCCGAACGACACCGCGCACGCGCTCGAGGAAATTTCGCGCTGCGCAGAGCGCGGTGCGGTTGGCGTGAAGCTCGCGGCGAGCCGGCGCGCCGATGATCCGCTGCTCGATCCCATCGCCACTGCCGCCGAGCGCCGTCACTTCCCGATTCTGCACCACATCTGGCAGCATCGCACGCGCGAATGGCCGGGCCAGGAAATTTCGGATGGCGCGGACCTTGGCCGGCTCGCGCTTCGACATCCGGCGGTGCCGTTCATCCTCGCGCACATCGGTGGCGGCGGCGACTACCGCCACACCTTCGCTGCCGTCGCGCACATCCCGAACGTGTACCTCGATCTCTCGGGCTCAGGCGTCGATCGCGGCATGCTCGACGACGCGGTGCGCGCAGTTGGCGCGCGACGGATCCTCTGGGGCAGCGACATCACGATGGAAACCGGACTCGCGAAATTGTGGGCGCTCGAGCACGTCGAGCCGCATCTCGATGCGAACGCAATGACCGACATTCGCTGGCGCAACGCGGCGCGCATCTTTCCGCCCGCCGCGCTGCCCGGCGTGCCGTCGCTCGAGCGCGAACCCGTCGCGGTCGCGAGCCACGCGCGATGATCGACGCGCACACGTTCATCGGACCGTATCCATTTCGACACGTCCCGCATCCCGATCCGGATGTGTTGGTTCGCGTGCTCGATCGCGAAGGCATCGACGCAGCGTGGGTTGGGCATCTGCCGTCTGCGTTCTATCGCGATCCCGCCGCGGGCAACGATGCGTTGTTCGATGCGCTGTCGCCGTTCACGCAACGACTCGCACCTGTACCTGCGATTCGTCCCGATTGGCCGAAGTGGGAGCAGGCGCTTGCCTCAGGGCTCGATCGCGGCGCAGTGGCGATTCGCGCGTATCCGCAGCAGTGGGGACTTGGTTCGAGTCACCCGGCAATGGCGGAGCTCGCGATTGCGTGCGGCGAATCGGGCGTGCCGCTCGTGCTCACGACGCGCTTCGAGGATTTGCGTCAGCGACACACGATGGACAGCGTCGCCGATGTGCCGGCGGCGACCGTTCGTGCGTTAGCACGCGCGGGTCCGCGTGTGCGATTGCTCGTCACCGCAGCGGGGCGCGCGCTCATCGAGGAAGTGCACTGGGGACTCACGCCGGAGGAGCAGGCGCGAGTGTGGTGGGACATCTCGTGGATCTGGGGTCCGCCGGAAGATGAACTCGCACATCTGCTGCGCACGATCGGATCGCAACGCTTCGTGTATGGGAGCGCGTGGCCGCTCAGACTTGCGCAAACACCTCGCGCGAATCTCGAATTGTTGCCGGATGAATTGCGCTCGCCTCTTGCGCCACTGGGTGACGCGGCGCAGATTCCCGCGCGTTCTGCTTGATTTGTGAAAATCTTCACAAATTGGGTGACTATCCGCCCTCACATCTTCAGGTCGCGATGACTTCAAGGAGGAAGTGGGCGGTCATCCCGGGGCTCGTCGCTCTGGGCACGATCGCCGTGCTGTTATCCGCCTACACGGGTGCCACCAGCGTACCCGATACCGTCATCACCGATCGTGGCTCGTGGGGATACAGCGCCGGCTCCTCACCGCAGGGTCGCGCTCCCATTCAGCCGATCGCGTTTCCGCACCCGACGCACGTGCAAACGCTCGGCATGAACTGTCTCTACTGCCACTTCTCCGCAAACAAATCGCCTGACCCCGGCTTCCCCGCGATGAGCACTTGTATGGGATGCCATTTGGTTGTGGGTCCCAATCGTCCGGCCGAGAACGGCAGGCCGGCACGAAAGAGCGCCGAGATCCAGAAGCTCCAGAATTACTGGAACAAGAAGCAGGCGATTCCATGGGTGCGCATTCACTACGTGCCCGACTACGTGAACTTCGCGCACATGCCGCACATCAATGCGGGCGTGACCTGCCAAACCTGCCACGGACAAGTGCAGAAAATGTCCCGCGTGTACCAGTTCGCGCCGCTCAACATGGGATGGTGCATCAACTGTCATGTCGGGAATGTGAATCCCGCGTGGAAGGCGCGTTACGACTGCAGTGTCTGTCACTACTGAGACTGCCTGATGACCGAGACGTCTACGCCGTCCGGCGTCCGCCGGCGCGAGTTTCTCAAGATCCTCGGCGCCACGGGCGCCGCGACCGCGGCGATCGGATGCAGCACCGATCGTGTCGACAAGCTGATCCCGTACTTGAACAACCCGGACGAGACCGTCCCGATGGTCTCGAACTTCTACGCGTCCACGTGCCGCGAATGCTCGAGCGCGTGCGGCGTGTTGATGGAGACGCGTGACGGCCGGACGTTCAAGCTCGAGGGCAACCCCGATCATCCGCTGAATCGCGGCGCGTTGTGCGCGCGCGGACAGGCGGCGGTGCAGGGGCTGTACAATCCGGATCGCTATCGCGGGCCGCGCATTCGCAAAGGCAATGCGCTCGTGCCCGCGAAGTGGGACGATGCGATCAAGCTCCTAACGGAGAAGCTGACACAGGCGCAGGCGTCGGGCGCGGCGCCCAAGGCGGTGTTCATCAATCGCCACGAGTCGGGTAGCTTCCCCGCGTTCCTCGATCAATGGTTGTCGGCATTCGGGATGCCGGCGCACCTGAGTCACGATGCGCTCGCGGATCACGGCGCGATCGACGCGAACCGGCAGTCGTACGGTGTCGCGTGGCCATCGCTCGCCTTCGACGCGGCGACGTTGATCGTGTCGTTCGGCGCGGACTTTCTCGACACGTGGGGCGCGAACGTTCCGCAGCAGCTGGACTTCGCCGACGCGCGCGCGAAGCTCACCGGCGCACCGCGCTTCGTGTACGTGGGGCCGCGCCGCTCGCTCACGGGCTGCAACGCGGATACGTGGATCGCGTGCCGGCCCGGAACGGAGCTCGCGATCGTGAACGCGTTGCGCGGACAGGGTTCGCTGGCCGACGCGGCGCAGTCGAGCGGCGCGCCGGAGGCGGCGCTGCAAGCGCTTAAGCAGGAAATCCAGAGCGCGAAGCCGAGCTTGTTGCTCGCGAGCGGGATGAACGGCGGCGGCACCGCGCACGTGAGCGCGGTGAACGAGTGGAACAAGTCGTTAGGCAACGTGGGCGTGACGGTGCTGCCGGCGAAGCCGGTGTCGAGCTTCGAGGGCATTTCGTCGGACGGCGACGTCGCCGCCGCGATCGAGCGCATGCGGAGCGGGGACGTGCCGCTCGTGATGGTGCGCGGCGTGAATCCGGTGTTCACGAGCCCCAAGTCGGCCAAGGCCGCCGACGCGTTCGCGAAAGTCCCGTTCAAGGTGAGCTTCTCGAGCTACCCGGACGAGACGACCGAGCTGTGCGATCTCGTGCTGCCCGATCATCACCCGATCGAGTCGTGGGGCGACGCGCAGCCCATGCCGGACGTGATCACGCTGCAGCAGCCGGGTATGGATCCGGTGTACGACACGCGCCAGACGGCGGACGTGATGCTGCAGGTGGGCAAGTCCAACGCGAAAGCGGCAGCGCAGTTCGCGGCGCCGAACTACATGCGGTGGTTGATCGACCACTTCCCCGGTGGAACGTCCGCGTTCACGGCCACGCTGCAGAAGGGCGTGGGTTCCGGTACGCTGCCGCGCCGCGCCGCGCCGGCGCGCGCCGCCCAACCGCCCGCTCCCGCGCAGACGGCGTCGGGCGGCGGCGACTTTTTCCTGGTGGTGTATCCGTCGGCGTCGTTAGGCGACGGCAGCGGCGCGAACAAGCCGTGGCTGCAGGAATTCCCCGACCCCGTCACCAAGATCTTCTGGCAGAGCTGGGTCGAGGTGAACCAGCAGACGGCGGCGCGCTTGGGCATCGACTCCGGCGACATCCTGCGGATCGAGTCGCCTAACGGAACGCTCGAGCTGCCCGCGTACGTGTACATGGGGATCCAGGCCGAGACGGTCGGGATCGCGTTCGGCCAGGGCCACACGGCGTACGGGCGCTACGCGGCGAACGTCGGCTCGAACGCCGGCGATCTGCTCCCGGCGAGCTTCGACCCCGCGTCCGGCGGCTTCCGTTGGGCATCCACGAAGGTCAAGATCACGCCGACCGGCAAGTTCACGCAGGTCGTGACCGTCGAAGGCTCGTCGCGCCAGTACAATCGCGGCATCGCGTTGGCGATGACGGTGGATGAGCTCAAGGCGCCGCCGAAAGAAGAACACCGCGAGCAGATGCCGGGCGACGCGTCGCACGAGTACTTGCCCGGCCTGCGCTCGCCCGTGGCCGCCGATGCGCAGGGCGCCATCCAGTCTTCGATCAAGACGAAAGAAATGGGGATGTACGACCCCAAGAACTGGAGCCAGATGGCGAAGCGCCGTTGGGCGATGACGATCGACCTCGCACGATGCACGGGATGCCAGGCGTGCGTCACCGCGTGCTACGCCGAGAACAACATTCCGATCGTGGGCGCGCCGTATCAGCAGGTGCACACGGCGTTCCTGCACGGCGTGCCCGGCGGCAACGTGCTCAAGGGCCGCGAGATGAATTGGATTCGTCTCGAGCGCTATTGGGAGGGCGGCGACGACGGCGGCGACTTCGAGGCGCGCTTCGTCCCGATGCTGTGCCAACATTGCGGCAACGCGCCGTGCGAGCCGGTGTGTCCGGTGTATGCGACGTATCACTCGCCGGACGGTCTCAACGTGCAGGTCTACAACCGCTGCGTGGGCACGCGCTACTGCTCGAACAACTGCCCCTACAAGGTTCGCTATTTCAATTGGTTCGGCTACGGGGAACCGCACCGGCCGCAGTATGCGTGGCCGGAGCGCATGAACTGGCAGCTCAATCCGGACGTGACGGTGCGCGGCAAGGGCGTGATGGAGAAGTGCACGTTCTGCGTGCAGCGCATCCGCGAAGCGGAGCACCGCGCGAAAGCCGAGAACCGCGAAGTTAGGCCGGACGAATTCACGACGTCGTGCGCGCAGGCGTGCCCGTCCAAGGCGATCACGTTCGGCGACGCCGCCGACAACCAGTGGTCGGTGGCGCAGC
>JACZCV010042114.1_pt1 | contig 10993 bp, 10 predicted proteins | sample 8641841 | NCBI WGS metagenome assembly JACZCV01 (sample SAMN15324606, study PRJNA640507) | soil metagenome | isolation source: monocropping sugarcane control | place: China: Luxin town, Laibin City, Guangxi Province | collected 2019-07-25 | depth 10cm m
CATCGAGTCGATGGCGAAGGGCGTGCCGGTCGTGGCATGGAACCAGGCGGGTCCGACGGTGACCGTCGGCGAGGGCACCGGCCACCTGGCAGAGCCGCTCGACGTCGAGGACTACGCCAGCGGCATCACCAGGCTGCTCGACGATCCGGAGGCAAACCAGGCGACGGGCGAGAGGGCGTTCGCGTGGGCGCGTCGCTTCGATTGGGAAAGGCACATCGACGTGCTGGAGCAAACGATTCTCGAAGTCTCGCGCTCCCACGAGCGCGTGGCCGCGGAAGCAGCCACCGCGTGAAGCTGCGCCTGCTCGCCGACGAAGACGAGCTGGATCGCGAAGCCGCTCCGACCTCGACCGAAGCTCCGATCGCAGTACCTGACGCTCCGCCGTGGCCATGGGTTGCCGCGGTCGCGGCCGGCGCCCTGGTGCCGCGCCTCGTGTACCTGTTCTTTTTCACCGACACCGAGAACGCCGGTGACGGCTTCACCGACGCGTATCACCACTGGCAGATCGGCTACCTGACCAAAGAGATCGGTCTCACGCATGGACCGCGCCTGTGGGACCTGCGCGGCTGGGAGTACTACTGGGGGCTGCTCCATCCGGCGCTGATGAGCGCCGTTTTCTTCCTGACCGGCTCGCCGGACATCGTGCTCGACCGGCTGGTGACCGCCGTCTTCGGCACGCTGACGGTGGTCCTGATCTTCGTGCTCTGTCACCGCTACTGGGGCACGCAGGTCGCCGTCGCCGCGGCCGCTTTCGCCGCGCTGGCGCCGGCTTCGGTTTTCAACGACACGGCCGGGATGCCTGAACCGATCGCGACCGCGCTGGTGCTCTTCGGCATCTGGCTCGAGCCGCGGCGCGGCTTCTGGTCAGGTGTGGCGTGGGGAGTGGCGGCGATGGCCCGCGTGGAGGCGTGGCTCTTCGGCGCCGGTCTCGTCGTCGCCCACCTGGCAGGGCGCCGGCGCTCGTGGTGGCTGGTCGCCGGCTTCGCGGTGACGATGGGCCTGTACATGAAGTTCATGTGGGACCAGACCGGGAACCCGATCTATCCCTTCTACTGGAGCTTTCTCTTCGTCGGCTTCGGCGCGTTCAACTCCGCGCCGGTGGTCACCACCGCGACCCAATCGCTCGGGCCGTTGTTGGCAGTGGCCACTCTTGCGTCCGCGAGTGGTGTCGCGTGGTCGCTGTGGAAGCGGCCGCGTTCATACGTGCTGCTCGTGTACGGGTTCGGTTACTCCGCTTACAGCTTCGCCACCTTTCTCATCGTCGACGCATGGAAGGAGCGGCGGTTCGAGCTGCCCATGGACTTTGCCGCGATTCTGTGCGCTGTCGTGTTGTTCAAATTCCTGCCGCAACGGTTGCCCAACCTGCGGTTCGCCGCAATCGGTGTCGCGATCGTCGCGATCGTGCTGATGCAGGGATGGTGGATTCCGATCCAGGGCGCCTATGCGGCAACCGAGACGACATATCGCGAACACGTAGCCCTCGGCCGCGCCATCGGCGCCGTGTACAACGAGCAGACGTATCGCGGTGGCGTCATCGCCGTGCCGGGCGACGAGCCGACCGTTGTCTACACGATGGTTCGTTACGGCAACGTCCCCGGTGATCGGTTTCTCAGCGAGTTCTACGACCCGTTCTACTACCTGCCGGACGGATATCACTACGTCGATCACAGGGACGTCGCGGGCATCCTGCTGCAGTGCTGGCTCGCGAACACGCACACTCGACTGCTGTTGATTCCTCCCGCCAGCTCCTTCAACCACTCGGTCCCCGATTACATGGCGTTCATGGCCGACCACCCGGACTGGTTCACGGACACGGGAGCGAGCCTCAGCGACGGGCTGAAGCTCTACGGCGTCGATGTCCCGGCCGTCAGCGCCGCCACCTGCAGGGCAGCACAATCAGCGGCCCCGTAGCCGGAGCCTCGGCCGACTTCGACTACGAGTCGAAGCGGTGGGGCGCCGCGCGCCTGGAGCCGCGGCCGTGGTTCATGAACGGCCTCAAGCTGCATTACCTGCTGTCGGATCTCGGCGCCGTACATGGTCGCGTCCTCGACGTCGGTTGCGGTGCCGGGCAGGTGGCCAAGGCTGTGAAGCGCGCGCGTCCCGACCTCGAGGTCTTTGGCTGCGACATCAGCCAATCCGCGCTCGCCGTCGCAGCGGCGCCTAACGCCGGCGGAGTCGACTTCCGCCAGTCGACAGCTGAGCGACTTCCGTTCAGCGATGGCGAGATCGACTTCGTGTGGGTGTTCGACGTCCTCGAGCACGTCGACTCTCCTGAGAAAGTGTTGGCCGAAATTCATCGCGTGCTCAAGCCTGGTGGCGGCTTTCACATCGTGCTGCCTTTGGAGGGCCAGCCCCGCACGCTCTATCGCCTCGTCGGCGCCGGCACCCGTTGGACCGCGAAGGTCCGCCACGGCGGCCACATCCAGATCTTCTCCGCCGAGCGTTTCGAGCGGATGGCTCGCGCCGCCGGACTCGAGGTCACGCGCCGGCGCTGGAGCTATCACGGATTGCTCCAGGTGCTGGACCTGGCCTACTTCTCATGGCTCGACCGGCGCGGCCCCGTGAGCGGCTCGGTCGAGGACATGGCGGCCGAGCGGCGCGGGCCAGCTGGCTGGGTGATGCGCGCCGGCGCGATGACAGTCTCGACGCTGGCGTGGTCGGAGGCGCGACTCCTACGCGGACTGCCAGGCGGCTGCGGCCATTTCACCGCCGTGAAGGCCTAGATGGAGGCGGCCCACCGCACCAGGTCTCGCAACCCTTCGTCGAACCCGATCTCTGGAACCCAACCGAGCTGTTGCTTCAACTTGGTGATGTCGCTCACGTAGTAGGCCTGGTCGCCTTCGCGCCAGTCGGCGAACGAATATCGCGGCTTCTTCTCGGTGAGCCGCCCGATGTCTTCGATTACCTGCAGCAGATTGCGCTGGTTTTCGGGTCCACCGCCAGCGTTGTAGATCTCGCCCCGAGCTTCGGCGATGCGGTCGATGACCAGCTCGTACAGACCCGACAGGTCGCGCGCGTCGAGCAGGTCGCGCACCTGAGTACCGTCGCCGTAAATCGTCAGCGGGCGGTCGTGAAGGATCGAGTGCACGAAGTGCGCGACCCAGCCCTGGTCCTCGGTGCCGTACTGGTGCGCGCCGTAGATGCAGCTCTGGCGCAGCACGACGGTGTTCATGTGGAAGCACCGCGCGTAATCGCGCACGTACTGGTCGGCCGCGCCCTTGCTGCAGCCGTAAGGGCTGTGAAAGTCGATGGGCTGCGTCTCTTTACAGGCACGGTTGTTTTCGGGGAGCTTTCCGTAGACCTTGTTAGTCGATGCGAAGACGAACGCGGCTTCCGGGCTGTGGCGGCGGGTGGCCTCGAGGAGGTTCAGGGTGCCGCGGGCGTTGATCTCGAAATCCGCGATCGGATCCTGGAGTGACGTCGTGACGGCGACCTGCCCCGCGAGGTGCAGGACCGCGTCCTGGCCTTTCACGTGAGGCTCGAGACCGGCGTAGTTGCGCAGGTCTTCGCGCACGAAGTCGAGCCGGCTCTGGTGGTTTTCCTTCAGCCAGGCGAGGTTGCGCTGGGTGCCGTCGCGGCTCAGGTTGTCGAGCAGCGTGACGTCCCAGCCATGGCCGGCCAGGTGTGATGCCGCGTTGACGCCGAGGAATCCAGCGCCACCGGTGATCAGGACTCGACGGGCCATGCGGGGGCCTACGTTAGCCGGTCGCGAAGCCCCTGAAGTACGCGATGGCGACAATCCAGCACGCCCCCGCGAGGACCACAGCCTCGCGGCGCTTGGTGCCGCCCTGCGCGTACAGGTAGACGCCCGGGAGGAAAAGGACAGCGAAGGCGCCGTAGACGACGTGCAGGATCTCGTTGGGTCGCGAGCCGAGGATGAGGATGACGAGGCCGGCGATGCCCTGGACTGCGGTGACGCCGGCCATGATCAGGAAGCTCGAACGGAAGCTGCCGGTCAGCGCCTCTTTGCGGAAGTAAAGGTATGCGCCCCACAGGCCGAGCCCGATCGCGTAGATGATCAGGACGGTGGCGCCGAGCCTGTGTACGAAGTCGAGCGCGCCTGTCATGCCTTCATGCCTGCGATGCGACGCGCCCGCGGAAGTACTCCACGGTCGAGCTCAGGCCTTCTTCCAGCTGCACGGCGGGCGCCCAGCCAAGCTCGCGCTTGGCGCGGGCGTTGTCGAGGGCTATGCGGTAGACGTCCCCGCGCCGGCGTGGACCGTGCCGCGGCGGCTGCGAGTAGTCGGTGAGCAGTGCAAGTTTGCGGAACAGATCGTTGACCGTCACCGCACTGCCGGTGCTGACGTGATACGTGCCGTTCGCGCCGCGATCGAGGGCCGCGAGGTTGGCCATGGCCACGTCGCCGACGTAAACCATGTCACGCGCCTGCTCGCCATCGCCATCGATGGTGACAGGCCGGCCTTCCAGCATTCGGCTCGCGAAGATCGCGACCACGCGTCCTTCCTCGCTCTGGAAGTCCTGCCGGGGACCGTAGACGTTCGCGTAGCGCAGCACCGTGAACTCGAGCCCGAAGGTCCGCTGGAATGTCCCGAGATACTGCTCGAAGCAGAACTTGCTCGTGCCGTACGGAGAGAGCGGCCGCACCGGATGGTCCTCGTCGCACGGGACGACATCAGGCTCGCCGTACAGCGCGCCGCCGGTGGAGATGAAGATGAGCTTCTTGACGCCATGGTCGACGCAAGCCTTCAGCAGGTTGATGCCGCCGATGAGGTTGACCTGCGCGTCGAAGGCAGGGTCCTCGACCGACCGAGGAACCTCCGCCTGGGCGGCGTGGTGATTCACGACGTCCGGCTTGAAGGACGAAACGAGCGAGGCGATGGCGCTCGGCTCCCGCACGTCGACGCGATGCAGCCGGGCTTCGGGGTTGAGGTTGAGGTCGTTGCCGGTGCTGAAGTTGTCGACCACCGCGACCTCGTGGCCCGCGGCCAGGTATGTGTCGACCACGTGCGAACCGATGAATCCCGCCCCGCCGGTGACCAGAATCTTCACGCGTCGTGAATGTAATCGAAGTCGACGTCGTGAAAGCTGTGGCCGCCCCGGTGGCGCCGGCGTTCATTCGCAAGATCCTGCGCGCCGCCTCGCGCCTGCCGGAGATCGGAGCGCGGCTTCCGGAGTCGTCCGCATCGATCGCGGTCCGCATCACCGACGATGAAGAGCTGCGGCGGCTCAATCGAGACTTCGCGCACGAGGATCACTCCACGGACGTGCTTTCGTTCGCGGGCGATGGCGAGCATCTCGGCGACCTCGCGATCTCCTGGGCCGCGGTCACCAGGCAATCGCGCGAACACCGCCACTCGCCCGAGTCCGAGCTGGCGCTGCTCTGCGTGCACGGGCTGCTGCACCTGCTCGGTTGGGACCATGCGACCGCCGCCGAGAACCGGGAGATGACGCGACTCACGCTCGCGGCCCTGGCAGCGTCGGGCACAAAGCTTTCAGCGCGTAGACTCTGACACCGGCCGGTGGCATTTCACCCCACGAAATCAGAGGCTGCGCCGCGATTTCGTGGGGACCCCATGAAGACGCCACAGGCCTATTTGTGTCTGCATGAGCGAAAAGCGGGAAACGTTGATCGTGGGACTCGGCAATCCCGAGGCCGAGTACGAGGACACCAGGCACAACCTGGGGTTCACGTGCGTCCGCACGCTCGCCGCGCGCTTTGACGTCAAGGTCGACCGCAAGCGCTGGCGATCGCTGATCGGCCGCTCCGAATCGCATGGCGTTTGGTTCGTGCTGCCGCAGACGTACATGAACCTTTCCGGCGAAGCGGTGAAGGCGGCGGTGCGCGACACGGACGTGCCGGCATCGAACGTCTGGGTCGTGTACGACGAGCTCGATCTGCCTCTCTGCCGGATGCGCATCCGGCGCGATGGCTCGGCCGCTGGACACAACGGCGTGCGGTCGATCATCTCGGCGCTGGGCACCCAGGAGTTCGCGCGTTTTCGTGTCGGCATCGGCCGGCCGTCGCACCGCTCGTCCGACGTCGGCGTGCGTTACGTCTTGGGACGGTTCACCAAAGCCGAGGCCGCGCGCCTCGAGAAGGTGGTGGACGGCGTCGCGGACGCCCTGGAGCTGGCGCTCGAGTCGGGGGTCGAGCGGGCGATGGACAAGTACAACCGGGCCGGAGCGCTCGGCTGCGAGGAGAGCAAATGACCGTGCTGTGGCAGGCCGCCAACGAAGCGACGCCGCAGCTGGCGCGGTGGCTCGAGCGCCCGGAGGCCAGGCTCAAGGCGAGCCGGGTGCCTCGCGCCGCATGGCCGATCGTGGCGAGCGCGATCGCGCGCGACCTGACGGCTCGCGGCCAGTCAGTGCTCGTCCTCGTGCCCGCACCCGAAAGGTTCGCGGCGGACCTGCGGCCGTGGCTGGGCGGCCGGCCGCCCGTCCACGTCTTCGCCGAGATCTCGGTTTCATTTCTCGACCGGCCGCCCGCGTTCGACGAGTCGGTCAGCATGCGGCTGGAGGCGCTGGCAGCACTTGGCAACATCCAGCGCGAGGCTGCCATCGTGGTCTCGTCGCGGCGCGCGGCTCTGCGCGCGACGATCTCGCCGGCGGACCTCAGCTCCGGCACCGTCGATCTCGAGCCCGGCCTGGGTCCGGACCCGATCACGGTGGCCGCGATGCTGACCGAACTCGGCTATTCGCGGGAGCCGCTGGTCGAGGAGCCGGGGCAATTCTCGCTGCGCGGCGGCATCCTCGACGTTTTCCCGGCGGGCGCCGACGCACCCGCCCGGGCGGAGTGGCTCGGCGAGACGATCGACACGCTCCGCGTCTTCGACCCCGAGAACCAGCGGTCGGTCATGGGACTCGGCCGCATCTCCATCCGCACCGGCCGCGAGCTGATGATCGGGCCCGAGCGGGGCGCCTTGGCCGCCAACCAGGTCCGCACCACCCTGGACCTGCCCGCGCTTCGCGCCGACGTCCGCGCCGAGTGGGAGGACGATCTCGCCCGACTCGAGGCGGGTGCGTCGTTCCCCGGCGTCGAGTTCTACTCGGCGTACCTGGAGGAAGCCAGGCCGTCGCTCTTCGACCACGTCCCGGCGAACGTCGTGGTCATCGACTTCGAGCCGCAGCGGCAGATGGCCGACGCGCGGTCGATCAGCGAGGACACGGCCATGCTGGCGGCGGCCGAAGCCGAGAACGGCGAGCTGCCCGACGGTTTCGCGCTGCCAATCGTCGAGGTCGAGCGGCTCGAGCTTCACCCGGACCGAGCCGTGCTGGAGATAACCGCGGGCGAAACGTCCGACGGCGCCATCGACCTCGGCTGGGTCGAAGCGGAGCCGCTGGTCGGGCGCAAGCGGGGCCTGGCGAAGGTCGCGCAGGAGGCGGAGAGCGCGACGGTCGTGGTCGCCACCGAGCAGGCCGACCGATTCAGGGAGCTGCTCGAAGCCGATGCCGTCAAGAAATCTCCGTCCGAGGTCGACCTCAACGTGGACATGGAGCTGGCGGCCGGTCTGCACCTCGCCGACCAGGACCTGGCGGCCGGCTGCGCGCAGACCGCGATCGGCTTTCACCTGCTGACCGACGCCGAGCTCTTTGGTCGGGTGCGCCGGCCGTCGCGGCGTGGCACGACCTCACGCGCTCGGGCTGACGAGCTGACCAGAGAGTTCACCCTCGAATTCGCGCCGGGCGAGTTGGTGGTCCACGTCGACCACGGCATCGCGCGGTTCGGCGGGATGCGCCTCATCGATACCGACGGGGTGCATCGCGAGTACCTCGAGCTCGAGTACGCGGAGGGCGACAAGCTCTTCGTCCCGGTCGAAAACCTCGACCGGGTGCAGAAGTATCTCGGCGGCGAGACGCAACCAACGCTGCACCGTCTCGGCACCGGCGACTGGACGCGCGCGCGAAGCCGCGCCAGAAAGGTCGTCCAGGACGTGGCCGAGGATCTACTGAAGATCTACTCGCAGCGGGAGGCGCGGCCGGGCATCGCCTTCACTCCGGACACGGCGTGGCAGCAGGAGCTGGAGTCGTCCTTTCAATATGAGGAGACGCCGGACCAGCTCCAGGCGCTGGCGGAGATCAAGGCGGACATGGAGTCCGACCGGCCGATGGACCGTCTGCTGTGCGGCGACGTCGGATTCGGCAAGACCGAGCTCGCGCTGCGCGCCGCGTTCAAGGCCGCGATGAGCGGCAAGCAGACGGCGCTGCTCGCGCCGACCACGGTGCTGGCGCAGCAGCACTTCCACGTGTTTCGAGAGCGCCTGGCCAACTTTCCGGTGACGGTGGAGATGCTTTCGCGTTTCGTCGACGACGAGACCCAGGCACGCACCATCGAGGGCCTGAAAGCGGGCCAGGTGGACATCGTCATCGGCACGCACCGCATCCTCCAGAAGGACGTGCGGTTCAAGCGCCTGGGCCTCCTGATCGTCGACGAAGAACACCGCTTTGGCGTCATGCAGAAGGAGCGGCTGAAGAAGCTGCGCACGCAGCTCGACGTGCTTTCGCTTTCGGCGACGCCCATCCCGCGCACCCTGCACATGGCTGTGGGCGGCATTCGCGACATGAGCGTCATCCAGACGCCGCCGGAGGAGCGGCAGCCAATCAAGACGTTCGTCACCGCGGACGAGGACAACCTCGTGACCGAGGTGCTGTCGCGCGAGCTCGAGCGCGGCGGGCAGGTCTATTACCTCCACAACCGCGTGCGCACCATCCAGAAGGCGGCCGAGCGGGTGAGCCGGCTCGTCCCAAGCGCCCGCGTCATCGTCGGCCATGGGCAGATGGCGGAGGACGAGCTGGCCAAGGTGATGGTCGACTTCGAGGCCGCGAAATACGACGTGCTCGTCTGCACGACGATCATCGAGTCGGGACTCGACATCCCGAACGTCAACACCATCATCGTCGAGCGCGCCGACCGCTTCGGACTGGCGCAGCTGTATCAGCTCCGCGGACGAGTCGGTCGCAGCGGACGCCGCGCGTACGCCTACTTCCTGTATGACCCCCGCCGCTCGTTGACCGAGGGCGCCGACAAGAGGCTCGACGTCATCTCCGGCCTGCACGAGCTGGGGCAGGGATTCAAGATCGCGCTTCGCGACCTCGAGATCCGCGGCGCCGGCAACCTGCTCGGCACCGAGCAGCACGGCGCGATCGCCGCGGTCGGCTTCGAGATGTACCTGCAGATGCTGCAGAGCGCGGTCAACAAGCTGCGCACCGGCGCTGACGAGTCCGCGGTGACCGACGTCCTGTCGACGGCGGAGATGAACCTCGAGCTCCCGCTCGACCATTTCATCCCGCGCTCGTACATCCGCGATGAGAAGCTGCGGCTCGGCGCTTACCGCCAGCTCGCGGCGACCGAAGACGAGGCTGAGCTCGACGCTGTGCTGCGCTCGCTCATCGATCGCTACGGGCCCGGACCGGAGCAGCTGGACAACCTCGTCTATTCATTGCGCGTCAAGCTGCGCGGGATGCGACTCGGCCTGCGCGGTGTCACGGCGGACGGCCACGACATCGTGCTGCGTGTCGACCCGGCGCGCTACCTGGACGTCGACGAGCTCGCGAAGCGGATGGCCGGGCGAATCTCGATCGGGCTCAACCGCATTCGTATGCGCCGTCAGGGCGAAGGCTGGCAGCGCGACCTGCTCGCGCTGCTGGATGAGATGGGCGAGCTGTACGCGGCCGGGAACTTGGCACAATCTCGCCGTGGATGAAGAGAAGCCGTATTCGCCCGGCCTGGCGTCGCTGTTCGAGGTCGTGGCGCGGTTGCGCGCGCCGGGCGGATGCCCGTGGGACCGCGAGCAGACGCATGAGTCGCTGCGGCCCTACCTGCTCGAGGAGACCTACGAGCTGCTCGAGGCGATCGACATGGGCGATGACGTGAAGATGCGAGAGGAGCTCGGGGACGTGCTGCTGCAGGTCGCGATGCACGCGGAGATCGCTGCGCAGGAAGGTCGCTTCGACGCCACGCAGGTGTCCGAAGGTGCGGCGGCAAAGATGGTCGCGCGACACCCGCACGTGTTCGGCGACGTAGCGGTCGCGGACGCGGACGAGGTGCTGCGCAACTGGGAGCACAACAAGCAGCGCGAGGCGCGCGACGCCGGCAAGGACGAGTCGGTGGTCGATCGAGTGCCTGCGTCGCTGCCGGCCTTGGCCTGGACGCTCGGGCTGCAGAAGCGCGCGGCGCGCGTGGGCTTCGATTTTGCCTCTGACATCGACAGCGCGGACGCAGTCGCGGAGGAAGCGCATGAGCTGGCGCGCGCAGAGAACGCGGACGAGGCATTCGACGAGCTCGGAGACCTGCTGTTCGCCGTGGTGTCGCTGGCGCGGCGGAAGAAAGTGAATCCGGAAGACGCGCTGCGAGTGGCGGGTCAGCGCTTTCGCAAGCGATTCGCGGCGATGGAGTCGGACCTCGTCAAAGAAGGCAAATCGTTCCGCGACCTCGACGCGCGGGACATCGAAGAGCGGTGGTCGCGTTCAAAGTGATCAGACAAGGGCAGGCGCGTTTGTTATAGTCGGCGCCGCTTCGTTGCACTAAACGTCGCCGCCAACGTCACAGCAACAAATGAGACAGACAATCGTGCTCGCCCCGCCAGGCGCCCCCCGTCCTCGCCTGCTCGTTGCCAGGCGCACCATCATCGTGGCCGCCGTTCTGTGCGCGGCAGTGTGGGCGTCGATCGGCTACGCGCAGGAGGCTTACCTCGGGCACAAGCTGAGCCAGCAGGTGTCCGACCTGCGCCGGCAGAACTCGACGCTTTCGGCCCAGAACCAGGGCTACCGCCGCGACATCTCCGCCATCAACAACGGCTCCGCCGATGAGGAGGAGGCGCGACAGAACGGCTACTCGAAGCCTTACGAGCGCGTGTACCTGGTGACGGGCACGCCGAGCCCGGCCGCGCCGTCGCCGAAACCCTCGCCCAAGCCGTCTCCGAAACCGTCGCCGACGCCATGACCTGGACGAACTGAGCTCGCCGGAAGGCCCGGAAGAACGTGGGTATAATCGGCCTCGCGGAGTGGAGCAGCGGCAGCTCGTCGGGCTCATAAC
>JACZCV010093893.1_pt1 | contig 10973 bp, 11 predicted proteins | sample 8641841 | NCBI WGS metagenome assembly JACZCV01 (sample SAMN15324606, study PRJNA640507) | soil metagenome | isolation source: monocropping sugarcane control | place: China: Luxin town, Laibin City, Guangxi Province | collected 2019-07-25 | depth 10cm m
AACAGAGAGGTCAGACTATCTAATTGTCTGCTGAGGATTTCAGAGGAGGAATTTCATGCGAAAACTCGCATCTCGCTTGACCATGTGTGCGGCGCTCCTGTTCGGATTTGGAGCGTTTGCGCAGAATGCGTCCATGGTCCCCGCCGGAACGGAAGTTCATGTGCGTGTTGACCAGGACATTAATGCCAAGAAAGGTAATGTACAGCCTGGCGCAATGTTTCCCGGAACGATTTCCCGGGACGTCGTGGACGCAAACGGAAATGTAATCATCCCGCGCGGAGCTCCGGCTCAGCTCGCAGTGGTTTCCACGGGCGACAATAGCAACGACATGACGCTTGATCTGCGCTCGGTCGACATCAACGGACGTCACTATCGTCTTGACACCGAGAGCACCAGCGCTGCTGCCAGCAGCAAAAACGGCGGGCTCGGCGCCAACAAGCGGACCGGTGAATACGTGGGCGGCGGAGCACTCGCCGGAACACTAATTGGAGCATTAGCCGGCGGCGGTAAGGGCGCAGCTATCGGCGCCATTTTGGGAGCAGGCGCCGGAGCCGGCACTCAGATTCTGACGAAAGGCAAGGAACTCAACGTTCCGGCTGAAACCGAACTGAACTTCCGGCTGCAGAACGCCGTCCGTATGCACCAGTATGAGGGCTATCAGGGACACGGACGCGAGCTTCCGCCTCCAGATCAGTACAACAATAATCAGTACAACAACAATCAGCCGCGGGATAACAATAATAATCCTCGGTAGTTTTTTCCCTTGCCAGCAGGCTGGACTCTGGGTCCAGCCTTTCTTTTGCCCTTTTCTAGCTGCATTCGACAGCATAGTGCTTGTTTTCCACCGCTCGCTCCACAGCAAACGCTGCTAACATCCCGGAAGTGGCAGTCCGAAAACCATCCAAGCGGGCAAAGAAGTATCTGAGGCTGCTCAAGCCAGGCGAGGAGCAGCGCTCGATGTCCACGCTCAAGCTGCGGCTTCTCAAAAAGCTGAAGTGCACACTGAAATACGAAAAGCTCGCCTGGGCCGATGGGGCCCAGCTCGTAGCCGGAGTGGACGAAGTCGGACGTGGCGCGCTTTTCGGACCGGTGGTTGCTGCCGCCGTCATCCTCAAAGCTGATTACCGAATTCGGGGCCTGCGCGATTCCAAACTCCTGCTGCCGGAAGTGCGCGAGGTGCTTGCTGGACGCATCCGCGAGCATTCGATTGCGTATGCGATTGCTTCCGTCGATGCCGCGCGTGTGGATGAGATCAATATCTATTGGGCTTCCCTCGAAGCACTTGCGATGGCTGTGAAGCAGCTTGAACCGGCTCCCGATCATGTTCTAGTCGATGCGCTCAAGATTGATGTTCCTTTCAAGCAGACGAAGATCATCCATGGCGACGCGCTGAGTTGCTCCATCGCCGCCGCGTCGATCATCGCTAAGGTGGAGCGGGATCGCATGATGCGTGAGATCGATAGTCAGTATCCGCTGTACGGTCTAGCATCCAACAAGGGCTACAGCACACCGAAACACAAAGCAATTCTGCGCGAGCATGGACCTTCGCCGCTCCATCGCCAAACGTTTGCGCCAGTCTGGATGGCGCAAGCCGAACATATGCCGGATCTGTTCGCAGAGTTAAAACAGGAACTGGAAGAAGACGAACAGCCTCAGATTGAAACGGAATGTGCGGAGCTCGACGCAGTGGCTGGTAGCTAGGAGCAGGCAACTTCTTTTCACATCAACGACTGCGGATCAACATCCACGATGATGCTCGTGCGCGGCACATCCTCCGCGACGGCATTTGCGACCAGCGCGCGTAACGCGCCGTTCAGCTTCTCACGGCTCGCCGATTTCAAGATGAAGTGAAAACGATAGTCGCGCCTGAGTCGTGACAGCGGCGCGGCTGCCGGGCCCATCACGCGAATTCCTTCTAAGCGCGTGCGCTCGACCCAACGGTGCACGATGCCCCCGTAACGCATCGCGAGTTCAAGTTTGTCGCTGCGCAGCAGAACATTGGCGACGCTGGTGAATGGCGGATAGTGCATCCAGCTTCGATACCGCATCTCCTGCTCGTAGAAGCCGATGTAATCGTGTGTGGCAGCATAGCGAATCGCGTAGTGCTCGGGAAAATAGGTTTGAAGCACGACTTCTCCGGCGAAATTGCCGCGTCCGGCGCGGCCGGCCACCTGTGTAAGCAACTGGAAAGTTCGTTCCGCCGCGCGGAAATCCGGCAGACCGAGCGCATAGTCCGCGCCGATTACCCCGACCAGCGTGACACCATGGATGTCGTGACCTTTGGCGATCATCTGCGTGCCGACCAACATGTCTAGTTCACCGGCGTGAAGCTGATTGAGCACGCGTTCGAAGTCATGGCGGCTGCGGACGGTGTCGCGGTCAAGCCGCCCGATTCGCGCATTCAGAAATGACTGTTGCAGAGCTTCCTCGATCTTCTCGGAACCAGCGCCGAGGAAGTACAAATGCTCACTTCCGCATTTGGGACAGAGTCTCGGAACATTCATGCGGTATGCGCAGTAATGGCATTCGAGCCGCTGGCCCACGGGAACGCGATGCGTGAGCGCTGCAGGCGAAACCATTCCCTTATGATGCGTGAGAGCGACGGCGCAATTCACGCATTGCATCTTCTCGCCGCAGGAGCGGCAGAGAACCACAGCGGAGTATCCCCGGCGATTGAGCAGAAGGATGACTTGTTCTTTGGCTTCGAGGCGCTGGGTAACTTGCTCGATCAGCCTGCGCGAGAAGGTCCTTTCTTCGCCGGTCTGCTGAAATTCCTGGCGCATATCGATGATCTCTACTTCAGGCAACGGACGCTGCTGCACGCGCTCCCGCAACTCAATGAGCCCATATTTGCGTTCGCGCGCGTTATGGTAAGTCTCCAATGCCGGCGTCGCCGACGCGAGAACGACGGCGGCGTTGGACAGCTTTCCACGCATGACAGCCACATCACGTCCGCTGTAGCGTGGAGTTTCTTCCTGCTTGTAGGAGCCGTCGTGCTCTTCATCGATCACGAAGAGGGCGAGATCGCAAACAGGCGCAAACACCGCCGAGCGCGTACCGACCACGATGCGCGCATCTCCGCGATGAATGCGATGCCACTGCTCTGCCCGCTCATCATTCGTCAGACCCGAGTGCAGAATCGCTACCTGCTCGCCGAAGATGCGATAAAGATTGGCAGCAGCAGCGGGAGTGAGTCCTATTTCGGGAACCAGCAAAATCGCCGAGCGTCCCTGTGCCAGCACTGACTGCATCGCAGACAGATAGACCGCGGTCTTCCCAGAGCCGGTCACGCCGTGCAGAAGCGAAACCGAGAACCGCCGCTCGTTTACAGCGGTTTCGATCGAATCGAGAGCGGCTCGCTGCGCAGTGTTCAAATCTCCGCGCGTAATCTGTGACGACGAAGCCGGAACTCCCGCGATGTGAAACTCGGCAGGCTTCTCTTCGATGCTCACCAACCCACGTCGAACCAGCGTCTCGAGAGTTGTGCGTGGAACGCCCAGCTCGCGAAGCTCGCGCACCGGCATGATCCCCCCTGCCTGCTCTAGCTTTGAGAGGAGCACCTGCTGATTTTCGTTCAGTTTGCGGCTGGAAGCTTCTGGATTCGCAATCAGGCGTGCGATCTTTACCGTCCGGCTTGCGTCGCGAGTTGAAGAGACATCCTGACGAATGATCCAGCGTTTTGACTGCAATCCCCGCAGCACACCGCGTGTAGCCCCGGTCGCGTTCTTGAGCGCGTGCTCGCGCCCCTCATCCACTTGCGACAGGAAATCCAGAACCTGGTATTCGAGCATCTGCTCGGTGACGCTTTTCTTCGATCGTCCGGAGTTCCCAGATTGGGCTGAATCGTAAAGCGCCTTTTGTCCCAATTCGGTAATCGTGTAACTCCAGTCTCGTTTGACTTCAGCTTGCAGCGGCAGCATCGCCCGCAATACCTCGCCGATGGGCGCGAGGTAGTAACTCCATATCCACTCGGCAAGCTGCATAAGAGGAGCATCGATGAGGGGCCCAGCGTCGAGGACCGAGTGGAGCGCCTTGGCTTCCATACTCGGGGGGCGATCGTGTAGCGCTGTGACGACGCCAGGCAATCGCGATGTACGAAATGGGACGAGAACGCGCCCGCCGACGACCGGAATTTGTCCGTTCACCCGATAGGTGAACGTCATCTCCAGAGGAACCGGCAGGGCTACGTCACAGAAGGAAGCCATGGGTAAGAAGGCAGTTACAGGGAACAGCTTACAGGGGAAACACCTCTCAAACCTGTCCCCTGTCCAGTGTCCCCTGTTCCTTCTGTTTCGGCAGCGGCATTCCCAAGTACTTCATTACCATCTGCAGATCCTTCCACGTTTCTTTCTTTTGCCGTGGATCGCGGAGCAGATACGCCGGGTGATACGTGACTGCGAGCTTTGTATTCTTGAAGTCATAAATCCGGCCGCGTAGGTTCACCATCGCATCGTTCAGGCCGAGCAGCGTTTTCGCTGCAACCGCGCCAAGCGCAACGATGATCTTGGGCTTCACGACTTCGATTTGGCGCATGAGGAACGGCGAGCAGGTATCGCACTCTTCGCGCTCGGGCGTACGGTTCCCCGGCGGACGGCACTTGACGATGTTGGCGATGTATACGTCTTCGCGCCGGATTCCCATTGCGGAAATCATATTGTTGAGCAGTTGCCCGGCGCGTCCGACGAACGGCTCGCCTTGGATGTCTTCGTCGGCTCCTGGAGCCTCGCCTATGAACATGATGTCGGCACGCGGATTGCCTACGCCGAAGACAATCTGCTCCCGGCCTTGTCTGTGCAACACGCAACGAGTGCAGTCGCCGATGTCTTCGCGGATGGCGCGCAGAGCTTGTTCTGGAGTCATTTCGTTTTCATTCAATGACGGCGCCGCGTTCAGAGTTTGGAGTCGCTCAGAACTTACTTCTTCAATTGCGCCTTCAGGCTGCGTTGAGACTTCGCGACGATAGAAGTCATAGATACCAAGCTCGCGATAGAAGCGGACGTGCTCAGCCAACTGCTGCTGTATTTCTGAATTTTGGGGCATGAATTGAAGATCAGCGAGCGGGAGCGGCTTTGCCCGCGTGCATCTTCAGTTTTAACACGACATCGAGAATGCGGTGCGCGATTTTCTGCTTCGGAGCCTCGCGGACTGAGATTTCTTCGTCGTGGGTGATGATCGTGACCTCATTGCGTTCTGAATCGAAGCCGATGCCCGCTTTGGAAACATCGTTTACGACAATTGCGTCGATGCTCTTCTTGCGCAGCTTCGTGCGGCCATTCTCGAGTGCATTCCTCGTTTCAGCGGCAAAGCCGACGATCACCTGACCGGCGCGCCGATAAGAAGAGACTTCCGAGAGAATATCGGGCGTGGGTTCAAGTTCAAGAGTGAGCGATCCCGTGCGTTTAATTTTTTCTGCTGAGGCGTTACGCATACGAAAGTCAGCGACGGCAGCGGCGGCAATGACCACACTTGCCTTATCGAGTTGCGAGACGATTGCATTGCGCATCTGCTCGGCGGTATCTACGCGAATCAGTTCCGCGCCTTCCGGGGGATCGATCGCGACCGGTCCTGAAACCAGAATTACTTTTGCGCCCCGCCGAATGGCAGCTTCGGCGAGCGCGTACCCCATCTTGCCGCTGGAGCGATTGCCGAGAAAACGCACCGGATCGATTGGCTCGCGTGTTGGACCGGCGGTGATCAGAACCGCCTCTCCGGCGAAATCGCGAACTACTCCCAGGGCGGATAACGTCGCAGCGACGATCTCGGCCGGTTCTGCAAGCCGGCCTGCGCCGACCATGCCGCAGGCGAGATATCCGCTGCCCGGCTCCACTACATACACGCCGCGCTTACGCAGAGTCTCAAGATTTTCTTGGGTCGCTGCGTGATTCCACATCTCGACGTTCATCGCGGGAGCGATGATCACCGGCGCAGGCGTGGCAAGATACAGCGTGGAAAGAAAATCATCTGCCTGACCATGAGCAAACTTGCCCATCATGTCCGCCGTGCACGGCGCGACAACCATTGCATCGATGCTCTGGGCAACGCTGATGTGCTCGATGGCCGAATCCAAGTTGGGCTGCTGTCCGCCTGAGTTCCAAAGACCGGTAATGACCTTCTCGCCGGAAAGAGCGGCGAACGTAAGAGGTCGCACGAATTCCTGCGCTGCAGCTGTCATAACAACCTGCACGCGAATTCCCTGATCTTCCAGCAAGCGGACGACCTCACATGCCTTATAGGCAGCGATTCCCCCGCAGACGGCGACAGCAACCTTCATCGCTTTATTGTAGTCGGAGCCGCAAAGACACGACGGTGGCATGAATGGTTCGCGGGTAGGACGTAAGAAGATCGTCTTGAGTGATGAAACGTACCAGGGATACATGCTTCAGCAGCTTGTTATCCGGAACGAGGCTGTTGCGCGAAGGATCTCTCGCGATGATTATGACCCAGAATGCACTAGTCAGGCCGCCTCATAGCGCAACGTTTTCGCTTGTGCTGGCCGGCTCAGGTAACCTCGGTTCGTTAAGGCATCATTCGGACGAGTTCTGCGTATCCTGATCGGGACGGAAGTTGTAATCCTTCAGCAATTCGCCGGCACTGCGTACTAATTGGTAGCGCACACGGTCACCACACTGATTGCAGTTCGGGAATCTTTTTAATACGAGGATTGCAGTCTCATGCGGCAGACGATGAGCGTAATGCAGAACCCGGTAAATGCCTTTTACCTGCACAGTGTCACCTGCGCGGAAAAGAATCTGCTGATCTTCAGTTTGCGCTGGGGGAGGAACCAATGTCTCTTTTCTCCTGGATTGGATTCTGTTGGAGACGAAAATCCAAGCCAGAATCAACAGCGCCAGGAGAAAATAGATCGCTCTCTAGCGTAAAGAGGAATACTTTCTTCGACAAGAAGCTCGCGAAGACTGCGAGCCAAACCAGAGGGTAGACACAAAACACACGCAGCGGCCAAGCCCATCAGCATGAGCACGGACACTTGAGTCTGCACGTCTCTCAGAACGCCGTCATCCAAGTCCACTTGCGGTAATACCAAAACCAGACAGACGACAATCGCAAGGAGCAAAGCGGCCAATGCTTTGAATCGCCTTGGCATTTTGCGAGGATACCACAGATCCTCTGCCATGCCCGAACCTCTCTCAAGACATGCGGGGTATTCGCGACAAGCTTACGAATGAAAATTGGCGAGTTCGGTGTGCGTGAACGGTTTTTGTAGAAACACGACACCGGAGTGGAGCTAGTCGAAGGCGGTGGAGGGACCGGTAAATCGAGTCAGTACTGATAGAAACCACGACCTGATTTGCGTCCAAGCCATCCCGCATCAACCATCTTTATAAGTAAAGGGCAAGGGCGATACTTGGGATCGCCAAGGCCTTCATGTAGCACGCGCATGATATCCAGGCAGACGTCCAGGCCAATGAAGTCCGCGAGGGTGAGAGGGCCCATCGGATGTGCCATTCCCAATTTGAACACTTCGTCCACCGCGGCTGGAGTGGCAACTCCTTCCATCACTGAGTACATAGCTTCGTTTAATAAGGGCATCAGCACGCGGTTGGATACGAAACCAGGCGCATCGTTGACCTCGACCGGGGTCTTCCCCACCTTCTCCGCAAGCGTTTTGACCGTTTCGAATGTCTCGTTGGAAGTCGCCAGCCCGCGAATTACCTCGACCAGTTTCATCACGGGAACTGGATTGAAGAAGTGCATCCCGATCACTTTGTCGGGACGGCGGGTGAGGGCTGCGATTTTTGTAATCGAAATTGACGACGTGTTGCTCGATAGGATCACTTCGGGACGGCAGATTTGATCGATGTCACGAAATATTTCAGACTTGATGTCGAACTTTTCGGTAGCTGCTTCAATAACAAAATCGCACTCGGCTAAGACTGCGCGGTCGAGCACTCCGCGAATTCTGGATAGAGCTGCTTCGCTTTCCTGCGAAGTAATCTTGTTCTTCTCAACTTCCCGCTGAAGGTTCTTGCGGATAGTAGCGATTCCGCGGTCCAGAAGCTGCTGCGCGACCTCACAAAGAACGACTTCGTAGCCGCTACGCGCGAACACGTGAGCGATGCCGTTGCCCATGGTTCCTGCGCCAATCATCCCTACTCTGCGAATCTCCATTTGGGAAATCCTTGTTATTGACAGAAGAAACTGTCGAGTTTAGCAAATCGTCGATCTCTGATGGACCTACGGCCCGCCCTCGGCCGGGCGTCTGGCGGAAGCACAAAGACTAAACCCGCGCGACGGCGCGCGTCGGTCCGGGAGGTTCGTAGTGACAGCTCACTCCGGCAAGGTGATCAATTTCACAAGATCAATTTCCCGCTGCAGGAATCGACTACCGAGAGTCTGGAATTTGTCCACGGAATCGGTCGCGAAGAATTGCACAGCCGGACGGCGCGATGAGGTTCCGCGAAGTCCCAAAGCGGCAGCAGCATCATGCGCCGTTGCCTGAGCCGAATCGATTAACTGCAGCTTTTCCGGCAGGATCCGATGCAGAAGTGGCTTGAGCAGCGGATAATGCGTACATCCGAGCACGAGCACATCGGCAGAACCGTTTCGCCCGCGTTGCTCTTCCTCGAGTTCCCGCAGATAGATGTGCGCTACCTGCTCGGTTACCGGATGATCGGTCCATCCCTCTTCCACCAGCGGGACAAAAAGCGGGCAGGCCTTCTCAATCGCAGAAATTCCCAATTTCTGCAATTCCCGCTGATACGCGTGGCTTGAAACCGTTGCTGGCGTACCGATGACATAGACGTTCTTGTTGCGGCTCATTGCAGAAGCCGCCCGGGCTCCGGGAGCGATCACCCCCAGAACTTCGGTTCGCACCGCCGCGCGAATACTGTCCATCGCGAGCGCGCTGGCTGTGTTGCAGGCGATCACGACGTACTCGGCCCCATGCTGCACGAGAAACTCGACGCTGGAAACCGCGTAGCGCGCCACAGTTGCCGCTGATTTCGAACCGTAGGGGAGTCGTGCCGTGTCACCGAGATAAAGATAGTCTGCCTGCGGTATGGCCGTAAGCAGTTCGCGAAGAACAGTAAGGCCTCCGAACCCTGAATCAAATACACCGATCTTCATTGCAATTGCTCGACGAGCCGATGCACCGCGGCTGTGTTGTAGATCGTTTTCAGATCGGCGTGGCCGGCAAGCGTCTGGCGCGCTTTCCCGTCCACCAGAAATTTTACTTGTTCCAAATGGGGAAAATTCGATGCCAATGTATCGATCAGCGACAGCAGCGTAAAGTCCTCCACCATCACGCCTGAGCGATGCCCATCGACAAATTGCTCGTTCAAATCCAGCACCGCGAGTTTGTCATTGACAAAAAACACCGTCTTAATTGCCGAAGCCGGGGCTAAAGGATGTGGCGATGGATGGTTTATATATCTTGCAATCAGGAGCTGTAGAACTGCTCTTGCGCGCGCCTCCGGTTCCGCGGGAAGAACGCCGCTTGCCTGGCGGAAGCGAAAAACGCCTTCGTCATCATAGGCAATGGTTAGTTTCACCAATTCTCTGTTACCCATTTCCGGCGGCGCTACGGCCTGGTCCTCGGCGACGGCGCGCAGGTTCTCCTGTGTACCTCGGCGCAAATGCACAATGTAAACGCCAGTCACGAGTACGAGCAGAAAAAGCAGTACCAGCGTGATCTGTACGTTGCGGGGAATCATGGTCTCGCTCCCGCAGTGATCTTGCGAATGGCAATCGCGTCAGCCAGCGCGCCGGCAATCAGATCAGGCGAGATCCTGAAACCTTTCTTGTCGGCAGGCGCCTCTACTGCAATAGCGGGAGCCGCAATCGAGTGCAGCGGCTCAACAAAGGAAGGCAGTACCAACGCGGGTAGCTCGCGTTTCTCAATCGCGGATGCGGCTGTTGTCGCGAGAACTTGACTTTCGTTCTGGAACGCTGCCTGCGCATTGTCCCACGGCAGAAAGCTACTGCGGTCTCGATCTGAGTCTGGAGTCTGATTCGAAGCTGCAGTGTAAATGCGAACCACGGAGTCTGGCTCGGCATGTAGAGTGACGAAAACCGATGGCCTGGCAAGGTTCACCGTTACCGCACGCTGATCGAAACTGGGATCGGAATCGTTGTCGCGTAGAAGGATGGCTGCAATGTGTCTCGTCTGCAACTCTTGACGAAGCTTCTTGGCCAAAAGCAAGGTCAAATCCTTCTCCAACCGATGCGGCGCAATGCGTGCTCCTGCATCGTTCCCGCCGTGCGCGGGATCGATCACCACTGAAAATTCCGGCGGAGAAGAGCGGTGCGTCGTTTGCTCCGGCACATGCGGAGGGGCTTTTGGCGCAGCATCAGGCGAGACCGCAGTTTGTCCTCCGACAGCAGGAGCTGATGGCAACCTCCCAGGAGGTTGAACTTGGATTGGGGAGCCGGTTCCCGCACTACCCGCAACGGATGGAAGCTGCAGCGAGCAGATTGAAAACAGCGTTAGGAATAATCGCAATCGTACCAAAATGGAACCAACTATGAGGCTGGAGGATGATTTGTTCCGCTACCCGTTATTTGTTGCGGTGCAAAAAGCTCATATTTCTCGGTGCTGTTACGGCCTGGAACTCGCCTCTTATCACCGATTGCTTACCGCTTACTGCCTATTGCCTTCTTCTTCCAACGAAAAAATCGTCAGCCCACTCAATAGTTTCGGATAAAAGTCGGTCGATTTTTGCGGTAGAACCTCGCCTGCAAACGCGATCTCGCGCACCTGCTCGATGGAAACCGGATTCATCAGGAACGCAACATTCACATCGGAATCGCTCTGAACTGACCATAAGGCATCTTCAGCACTTCGCAAATATCGAACGTGACGTTGCTCGGTAATCTGCTGGCGCGTAATGCCCAGAATTTGTTCTAGAACCAAAGAGTGCAGGTGAACGACGTCCAGCCGGCGTTGCCGCGTGGAAAACTCTAAAGGGATTTTCTCGAAGCTGCTCGGCTGCGCGCACAGAAGAAAGTGTCCACTC
>JACZCV010141816.1_pt1 | contig 10891 bp, 3 predicted proteins | sample 8641841 | NCBI WGS metagenome assembly JACZCV01 (sample SAMN15324606, study PRJNA640507) | soil metagenome | isolation source: monocropping sugarcane control | place: China: Luxin town, Laibin City, Guangxi Province | collected 2019-07-25 | depth 10cm m
CGAGGAGTTCAACGATGTCGGTGTTGCCCGGTAGATAGCTGCTGCGGTCGGCATTGTCCACGTCAATAGTTCGCTTTATTCTCTGCCGTCACCGCGCACTTTCATCGTATGGGACCGCAGCCATGTGGATGCACGTCTCTTCCCTTCTTCAACTTGAGCCGGCTGCATTCTGGTTTTCAAGATTTCTTCTTCGCCTTCGGCACGGACTTCGCCCGCCGCCTTTGCCAATTGGAACCATGTGAAAGCGGCGACGTTATCTCTGCGAGTCCCGATCCCGTTCATGAACATCTTCCCGACATCGAAGCGGATTTGCCCGATTTGAAACGGCGCCATTCCGCGTGTGATGGTAATTGAGCGTCGTTTAGCCTGGATGCTCCCATTTTCTCCGGCAATGATGTACCAGGTTGCTGCCTTCTCCGCACTTCGCGGCACGTCGTTTCCCTTGAGATATCTTTGAGCAAGTCTTAATTGATCGGAAATGACGCCACGGTTAGCTGCTTCTAGAAGCGCACTGGAATCTGTTCCATTCTTTCCATCTGCCGGAGGAAGCGCGGTCGTCTGCTTCTGCTGGACAGCAGCCGAAGACGGTGCCAGATCGGACAGCGAAGTCTGTGCTCTGTTTGCCGAGATCGTCGATTGCCTCGATGTGGGCTGGTAGAGAACATAAGAACCAGCGATGATGGCGATTAACACTACCGCCGCAACCAAGCACCACGACGCTAGCTTTCCGCGCGGCGCGGGAGGCTCGTCACCAACTCCCGGAATGTTTGTCGGATTCGGGAACGATGAAGGACCGATGAGCTCTGATTGCGCAGATTCCTCTATTCCGTTCGATAGGGTTGAGCTGTCCCGCTCCTGCGCGGCCTCGATAGAAGATGGCAGTCGCGAATTATGGGGAATGAGATTTTCTGAAGATTTCTGTTGCGTACGGAGCAGCTCCGCTGCCGCGTCTGCGGCGCTTTCTACCAGAGCCACTGTGTCTGTATCGAAGTGTCCCGGCTGGTCAGAAACCGCTTCGACGAGACCAACGCAGCATGAGCCTAGAAATATGGGAGCAGCCACGAGCGATCGAATTCCGAGCCGCTCGACGACCGCGCGTTCCACTCGTGGATCAACGGAAGTATCGTAACTTCGTTGCGCGCGGCCTTGTCGAATGCACCGTCCAGAGATTCCCGATTTTGGGTCTACTCGCGCGCCTTTGGGTGGCACACAAGCGCCGATGCTAACAGCACAAACGAGCGTATCAGGCACACTGGACTGTTGGTGTGCTATTGCAATGCCAGTCGCGGTAACACTGCCGAGTAACTCTCGCCCCAACATCTCAAGATCTTTTGCCGTCCACAGAGCTTGAGCGGAAAGCAACGGCGAGCTCTGATTCTCCCAGTCGCTTGCCAAGTTGCCCATGCCAGTCCGTCTCCACGCCACCAACTCACATAGTATGACTACTCGGTTTCCTGTTCTGGAGGCCCGAGTTCTCGCAAGAATTTTCGGGATTAGCAGTTGTCGAGCAGTAGCTCACGATTCTGCTTTTGCTTTGAGCATCCCAGCCGTGCCGACAGGCTTCTTCTACAAACGTACGTTCTGCAAAGCTGATTGCCCGCCGAACATGCGCCGAATTCTTGCCACATATTTACAAGCCATGGCAGTTACGGTTGTGGCATTTGCTTTAGGCTGCACCAAACCACAGACTGCCAAGGTTTCTGTCCCGCAGCCGCCAAAGCTGCCGCCCATTTCAAGCTCACCTCCGCTCACACAAGTGGCAAAGCTCTCCCCTACGGAAGAGAGCCTGCACGAAATCGGCAGTGAGATGGAGGGTCTCATCTCTCAGCCGACATTCTCGGTGCCAGACGCCGTTCTCAACCGCACCGCATGTCTGGTGGTATTCCCATCGAATAGCGAAAATGGGGAGAGCGTCGAGGGCTTCGCTTCTTGCAGAAATTCGGCCGGACAGTGGACAAGCCCTGTTGTAGCGAACCTGGTCTCTGCGACAAACGCACGCCCGCATTTGGATTTGTTCATTTTGGTTCTCAGCGATCGCGCGCGCCACCAACTCGTTTCCGGCCATTTGGATCTTCGTTCACGCTTACGCGTAGCGGCCGGGCCAATGTCGGGGAGGGCTGCCATTCTGGATCAGGTGAGCGCCAGCCGAGATATCTTCGCCTACGTATTGGGCGATCGAGGGTTGAGAGCCGCTATTCCGCCGAAGGCGGCGATTGCCTTGAATTCGGCGCAAACACAGAGGCTCTATGGGCATTCTCTCGATACCACTCAACTGCTGGCCGACGGAACCATGTCATCGACTGTGACCAGCTTTTATCGAGTGGATGTCGCGTCGTTCTTCAACACAATCATTCCTGCCGGTATCATTATCCACCACTCGGTCCTGATCCCCGCCGGAGATCTGCCTGAAACCGAACGGACGCTCGATCGCTTTCATTATGCCCGCGGTTATGAGGTGTCCTGTTTCGGGAAGGTCTATCACATCGCGTATCACTACTTGATTCTGCCGGACGGCAAAGTGATAAGCGGCCGTCCAGAACGCTGCGAAGGCGCGCATGCCCGCGGCTACAATTCGTACCTCGGCATTGCGCTGGTTGGCGACTTCAGTTCACACGACAAATCTCACAGAACTGCGCCTGCCCGACCTACCAAAGCGCAGCTCGCATCTCTCATTCGCCTGTGCTGTTATCTGCGGCAAAAGTATTCGATTCCACTGCAGCGCATCATGCCGCACAACGCCGTCTCACGCACCGAGTGTCCGGGAGAAGGACTCGAATTCAATACAATATTGGCAGCCGTGAGCCGCGAATCGGGAGCCGGATCATGAGCCGAAAGCTGCATCGCACTGTTCTGCTCTTAGCAACCGCATCTCTGATGGTTGCGAGCGCAGCAGCCGCAAACGGCCCTGCACACCGATCTGCAGCGCCAAAAAAGGCGAGCGTCTCAGACGTCCCGCTAGTCTTCTTTCAAGCCATTGACAAGCGCTTAACCCTGCTCGATGCAGACAATCAGAAACTGCGGACCTCCATCCCTGAACTTCAACATGTTCGCAGCGCGGCAAGACGTAAGCGAATGCTGCGGCAGCTGCAACGTTCAAAAGCGCAGCGCGAGCGTTTGCAGACTGTAAATCAACTAGTAGTGATTTCAGCTCGAGCTCAACGACGATACCGTAATCAAGGACAAGCATACGGCGCAAAGCTTTTCCGCGATTTCCGCACTAGGCTTTCGGCACTAAAATCAACATTGCTTCACGAGCAAGTGGCTCCAAGTGTGTCTTCATGGGCGCACAGTGAAAAGCTCGTTAATGCACGCTTGCTGAGCGTCATCACCCAATATCAAGCGATTTCGGGTGGATATGTCGCGCTCGCATGCCACCCAGGCACTTGGGCTTGTTGTCAACCGCGCACTCTAAGAGACGGGAACGCAACAATTCGGGGGTGCACATGGTCCTGCGCGTCGCGGTTGACTGCGTGTCGCGGAGGATGCTTAGGACGCCGAATACCGAATACAGTCGTCGCGGTTAAGAACACGCCAAAGCCACCAATCTTCGCCAAACCCGCGGCGCTCGCATCCAGCGGCAAAGGAAAGAGCAAAGCCAGGCCGCGCATGAATGCCCCGGCAATTCCACAAGGGACAGCTAGCGGCCGCTGAGACATTTCTCTGCCAAAAGAACAGGGAGTTTATAAGGGAGCTCTTGTTCGCAGGTTCGCGAGAAATCCCAAAAGGTGCCGCCGTTTCTGCTGTTTCGGGGGCAACGATAGCTTTTGCGCAAAACGGAACAGGGGAATTAATAGGGGGCATAACAGGGGTTGGAACAGGGAATTGAAGGGTGAATCAGGGAACTGATAGCAGCCCTGCTGTGAACGGCGAGAAATTTTGAGAACAGGATTAAGCAAGCTTCCTACGAATCAGCATAAGGTTTTGCCCTGAGCTGTTGTGCAGCCCATAGCGCTTTTCCCACTCCGGATCTGTGACCTGAATAGCAGAAGTTTTCTTCCACGTGTGCAAGAGCTTGCACACAGGCTCCTTGATTTACCTAGACCGGTGAGTAGCATTTCCCAGACTAGCGCGGATGGGCTAAGTGTCTGCAAGAAGTAGCAATTGTTTTTTGTGCCTTTGTGCTGAAAATGCCGGACACCGGAACCAATTTTCTTGGCATTGTACCTGCTTTCATATGGTTCCGGTCGCAAATCTGGTTCGACAAAGGCTGCCGTATGAGGTTCAGGCCTGCAGTCGTTGGTTTTTTGGGTGGAATCCTCCTGTGCTTGCTGTTTTCATCCTTGTGTTTTGCTGATTGCCCCTCAACGCAAAATCCCATTGTTCAAGAGAACTGCCTTCCCGGTTCCCCTCCGGAAGTGTGGGACGTCAGCGGCGCTGGTGATTCCAACATCCAAGGTTTTGCGACGGACATAAGCGTTAACGCCGGTCAGACGATTAGCTTCAAAATAAACACGGACGCGACTGCGTATCGGATCGACATCTACCGTATCGGCTACTACCAAGGAAATGGTGCTCGCCTTATTACTACCGTCAACCCTTCAGTCACGTTGCCACAAGTGCAGCCTGCCTGCCTTACCGACGCTGCCACGCACCTGGTGGATTGTGGGAACTGGGCTGTATCTGCGTCGTGGGCAGTGCCCTCTAGTGCTGTTTCGGGAATTTATATCGGCCATCTTGTGCGAACGGATGCTACGCCCGGAGAGAGTCACATCATCTTCGTTGTTCGAAACGACGGCGCAAACTCCGACATTCTCTTTCAAACGTCCGACGAGACCTGGCAAGCCTACAACAACTATGGTGGGTTCAGCCTGTACGGATCGACAACTTTCGACACAGCCAATCGCGCCAATAAGGTGAGTTATAACCGACCCTTTAGTACGCGCGCTTTTGGCGACGAATCGGTGACCTGGTTCTTTGGCGCGGAATACCCGATGGTGCGATGGCTCGAAAGAAATGGATACAACGTCTCGTATTTCACCGGACTTGACGCCGCTCGAAATGGGAATTTGATTGCTCAGCACAAGATCTACATGAGCGTGGGTCACGACGAATACTGGTCAGGTCAGCGCCGTGCGAATGTCGAGGCCGCTCGCGACAATGCACACGTAAACCTGGCCTTCTTCAGTGGAAACGAGGTTTATTGGAAGACGCGGTGGGAAGCCAGCATTGACGGCAGCGGTACGCCCTACCGTACGCTGGTCTGCTACAAAGAGACGCTCGACGGAAAGATCACTGACCCAGCCTTTCCCGATATTTGGACAGGTACGTGGCGCGACGCTCGGTTCAGCCCGCCCGCAGACGGCGGCCGTCCAGAGAATGCGCTCACTGGAACCTTGTTCCTCGTGAACGGACCTAGCTCGGACAACGATGGCACGCTGTCGATCCAGGTTCCCGCAGCAGATGGCAAGATGCGCTTCTGGCGCAACACCGGTCTGGCGAATCTCGCGTCTGGTACGACGGCTACTTTACCCCCGCAAACCCTTGGCTACGAATGGGACGGCGACGTGGACAACGGCTTCAGGCCAGCGGGAAACTTCCCGTTGTCAACTGCCACTTACAATCTCACGACAGATCTCATTCAGGATGAGGGCGCTACTTTCGGAGCCGGAACTGCGACTCATCACATGACATTGCATCGGGCCCCGAGTGGAGCGCTCGTGTTTGGGGCAGGCACCATCCAGTGGTCTTGGGGGCTTGACAGCAATCACGACGATCCATTTGGGAATCCGCAAGCGGAAAACCCGGACATGCAGCAGGCCACCGTGAACCTGCTTGCCGACATGGGAACACAGCCGACGACGTTGCAAACTGGCATAGCCGCGACTGCTTCCGCCGATACGGTCCCACCATCGTCGAGTATCACTTCGCCCACCAGCGGAACAACCGTGACAGCTGGAGGCTCGATCGCAGTCACAGGCAGCGCAAAAGATTCCGGAGGCGGGGTCATTGGAGGCGTTGAATTGTCGGTCGATGGTGGTACGACTTGGCATCCGGCCACTGGGCGCGAGAATTGGAGCTACGCATGGACGCCAACAACCCTTGGAACCGTCACGATCAAAAGTCGCGCCACGGACGACAGTGCGAACCTCGAGCTTGCCGGATCGGGAATAAATGTTACAGTCACTCAATCTTGTCCCTGCAGTGGCCTGAGCTCTTCAAGCACGCCATCACTGGTCGACAGTAACGACGGTGGCTCGATCGAAGTTGGCGTGAAGTTCCGCGTGGACTTGGCGGGTTTCATACGTGGGATTCGTTTTTATAAGGCAGCCACTAACTCTGGTACTCATGTCGGACATCTTTGGCGTAGCGATGGTACCCTTCTCGCAACTGCGACTTTCACAAACGAGACCGGCTCGGGATGGCAGCAAGTTGACTTTAGCAATCCTGTTGCAATAGCGGCGAATACAACTTACATCGCATCTTATTTCGCGCCGAACGGACACTATTCGGCAACCGGAGCAGCCTTTTCTACTTCAGGCATTGATAATCCTCCGATTCATTTTCTAGCTAGTGGTGTCGATGGACTTAACGGTGTTTTCACATACAACAGCACCAGTATTTTTCCAACATCTAGTTTTAACGACACCAACTACTGGGTCGACGTGGTGTACGTTCCGGCGTCATCCGGACCAGCGATATTGGTGAATCCATCTACGCTCAGTTTCACGGCTGCGGCGGGTGGTGCTAATCCGCCTGCACCGCAGACTGTGAACGTATCTAGCGAGGGAGGCGGGGTACTTTCTTGGGGTGCATCATCGGATTCCTCCTGGTTGACTGCTTCTCCGGCTTCCACCACCACGCCTTCTACGCTTGCGATTTCAGTAGATGCCTCACACCTCGCGGCGGGCACGTATACCGGAACGGTCACGATTACAGCTTCAGGAGCAACAAATTCACCACAGAAAATCACCGTTGGTCTGACGGTCACGAGCGCCGGGACGAACACTCTGCTCTTCGCCAATTTCGCAGACGGCACAATGAATGGGTGGGCATTCTCGCCGCTGGGGTTGAACGCAAATTGGTCAGTTTCAAAAGGAGCGCTGAATTACAACGGCGGAGGACACACGCAAGTTTATGCAGGAGATTCGAGCTGGAGCGATTACACGCTGAGCGCTGCGATTAAGGTTTCGGCCTTGAAGGACTTTCCTGGTGGTATCCGAGGAAGGATCGATCCAGTTACAGGTGCAGGGTACGTTGCATGGCTGTATCCGGCGGAAGGGCTGGTCAGACTCTTCCACATTACCGGATGGAACATTGATTCCAGCGCTGTGACTGTAACTCTGCTTGGGATCGGAAGTGTGGCCGCTGACACCATAAATTTCCACAACTTGCAGCTTTCTTTTCAGGGCCCGCAAATACAGGTGTCTTACGATGGCAACGCTATCATCACCGTTACTGATTCAGCGAGCTCAAGTGGCCTGATTGCGTTGGATGTGCACGACCAGCCGGTCAGCTTTACCAATGTGATGGTCACGTCAAACAACGTTAACAGTGACGCGATGCTGGTTGGTGCGACCTCGCTGACCTTTAGCGCGAACCTGCAGGCAAATCCTGCTCCCCAAAAACTATCTTTGACTAGTAGCGGCGGAACACTTGCCTGGACAGCGAGCGCCGACCAAAGCTGGCTCACTGTATCGCCATCTTACGGGAATACTCCTGCTACCCTGCAAATAGCTATTTCCTCTTCTGCTTTAAATGCAGGCAACTACAGCGGCAACATCAAGATTGTGTCGTTAGGTGTCACGAATACTACGCAGATCATCCCGGTGAGTTTAACTGTTGGTAGTGGCGGACTAGTCTCACAAACCATCACAGTATCTTCCACCGTTCCCCTGTCCCAAACCTATAACAGCAGCTTCAGCCTGAGCGCAGGAGGAGGGGGCTCGGGTAATCCAGTAAGCTTCGCGCTGGATGCTGCCTCGACCGCTTGTTCGATCGGTTCAGTGGCGAACGCTGGCGGTACGTTCACCGCGCCAATCTCAATGACGAGCGGCACAGGAAATTGCGTAATCGATCTCAACCAGGCTGGAAACGCGAACTACAGTTCCGCCGAGCAAGTGCAGGTCTCGGTAGCAGCAGCAAAGGCGAACCAAGCCACTCTGACCGTTACCGGACCAGCCTCAGTGACATATGGCACGAGCGTTTCTGCTACCGCGTCGGGTGGAAGCGGAACCGGCGCGCTGACGTTCAGCGCGGGATCTTCCTCAGGATGCTCAGTCATCGGGACCACCATCGTAGTCTCCGACGCAACGGGAAGCTGCTCACTGGTCGCAACGCAGGCAGCCGACAACAACTACGGCCAGGCGACGTCGGCCGCGTTCACCGCGATTCTAAATAAGGCGACCCCAAGCCTAAAGATCCTCAGTGGAAGCACCGATGTTACGGGCCAGACCGCCTCGTTTACTTACAATGGATCACCTCAGCCTCTTACTGCTGCGGTCGCTGGCGTCGGCTCCGACAGTCTGTCTGCGAGCATTACCTATGACAGTTCGTCGACGGCGCCGACCAACGTCAAAATCGTAAACAACGCGGCAGTTACCTACAGCGTGGTCGCAAGCTACAGCGGCAGCAATAACTACAGCCCGGCTAGCGCAACGGCTAGCGAAATCATCAATAAAGCGAACGCACTCATCGCTGTCACTCCGTACACCGTGAACTACGATGGCCAGGCACACAGCGCTACCGGATCTGCTACGGGCGTGGAAGGCACTCCTGCCAATCTCAGTTCCCTTTTGGCACTAACCGGAACCACTCACATCAACGCCGGAACGTATAACAATGATACCTGGAGCTTTGCCGGAAACAGCAATTACAACGCTACGAGTGGCACGATCAATGACGTCATTGCCCTGGCCAATTCAGCCACGACCGTCACTTTCCCGGCTGGGCCGTATGTCTATAACGGCAACGCATTCAAGGCCACGGCACAGGTAACTGGCCTCGGTGGTTTGAGCACCTCGGTAGCAGTCACGTATACCGGGGACTGCGTCAACGTCACCAGTACAAATGGGTGCACCGCGACCGCAACTTATGCCGGTGATGCCAATCATGCGAGCAGTACTGATACTAAGAGCATCACGGTAACGAAGGCGAACGCGGTGATCACGGTGATCCCATACACCGTCAACTATGACGGTCAGCCGCACACCGCCTCTGGATCGGCTACCGGCGTGGAGAGCACCCCAGTTAATCTCAACTCGCTGTTGACACTCACTGGCACCACTCACACTAACGCCGGAACCTATAGCAACGATACTTGGAGCTTTGCCGGAAACAACAACTACAACGCGAGCAGCGGCACAGTAAACGACAGCATTGCGCAGGCGACTTCCAGCGTGACCGTCACGTTCCAGCCAGGGCCGTATGTGTACAGCGGCACTCCTTTCACAGCTACGGCGCAGGTGAGTGGCACGACTACTTCTGTGCCGGTTTCCTACAGCGGTGACTGCCTTAATGTCACGACCACGAATGGATGCACGGCGACCGCTACCTATGCTGGCGATGCCAACCACGCCGGCAGCACTGGCACCAGCAGCATCACCATCACCAAAGCGAATTCGATGGTCACCGTGAATTGCAGTGCAGGTGCACCATTTGTCTATAGCGGTTCTGCGCAGACCCCGTGCACCGCAACCGCAACTGGGGTTGGGAATTTGAGCGTGGCTCTCGCTCCAACGTATTCCAACAACGTCAACGCGGGCACAGCTTCGGCAACAGCGACCTACACGGGTGACGCAAACCATACTGGCAGTACCGGCAGCGGCACGTTCGTGATCGGAGCGGCAACGTCGCCGATTACTTGGGCGAATCCGGCTAACATCGCCTATGGCACCGCTCTGAGCTCCACGCAACTGGATGCTACTAGCAGCGTGCCTGGAACTTTCAGCTACACTCCGGGGGCAGGTACCGTACTTACTCCCGGCTCAGGACAGAATCTGTCAGTAACCTTTACGCCGAACGACAGGATTGACTATTCGGGTGCGACGGCGTCGGTATCCATAAATGTCATCGACAGTCCACCGCTTGCGGGTAACGACTCATATAGCACCAACGAGAACACTGCGCTGACGATTTCCGCGGGATCGGGAGTGCTCGCGAACGACAGCGACACTGCCGGTAATCCCTTGACGGCAACTCTCGTCAGCGGCCCGACAAACGGGACTGTCACGCTGAATGCCGACGGCTCGTTTAACTACATCCCGACCTCTAATTTCTATGGCACCGATACCTTTGCCTATAAGGCGAGTGACGGCTTCCTAAGCTCGAATGTCGCCACGGTCACCGTGACAATCAACTTTGCGAGTGCCAGTAGCACGTTGACATCGACTGGCGGGACGGTAACGACTGACCCGAACAATGTGGGCACGAGCGCTGCAGTGCCGGTACAGACATCGGTGACGAGCCCAATCGCGGGAACCGTGTCGATTGGTGAAACAGCAGCGACGCAGGCAGCGCCAAGCGGTTACGCCTTCTTCAATCAGCAAGTGAACATTACCGCTCCCGCGGCGAGTACTACGGCCCCGCTGACTCTGGTGTTTACGGCCGACGTTTCGTTGCTCACACCCGGACAGAATCAAAACACGACTCAGGTATTCCGAAACGGAACTCTAGTCCCGAACTGCACGTCGACGAGTCCATCGATCAACCCCGATCCATGTGTTTCAAGCCGTGTGCCGCTGCCAAACGGCGATGTACAGCTTACCGTGCTTACTTCCCATGCGAGCGCGTGGAACCTCGGTAAATCTTTGAGTAATAGCCCACCGGTGGCCGCGAATGACACGTATGCGACCGATGCCGGAACTGCGCTCACAGTAGCAGCTCCTGGTGTATTGGCGAACGACACAGATCCTGATCTCAACACGCTCTACGTAGCCAATGCATCCGCTCCGGC
>JACZCV010024418.1_pt1 | contig 10887 bp, 15 predicted proteins | sample 8641841 | NCBI WGS metagenome assembly JACZCV01 (sample SAMN15324606, study PRJNA640507) | soil metagenome | isolation source: monocropping sugarcane control | place: China: Luxin town, Laibin City, Guangxi Province | collected 2019-07-25 | depth 10cm m
GAGACCAGCCGGTTGTAGAAGTTCTGCTCGCGCGAGCCCATGCCGCCGACGTAGAGCGCGAGCATCGGCCGCATCGCGTTGCGCGCCGACTCGAGGTCGTCGGTGATCATCACGTTGACGGTCGGACACACGGCAAAGCCGTCGAGGCTCCGGCCGGAACGCCGAGCACCTTCTTCGATCGGCTCGCGCAGCTCGGCGGTGTGCTCGGGTGAGAAGAACACCGGCAGCCAGCCGTCAGCGATCTCGCCGGCCAGGGCCACGTTCTTGGGGCCGAGCGCAGCCAGGTAAATCGGGATGCGCTGCTGGATCGGCCTGATGCTGAGCTTCAGGGCCTTGCCCGGGCCGTCGGGCAGGGGCAGGTCGATCGTCTCGCCGTGCAGCTCGACCTTCTGATGCTCCAGCGCCATGCGGACCACGGCCATGTACTCCCGTGTCCGCTGCAGTTGCTTGCCGAAACGAACTCCATGGAATCCTTCGGAGACCTGCGGGCCGGAGGTGCCGAGGCCGAGGATCAGCCTGCCGCCCGAGAGGTTGTCGATCGTGGCCGCGGTCATCGCGGTCATGGCTGCGCTGCGAGCGGGGATCTGGAAGATGCCGGCGCCGAGCCTGATCTTCGAAGTTCCCGCCGCCAGCCAGGCCAGCGGAGTCGCGGCGTCGGAGCCGTAAGCCTCGGCGGTCCACAGCGAGTCGTAGCCGAGGCGCTCCGCCGCTTGCGCGATCTCGAGTCCGGCGGCCGCGGTCATGCCAAAACCCCAGTAGCCGAGCTGAACCCCCAGCTTCACGAATTGGAGTGTAGAGTCAGGGCGAAATGGTGGCAGTGCACTCGGCCTGGATTGGCGGCCTCTTCTTCATGCTCCTCGTGATCGCGGGTTTCATCGTCGGGGTGGTTCTGCTGGCCACGCGGAATTCGGGGCGCCCGCTGCAAGCCGGCCCAGCCGCGCCGCTCGACATCCTGCAGCGCCGTTTCGCTTCGGGCGAAATCAGCGCCGAGGAGTACCAGAAGGCCCGCGACCTCCTCAAAGGAGAGCCGCCGAGCTCCTCCTAGCGTCCGCTCAGCAGCAGGAAGAGCAGGAACGCGTTCAGGCTGACGATCACGGCCACCACGGCGGTGGCGACAGCGGTGGTGGACGGCCGGTTGACCAGAGTGCGCATCAGCCCCTTGTCGCTGCAGAAGATCAGCAGCGGGATCAGCGCGAACGGGATGCCAAACGACAGCACGACCTGGCTGAGCACCAGGGCACGCGAGGGGTCGAAGCCGATGCCGATGACGACCAGCGCGGGCGCCATCGTGATGGCGCGGCGAAGGAAGAGCGGAATCTGCCGCCGGATGAAGCCCTGCATGACGATCTGACCGGCGAGCGTTCCGACCGATGACGACGAGAGGCCGGACGCCAGCAGGCCCAGCCCAAAGACGATGTTCGAGCCGTGGCCGAGACTCGCGCCCAGCGCGTTGAACGCGTCTTCCAGGCTGTGCAGCGGTCCGACCGACTGGCCGTGGAATGTCGCGGCCGCAACGGTGAGCATCGCGACGTTGATCAGGCCGGCGATGCCCATCGCGATCACGACGTCCCAGCGCTCGAAATGAAAGATCTTCTGCTTGTCCTGCTCGGTCGCCCCGACCACGCGGCGCTGGGTGAGCGCGGAGTGCAGATAGATCACGTGCGGCATCACCGTGGCGCCAAGGATGCCGGCGCCGAGGAGGATGCTTTCGGTGCCGTCGAAACGCGGGATGAAAAGCCCACCGGCCACGCCAGTCACCGACGGCCGCGCCAGTACTGCGTCGAACGCGAACGCGGCCACGATCACGCCGACCAGCACGGTGATCGTCGCCTCGAAGCCGCGGAATCCGCGGGACTGCAACGAGAGGATGCCGAAGGCCGCGAAGGCGGTGATCACGCCGGCAACCAGAAGCGGGATTGACGGGAAGAGCAGGTGGATGCCGATGGCCGCGCCGATGAACTCCGCGAGGTCGGTCGCCATGGCGATGACCTCGGCCTGGATCCAGAGGCCGAAGACCGCGGTTCGCGGGAACCGGCTGCGGGAGACCTCGGCCAGGTTCATGCCGGTCGCGATGCCCAGCTTCGCGCTCATCGACTGGACGAGCATCGCCATGAGGTTGGCCGCCAGGACGACCCACAGCAGCATGTAGCCGTACTGCGCGCCGCCGGCGATGTTGGTGGCGAAGTTTCCAGGATCGACGTACGCGACGGCGGCGACGAATGCCGGCCCGAGAAACGGGATGAGGGCCCGCAGGCCACGCGTCTGGCCGTTGAGCGCAGCCTCTGCCGCGCGTAGGACCCGCTCCTCGCCGGGCAGCGCTGTCGACGCCGGCTCCATGCCCACCCAGCGCAGCGGCTGCTCGACCAGGCGGCGAGCGTCGGCGCGAACGTTCACCGCTCGTTTTCCACGAAAAGCCCGCGGGCGAGGCCGAGCGGGATGCTTTCGCGCCTGCCCTTGATCCGGCACTCGAGCGGCGATTCGTACTGGCTGCCGCCCAGGACCTCGATGCGGGTCCCAGGCACCAGGCCGCGACGCTCGAGCTCGCGCAGGAGCGCGGGATCTTCGTCAGATACGCCCTGGACGCGAACCTTCTCCCCCGCCTTGCAGTCGCTCAGCGAGCGCTCGCTCAAGGAACGGACCTTGCCCGCGAGGCTCGGGATGGCGTGGCCGTGGGGGTCGAGCTCCGGCCGGCCCAGGAGTTCGAAGATGCGGGCCTCCATCCGCTCGGAGATGACGTGCTCGAGGCGCTCTGCCTCGTCGTGGACTTCGTCCCAGCTATAGCCGAGGACCTCGACCAGGAACATCTCCAGCAGCCGGTGGTGGCGCACCAGCTCGAGCGCGACCTTCCTCCCCTCTCGTGTCAGCTGCTGGCCGCGGTACGGGTCGTGCTCGACCATGCCCTGCGCGCTCAGCCTCGACACCATCTCGCTGACCGACGGCGACGAGATGCCGAGCCTTTGTGCCAGCTCCCGCGTCGGCACCGGCCGCTGGTCGCCGCGCAGCTGGTAGAGCGCCTTGAGGTAGTCCTCCTGAGACCGTGTGAAGGCGCTTCTGCGCTCGAGGGCAATCAATCTGAGAGGTCTACCTACTTCCGATTATAGGCATGCCTAACTTTGAGCGCAAGGCGTTAAGCCGGAATATGCTGCCGCCATGCGCGGACGCGCACTGCCGCGAGCGGTTGCGGCCCTGGTGGTGGTCGTAGTCGGAGCCTTCACTTACCCCGGCACGATCGTCGTCTCCGTAGTCGTGCGCCTCGCCCCCGCCCTACTGCCTTCCGCGGCGGCGGTCTCGACCGGGGATCGCGAGTGGCTGCACGTCGAGCACCCTTCTGGCCAGACCCCGTACATCGCCGACCAGGAGGGCCGGATGGTCCTCCTCCACGGCGCGATCCCGGCCGGCCTGATCGATTTCTGGTCGGGATCCGACCCGAAGGTTATCGACTCACCGCCTTACTTCCCCATCGACCCGGCTGCTTATGACGGCAAGTGCCCGTCAAACTCGGCGGTCATCGCCTCGCCGCCGCTGTGCCAGGCCGACATCGAGCAGATGGCGGCGCTGGGCTTCAACTCGGTCCGCCTGCCGATGTCGTGGAGCCTGCTCGAGCCGGAGCGCGGCAAGTTCAACGAGCTGTACCTCGACCGCGTCGCTCAGGTTGTGGCCTGGGCGCGATCGGCCCGCATGTACGTGATCCTCGACATGCATCAGAACGCCTACTCGCGTTACGTGGGGCGGACCGACCCAGCGCCGCTGGTCGGTGGCTCGCCGCCATACCTTCGTTACTACACGGGCGCGCCCGCCTGGGCGACGTTGACAGACGGGCTCCCATCCGAGTGGTTTCTCAACGGGCAGCGGGAAATCAACCCGGCGGTTTTCGAGGCTTCGACGAGCTTCTGGTACAACCGCGACGGCATCCAGGACGAGTACATCGAGACCATCGCCCACGTCATGCGGCGATTCAAGGACGACAGCACCGTCGCCGGCATCAGCATCTTCAACGAGCCGTGGCCAGGTTGGAACCTGTCCCCCGGGTTCGAAGACCTGCTGCTCTTCCCCTTCTACCGCCGAGTCATCGACGCCATCACCGGCATGCGCGATGGCCTCCCCTGCCCGACCCACGTGTTCATGCCGGCGCCATGCGGATATCCGGATCTCGGCGTGCACGACACGCGTCAGCTGGTGTTCGTCGACCCCGGCCTGCTGCGCGAAGTCACCGACTTTCCAACCCATCTCGGGCTGAGCGTCACGTCATATCCAAACCTGGTGCTTGGCCTGCACGCGTACACGCACGTCTTCAGCATCGACCACCTCCTGAGCCCAAGCACGCCACCCGACAAGGCCTCGTACCCTTGGGGCGGATACGACCAGAGCTACTTCTGGGCAGAGCGCGAGGCGAGGGCCTTGGGCGCGGCGCTATTCGTCAGCGAGTTCGGAAACGACCCGAGAAACGATTCGACTGAGCTGAGCAGCCAGCTCCGCGAGCAGGAGCTTCACCGGACGGGCTTCGCCTTCTGGACGTGGATGGAGAACTGCGGAGACCTGCCGTACGGCGTCTTCGATGGCATCAAGTGCGACAACAGCTCGAGCGCGCAACCGTCGAGTGGCTGCTTGCGGCAGGACAGAGCGGGGCTCCTCGCTCGCGTCTATCCGGAGGCCTCATCCGATCCGAACCTCACTTACAGCTACGACCCTTCGAATGGATCGTTCACGCTTCACGCGACCGGGCACGCCGGCGACGCGCCCACGGTCATCGTGGTTCCAGGCAACGTCAACGGATCGATCACTGCTCTCGGTGCGGTCACCGGCCAGCCGTCGGTGGCGCCGAACGGCCAGGGCCGAACCGTGACCGTCAACCCGGCCGGCGGCGACTACACCGTGAACGTGACGCCGGCGCCGCTGACGCCGTTCAGCTGCTCGGGGCTCAGCAGTCCCCGGTGAAGGTCGGCGCGGGGTTGTAGGTCACGCTGACGTCGGGGTGCACGGTGACCGCCGAACCCGCGGTGAAAACAGCGAGATAGTCAGCGCAGCCTTCGGCCCCGTGGAAGTCGTAATTCACGCTGGTCACGTCGGCGAAGGTTTTGGCGATTCCGTTCTTGACAAGAGGGCGGTGCATGCACGTGTTGGTGTCGCCGCCTCCGGTGTGGACGCAGTCGGTCGCTGCGGCGAACTGCTCGAACGTGACGATGCTCACCGTCATCGGGCCGGTCGACGTCGCGACCAGGTGGTAGGTGAACGTGTCCGGCACACCGCCGGCAAGGTAGAAGTCGGGCCCGTCGATGCGCTGCGAGACATTCCAGATGCCGAGGTTCGGGTGCAAAGCCGCGGCCTTGAGATCGGTGATGGTGCCTTCGGCGGTGCGCAGGTCGGTCTGCGTCGTCAACAGGTGCTCGTGGAGTGAGGCGTTCTGGCTCTTGAGGTCGGCGGCCTCGTGCTGCCAGCTGATGTCGTCCTGGTAGAGGAGTCCGAGCCCGCCGAGCGTGACCACGACCGCCACCACCAGCGAGGCGTACCAGAGCCCGCTGCGTCGGTGCGGCAGCGGCCGCAGCGGCGCTGGTGCCGAGTACGTGTACGGCACCGTGCTCGGCGGCGAGTAAAGCGGCGGTGCGGGCGGTGCGGGCGGTGCCGGCGGCGCGGACGGCGCAGTCGGTAGTGGTTCGGGAGAGTCGCCCGCGGCCGGCGGCGTGTCCACGGCCATTTAAGTCTGCCCCACGCGCGGCCAGGCGCCGAGCACGTTCCCGATGCTCGACGCGGTCTCGGCCTGCGTTCCAAGGTTGTAGACGAAAGTCTTGCCGTCGAGCTGATAGCTCTGCCCCGGCCCGCAGTTCGTGCAGGCGGTCGCCTCAGCCAGGAAGAGCTGGGTGGCGTTCAGGAAGACGGGGCCTGTGCGCACGTTGCCCAGCTGGCCGCCAGAGCGGCCGCCGTGCCCGTAGATCCAGGCGTGCGGCAGACCGTTGTCGAGCACCGTGTACGCGACGGAGTCGTCGCCTGGATCGGTGTTGGGCAGGATCCATGCCTGCTGCAGGCCGAAGAGCTGGGTCACCCCAGTCGCCGGATCCCACTGCTTGATGGTCGTCTTCGCCGGCTCGCGGAAGTACAGATCGTTGCCGCTGTGCGACCACGTCGCCATCGTGCCCTGCGCCTGCGAGTAGGCGAGGGTGCCGTCCTTCGTCCTTCTTATCTGGAGCCCTGTGCCACTGAAGGTCTGCACGAGCGCGAAGTAAGAGCCGTCAGACGAGAAGCCCAGATAGGCCGCGTCGTCGGTCGGGCTGATGCCGCGGCCGGGAACCGGGCCGGCCGTGGCCACGACCCTGTCGCCGCCGCCACTGAGCAGGTGCAGGTTCACCGCGGTGGCGTCAGACGTGACATAGGCGATGGAGCTCTCGTCGGGACTCCACGCAAAAAGGCCGTCCATGAACAGGCCGCCGTTCCATGAGGCGATGGTGGTCGGGCCCGAGCCCGCGAAGAGGTCCATCGTGAGGAGCATGCTCGGCCCCGCCTGACCGGGCGTCTGGGTGGCGCTCCAGGAGATCATGCGCTGGGTCACCAGCTCCGGCTGGGAGCTGCCCGTGATCGTGCAGATCGTGTGAGGATGCGCGCCGTCGGTCACGTCGGCAAGAACGATGCCGGGTGTGCCCTGCATGATCAGCAGCGCCTCGTGGGCCGTCGGCTGGCCGGTGCAGGTCGCCGACATGTCGGCCCACGTCGGCACGTGCGAGCCAACGCCCGAGGGCGTCGGGGACGGGGACGGGCTGGGCGATGGCGACGGAGTGGGCACTGCCGACGGAGACGGCGACGTCCTCGCGCTCGTGCTGGTCGTGCCGCATGCGGGCGCGCCGCACGCGGCCGCGAGGATCACGCCGGCGAGCGCGAGCAATCCAAGCCTGAGGCGCACGTGGCTTTGGAACGGGGCTGGATGGACAGGGGTTACGAACCGGCCGCGCGACACAGGCGCAAAAGGATACGGTGCTGCGCGCTCCGGCGCGAGTAGGTTCTAGCCGAAGGTCAGGCCGTGCTCCTGGCACAACGCGGGGATGGTCGAAGGATCCATCTCGAGGCCGTAGCGGGCGGCGATCGGGGCGATCTTCTCGGGCTGCGGCTTGCCTCCGTCGGCGCCGGCCAACTCGACGATTTCCTCGAAGTACTTCTCGAATCCGGCCGGCGAAATTATCTCCAGCAGGCTCGCGGCCTCATCGCCGGCATTCCAGAAGGTGTGCCACTGGCCGCGTGGCTTATGGATCAAATCGCCGGGCCCGCCGTAGACGACGCGGTCGCCGAGCAACGCGCCCACTTTTCCCTTCAGGACGAACCTCCAAAGCCTTCGCCGCTCAGCTCATGGCTCTTGGCATCCAGCATCGCATGACCAGGCCATATCGACCGCGAACCAACGGCAAGGCCGAGCGCTTCATCCAGACCATGCTCGATGAGTGGGCTTATGCAAAGGCCTACAACTCGAACTTTCAGCGCCTGCTGGCACTCCCTCGCTGGGTCAGTTTCTACAATCGCTGCCGACCCCACTCAGAACTTGGTGACCGACCGCCCATCACGGCAGCGGTCAACAACGTCCGTGGGGACTACAGCTAGCTCTTCTCCAGCTTGAACGCGGCGCGGATGAGGCGCTTGACCTCAGGCTTCGCCGCGTCGCCCGGCGAGCGCAACGTGACAAAGCGTGTGTCCTTGCCGCTGCCCTGCAGCAGGCCGCCCGGGTCCTCGAGCTCGCGCCCTCTGTAAAAGAAGATCGACGAGTGAGCCGTGAACGTGCCGATGCCGACCACCGGCTCGCCATCGACGGCGTAACGCACGAGCTTCCACATCATCGTCTTCGAACGTGGCTGCTCCATCCGGTAAGGAATGACCTCGGCCTTGGGAGCGATGGATTCGACGGTGTTGACAGCGGCGATGACGATGGGGCGCGTGGCCTCAGGCACCTTGTCGAGCTGAACCACGAACCCAGCCTACGCCGGGGCCGTCACCTCCACGGGGAGTTCCGCGGGCGTACGGAATCCATTGAAAACCAGGAGCGCGAACATGAGCTTGTACTTTCCCGGAGGTGCTTGCGCGGGCACCGGGAAGATCATCTGGAAAGTTGCTTGCGCTTTGGGAGCGAGGCTGCCAGCCGGATTGCAGTTGAGCATGTAGAAGTGCTTGCCTCCTAGCGGCATGCCCGCGGCCGAGAATATCTCTTCTTCGTAGTTGGGGCAGCTGGAGGCGAGGTCGATCGTTTCCTTGGTGGCGTTCGTGAGCGTGACCAGGTAGGCAAAGGGCTTGCCGGCCACGGCCGCCCCTGTGGTCACCTTCAGCGTCGCCGTCGGCAGGTTTGGCTCAGGCAGCGGCGCGGCCGGCGCCGGCGGCGAAACGAACCTGCCGACGCCCAGCCCCTGGCACGGATAGCCGGCCACCCTGACCGCCACCGCCAGGGTCAGCGTGCCGCCGGCTGGAATGTCGATCCGGGCGCTCGCCGGTGCAACTGCCGCCTGCCCAGGGCATTGTTCCGGCTGGCTTATCCAGTCGATCGTCAAGCCGGCCTCGCCGTACTTGAGGCCGACGTTCGGCTCTGGCGTCGATGAAGGGCTGACCAGCGCCGGACCGACGGCTCCATCAGGAGGCCCAAAAGGCGCTCGAGTCTTGAAGGGCAGCAGGTTCCCTTTGGCGTCGAAGAGGGTGACGGCAGGCGTGCCGTCCAGGAAGCAGTCGGCTTTTCCAGCTCCTGAGAAGGCGAAGCTGACGAAATTGTCTCCGCCTGCGCCATTACTGCTCACGGCCGCGCCATGGAGGTCAGACGCAATGCAGGTGGGCGTCCCCGGCGGGACGGGATATGGCTGTGGCGTCGGCACTGGCCGCTCCGAAATGTTGGCGGCCAGCGGGAGCCACGGGATCGCGCCGGCGGGGGTCGAGGATGCGCTGAGCTGGTGGAACGGCCCGCAGGCTGTCGCCGCCATCAGCAGGACCATCGCCAATATCAACCGCCGTGTCTTGGGCCGTGTCATGGGCCGTGTCATCGGCCGCGTCATTGATTGTTGATACGTCGCGGTCGCGAATTGGTTACGACCTCTAAAGTGCCGTCTCGGTGACAGGACGCGGCGCCGTTTGGTTCGCGGTCCAGTTCGTGATCTTCGTGGCCATGCTGGCCGCGCCGCTCGTCCAGCGCGTCGAGGTATCGATCGCGGTCCGCGTCGCCGGCGGCGCGCTTTCGACCGCCGGCCTGGTGCTGGCCATCTCCGGTTACCGGTCGCTCGGGAGCAGCCATTCACCGGGCACCATGCCGATTGGAAGTGCGGGCCTCGTTTCCTCGGGAATCTAGCGAAAGTCAGCAGCCGTGAGACCGTAGGCATGTCCCGCCGGCCACTGAACCAGCTCAATGCGGTAGCCATCAGGATCTGACAGCCATGAGGTTTGGGCTCCATCCGGACCGCCGGGTCGCTCAACCGGGCCGGGCCTTAGCCCCGCCTTGGACAGCGCCTCAATGGTCGTGCTGAGGTTGTCGACCTGGACCGCTAGGTGACTGAATCCCGTGCCGATGTCAACCGGTCCTTCGGCGGGCCGATGCACCAGCTCGAGGGTGACCACCTCATCGCGGTCGAGTTGGAGCATGGTCAGGCTGGCTCCTTCGCCCATGTCTACACGCCCGACCTGTACGTACCCGAGCCCGCGGTAGAAATCCAGGGACGCGGCCAGGTTGGTCACGCGGTACGCGGGGTGCAGGGTCCTCATCTCCTAACTGATAGTTCAGGTTAAGAGTCGCCGCGGGCAAAGGGCTGGATTCGTAGACCCGCGACTGCCGGCAGCAGCGGGCTATAGCCCTTGAAGTACATGAAGCCCGCATGGGATCGCTGGTCGACGACCATCCATCCGCGCCTTGTATCGACGAAGCTCAGGTAAACCGGCCCTGGCGTGTCGAGCGGCATGGTCGCCGGCACCTGGTGCGCGGTCCAGTGCCTGGCGCCATCCGAGGACCTAAACATCTCGAGGCGCGCCGAGTCATTGCCCGCGTCCGGTTGCGTGGAGCGGACTACGGCCCACGCCTGGCTCAGGCTGAGGAAGAACGCCGTCTCGAGCTGCATCTCCCCGCCGCCGGGCGGAGTGACATCGACCCACGTCCGTCCGCCATTCGAAGCCGTCGGCAGCCGATTCGTTGTTAGAACCCACCCGCTGGTCGGGGTGAAGAGGTTGGCGGCCTTGATCTCCTTGTCGGGTTGGGTGCTGCTTGCGGGAGTCGGCGCTTGGCCGCACGCGGCTATGAGGGGAATCGCTACGAGCAGGGCGGCTGCTCGCTCGAACAGCTGGTTTCGCGGGTGCCTCAAGCAGCCTCTTGTTTGGAGAACGCCCAAGTTGAGTCCCGGTTACGCTCCCAGTTTTGGCAGCTGCGGGTTGTCAGCCGGTGGTAGCCCCGGCGGGATTCGAGGCGACACCTGCACTACCGAAAATCAGGTTCGCTTAGGGAAGCCATCCTGCTGATATTCGTAGTCGGGCATCGGTCGCCCCTCCAAGTAGGCAACGGCCGAGTCTTCTATCAAAGCGATGTAGGCATCCCTTATCGCCGCGACCTCCTGGTGCTCTTCTAGGGCATCGGCGAGTTGCAGGAAGTGGGCACCAGGATCCGCGAGCTCAGGACATGATGGATCGGCGTCCATGTTCTCGCCGGGCTGGCCCACCCAGCCGCCGTGCGTCCAGGCTACCCAGTAGATGGCATTGGCTAGACGCAGATGATCGCCCGCCCTATGAGCGATCTGTTCTGCCAGTTCACGAATCTTCTGGATCCCCTGGGAACACAGCCCTGGGCCAACGGAAGCCACGCGCAGCAGTTAAGCAAAACCGCGCGCGGAGGCACCCAAAGGTTGGCGTAGCCCCGGCGGGATTCGAACCCGCGATCTCAGCCTTGAGAGGGCTGCGTCC
>JACZCV010128996.1_pt1 | contig 10887 bp, 9 predicted proteins | sample 8641841 | NCBI WGS metagenome assembly JACZCV01 (sample SAMN15324606, study PRJNA640507) | soil metagenome | isolation source: monocropping sugarcane control | place: China: Luxin town, Laibin City, Guangxi Province | collected 2019-07-25 | depth 10cm m
AGCGGTTCCTTTGCCCGGCTGGTGGAGGTTGCCAAGAACAACCTCTGACCAGCGACTGATCTCAAGCCCGGACAACGAGGTCGTCCGCAGACTGCGGCGCTTCGCCACCCGGCGCGAGCCAGGCCTCGCCCTCCTGGAAGGTCCGCGCGTGCTCAGCGAGGCTAAGGCCGCGGGGTTGCGCTTCGAGCTCATCGCGGTGCGCGAAGGCGACAAGCTGCCGTTCCACTCGGAGTCGCGCGTCACGCTCACTCCGGCCGCCTATCGCGCCGCGACCCAGACCGTCACGCCGCAGGGCGTGATGGCCGTGGCTCACGTGCATGAGGCACCGGCGTCTGAGGCGATCGCGTCCGCGCGCGCGGCGGGCTGGCCGCTGGTAGTGCTCGACGGAGTGCAGGACCCAGGCAACGTCGGCGCCATCTGCCGGACCGCGGCCGCCGCGGGCGCGCCGGCGCTGGCGGTGCTGTCGGGATCGGCCGACCCATTTGGCGCCAAAGCGGTCCGGGCCTCGGCAGGCAATGTCTTCAGGCTGGTTGTCGCGCGAACGTCGTGGTCTGAGCTGGCGGAGCTCGACGGCTATGGCGCCGCATCCGCCGGCGGCACGACGCTGGAGGTCGCGCCCGTGGAAAATGCCGGGATGATCGTTTTCGGAAGCGAGGCGCACGGCCTGTCGCGCTCTGACCTGAAGCTCGTGACGATCGCGACCAGCCGCGGCGTCGAGTCGCTCAACGTCGCTGCCGCTGCCGCCGTCGTGCTGTTCGAGATCGCCCGCAGGAAGGCAGCATGAGCGCGGCATCAGAGCTTCGAGACGCAGCCCTCGCCGCGATCGCCAAGGCCCGCGACAACGCTGAGCTGGAGGCCATCGAAGTCGAATACCTGGGCCGGCGCGAAGGCAAGATCAGCCGCCAGCTCCTCGCTGGGATCGCGCAGCTCGCGCCCGAACAGCGCGCGGCTCTTGGCCAGGAGGCCAACGAAGCCAAACGCGCGATCGAGGCAGCGCTCGCGGCTCGTCGCGCCGATTTCGAGAAGTCCCGCCTCGCGGACATCGCGGAGACCGAGGAGATCGACGTCACGTTCCCCGCGCCGCAGCTGGAGCGCGGCCACATGCACGTGCTGAGCCAGGTGCGTCGGGAGCTCGAGGTCATCTTCCAGCGCATCGGCTACACGGTCGAAGAAGGACCTGAGATCGAGAGCGACTGGTTCAACTTCGAGGCCCTCAATCTGCCGAAGGGACACGCGTCGCGCGATGTTCAGGAGACGTTCTTCCTCGACGCCGACGAAGAGGTGGTGCTCCGGACGCACACGTCACCGGTGCAGATTCGCCGCATGCAGCGCATCGGCACACCGCCGATCTACATGATCGCGCCGGGTCGCGTCTACCGCCGCGACAACCTTGATGCCACGCACCTGCCGTACTTCATGCAGCTGGAAGGGCTCGCGGTCGACGAAGGCCTCAGCGTCGGTGACCTGAAGGGGACGCTGCTTTACATGGTGCAGTCGCTTTTCGGCACCGAGCGTGGCGTCCGCATGCGCCCACATCACTTCGGCTACACCGAGCCGAGCTATGAGTTCGACACGCTGTGCGGCCGCTGCATGGGTAAGGGCTGCCGGAGCTGCGGCGGCGAAGGCTGGCTCGAAACCGGCGGCTGCGGCATGGTCCATCCGCAGGTCCTGCGCAACGGCGGGATCGATCCCGAGAAGTACTCCGGCTACGCGTGGGGCTTCGGCATCGAGCGCATGGCGCTGCTGAAGTACGACGTCGAGGACCTGCGCCTGTTCTACGAGAACGATTTGCGCTTCAATCGCCAGTTCTAGACGGCGATGAAACGCGCATGCCAGTCACCAAGAGTTCGAATGCATAGCCGACGGATGCATCATGCCTGCAGACCCGGACCGGGGAACCCGGTCCGGGCGCGTTCCATCGCCTTCGCTCCGAAACCCGCACCTCAACACCGCGGTTTCGGAGCGGGAAAGGAAGGGTCCATTAACTAGCGATGCGCATTTCTTACGAGTGGCTCGGCGATTACGTGGACACGAGCGGCCTATCGCCGCAGGACGCCGCGGAGATGCTGACCATGACCGGCACGAAGATCCAGTCGGTCGAGGTGCTCGACCTGTCGGACATCATCGTCGGCCGCGTGCTCGAGCAGAAGGACCATCCGCGCTCCAACAAACCGCTGTGGATCCATCAGGTCGACGTCGGCAGCGGCAAGGTCCTGCAGATCATCGCCGGCGCGCCCAACGCGGTGGCGGGGACGCTCGTGCCCGTCGCGCTGCCCGGAACCCGCGTGCCCAGCGGCACCCTCGTCCGCGACGCCAAGATCGCCGGCGAAGCCGGCCGGGGCATGCTGTGCTCCGCCGACGAGCTGCTTCTCGGCGAGGACCGCGAGCCGCGAATCATGCTGCTCGACCGCGGTGAGCCCGGCGAATCGCTCGCCAAATACATCCCGCCCGACGCGTTCCTCGAAGCGGAGATCACGCCCAACCGTCCGGACTGCCTGGGCCACATCGGCATCGCGCGTGAGCTGGGCGCGGCCGCGCGTCGCGAGTTCAAGGCCAGCTTCATGCCGCCTTACATCGAAGGCGTGCAGCCGCCGGCCGCACAGCTCATCGACGTCGGCATAGATGTGCCCGACCTCTGCAGCCGTTTCGTCGCGGTCCCGATCACTGGCGTGAAGGTCGGCCCGAGCCCCGACTGGGTGCAGCGTCGCCTGCGCGCCGCGGGTGTGCGGCCGATCAGCAACGTCGTCGACGTGACCGCGTACGTGATGCTCGAGCACGCCAAGCCGACGCACGTGTTCGACCTGGCCAAGCTCGCCGGCAACCAGCTTCGCGTTCGCCACGCCAGAGACGGCGAATCGTTGCTCTGCCTCGACGGGCAGACACGCTCGCTGCGACCCGGCATGGTCGTGGTGGCGGATGCGAACGGACCTGTCGCGATCGGCGGCATCATCGGCGGCGAGGAAACCGGGGTCTCCGAGTCGACCACCGACGTCGTCATCGAATCCGCAGGCTGGGATGGCGTCAACGTCCGGGCGACGTCGCGCGCTCTCGCCTTGCGAACCGAGGCTTCGACGCGCCACGAGAAAGGCCTCGCCCCTGAGACCGCGATGGCGGCAGCGCGGCGCGCTGCGGCGTTGATTCGCGATTGCGCGGGCGGACAGGTTCACACCGAATGGGTCGACGTCTATCCCCGGCCGCAAGAACCGATCCGCGTCGAGGTCGAACCGGCGAAGGTCGACACGCTGCTCGGCGTGAAGGTGCCGGCAGAGGAATCACAGGCCATTCTGCGCAGGCTCGACTTCCAGGTGAGAGCCGAAAGCACCGAAACGTGGGACGTGCTGCCGCCCGTCTTCCGGCTTGACGTCCACATCGCCGAGGACGTGGCCGAGGAGATCGGGCGCATCTACGGCATCGAGCGCATCCCCGCCACCCTGCCCGGCTCGCGAAGCGCGAGCTGGGAGGTTTCCAGCCCCGACGACGTGGTCGGCGGCATGCGGGAGGTCCTCCTGGGCGCCGGGTTCGACGAGGTGGTGACGCCGGCGCTCGTCCCGCACCGGCTGCTCGAGCGCCTTGGCCTTACGGACGGCGCGAGGGCAATCGTCAACCCCATGAGCGACGAGCTCGACGTCATGCGGACTTCGCTGCTGCCGTCACTGCTTGCGGTCGCGCGCTACAACCAGAACCGGACCTCCGAGCGCGTCGACGTCTTCGAGATGGCTCGCGTCTACCAGGGCACTCGCGACGATCGCCTGGCCGAAGAGCGCGTCCGCCTGACCGCGGTGGCGCGCATTGACAGCGCGGGCGACGCAGGGAGGGCCGGCTTTCTTCGTTTGAAGTCGGTGATGGACCGGCTGCTCGCGGACCTCGCCATCGCCGGCGGCGTCGAGTACGTCCGCGCGACGCCCAACCTGTTCCACCCCGGACGCACCGCATCGGTGACCATCGACGGCCGCGAGGTCGGCGTCATCGGCGAGCTGCATCCTTCGACGCTGGCGGCGTTCGACCTGGACGGCCGGGTGGTGGCGCTTGATGTCGACGTCGAAGCCCTGACCAGCGCACGCGGCGAGCGCAAGGCCCAGGAGCTGCCTCGATACCCGGCGATCCAGCGTGACCTGGCCGTCGTGGTCGCCGACAACGTGCCCGCGGGTGAGCTGCACCGAGCGATCAAAGAGCTCGGCGGCAAGCAGCTGGAAAGTTCGCGGGCTTTCGACGAGTACCGCGGTGGGCAGGTCGGCGAAGGGCTCAAGAGTGTCGCCTTCGCCTTGACTTTCCGGAGCCCCGAACGCACCCTTACGGACGCCGAAGTGGACGGAGCCATGTCAGCCATCCGGAAAGGACTGGAGAAGAGACTCAGCGCCAGGTTCAGAACTTGACCTGGATCGACGTCCTTCCGATCGTTCTCGTGCTCGTCTACGGGGTCCTCGGCTACTTCACCGGCGTCCTGCGCCGGATCATCGGCCTGATCGCCCTCTACATCGCTTGCATCGCCGCCACCGGCATGGGTCTTCAGGCCGGCGGGCTGATGCAGCAGGCGACCGCTCTCGAGACTCCGGACGCTCGCATCTACGGCTTCTTCGGGCTCCTGTTGATCGTCATCGTCGCCATCGACGGCGCGGCCCAGCTGGCTCATCGCCAGATCCAGATCGAAGCGATCGTCTGGAACCGGCTGAGCGGCGTCATCGTCGGCGTCATCACCGCGCTGTTGCTTTCGATAGTGGTCGTCTATGAGCTGCAAGCCGCGGGCAATCCGAGCGGCAGCGGCCAGCTCGCCGGTACCCAGGCTGCCATTCACAACGCGGTGCTGAGTTCGAAGCTCGCGGTGCCGATCGAGAAGGCGATCGGCGGCCCGATCATCGCGGTGTTCCAGCCCGCGCTCCCATTCGACCCTCACCAGTACTTCAGCCGCGGCCCAGTAAGCTGAGTGTCCCGGCCCAGGGTTCCTTGCGCCTTCGCGGCCTAGGCGGCCGGGTGCCTTCGGCGCTGAAGCCGGCGTCACGGGCCCCGGCACTCGTCGTCGCGCATTCGACAGGTGCGCCCCTCCTCTTGCCCCCCGTCCCTTGGCTCCGGCCGCCGATGCCGCTACAGACGCTACGGCCCCCCAGGCCGGGACACTCCTCGGTTTGAGTTCGTCGTTCTTCGGCTGGCTGCGCGAGCGCGCGGTCGAAATCCATGTTGAGGATCACCTGCGCGCGCGCCTCGAGCGCGGCGACAAGCTGCGCGTCAAGCTCGGCCTCGACCCGACCGCGCCCGACATCCACATCGGCCACCTGGTAGTTCTCGACATCCTTCGTGCCTTCCAGGATCACGGGCACACGGTGGTCTTGATCGTCGGTGACTTCACCGGTCTGATCGGCGATCCGAGCGGTCGCTCGGAAACTCGACCCGTTTTGACGCGCGAGCAGATCGACGCCAACGCGAAGACGTACTTCGACCAGGTGTTTCTCATCCTCGATCGGGAGAAGACGGAGATCCACGGCAACGCTGAATGGCTCGCGGAGCTCGGTGCGGACGGCGTGCTGAAGCTGCTGGGCAAAGCGACCTTGCAGCAGGTGCTGCAGCGTGAGGACTTCGCCGAGCGCATGCGCGAGGGCGCGGCCATCGGCGCCCACGAGATCCTTTATCCGTTCAACCAGGCGTACGACTCGGTCGCGATGCGCGCTGACGTGGAGATCGGCGGCACCGACCAGCTGTTCAACCTGCTGTTCGGTAGAGAGATCCAGAAGGCCTACGGCCAGCCGCCCCAGGATATCGCGGTCTTCCCGCTGCTCGAGGGGCTCGATGGTGAGCAGAAGATGTCGAAGTCGCTCGGCAACTACATCGGCGTCAGCGAAGCGCCGGAGCAGATCTACGGCAAGACGATGTCCGTCCCTGATCGTCTCCTTGAGAAGTACGTGCGGCTCACCTCAGGTTGGAGCAAGGAGCAGATCGAAGCGACGCTGGCGTTGAAGCCACGCGATGCCAAGGCAGCGCTGGCGCGCCGCCTGGTCGAACGACTGCACGGGGAAGAGGACGCGGTGCGGGCGGAGGAAGACTTCGACGTGCGATTCCGCAAGCGCGTCGCTCCGTCGCAGATCGAAGATCGCGAGATCTCGAACCCCGACGACGTGGTCGGCAGCCTGGTGGAGACGGGGCTGGCGAAGAGTCGTGGCGATGGCCGGCGACTCATCGAGCAGGGCGGCGTGCGAGTCAACGACGAGAAGATCGGGCTCGATTGGAAGCTGCGCGACGGCGACGTTCTCCAGGCCGGCAAGAGAAATTTCGTTCGAATCCGGACGCGATAAAATTCACGAAAGTATGTTCGGAGGCGTGATTTAACCGTGTCTGGGCATTCGAAATGGGCAGGCATCAAGCACAAGAAGGCCATCGTCGACGCGAAGCGCGGCCAGGCTTTCACGCGCGCGAGCCGTGAAATCACCATCGCCGCAAAAGAGGGCGGCGGCAGCATCGACGGCAACTTCCGCCTGCGGCTGGCGGTCCAGAAAGCACGCGAGATCAACATGCCCGCCGATCGAATCCAGAACGCGATCAAGCGTGGGACCGGCGAGCTCGCCGGCGAGAGGCTCGAAGAGATCCGATACGAGGGATACGGGCCGGCGGGCGTGGCGATCATGGTCGACGCGCTTTCCGACAACCGCAACCGCACGTCCGCGTCCATCCGTCACCGGTTCTCGAAAGGTGGCGGCAACCTCGGTGAGACGAACTCGGTGGGGTGGATGTTCGAGCGCAAGGGCGCGATCAGCGTCAGCGTCGGCAAGGAAGATCCCGAAGAGGTCGGCCTGGCCGCGATCGAGGCCGGCGCCGATGACGTGCAGGTCGACGGCAAGTCGGTGGACATCACGACTGCGCCGAATTCCTTCGAGCGCGTGAAGACGGCCGTCGAGGCACTGAATGGAGTGACGGTCGACAACGCCGAGATCACGATGCAACCGAAGCAGACGGTGGCGGTGGAGGCAGACAAGGCCGCCGCGGTCTTGCGATTGATGGAGTCCCTGGAGGAGGACGACGACGTCCAGCAGGTCTACGCCAACTTCGACATCCCAGCCGACGTCCTTGAACGCGTCTCTGCTCAGGTGTAGAACCTGATGGACAGATGCCCGGCACTGGCAGCGGACTGATAGTCGGCATCGACCCCGGCCTCGCAGGCACGGGTTTCGCGCTGCTTGCCGAACCCAACCGCGTCGTCGCATGCGGCACGGTCTCCACGATCCCCGGACGCGAAGGCCCGCGCCTCATGGCGATCGCGACTCATCTCCGCGCGCTGATCGCCGACCATCAACCGTCGGAAGCGTCGCTGGAAGAGCTGTTCATGGGCCGCAACGCCACGAGCGCCATCGGCGTGGCCCAGGCGCGCGGCGTGATCCTCACGGTGCTCGAGGAGTGCAACGTGCCCGTCTACGAGTACAAGCCTTCGCAGGTGAAGATCGTGCTGACCGGTTACGGCAAAGCTGACAAGACTCAGATCGCGCGCATGCTTGCGGCGCAGGTGCAGATGCCCGAAGGCAAGCTGGACGAGCACGCGCGCGACGCCATCGCGATCGCGCTCTGTCACGCGCGCAGCCGGCGTTTCAACAATGGAGCGCGGCCCCGTTGATCGCACACCTCAGCGGCGTCGTCCGGCGGACGTCCACTGATTTCGTCGTACTCGATGTGGGCGGCGTGGGCTACATGGTCAGCGTGGCGGCGACCACTCGCCAGAAGGTGCCCGCGCCCGGCGAGCCGATGGACCTGCACATCCACACCCACGTGCGGGAGGACCAGCTGTCGCTGTACGGCTTCGCCTCCGCCGAAGAGCTGGACCTGTTCGAGATGCTCATCCAGGTCGACGGGGTCGGGCCGAAGGTCGGCCTGAACATCCTCAGCGCGGCGAGCATCGAGGTCCTCAAGCACGCCATCACCAGCGAAGACACCGCGCCGATCCGCCGCGCGAGCGGCGTGGGCCCGCGCACCGCGGCCAAGGTGATCATCGAGCTGAAGCCAAAGCTCGACGCCGAAGAGGCTCTTTCGGTGCTGCCCAAGGCCATCGCCGCCGCGGGAGACGGGGCGGTGCCGAAGGCGGTCGAGTCGGCCCTGCGCAACCTCGGTTTCTCATCGCAGGAAGCCAAGTCAGGCCTGGACGCGGTCGACTGGAAGTCCTCGCCCTCCACGCAGGAGGCGCTGGCCGTGGCTCTGAAAGCGTTGGGTAGGAAGTGATGGACGAAACCCAGGACCGCGTTCTCGATGCGCGCTCTGACGACGAGCAGTTCGATCTAACGCTGCGGCCGCGCGCGCTTTCGGACTACGTCGGCCAGCGTCAGGTGCGCGAGAACCTTGACATCCTGCTGGAGGCGGCCCGGCGACGCGGCGAGCCCGTCGAGCACGTCCTTCTTTGCGGGCCCCCCGGTCTGGGCAAGACCACGCTCGCGCACATCATCGCCAACGAGCTCGGCGTCGCCATCAAGGTGAGCTCCGGGCCGGCGATCGACCACCAGGGCGCCCTGGGTTCGATCCTCCTCAACCTCAGCACGCGCGACGTGTTCTTCATCGACGAGATCCATCGCCTGAACAGCGTCGTCGAGGAATCTCTGTACCCCGCACTCGAAGACTTTCGCTTCGACGCGGTGCTCGGCAAGGGAGTGGGAGCCAGCGCGGCCACGCTGCCGCTGCCGCACTTCACCTGCGTCGGCGCGACCACTCGCCAGGGTCTGCTCAGCGGGCCGCTCCGCGACCGCTTCGGCGCTGTCTATCGCCTGGACTTCTACTCGAAGGCGGAGCTGGAAAGCATCGTCCGCCGGTCGGCCCGCATCCTCGACATCGAGATCCACGAGGACGCCGTGTCGGAGATCGCTCGCCGCGCGCGAGGGACCCCGCGCATCGCCAACCGCCTGCTGCGTCGCGTGCGCGACTACGCGCAGGTCCGCGCCGATGGCCGCGCCACGGTCGAGGCGACTCGCGCGGCACTGGCCATGTTGGACATCGACGAGATCGGACTCGAGCCGCTCGACCGGCGGCTGCTGGAGACGCTCATCAAGAAGTTCAAGGGTGGGCCGGTCGGCCTGGACACAATCGCGATGTCGCTGTCGGAGGAGCCGGAGACGATCGAGGACGTGCACGAGCCGTACCTGATCCAGATCGGCTTTATGGCTCGGACGGCCCGCGGTCGAGTCGCCACCGAGCTGGCCTACGAGCATCTCGGCGAGGAACCGCCACAGGGCCAGGCGCGTCTACTGTAGGAAGAGTCGTGGCCGAAGCCGGCCGGATCCTCCTCATCTTCGGCGTGGTCATCGCCGTGATCGGCGGCGCCCTGATGCTGTTCGGCCGGCTGCAACTGCCAGGCGACCTCACGATCCGGAGCGGCAGCCTGACGATCTACATCCCCGTCGCCACCAGCATCATCCTGTCGATCGTGCTCACCGTGGCTCTGAACTTGCTCTTCAGGCAGAAGTAACTCGGCTTTGCCTAGACTTCACAGGCCGTGCAGCTAGTTCTCGCCTGGCCCGTCCGCATCTTGATCCTCGCGATCCTGCTGTTTTCGCTCGCCGTCGACGGCGCGGGCTACGCCTACCGGCTGACCAATCACTACCCGCTGACGGGCAACGTGCCCGGGCTGCCGCCGAACTACTTCGGCTGGAACCTGTACATCCACAAGGGCCTTGACCTGGCCGGCGGCACCCACATCGACTACCAGCTGACCAACTTCCCAGCGGGCCAGAACCGCGCGGACGTGCAGCAGCGCACCGTCGACGTCATCAACAAGCGAGTCAACGCCCTGGGGGTGAGCGAGCCCGAGATCCGCGGCGCCGGCTCGAACAACGACCGCATCACCGTCGACCTCGCGGGCGTCACCGCCGACCAGGCGCAGCAGGCGATCGGTCGCATCACCAAGCTCGTGTACGCGAAATGGGTGCCGGACTCAAAGGTCACCAACGGGCCGGAGCCTGGATATAAACCGCAGCTCGTCGGCCTCAACGGCGACGACATCCAGAGCGCAAGCGCGGCGCTGGATCAGAACGGCGTGTCGTGGGTGGTCAACCTCACGTTCACGTCTCATGGCGCGGATACGTTCTCGAAGCTCACCGAGGACAACGTCAACGCGTGCCCCGGGGATCCCGCGACCAACCCCCAGGCCAACTGCGCCCAGCGACACCTTTCCATCTGGCTGAACCTCACGCAGCAGGACATCGACAACTGGGAGAACCCGGACTACGTCAGCGTCGTGTCGGCGCCATGGGACGCGCCGCAGAACGCGACCGATCCGACGCCGAAGCTCCTCACCGACCCCATCACCGAGACCCAGATCTCGGGCGGCCAGGCGGTGATCAGCGGCAGCTTCACGCAGACCAGCGCCAACAACCTCGCGACCGGCATCAACTCCGGCTCGCTGCCGGTGACTCTCGTCGTGCTCGATGTCACACAGGTCGGTTCCACACTTGGCGCGGAGTCGGTGACGCTCAGCATCGCCGCCGGTTTGCTCGGCCTGACGATCGTGGTGATCTTCATGATCGTCTACTACCGGTTGCCCGGTTTTCTCGCGAGCCTCGCCCTTCTCTTCTATGCGGGCGCGGTGTTCGCGGTGTTCAAAGCCTTACCGGTCACGCTGACGCTGGCGGGCATCACGGGCTTCATCCTCTCGGTCGGTATGGCCGTTGACGCCAACGTGCTGATCTTCGAACGATTCAAAGAAGAGGTCCGCGCGGGGCGCACCATTCCCGCCGCGGTCGATGCCGCGGTGCGTCGCGCGTGGCCGGCCATCCGCGACTCGAACACGTCGACGCTGATCACCTGCATCATCCTCGGCTTCGTCGGCCCGAGCCAGGTGAAGGGCTTCGCGATCGTGCTCGGTATCGGTGTGGTCGCGAGCCTGATCTCGTCGATCATCGTCACCCACAACCTGCTGGCGATCGTGCTGGC
>JACZCV010041777.1_pt1 | contig 10881 bp, 12 predicted proteins | sample 8641841 | NCBI WGS metagenome assembly JACZCV01 (sample SAMN15324606, study PRJNA640507) | soil metagenome | isolation source: monocropping sugarcane control | place: China: Luxin town, Laibin City, Guangxi Province | collected 2019-07-25 | depth 10cm m
CCCTGCGCGTACTTCACGAACATGTTCTTGCGCACGAAGAAGTAGCGGAACTCCACGCCGAGGTCGACGTAGGGGTTCAGCGACTGCTCGCGCGGCAGCTCGATGTTGCAGCCGACGGAAAGACCGCCGGCCTCATGGCAGCCCCGGTTTACCGCCTCCATCATTCCCGGGCCGCCGCCCGTGATGACCGCGAATCCGCGATGCGCGAGCGCCGCGCCGAGGGTGCGGCCGGCGGCGTAGTACGGGTCATCTCGCTGGGTGCGGGCAGACCCGAAGACAGTTACCGCGGGCCCGACGTCGTTCAGCGCGTCGAAACCTTCAACAAACTCGGAGAGGATGCGGAGGACTCGCCACGGATCGGCGTGATGCGAGAGCTCCTCGAGAGCGGTGCGCTCGAGCAGGCTCTTGTCGGCCGGGGCCTGACGTGAAGGAACGACAAGGCGACCAGCTCGGCGGCGTTCGGCCATGGGTTACGTCTATTTATCCTGGTCGTTGGCGGAGCTCGCCGTTGCGGCGACTTCAGGCTCGGCCGGCTTGGCGTCGCCGTTGGCAGGCGCCGAAGGCTCTTCCAGGTTCGAGTCGGGCAACAGCTTGGCCCGCTTCTTGCTTCCGCTCGCCACGGGTTTGGACAGCTTCGCCTCTTCCGCTGGAGGCTCGAGGCTCGCCATCTCGGCGTCGATCGATGCCATGTCCGCCGCCGGCAATGACGGCTTGGTGTCCGCCGCCTTCACCGTTTCCACCGTGTCGGAGTGCTGCGGCATCTCGAGGACCTGGTCGAGGTGCGCTCGCAACCGCGCGAGCTCCGCCTCGAGCTCGTGGACGCGGCGACGGTGCCGCATGTGCTCGCTGAAGTGGTGCAAGCTGTCGAGCCAGTGGAAGACCGTGCCGGCGATCAGGATCAGGCCGATCGGCACCAGCACTACCGCCCACAGAGGCACGCTGGGCAGCACGAAGATGGAAAAGTGGATGTCGACCGGGTTCAGGTTGCTGTAGCCAAAAACCGTGGCGCCGATGCCGACGGCCAGGCCGGCGAGGAGCGCCATGGCCAGCAGGAAGCGTTGCCACAGGTGGGTCAGGTCCGGCATACCGGCCGAAGGTTAGCTCAGTTGTACGCGGGTCGATCCCACTAACCGGTCCGAAGCCTGTCGCATGCGAACGTACCGTCGACGTGCTCGCCGCCGCTCAAGCTGGCGGTGACCTTCCCGGATTTCCCGTCCGAGTTGACGGTCACGCTCCCCGCGCCAGTCGACGACGACGCATCGAGACTGCCGACCTGGAGCCTCACCTCTCCGGCGCCGTCGAGGAGGCTGCCGACTGGATAGTTGCCGGCGCCCGTATAGCCGGAGTGGATCTGGATGTTGAGTGAGAGCGGCTGATTGCCGAGCGTCCCGTCGAAATGGAAGTTGGCCTGCTGCTGGCTCGGGAAATGCGAGCACTGCGACTTGGCATCGGTCAGCGTGCCGGCGGCGGGGCCGGTGAACACGAGGTGCTGGTTGCCCGTCGCGGCTGGCGCCCGTGCGCCGCAGACAGGATCGCAGGCGGCAAGGAGAAGGAGTGCCACAGCGAGTACACCGCCTCGCGTGATGGCGGCTATTGGCAATTGAAGCCGCCTGCCACGTGAAGGGAGGCGCCCGAACCGCTGGCCGGCGCGATCACCGTGTCCTGGACTTTCCCGCTGAGGTTGCCGTCGATGGTGACGGTGCCGGAGCTACCCGGGGCGTCGCTCGTCCAACCGCCGCGGAAGCCTGCAATGTCGCTGTCGGGTTTGATGAAAATCGACGCGAACGCCCCGCTCACTGGCGCGCCGCGACTTTGCCTGACGGTGAAGGAACCGGGGTGAAACCCGGTCCTGGTCGAACTGTCGGTCGCAAGGATCTCGATCGAGGTCTCGTGGCTTCCGACGTGGGTGATGAAGACTGCGTCGACCCCGCCGCCGGGGATGCAATCCGGCACTTGAACGAGCCCGGACGTCGTGCCGGCCAGCGGCCCAGTCAGGGTTAGGCAGATCCCGGGATGAGCGCAGCCGTTACCCGAGTTGGCAGCGCTCGACGATCCACGCAACGGGCTGCACGCCGTCATCAGAAGCAACGCGACTGCGAGCAGGGCCGCCTTCACTTCACCGCCGATGAGACTCGGAACACCTCGCGCGGGCCGGTAAGACCCTTCAGCTCGAACGACCCGGCCGGCTCCACGTGAAAGCCCGAGCTCCCCAGCAGGTCTCGGGTCGTGCTGGAGACGATGAGCTCGTTCGCCGCGGCCAGGGCCACGACACGGGCGGCCGTGTGCACCGCGACGCCGTGCGGGTACCCCGAGACAAAGATGACTTCGCCGGTGTGGCATCCGATCCGGACGCCGAGGTCCAGGGCATTGGCCGCGCGAATCATGCTCAAGCCGCAGCGCACGGCGCGGGCGGCGCTGTCGAACAGCGCCATGAACCCGTCGCCCGACCAGTCGAACTCACGGCCGCGAAATCGCTCGATCTGGTCGCGCATGGCAACGTTGTGGGCGAGGAGCAGGTCTCGCCACGCCTTGTCGCCGATTCGCTCGATGGTGGCGGTCGAACCCACGATGTCGCTGAAGAGCAGCGTGGATACGACGCCCTCGTCCTCATCGGGTGACGCGGCGAAGACGCGTGAGCTCGTCCACTCGTAGGTGACGAACGTCTTGTCACCGACCACCCATCCGTCGTGTCCGGGCGGAATCTCGTAGGCGTCCCCTTCCACGAACTCCATCTCGGCACCGTCGTCGAGAACGACGTGCAGGATGCCCTGCATGACGATGCCGACATGTCGGTTCTGACACGAGGGAGTGCGGACGATCGGCTTGACGTCGGAGGACCAGCGCCAGCCTGGCTCGAACTCCCAACGCCCGATCTCGCTCTCGCCCAGCTCGACGGTGTCGATGTGGCCGTGCGGAAACTTGCGGACGGCGTCGGGCTGGTTGAGGCTCTTGCGCTGCAGCCGAGTCACGGCCGAGAGGCTAACCGAATGCACTGTGCCCAGGCTTGCGAGCCATCAATTGAGCCGGCGCTCACACATGGCTGCTACGTGTTGACCGAGATGCGGATTTCCGTGTGCTGGCCCGTGCCCAAAAGCTGCACCTCACCCGTGGCGTGACCACCTGAGATCTCTTCGAAGGTGATGACCCCAGTCGTGCTGTTGACCTCGTCCCGCCAGGGACCCTCGCTCAGACGCGAGGCATAGAAGCTCGTGACCGTCGCCACGTCGTCGTTCGAGCTCAGCGTCATGTCGCATTCGTTGTGCGTGCCGACGGTGGAGTTCTCGCGCACGACCGATGAGCCGGGATAGTTCGGGAAGCCGCTCGGCAGGCAGCTGTAAGCGCCGCCCTGGAAATTCCGGCGCAGGCTTGCGAAACCGAAGATGCCCGCGACGACGGCGATGAGGACCAGCACGGCGCAGCCGCCTGTCAGCCACCAGATCCATGCCCGTGAGCCGGGCGGGCGGGCCGGCGGGGACGGAGCCATCGCGCCGGTCGGCACCCACCGCTGGCCGTCCCAGTAGTACTTTCCATCCGGCGAAACCTGGGGCGGAGGCGGCTGGGCGCTCACTCCGGCCGCAGCCTAGCAGCGGCCGCGCCAAGTCGAGCCAACCAAGTTGAACTTGGTGGAGGCGGCGGGAGTTGAACCCGCTACGCCCGAGAGCGAAACCGCCGGTTTGAATATGGCGAGCGTGCACCGAAGCGCACGATAAGGCACTATTCGGCACCCCGGTTGGGGTCAGCGTTGGGGTCAACGACAGCCGCGCTGAATAGCATCGAAAGCGCGCCGGCAGGGTGCCAGCAGATCAAAGGACGCGCGAGGACAGGCGGCCGACTAGAATCGCCGCGGGGGGTCTGAAGGTGCCGTCAGCTAGTTAGGCGCGCCTTTGGAGGACGTCAGTGGCCGAGACCGACACGTTCACCCCTGCAGACCTGCTGATCGATGATCTGAATCCGCGCCTCGAGCAGCCCAGCGTCGGCCAGCGCAAGGCTCTCCAGGAGCTTGCGCGTGTACTCGGGCGAAGGCTCCAGGTGCTGGCTAAGGACATTGTCGACAGCGGCTTGGATCCCTCGAACCTGCCCATCGTCATGGAGCACACCGAGCTGCGCGGTCGCTTCATCGTCATCGAAGGCAATCGCCGACTCGCTGCCATCCGAGCCCTCGAGAGCCCGGAAGCTGTCGCTGACGCAGTGAAGCCAGGAGTACTCACCGCGATCCGGAGGCTCAGCAAGCGATATCAGGACAACCCCGTCACGGCAATCACGTGCGTCGTGGTCAAGGATCGTGATGAAGCGCGCCACTGGCAGGAACTGCGACATACCGGTGGAAACCAGGGGGCCGGCGTACTCGATTGGGGCGCCGACGAAGTAGCGAGGTTCAGAGCGCGAGGCGGGCTCGGAGACATCCGAGTGCAGGCGCTCGATTTCCTCGCACGCCGTGGACTCCTGACGCAGGACGAGCGGAGCGGCAAATGGGGATCATCAACGTTTGCTCGACTCCTACGCACTCCCCTTTTTCGAGAGCAGTTGGGATTGGAGTGGAAGGACGGAACACTCTCCATCCTGTCGGACGAGGCGGCCGCAGGTACCGCGCTGAAACGTGTCGTCACCGACCTTGCATCGAAAAAGATCCAGGTGCGGGACGTTTACCGCAGGCAGGACATCGAGAAGTACGCCAAGACGCTCCCGCGCCTTCCCGCGAAGCGGAAGCCCGGAGAGGGGATTCCAGCCGCCCACGGAGGTGCTCCTGCCAAGCCGGCGACGACTTCCAGAAAGCGAATGCCGAGAAAGCGAGACAAACTGATTCCAAAGGACTGCACCCTAAACATCCCAGATGGCCGGCTGCGCGACATCGAGCGCGAACTCCGACGGCTGAGTCTCGACGACCACACCAACGCCGTCAGTGTCCTATTCAGAGTCTTCCTGGAGCTGAGCGCGGACACATACATCTCGAACAAGAAGCTGGGTACGAACACCATGGACCCGCTGGGAAAAAAGCTGAAGACCACTCTCGCCGACCTCCTCGCCCACAACAAACTGACCCCCGAACAGGCGAAGCCCGTGCGGATGGCAAGCGTTCAGAACTCGTTCCTGGCTCCGTCGGTTGTCGTCATGCATCAGTACTTGCACAACCCCAACGTGTCGCCGGCACCGGGCGACCTGCGCGCCTACTGGGACAGCCTCCAGCCATATATCACCGCGCTTTGGCTCCCATAATGCTGGCCGAACGCAAACGACAGCCGAGCCGCTAGTCTCCGCCCGTGCCGTTCTACTCGCCACTGCGATACCCCGGCGGGAAGCGCCGCCTGACCGCCGCAGTGACACAGCTACTGGAGGCGAACCAGCTCAGCGACGTGACATACGTCGAGCCCTTCGCCGGCGGCGCAGCCATCGGACTCGCGCTCCTGTTCGAGGAGTACGCCAGCACCATTCATATCAACGACCTCAGTCGCCCGGTCTATGCCTTCTGGCAAACGGTGCTGCACGATTCGAAGGACCTCTGCCGGCGTATCGAGAAGGCCAAGCTCACGGTCGTGGAGTGGCGCCAACAACGCACGATCTACGAGCAACGCGACCACGCACAACTCGATGACCTGGGCTTCGCTGCTCTCTATCTCAACCGAACCAACCGCTCCGGAATCATCGACGGCGGTGTGATCGGTGGGCTCGACCAGACGGCCAAGTGGGGCATCGACGCGAGGTTCAATCAAGCAGATCTCGTGCAGCGAGTCCGCCGAGTCGCCCGCTACGCGAACCGCATTCACCTCTACCAGTCAGAGGCGCAGCACTTCATCACCACCACCATTCCGGAGCTCGGCCGAAACGTGCTCGCCTTCTGTGACCCGCCATACATCGAGAACGGTGACGGCCTCTACCTCAACGAGTACGCGCTCGAGGACCACCGCGCGCTCGCCACAAAGATCGAACGCCTCGAGGCACCGTGGCTCGTGACCTACGATGCGGCCGCAGTCGCAGCCGGCCTTTATCCCGGCCGCCGGCGGATCACTTACGATCTCGGCTACAGCGCTCGGGATCGCTACCAGGGACGCGAGGTGATGTTCATCTCCGACGACCTGAACCTCCCAGAATCCTGGACTCGCTCGGCGAAGGTGCCCCTCTCGCATGCGAAGAGCCGATCCCCCCTGTATGGCACGCTCATGCGGCCGCGTCGACACACCACTCGTGCAGCTGCTCGGCCTAACCGATCCAACCATCCAGTGCGTCAAGGCTGACGAGCTCCAGCTCCGCGGCGCCCGACGCATAGAGACCGCGCAGTCGCTTGTTACGCAGGTTCACGAGCACGGTCCGCAGCCAGCGGTGCAACTGCGCCGGCGAGCGTGGCGCCGGCGGCTTGCGGACGAGCGCCAGGTAGACCTCGCCGACGTCGTCCTCTGCCTGCGGGACGTGGCCACCAGTGAGCTCGAGCGCACGACGCAGGAGCTGTGGCCGCAGCGCGACCGCGGTCTCGATGACATCGAACGACTGAGTCGAGGCCTTGCTCCTCTGGCGAGAAAACGGGTCCGGTCGTCGCCATCAGCCGGACCCGCCGCGAAGTCTATCTCCCGATGCGACGCGTCACCCGTCGACGCGAGACGTCGTGGCTCGACGCGCCACGCGACCAGCCCAGCGGCCGCCGAGCGCAGGAACGGCGCCTTGGCCGCCGTGTCGGCCACCGTAGAGGCCCGAGCGACTACGGCTTCAGCGCCAGAGCCACCTCCAAAAGCCAGCTCGCGCCAGGAGGCGCGCGACCGCATGGTTCTTCACGCGCCCGACGACGCGAGCCGGATGACCGGAACCGACCGCAGCGACGTCGCGCGAGAACCGAGCGGCCCTGTACAGCTGGCTCGAGACAGAGCGTCGACGCGTCATGCCTGCAGCAGGCACTGACGCTGCTCAGCGAGCATCCGGCGCAGCTCGGGTCGGAGCTCCCGCGGCCAGGAGCTCATTCGAAGGCGGAACAGGAGCTGGAGCAGGTCTCGCCTGGCGTCAGCGATCGCGACGGAACGGCTGTCGATCATTGAGGATCCTCCGCATGGCCGCCGCGGGGAGGGAATCCACGGCCGGCGGCGGAACTGTAGCGTTGCGCGGCCGCGTTTGGTCGTGATCTCGCCAAGTACCTGCGAGGTCGGTCGGAATACCAATCAGGCCGGTTTTCGCGGAGTGCCCTCCCGTTTCGGGACACCCTTCTTGACCAATTCGTTGCGCTCTTCTTTCAGCTGATCAACCACCAGCCGCGGAAGCGGCGCCGCCGGCCGTCCAATCTCCGCTCGAGCCGGACGGAGGAAATCGTTGTAGACCTCCTCGGCCCCATCAAGGCTGCGTACCAGTCGATCGAGGTCCTGCATCTGATGGGCTGCCTGAACCTCGAGACTCCAGTAACGGATGGCCCTGATGCACGCCACCACGACGTCATGATTGCCCAGCAAGTAGACCTGGCCCCCCGCGCGGCTCAGAGCCTCGAGCCCGTCGTAGTAGTGCTCCATGGCCACCTTAACGAGGCCACGCTCACCCCACATTTGGTTCCACTGAGACGAAAGGCGGTCCATCCCGTCGAGAGCCGTGAGGAAAGCCGCATAAGCCTGGAGGCGCTGCTGCCTCAGCCACGCTTCATGCTCCGATCTCGTCCTCAGCCACTGAACTACCAGCGCGCCGATGGTCGCCGCGAGCACGCCCGCAACGAAGGTGACTGCTGTCTTCGCGTCGACGGCGTGTACCAGGTCGGTCATATCATCCGTCCCTTCAAACGCTCGACCTCAGCGACCGGGATGGTCACGGTGAAGCCCGTGGGCAGAGCCTTGACGGCGCCGCGCGCGACCATCGCGTCGAGCTGAGAGCGCGAGAGCCCGAGCTGTTGAGCAGCCTCGCTGACAGTGAGGACAATGACCGCGCCGCTCATGTCGATCGGGTCACGACGCGTCGAGTCCGCCGGCGTACGCGACGGTTCGGCGGGAGCGCCAGCTACCTTCGGATCGACGTGCGCATCGCGGTGGTCAGGGTCGCGACCGAGAGCCAACTCCGCCTGACGACGCGCGGCCTCGACACGCTCGCGGCTGCTGCGGCTGCTCTTGGATCGCACCAGGGCAGCCTACCCGCCGAGCGGATCCTCGCGAGCGGCGTCACCGGCGCCGGCGGAGCTTGTTGAGCTCCCAGCCCACCTCGGCCGCGATGTCGTAGGCGTCAGCCGGCGACGTTACGTAGACCTGCACCCAGTGCCCGCCGCCAGGCGGCCCGTTCGGGTAGATCGTGCCCGGCACGTCTGGCTGGAAGTACTCCATGCCACCCTCGCCGACCCAGCCGCCCTCCCGGCCGATCTGACCGCCGGAAGCGAAGTGCTTAGGCGCCAGCCTCGAGCTCACCGCCGGACCGCCTCCGCCGGCGCTGAATGCCGACTTGATCGCCGCCAGGTCCGAGCCGATGCGACCCCACTGGCCCGTGAAGATGTCGGCCAGGAGCTGCCCGATGCCGGCCATGATCGGCCCGAAGTGTGAGCTCAGCCAGCCGCCGAACTGCTGGAGGCCGCCCCAGAGCGAGTTGATGGCGTCGCGGAACCAGCCGACGTTCTTGTACGCCCAGATCACGCCGGCGACGAGCAGCCCGAGCGCGATCACCACGACACCGATCGGGTTGGCGTCGAGCGCGACGTTCAGCAGCCACTGCGCCGCCGTCCACAGGCCCACGGTGCGGACGATCTGGATGATGCCCCCGACGAACTGAATAGCCATGATCGCCACCTGAATGCCCTCGGTCACCGCCAGCGCAACGTTCCAGAGAACCCACGCGGCCGCGACGCCGGCCACGAACGGCGCGAGCGTCGAGATGATGTTGAACGCCGTCCGGAGGTCGGGGCCGAGCGTCTTGAGCCAGCCCGCAAACCTGCCGAGCGCAGGGATCAGCTGCTGCTCGATCGGCGTGCCGAATTTGATCACCGCGGGCACCGCGGTGTCGCTCAGCCAGGTCGTGACCTGGAGGCCGATCGGCAGCAGGCCGGCAGCGAACCGGTTCTCCAGGCCGGAGATCGAGGCGTCGAGCTTTTGGTGCTCGAGGTAGAGCTTGTGTGCCGCCTCCACCTGGTCGGTACTCATCACGTCACCCATTGCCTTGCCGGAGGCCATCAGCTTCTCGATGCCAGCCCGACCCTGGTTCAGGAGCGGGATCAGGTCCGCGCCCTCCTTGCCGAACAGCTTCATCGCCAGCCCGGCCTTCTCCGGACCGTCCGGCATCTTCGAGAACGCGGTCGCGACCTCGAGCAGGATGCTCTGCTCATCCATGAGGTGGCCGTGCGCGTCGAAGACGTTGACGCCGAGCTCCTTGAACGACTTCGCCAGGTCGCCGGCGAGCGGCTTGCCTTTCTCGTGCTGGAGGTTGAGAGCCTCCATGTTCTTGGCCAAGAACTTGTAGCCGGTCCCGATCTGGTCGCCGGTGAGGCCGAGCTGTGCACCGACAGCAATCCAGGCCGACGCCGAGTCAGCGGCGATGCCGAACTTCTCGCTCATTTCGAATGCCGCCTGTCCGGCTTCGGTCATGTGGTCGACCGCCGCGACGCCGAATGCCGCCACGCCACCGATGCCCGCCACAGCGAGTGCGCCCGCGCCGAGAAACATCGCGCCAAGCCGGCCAGCTCCCGACCCGGCGGCCTCGACGTCGGTTGAGACCTCAGCGAGACCGAGCTTGGCCCCGGAGATGTCCGAGCCCACGCGCACGAGCAGGTCTGCGATTACTCCCATTGGTTCAGCTCTCCTTGACCCTCACCGCGAGCTGGCGGCTCGGAGCAGGTCGGATCCGACGTCACACATGCGCTCCTGCAGCGCGTCATTGACGCGCTGGGCTTCACCCCGGCTCTCCGCGTGCTGATCGCCCGCCCACGAGGCCGCAAGCCGACACTGCCGGCAGATCGGGTAGTGAGCCACCAGCTTGCGCAGAGCCTCTCGATCGCCGACTGCGACCCCATGGCCCGCCGCGATAGCGATCGCGTAATCGACTGGGTCGCGGCGACGGTTGATACCGAGCCCACGGAGCGCTTCCGGCACCTACGCGTCGCCTGCGGCCGCGGCCGCGGCCGACGTCTCGGTCGCCACGGCGGCTTCGAAGTCGGCATCTGACATCGAGCCGAGCGCCAGTGTCGTGATCATGGACGCTGCGGCATCGATCTTGCTGGCGCGCCATTCGAGATGCCAGACCTCTGGCCGCCGATCGTTGTCGATGGGCACGTAGTTGTCGGCGCCGATCTGGTGCCGGCGCTCCTTCTCAGGCACGCGAGGACGACGCGACGCGCGCTCCGACCAGGTGTAGATGTCGGCCACGGTTGGGCCGAGTCTCAGCGGGTCAGCGAACACCGCCGCGATCAGATCCTCGAACCCCGCCGCATCGACGGCGCCGGCCTGAACGGGCTGCTTGTAGCGGAGCTGTCCCGCCTGGTCACGCAGAGACGCGGCTTCGCGGCGAAGGCGCTCGTAACGGGGACCCCGAGCATCCACGACATGGGGCGCTCCACCCTGCACCTCGCCGCCGATGAACCCTTCCGGTGCCTGGGGCCGCAGCGGCACGTACTCCCAGTCGGCGACCCTGACCACCGCGGCGAGAGCCTCGCGGACTTTGGTCTCGTTCGCGTCCGCCTCGCCGTCCAGCCGCTCGGCGCGACGCTCGGCATCGTCGGCTTCTGCCGCGAACACGCCGGCGATCGCTGCGAGACGCTGCTGCCGCGCCACACCTCCCGCCTCGGCGAGCGATTCCACCCCCTCATCGAGCTCGCGGATCTGGCGGCCGATCTCACCGGCTACGACGTCGGCGTCGCCGGCGTCCCGGACCTGGCGGGCGCGGCGGGGGCGGGTGGCCGCCAGCTCTGCCCCCCTGGGCTGCTGCCACCTCCCGCGCTCGGGGTCTCGG
>JACZCV010141836.1_pt1 | contig 10853 bp, 6 predicted proteins | sample 8641841 | NCBI WGS metagenome assembly JACZCV01 (sample SAMN15324606, study PRJNA640507) | soil metagenome | isolation source: monocropping sugarcane control | place: China: Luxin town, Laibin City, Guangxi Province | collected 2019-07-25 | depth 10cm m
CTGTTAGTCATCTCCGACTTGCTCTTCCGCTCGCGCATCGATGATGCCGCTCGCCACGCGAACGTCCCGCTTCGCGTCGCGAAATCGATGGAGCAGTTGGAGCGGCACCTGAGCAATGAAGCGCCGGCGTTGGCGATCGTGGACCTCGAGTCCGACACGATCGACACGGCGGCCGCGATCCGTCGGCTCCGCGCGATGCCGGGCGGCGAATCACTGCGCATCGTCGCGTACGCCGGCCACACAAACCTCGACGCCATCAAAGGCGGCCGCGACGCCGGCGCCGGTGTGGTGCTAGCCCGGTCGGGTTTCATCGCCCAGCTGCCCACACTTCTGGCGCGCGTCGCCGAAGAATCAGGAGCTGCTGAGCCCGCCGGCAGCTGACGCACTCACAACCGATAGCGCCGTTAGCGCCGTCTCCAGAAGCTCACTCGCGCCGATGGCCTTGACAATTTTGGCATTGTAAACGATTTCTGTAATCGATTACATGCCGGACCGAGCGGCCCGGTCCACCCAAACGACACTGTTGGAGCCACCCATTGGTCTCCATCAAAGACGTGGCGCGAGAGGCGGGCGTGTCCGTTGCCACCGTTTCCAGAGTGTGCAACGACAGCGGGGTTGTGAGCGAGACCACTCGCCAACACGTCCTCGACGTCGCCGCTAGGCTCGGTTACAGCCCCCACGGCGCCGCGCGCAGTCTCATCACCAGCCGGACGAGCACCATCGGCGTGCTCCTCCCCGACCTCTACGGCGAGTTCTTCTCGGAGGTCATTCGCGGCATCGACCGCGCGATCGGCGAATCCGGCTACCACTTGCTCGTCTCGAGGTCCCACGGCGAGGAGCGCGAGATCGTCGCCGCGTTTCGCGCCATGCGCGGCCGCGTCGACGGTTTGTTGGTCATGTCACCGGACCTCGACGCGCGGAACGCCGTGAATGCGCTGCGCGACCACTTCCCAGTCGTGCTGCTCAACTGTCCGTCGGAGCGCGACGAGCACGATTCGATCGTGATCGCGAACTACGATGGCGCGAGCGAGGCGATGCACCATCTCGTCGAACGCGGGCACCGGCGCATCGCGATGATCACCGGGCTACCGCGCAACTACGACTCGGTCGGGCGCCTGCGCGCGTTCCGCGACATCACGCGCGACGCGGGGTTGGCGAGCGAGGACGCCATCGAAGTAGGTGGCGACTTCACCGAAGCGTCGGGATTTCGCGCCGGCCAGATGCTGCTCGAAGCGTCGCCACGCCCAACGGCGGTGTTCGCTGCCAACGATTCGATGGCGATCGGCGCGCTCAGCGCGCTCCGCTCGGGCGGCATGCGCGTGCCGGACGACATCTCCGTCGTCGGCTTCGACGACATCCCGATGGCGCGCTACATGAACCCGCCGCTCACCACCGTGCAGGTCGACATCAGCGCGTTAGGCATGCGCGCGGTCGAGCGGCTGCTGGGCCACGTGCGCGGGTCTAGCGACGGCGCGCGCCAGCGCGAGCTCGTGCCCGCGCATCTCGTCGTTCGCAGTTCCAGCGGGAGTCCGGCCGCATGACCCCAAGTGTCCGCTCCCACACCGCGTTCTCCACGGAGCGCGATCCACGTTCGTCAAGGGAGGTATGCTCCATGAGGTTCCATCGTGCGGCGCGGCGATCCCTCGTTAGTACGAGCGCGATCGCCCTCGCAATGGTCCTCGTCCACGGCGCCGCCGCCGCGCAGACGACGACCGGCAGCATTCGCGGGTACGTGACCAACACGGCGGGCGCGCCGCTCACCGGCGCGCGCCTCGAAGCGAAGAATCTCTCCAACGGCGTCACGCGCTTCGGCCTCTCGCGCGACAACGGCTTCTATACGCTCCCGGGCCTAACGCCAGGCGCGTACGAGGTGTCGGCCAAGCGCATTGGGTCGGCGCCGAGTACGCGGAACGTGCAGGTGCGCGTCGGCGAAGATCTCGCGCTCAACTTCCAGCTTTCCGACAGCGCCGTGACACTCGCAACCGTCAGCGTCGTGGCGGCGGCGCCGGCTGCGACACGAACGACGGAAGTCGCGACGAACGTTAGTCAGGCGCAGATCAACGACCTGCCGACCAGTAGCCGCAACTTCCTCGATCTCGCGACGCTGGCTCCCGGCACACATGTGGACCCGGATCGCATTGACGGCACGGGCAAGGAGTTCTCCGCCGGTGCCCAACCCGCGGAACAGATCAACGTCTTCATCGACGGCGCGAGCTACAAGAACGACATCATCACCGGCGGTGTTGCCGGCCAGGACGCGAGCCGCGGCAATCCGTTCCCGCGCAATGCGATCCAGGAGTTCCGCATCATCACCAACAACTTCAAGGCCGAATACCAGAAGGCGTCGAGCGCGATCATTACCGCCGTCACGAAGTCCGGGACGAACGAGTGGCACGGTGGGCTGTTCACTGAGTTACAGAACAAGAGCTTGGTGTCGGAAGACTCCTTCTCGCGAGCAGCCAATGTGCCGAAGCCCGACTACAGCCGCTATCTCGTCGGCGCGAACCTCGGCGGACCGATCGTACCCGACAAGCTGTTCTTCTTCGCCTCGTACGAGGGCAACTACCAGAGCCGGCAAGGCGTGACGGTATTCGGTGGCGATGTCAGCAAGTATCCGGCCGCCATTCAGGCGTTTAACAACACGTCGCACGATTCGCCGTTCCACGAGAATCTCGGATTCGGCAAACTGACATATGTGCCTAACCAGCAACAGCAGCTCGACGTGACGGGCAGCATTCGGCATGAGACCGATACCCGTGGCTTCGGCGGGCAGTTCGGTGATTCGTGGCGCGTGTTCGAGGGCGGCGAGAACCACCGCGACAACGTCTACACCGGCACCGCCAAGCACACGTATTTCGGCAACGACTGGACGAACGAAGCGCTGCTCACCTATCAGCACTATCTCTGGAATCAGGATCCGATCAACTTCACAACGCCGATCCAGGTCTCGTTCGGCAACTACTGGGTTGGCGGCGACGATGCGGCACAGGCGCTCACCCAGAATCGATTCTCTCTACGCGACGACTGGACGTACACCGGCTTGCAATGGGCCGGCGCACACGTGATCAAGATCGGCGCCAATTTCGACGCGTCGCGCTACGACATGAATAAGCAGCTGAACGAGAACCCGAAGTTCGTGTACGATGCGAGCAACAACTATCAGTACCCGATCCAGGCGCAGGTCGGATTCGGTAACCCCGACATCGTGCAGAACAACAACCAGTTCGGTGTGTACGCGCAGGACGACTGGAATCCGACCTCGCGCCTAACGTTCAACGTGGGTGTGCGGTGGGACGTCGAAACCGGAATGTTCAATCGCGACTACGTGACGCCGACGGCGGTCCGCGACTCGATCCTCGCGTATCGCGACTCCCTGCTCATCAACATTGATCCCAACCGCTACTTCAGCAACGGCCACAACCGGAAGTTGTACCTCGGCGCGATTCAACCGCGCGTGGGCGCTTCGTACGCGCTCGACCATTCGGGAAACACAGTGGCCTTCGCGAGCTTCGGTGTCTTCTACGATCGCGACTATTACAACGCGACGCTGGATGAGACGTACCGCCGGCAGCACCCGAACTACACGATCAACTTCGGAGCGCCGGGCACGCCATCGACCGGCCCGGGCGAGGTTGCATGGGACACGGCATTCTTCAGCCGCCAAGGGCTCCAGACGCTGATCTCGCAGATCTCGCCGCCGCAGGAAGTCTTCCTCGTGCCTAACGATCTCAAACCGCCCAAGTCCAACCAGTGGTCGGTTGGCGTGCGTCATAACTTCGGCGAGTGGAATGGGTCGCTGACGTACAACGGCACGCGGAGCTACAATGGCTACAGTTACGAGTGGGCGAACCTCGCCCTCAATCCGGCAACGGACGACTGCTGCCTGAGCAAGAACGTCCCTGCCTACCAAAACGTGCTCGTCGGCAACAACAACGTGCACACATGGTATAACGCGATGCTCGTCCAGGTAGATCGCCCATACGTGAAGATTGGCAGCTTCGGTTGGGGCGCGGGCCTGGCGTACACGTTGTCCAAGGCTGAGGCGGAGGGCGGTGATCTCTTCAGCTTCCCGCAAGTGACGGCCGGCCCACTCAACGCGCGGCATCCGATCGCCGATGATCGCACGCATCAGTTCGTGATCAACGCGATCACCGACCTGCCGTGGGCCTGGGGCTTGCAGCTGAGCGGCCTCGCGCAGTTCATGTCGGGCAGTCCGATCAATAAACTGGAATTCGTGCCGATACCGACCGGCGGCAATCAGCGCATCCTTGTTGGGCGTGCGCGGTCGGACTGGTTCAAGAATGTCGACTTGCGATTGGCGAAGAACATCCTGAACGTCAACGGCATGCAGGCGGCGATCACCGGTTCGGTATTCAACGTGTTCAACACGAACAACTACGGTTGCTTCGACGAGACCTTCCTCAATCCTGGGCCGACGCCGGGCACCACCGTGCCTAACCCAAACTGGGGGAAGGGCGGATGCTTCATCACCGACCAGCGCCGATTCCAGCTCGGCGTGCAGTACTCGTTCTAACGCGCGGCGGGGCGCGGCACCGTTGAGCCGCGCCACGCTGTTCACGCTGCGGCTCGCCGTCGCGGTCCGGTGCCGGGGCATGGTTCGCCCGGCCCGGACCGCGCTGGTCTTGGCGCTCGCCGCGTGCGCGACGCGCTCGCCCACCAGCGCGCAAGCGCCGCCGTTGTCGCCGGCGACCGCGGCGTTCCTCGATACCGTCCAGCACCGCACGTTCAATTACTTCTGGGAAACCGCCAACCCGGCGAACGGTCTCGTCCCCGACCGCTATCCCACGCCCACGTTCTCGAGCATCGCCGCGGTGGGATTCGCCCTCACCGCATACCCGATCGGCGTGGAACACGGATGGGTGACACGCGACGCCGCACGCGCACGCGTGCTCGCCACGCTGCGCTTTTTCTGGACCGCGCCCGAAGGCACCGCGCCTAACGGGATGACCGGCTACCACGGGCTCTTCTACCACTTCCTCGACATGCGGTCCGGCGCGCGGTTCCAAACCATCGAGCTCTCCACGATCGACACCGCGCTGCTGTTAGGCGGTGTGTTGTTCTGCCGGCAGTACTTCGACCAGGCCGACTCGTCCGAGGTCGCGATCCGCGCCCTCGCGGACTCCATCTATCGCCGCGCCGACTGGCGCTGGATCCAGCCGCGCGCACCGCTCGTGTCGATGGGCTGGACGCCAGAGGACGGCTTCCACACCTACGACTGGCGCGGATACGATGAGGCGATGCTAGTCTACATCCTCGCCTTGGGCTCCCCCACCCATGCGATCGACAGCACGGCCTGGCCGGCGTGGACCGCCACGTACAAATGGGGCTCGTACTACGGACAGCCGCACCTCGCGTTCGCTCCGCTGTTCGGCCACCAGTACACGCACGTGTGGGTCGACTTTCGCGGGATCCAGGACGCCTACATGCGCTCGCACGGCATCGACTACTTCGAGAACTCGCGCCGAGCGACGCGCGCCCAACGAGCGTACGCCATCGACAACCCTGGGGGATTTGCCGGATATTCGGACAGCGTATGGGGCTTGAGCGCGTCCGACGGTCCCGGCGACTTCACGATGAGTGTGGGTGGCCGCACGAGAACGTTCATGGGATACGCGGCGCGTGGCGCCGACTTCACCGAGGTCCGCGACGATGGCACAATTGCGCCAACTGCTGTCGGCGGATCGGTGCCGTTCGCGCCCGAGATCACGATCCCCGCGCTGCAGGCCATGCGGCGTGGCTTCGGTGGCGCGCTGTTTTCCACCTACGGCTTTTTCGACGCATTCAACCTGACGCTGCCGCCGAGTGCGACGCCGCCGGCCGGACGCATGGTGCCTAACGTCGGCTGGGTCGACATCGACTACCTGGGAATCGACGAAGGCCCGATCGTCTCGATGATCGAAAACTACCGCAGCGATCTGGTGTGGCGGTACATGCGACAGAGCCCGTACGTCGTCGCCGGCCTCCGCCGCGCCGGATTCTCCGGCGGATGGCTCGATGCGGCCACATCCTCGGGCGCTCGGTGATGCGCAAGGCGCTCGGCGCGTTCGCCGTGTGTCTTCTCGCGCTCACAGCATGTAGCGGCGCCGAGGCGCGCGCCGATAATCGGGTGACGCTCCGCTTCTGGGCCATGGGCGCCGAAGCCGATGCACTCTCGACGCTCGTCCGCGGCTTCGAGCGCGAGCACCCCGAGATCCGCGTCGACATCCAACAAATTCCGTGGACGGCCGCGCACGAAAAGTTGATGACGGCCTTCGTCGGTGATGCGACGCCCGATCTTACTCAGTTAGGCAATACCTGGATCCCCGAGTTCGCCGCCATTGGCGCCCTCGAGCGCCTTGACTCCATGGCAGCCCGTCCGCCGACCGTCGACTCGGCCGATTACTTCTTAGGGATCTGGGACACCAACGTGATCCACGGCGCGCTCTATGGCATACCATGGTACGTCGACACGCGCCTCCTGTTCTATCGCAAGGACATTCTCGCCGCGGCCGGCTACGACAGCATGCCCGGATCATGGAGCGGATGGCGCAACGCGATGGAAGCCATCCAACGACACGAAGCGGGGCAGCCGCGCCGGTGGCCGATCTTCCTCCCGACCAACGAATGGAATCAGCCGGTGATCTTCGGCATGCAGAACGGCTCAACGCTGCTCCGCGATGACGACCGCTACGGCGATTTCTCCGATTCCTCGTTTCGCTCGGCGTTCGACTTCTACGTTAGGCTCTATCGCGACAAGCTCGCGCCGATTGCCGGCGTGAACGACATGGCCAACCCCTACCAGGAATTCGCGCGCGGCACGTTCGCCATGTGGATCACCGGACCGTGGAACATCGGCGAGTTCAAGCGCCGTCTGCCGGACTCGCTGCAACAGTCGTGGGCCACTGCGCCGATTCCCGGACCCGATGGCGATTCGTCGGGCATCTCGCTCGCCGGCGGCGCGAGCTTCGCCATTTTCCGAGCCTCGCGGCACAAGGCCGCGGCGTGGCAGCTCATTCAATACTTGTCGCAACCCGCGCAGCAGCTCGCGTTCTATCGTCTCAGCGGCGACCTGCCCGCGCGCCTCGACGTCTGGCGTGAATCGGGCCTGGAGTCGGATCGCTACGCGCACGCGTTCTGGGTGCAGCTGCACCGCGTGCGCGCGACACCCAAGGTCCCCGAGTGGGAGTCGATCACGGCCAAGATCATCGATCAAGCCGAGGAATCCATTCGGGGCGGCGTGGCGCCGGCGAAGTCGCTGTCGGCGCTCGATCGGGACGTGAACACGATTCTCGACAAGCGCCGCTGGATCATCGCCCGCGACTCGAGCAGCGCAGCGGGCCATGCGCCGTGAGCTGACGGTCGAGCAGCAGCGCGCGCGCGCGGCGTTGCTCTTCATCGTGCCCGCGCTCGCGCTCATCGGGCTGTTCTTCCTCCTGCCGGTCGTCGCGTCGTTCCTGCTCAGCGTCACGGATTTCGATCTCTACGCGCTCGCCAACGTGCACAACGTGCGCTTCGTGGGCGCGCACAACTACGCCGCGCTCGTCGGGAATTCCGAGTTCTGGTCGGCGGTTGCCAACACGTTCTACTTCGCGCTCGTGGGCGGCCCGCTCACCGTGGCGGTTTCGTTAGGCGCGGCGCTCCTCGTGAACGCGAAGGCGGCGCGCCTCAAGGGACTGTTTCGCACGGCGTACTTCGTCCCGTTCGTGACCACGCTCGTGGCGGTCGCCATCGTGTGGAAGTACCTCTACCACCCGACGTACGGACCCATCAACTACGCGTTGGGCGGGTTAGGCATCAAGCCTATCGATTGGTTGGGGAATCCCCGCTGGGCCATGCCGGCCATCATCGGCCTCGCCGTGTGGAAGAACTTTGGCTACAACATGCTCATCTTCATCGCCGGCCTGCAGGCCGTGCCCGAGGAATTGTACGAAGCGGCGCGCATCGACGGCGCCGGCGCAGTCCGGCAATTCCGCAGCGTCACGCTGCCGAGTCTCGCGCCCACGTTTTTCTTCGTGGGCGTGGTCACGATGATCGGGTACTTCCAGTTGTTCGCCGAGCCGTACGTGATGACGCAGGGCGGGCCGCTCAAGAGCACCACCAGCCTCGTGCTCTTCATGTACACGGAAGGCTTCCGCTGGTGGCGGTTAGGCAATGCCGCGGCGATCGCGTTCGTGCTGTTCGTGATCATCCTCGCGTGGACCGTGCTCCAGCTGCGCCTCGACCGCCGCCGCGCATGACGAGCGCCGTCGCCGCCGCCCGTCCCGCGCGCCGCCGGTTGCGCATTGCGCCGATTGCGCTCCACGCGGCGCTCATCCTCGGCGCGCTCGTCGCGCTGTTCCCGCTCCTCTGGATGGTCTCGGCGTCCTTCATGCAGACGGGGATGGCGAATCAGTATCCACCACACCTCCTGCCGCGGCACCCGACGTTCGCGCACTACCGCGAGATCTTCACGCGACTCTCGATGGGCCGCTTCGTGGTCAACAGCGCCATCATCGCGCTCCTGGTGACCGGTCTCTCGCTCTTCATCAACTCGGCAGCGGGGTACGCGTTCGCCAAGCTTCGCTTTCGCGGGCGCGACACGTTGTTTCGCGGGCTCATGCTCGGTCTCGTGGTACCCGTGCAGGTGGCGATGCTGCCGCTCTTCCTCCTGTTCAAGGAGATGCGGCTGATCAACACGTATTGGGGCGTGATCATTCCATCGTTAGCCAGCATCTTCGGGATCTTTCTCATCCGCCAGTACACGCTCGACATCCCCGACGACCTGCTCGACGCCGCGCGCATCGATGGCGCGAGCGAGTTCCGCATCTATCGGTCGGTCGTGCTGCCCGTGATCGTGCCGATCCTCGCCACGCTGGCGATCTGGACGTTCCTCACGACGTGGAACGACTTCATGTGGCCGCTCATCGTGCTGAGCGACCAGTCGAAGATGACGCTGCCCGTCGCGCTTGCGAGCCTGGCCGGCGAGCACGTGCAGGACACGGAGCTCATGATGGCGGGCTCGGTGGTGACGGTGTTGCCCGTCCTGCTCGTGTTCCTGTTCCTGCAACGCTACTACGTGCAGGGGATCATGTCGGGGAGCGTCAAGGGATGACCGGCGTGCACGTCGCGTGCCTAACGGCGCTGGCCGTGGCGTGCGGCGCGCTCCACGCGGCGGCGCAGACGACAGTGCTCGACGCGTTCGATTCGGTATCGGCGTGGAGCGCGAGGCCATCCGGCGGTGTGTCGCTCCGGATCAGCGCCGACTCTGGCCGGCACGGCAGCGCCATGCGGCTCGACTTCGACTTCCACGGACACGCCGGCTACGCCATCGCGCGCCGGACGATCGACGTGCCGCTCCCGCCTGACTACGAGCTGTCCTTCTCCGTGCGCGGCGACGCGCCCAGAGAGAATCTCGAGTTCAAGCTGATCGATTCGACGGGCGATAACGTGTGGTGGCACAACGCGGTCGACTACACGTTCCCCACGCGGTGGAGTGCCGTGCGCTATCGCGCGAGCGACATCGCGTTCGCGTGGGGACCGGCCGGCGGCGGCGTGCTGCATCGCGTGGCGGCCGTCGAGATCGTCGTCACCGCCGGAGAGGGCGGGAAGGGCACGGTCTGGATCGACGACCTCGCGTTCCGCCCGCTCGAGCCGGAGCGCCCGTACGATCTGACGCCGGCGGTCACCGCCTCGTCGGCTGCATCCGGACACGAAGCGGGCGCAGCGCTCGACGATGACACGGCCACCTCGTGGCGCACGGCTGCCGGCGGACGACAGTCGCTCACCATCGATTTTCTCCGCGACCGGGACTACGGCGGCCTAACGCTTCGTTGGGCACCCGGCGGGCACGCCATCGACTACGATGTCGACACCTCGGCCGATGGCGCACACTGGGCGCTCGCGCACGCCGTCCGCGGCAGCGATGGAGGCCGCGACGACATCCCGATGCGCCGCGCCGAGTCGCGGTGGATGCGCGTGACCATGCTGCGGGGCGCAAACCCCTCGGCGTACGAGCTGCGCGACCTGCAGGTCCAACCCGACGGTTGGGCAGACAGCGCGAACGCATTCTTTCGACACCTCGCCGCGGATGCGCCACGGGGCACGTATCCGCGCTACCTGTCGAACGAGCAATCGTACTGGACGGTCGTCGGCATCAGCGGCGGCCGCCATACCGGCCTGCTGAACGAAGACGGGATGCTCGAGAGCGACAAAGGTCAGTTCTCCGTCGAGCCGTTTCTATTCGTGGACGGGCATATCGTGAACTGGGCGAACGCATCGCCTGAGCAATCGCTCGGACGAGATTACCTGCCAATCCCAACGGTCACTTGGACAGCCGGAGATCTGTCGCTCGACATCACCGCATTTGCCGACGGATCAGCTGCATCGTCTGCGCTCATCGCGCGATATCGAGTGCGAAACACTTCGAGCGCTGATCATCGCGTTAGGCTGCTCCTCGCGATCCGCCCCTTCCAGGTGAATCCGCCCTGGCAATTCCTCAACGTGCTTGGCGGTGTCGCACCGATCGACTCGTTGTCTGTCGCGGGCAATCGCGTGCGCGTGAATGGCGACCGATGGGTGATCCCACTCTCTCGCCCGTCGGCGTTCGGCGCAGCAACCTTCGACGAAGGCGGCATTGAATCGGTGCTTGCGCGCGGTGAGGTTCCGTCGCGCACTTCAGCCGCGGACTCGTCGGGTTGGGCATCGGGCACGCTCGCATTCGACCTCGACATTCCGCCTGGCAGCGCGCGCGACGTCGCCATCGAGCTCCCCTTCCCACGCGATAGCGCGCACGAACAACGATCGCTCCACGACACCGCCGACGTGAATCGGCGCCTCGCCGCCGTCGAATCTCGTTGGGCAAAGACCCTCGGCGC
>JACZCV010044535.1_pt1 | contig 10844 bp, 8 predicted proteins | sample 8641841 | NCBI WGS metagenome assembly JACZCV01 (sample SAMN15324606, study PRJNA640507) | soil metagenome | isolation source: monocropping sugarcane control | place: China: Luxin town, Laibin City, Guangxi Province | collected 2019-07-25 | depth 10cm m
AATCGCATCGGCGGGCTGGAGATGCGCATGTGGATCTCCTTCGCGCCGGCGGCGCGGAGGCGGTCGATGATGCGCCGCGACGTGGTCCCACGGACGATCGAGTCGTCGACGGCGATGAGCCGCTTGCCCCTGATCGATCGCGGCAGCGGGTTCAGCTTCAGCATCACACCCGCCTCGCGCAGCGATTGGTCCGGCTGGATGAACGTCCGGTTGATGTAGCGGCTCTTGATCAGGACCTCGCGAAACGGGATGCCCGCGGCCTCCGCGTAGCCGATGGCGGCAGGCGTCCCGGAGTCCGGAAACGGGATCACCATGTCGGCCTCGACCGGCGCTTCCTGCGCCAGCTCGTGGCCCATCCGGATGCGCGCCTCTTCGAGCTCGCAGTTCTTGAGGATCGAGTCAGGCCGAGCGAAATAGATGAACTCGAACACGCACATCGCGTGCTTGCTCGAGGACTGGAAGGTGACGCTGTGGACCCCGTGCTCGTCCATCACGACCATCTCGCCGGGCTGCACCTCGCGCACAAACGTGGCGTGCACGGTGTCGAGCGCGCACGTTTCGGACGCGATCACATGCGCCGGCTGGCCGGCCAGCGGGATGAAGCCGATGCACAGCGGCCGGAAGCCGTAGGGATCGCGCAGCGCGATGAGCTGAGTCGCCGTGATGATTCCGCACGAGTAGGCGCCGATCACGCGCGCAAAGGCTCGGCGGATGACCTCCTCCCACGTTCGTCCATGCGTGTGCTCGATGAGCCGCGCCATCACCTCGGTGTCCAGCGCGGACTCGAACGTGGCGCCCTGCTCTTCGAGCTGCGCCCGCAGCGCCTGGGCGTTCAGGAGGTTGCCGTTGTGCGCGATCGCTCCGGCGCCGAGCGTCGGGTGATGGAAGGGCAGCGGGTGGGCGTTCTCAGGCCGGCTGGAGCCGGTGGTCGAGTAGCGCGTGTGCCCGAGGGCGAGCAGAGAGCCTTCGCCCATCTCGCGGATGGTTGCGGGGTTGAACACCTGCGCCACCAGGCCCATGCCGCGATGGACGCGCACCGACTCTCCGTCGGACACGGCGATGCCCGCCGACTCCTGGCCGCGATGCTGCAGCGAGAAGAGGCCGAAGTACGTGACGTTGGCGACGTCGATGTTGCGGTCGGCGCAGATTCCGAAGACTCCGCACATTAGAAAGAAAGACCCCCTTCCCACGCTTGCCGCATCTCGCCCAGCGGGAGCTTCAACTGGCCTTCCAGCTCCAGCGAGTCACCGCCGGTGAGGCCGAGCAGCGCGATCTCGACGTGGTGGCGGCGACCCAGCGACTGCAGCTCCGGCGTGGCGCGCGACGGGGCGCTGACGATGAACCGGCTCGGCGACTCGCCGAACAACGCGGCGTCCAGTCGCAGCGGCGGCTCGGGAGTCAGCGCCGGCCCGCGCATGCCGATGCCATTCAGCAGGCAGCACTCGGCGAGCGCGACGGGCAGCCCGCCGTCCGAGACGTCGTGCGCCGTCCTGAGCAGCCCGGCTCGCGCCGCGGCCAGGATCAGCTTGCCGACCGCTCGTTCGCGCGACAGGTCGAGCTCCGGCGGCCGGCCCGCGACCAGTCCGTGCTCCACCTTCAGGTATTCGCTGCCGCCGAGGTCGTTATGACTCGAACCGATGAGCAGCACGAAGTCGCCTTCGTTCTTGAAACCCGCGTGCAGGCGCTGGTCGTAGTCGTCGATCTGCCCGACCATGCCGATGACCGGCGTCGGGTAGATGCCGTCGCCGCCGGCCGACTCGTTGTAGAGGCTGACGTTGCCGCTGACGATCGGCAGCTCCATCGCGCGAGCGGCCTGCGCCATGCCGTTCACCGTCTCTTCCAGCTGCCAGAAAACCTCGGGCCGGTCGGGGTTGGCCATGTTCAGGCAGTCGGTGATGGCCAGCGGCTGCGCGCCGGTGGCGATGATGTTGCGCGCCGCCTCCGCGACCGCGAGCTGGGCGCCCATGTTGGCGTCGAGGTGGCAGTAGCGCGAATTGCACGCGGTGGTCATGGCGATACCGGTCTTCGTGCCCTTCACGCGCAGCATCGCGGCGTCGCCGCCGGGGGCGATGACCGTGCCGTCGCCGACCATGTGGTCGTAGCGGCGGATGATCGGCCAGCGGCTGCAGAGGTTGGGACTCGCAAGCAAGCGCAGCAGGGAGGCCGCGATGTCGGCCGGCGGCGCCAGCATGTCGAGGTCGACGGCCGGCGCCGGTTCCGGCGGGAGACCGACCGGGCGGCGCAGCGGCGCGCCTTCGGTCAGCAGCTTGATGGGCAGCCGCGCGACCTCTTCTCTGCCATCCATCACAGTGAGGTGGCCGTCGTCGGTGACCTCGCCGATGACCGCCGACGTCAGGTCCCAGGTCTCGAAGACGCGCGCGATGTCCGCCTCGCGGCCACGGCGGACCACGACCAGCATTCGCTCCTGCGACTCGGAGAGCATCACGTCGTAGGGCTTCATGCCGCGTTCGCGGCGAGGCACTTTCGCCACGTCGATCCGCGCGCCCGCCCCGGGTGCGCGGCCGGCGCACTCGGCTACTGACGACGTGAGGCCGGCGGCGCCGAGATCCTGGATCGCGATGACCGCGTCGCTGGTCGCGAGATCCATGCACGCCTCGAGCAGGCACTTCTCGAGGAACGGGTTGCCGACCTGCACCGCGGGCCGGCGCTGCGAGCTGTCCTCGTCGAGCTCCAGTGAGGCGAACGCGGCGCCATGGATGCCGTCGCGACCCGTGTCCGCGCCGACGAGCAGGATCTTGTTGCCCGTGCCTTCGGCGCGCGCCCGCATCAGCTCGCTGGCGGGCACCACGCCGACGCACATCGCGTTGACCAGCGGGTTCTGCGCGTAGCAGTCCTCGAAGTACACCTCACCGCCGACAGTCGGCACGCCGATGCAGTTGCCATAACCGCCGATGCCCGCCACCACGCCGTCGAAGTGGTGGCGCGATTGCGGCAGTGGGCCGAAGCGCAGCGAATCCAGGAGCGCGATCGGCCGGGCGCCCATCGCGATGACGTCGCGGAGGATGCCGCCGACTCCGGTCGCAGCACCCTGGTACGGCTCGATCGCCGATGGATGGTTGTGGGACTCGATCTTGAAGACGACGGCCCAGCCGTTGCCGAGGCTCACCGCGCCCGCGTTCTCGCCGGGCCCTTGCAGCACCGCCGAACCGTTCGAGGGCAGGCGGCGCAGCAACGGCTTCGAGGTCTTGTAGGAGCAGTGCTCCGACCAGAGCACGCCGAGCATGCCCAGCTCGACGTCGTTGGGCGGACGCTTCAATGACTCGACGATGACGCGGTACTCATCCGCGGTGAGCGCGACCTCGCGCAGCTTTCGCTCGTCCACTTCTCTTGGTTCGGTCCTCATGCGGTCAACACCTCCGCCGCGCTGTGCATCACCGAGCGGAAAAGCTTCAGCCCGTCGGTGCCTCCGAGCTCCGGCTCACTGCAGCGCTCGGGGTGGGGCATCATGCCCAGGACGTTGCCGCGCGCGTTGACGATGCCGGCGATGTTGTGCAGGGAACCGTTGGGGTTGGCGTTGGGACGAACGCGGCCCTCAACGTCGCAGTACCGAAAAACGACCTGGCCGTTCTGCTCGAGCCGGGAGAGCGTCGCCGGGTCGGCGAAGTAGCTGCCTTCACCGTGCGAGATCGGCACCCGGATGACCTCGCGCTCATCGCACTGCGACGTGTACGCCAGGTCATTGCGCTCGACCACGAGGTGCGTCCATTCGCAGCGGAATTCCAGCGACGAATTGCGGATCAGCGCGCCGGGCAGCAGGCCGGCCTCGCACAGCACCTGGAAGCCGTTGCAGATGCCCCACACCAGGCCACCGCGGTCGGCGAACTCGGCGATGCTCTCCATCACGGGTGCGAACCGGGCGATCGCGCCGGTGCGCAGGTAGTCGCCGTACGCGAAGCCGCCGGGCAGGATGATGCAGTCGCATCCTCTCAAGTCCGCGTCTTTGTGCCAGAGGTACTGGAGGTGCGCGCCGAGCACCTGGTCGACGACCCATCCGCAATCGCGGTCGCTCCACGTGCCGGGGAATACGACTACTCCGAATTTCACCTCGCTGTTGCGCCCTTGCGCTCGTGCTCGACCTCGAAGCGGTAGTCCTCGATCACGTGGTTGGCGAGCAGCCGCTGGCACATCGCGTCGACGCGTTCGCGCGCCTCGCGCTCGCTCGACGCGTCGAGCGAGATCTCGATGTACTTGCCGATGCGCACGTCGCTCACCTCGCCGAATCCCAGCGCGGCCAAGCCCTGCCGGACCGTGACGCCCTGCGGATCGTTGACCACCGGCTTCGGCGTGACGATTACCTTCGCAATCACTTCTCGTTCCGCGCCTTTTTCGGGAACAGCGGCTTGCCGACCAGCCGCTGATATGCGGTGAGGTAGCGCTCGCGCGTCTGGGCGACGATGTCGGGTGGGAGCGCGGGCGGGTCGGATTCTTTGTCCCAGCCGGATCGCGTCAGCCAGTCACGCACGAACTGCTTGTCGAACGAATCCGGCGACGTCCCGACCTGGTACGTCAGCGCGTCCCAGAAGCGCGAGCTGTCGGGGGTGAGGACCTCGTCGATCAGGATCGGCTCGTCGTCTAGGAGCCCGAACTCGAACTTGGTATCGGCCAGGATGATGCCCCTCCGCTCAGCGAACTGGGAGGCGTACTTGTAGAGCTCGATGCTGGCGTCGCGCAGCTTGGTGGCCAGCTCGTCCCCTAGCTCCTTTTTCATCTCCTCGAACGTGATGTTCTCGTCGTGCCCCGTGTCGGCCTTGGTCGCCGGAGTGAAGATCGGATAGGCGAGCTTCTCGCTCTGCCGCAGGCCGGGCGGCATCTCCTCCCCGGCCATCGTGTGCGACAGCTCGTACTCCTTCCATGCGCTGCCCGCGAGGTAGCCGCGCACCACGCACTCGAAATCGATCCGCTTGGCCTTGCGCACGATCATGAACCGGCCGGCGAGCGAATCGCGGTGATCGCGCAGCGAGGCCGGCAGGTCCGGGACCATGCCCGAGACGAGGTGGTTTTCCTGGAACGCGTGCGTCTGCGAGAACCAGAAGATGGAGAGCTGCGTCAGCACCTTGCCGCGATCAGGGATGCCGGTCGGCAGCACATGGTCGAACGCGGAGATGCGATCAGTGGCGACCATCAGCAGCTGGTTGTCTGGCAGCTCGTAGGTGTCGCGCACCTTGCCGTGCGAAAAAAGCTTGAGCGGCAGCTCTGTTGCGTTAACTGGCGGTCCGGCGATCACGAAGTCTTCACTCCCAAATTCAATCGTTCGAATGCCAGCTCGGCGTTCTCCAGGCCGGCCCACGGATCGAACACCGCGTCCAGCTTCGCACCGATGCGGTCCATGACGGCGCGGTCTTTCTCGATCTGCGATCGGAATCCTGGCCCGCCTTCCTCGAGCGCGGACATCGCCGCCTTCTGGACGATGAGATAAGCGTCCTCGCGCGACATCCCCGATTCCACGAGCGCCGTGAGCACGCGTCCCGAGAACACGACGCCGCCTCCGAACTGCAGGTTACGCAGCATGCGGTCGGGATGCACCTCGAGACCCCGCAGCACCTTGGTCATCTCGATCGCCATGTAGTCGATGGCCGCGCACGCGTCGGGGAAGATGACGCGCTCCGCGGACGAATGGCTGATGTCGCGCTCGTGCCACAACGCGGTGTTCTCGAATGCGGTGACCATGTTGCCGCGGATGACGCGAGCCAGCCCGCACACGCGCTCGGTGAGCACCGGGTTGCGCTTGTGCGGCATGGCCGACGATCCCTTCTGCTCTTTGCCGAACGGTTCGAAGACCTCGCCGACCTCGCTGCGCTGAAGATGCCGGATCTCCGTGGCGATGCGCTCGAGAGCGCCGGCCACTGACGCGAGCGCCGCCATGAATGACGCGTGCACGTCTCGTGCCACCACCTGAGTCGACACGACGTCCGGGCGCAAGCCGAGCTCGCGACAGACATGCTCTTCCACGCGCGGATCGACGGTCGCATGAGTGCCGACCGCGCCGCATATGCGCCCAACCGCCGCCTCTTCCGTGGCGCGCTCCAGCCGCGCGCGCACGCGGTCCAGCTCCGCCACCCAGCCGGCCACCTTGAAGCCGAACGTGATCGGCTCCGCAACGATGCCGTGAGTGCGGCCGGCCATCAACGTCTTGCGATGCCGCACCGCGAGCTCGGCGGCCGCGGCGCGGACGGCGTCGAGGGCGGCGACGATCAGCTTCGACGACTCCACTAGCTGCACCGCCATCGCCGTGTCGTTCAGGTCCTGGCTGGTCATGCCCAGGTGCACGTAGCGCGCCTCGGGCTGGCCGATGGAGGCGTTGACGTCGGTCAGGAACGCGATCACGTCGTGGCCGACCCGCGCCTCGAGCTCGGCGATCCGGCCCGCGTCGAAGGTGGCCTTGCGGATACGCGGCAGCGCCGACGCAGGAATGCGGCCGACATCAGCCCAGGCTTCGCAGGCAAGGATCTCGATCCGCAGCCAGAGCTCGAACCTGTGCTGGTCTGACCACACCGCCCGTATCGCAGGCGGCGAGTAGCGCTCGATCAAGGAGAGGTAGTCCAGGCCTCAGACACTGGGGACGCGAAAATTATAGCTGCGACCTGGCGTCGGAGCAGATCTAGTGGCTGTCCAGAAGTTATCCACAACATGCTGTGGATGATGAGTAATCGCTTAGCGAGCAGCGCGCAGGCTCCCATAATCGCATGGTCGCGTGCCTTGCAATTCGGCACGCACTCGTAACCGCATCAGAGGAGTTCCCGTTTGAACGCGTACAGGCTGAACGGCCAGTGAGCGACCCGGGTCGCGACGAGGAGAGAAACCTCGTCGAGCGCGCCAAGCGGGACCCGCGGGAATTCGGGGCGCTCTATGACCGGCATTTTCAGCAGATCTACAGGTTCGTGTACTCAAGAGTGAGGGAGCAAACAGCGGCGGAGGACGTCACCTCAGAGGTCTTCATCAAGGCTCTGAAGGCAATGCCCCGGTATCAGGACACGGGGCGGCCGTTTGCTGCCTGGCTCTACCAGATCGCTGTCAACGCGATCGCCGACCGCTATCGGGGCATGCGTCCGACGCAGGCTCTCGACGATTTTCACGACCTGTCGATCGCCGGACCGGCGCTCGAAGAGCAGGCCGCGCAGCGCGACGAGGTCCGGCGCATCTGGGCCCTGGTCGAGGACCTTCCCCACCAGCAGCGCACGGCGCTCGTCCTGAAGTTCCAGGAAGACATGAAGATCGAAGACATCGCGGTGGCCATGGGCAAGACGCCCGGCGCCGTGAAGCTGCTCATCCACCGCGGAGTCAGCCGCCTGCGTGAAGAGGCCAGCGCACTGAGGCCCGTCGAATGAGCATGGACCCCGAGCTGAACGACGTCCTGCAGGACCCCGAGCTGCTCCGGCTGGCCAACCTGCTGAGCTCGGCTGTCACGCCAGAGCCTCCGCTCGACGACGCGTTCAAGTCCCACCTGCGCCGCCAACTGATGGACGTCGCCTGGCGCTCCGCCGAGGGCAGGTCGTCCTGGTGGCGGCAGGCGCTGACCGCGCCGCGCATCTCGTGGGCCGCGGCCACTGCCGGTGTGCTGCTCATCGCCGGCATCGTCATCTTCTCCGCGGTCCAGCCGCCCGGCGGGTTCAACGAAGTCATCGTCGGCAGCCCGCAGCAGGACCAGTCGTCGGTGGCGCTGCATCAGCCGATCCTCGTCTCCTTCAACCAGCCGATGGACCACTCATCGACGGAGAAGGCGGTGCAGATCACGCCCGCCACGTCGGTCACCTTCGCGTGGAACGGTGACGCGCAGCTCTACATCCAGCCGGTCAGCGGCGACCTCGCGCCGAACACCCAGTACCAGGTGACCATCGGTCCCGGAGCGCTCACCAAGAACCAGAAGCCGGTGAACCAGCCGCAGACGATCACGTTCGTCACCCAGCCGTCGACGCCAACGGCGCCGACCCCGGCCCCTACGCCTCGGGCCAACCCCTCGCTGCTGACGAACCAGCAGCAGCTCGCTCCGCTGGGCAACGACACAGTCCCCACGCCGCAGTGGTCGGCGGACTCTTCGACCGTCTATTTCGTCAATGGCTCCGGCGCGCTGCAGTCCGTGCCGGCGAAGGGAGGTACGGTCGGGCAGATCGCGCCTGACGGAGTCACAGTACTGGCGGTCAGCTCAACCCGCCTCGCCTATGCGCGCAACAGCAAGATCGAGGTCGTCGCATTTCAGGGCGGCCAGGTTTCCGAGATCAACGCCCCCGCAACCGCCCTGCAGTGGGTCAAAGACAAGCTCTACTGGGGCAGCGCCGCAGGCGTCTTCACGCTTGGCGACGACGGCAACCCGGTGCAGCTGGCGCAGAGTCCCGACCAGTCGGGCTCCGTAATCTCCATCGCACCTGATGGCGCTCACGCCGCGTACCAGAGTGGCCACAACTTGCTGCTGCTCGACGTGGCAACGGGCCACACCGTGCCGCTCGCTGGAACTTTTCAGGGTTGGTCGCCCAACGGCTCCCGCGTTGTTTACGGCGACATCATCGCCGACATGAATGGCAAGACCATCAACACGCTCCCGTCGGGCGACGTCACCTGGTCCGCGCAGAACCGGATCCTGGTCGGGTCGGATACGAGCATCTACTCGCTGAGCCCGGACGGATCCAACCTGACCAAGCTCTCCGATGGCACGTACCGCCAGCCGATGTTCGCCCCCGACTCGAACACGTTCGTCTTCGTGCGCGGCAACACGCTCTGGGTAGCGACCGCGCCCGCGGCGCCCACGCCGCTGCCGAACATCACGCAGGCCACCGCAGTGGTGACCGCTTTCATGCAGGCCCGGCTGGACAACGCACCGGACCGCGCACGCAGCTACCTCGACGACGCGGGGAAGGTCGCGTACAGCGCCGCGAGCCCGGCGCTGATTCCAGCCGGTGATCAGGAGTTCAAGCGGTTCTACATCCTGCTGGCGGAGGCCGATCCTTCCGCGCCGAACACGGTGCGCGTCGTCGTGCGCATGGTGTTCGGCAAGAACAAGCAAGAGCGGTCCGCGATCGAAGAGACCCTCACGGTGAAGCGCGCGCAGGACACCGACCCGTACTTGATCGACGCTGGGGCCGTCAGCGCGCAGCGCGACCTCGGCAAGGGACCAGAGGTCGTCTCGGTGAAACTTTCGCCGACTCGCGTCGACGTCACGTTCGACAGCGACCTGACCGCCTCGAGCGTGAGCGGCGTCGTGCTCCAGGACGCGACCGGCGCCGCGGTCCCGGTGACGCCGACCTACAACGACCGAACAGTCACGTTCGATGGGTTGCAGCTGTCGCCAGGCGCGAAGTACACGCTGATCGTGACGAGCGCACTGCAGGACGTCAGCGGGCGGCACACCGCATCCGAGTACGACCTGGTGTTCGTCGGTCCGGCGCCGGCCTCGACGTCGGGCGGCGCGACGCCGCCACCTCTGCCGTCACCTTCTCCGCAGCCGACGCCGGTGGTCAGTCCGAGCCCGAGCCCCGTAACGAGCCCGAGCGCCTAGATCAGGTTTAGCGCGCGGGCCGCGCGAGTGAGCGCGGTGATCGAACCGGAGTGCGCGATCTCGCCTGCCAACCCGGCCTCGAATGCTTCGAGCAGCGGCAACCGGCGCACCTCCATGTCCTGCTCGTATGGCTCGAGGTTCTGCTCACCCTCGCTCAACCCCTCGGCGAGGAAGAGATGCGCTTTGCCGCTGAGGATCGCCGCGCCATGGGCGGTGCCCAGCGAGCGGAGCTCGTGGGCGCGCAGCCCCGTCTCCTCTTCCAGCTCGCGGCGTGCGCCTTCGACCGGATCCTCATCGCGCGCGAGTGTGCCGGCCGGAACTTCCCACGAGGACGTGTTCCACGCGTGGCGCCACTGGCGCACCAGCACGGTGTCGTGATTCTCAAAATGGGGGACCACGAGCACCGAGTCGGGATTGACGACGACGATGTAGCCGGCCTCTTCACCCGAAGGCAGCTTGATCAGGTCGTCCCGCACCGCGAACCTGCCCTTGCGCCCGACCTCCTGCTGGCTGAGCACCTCGAACGGCCGCCCCGATGGCGGGTGCGGGAGCTTGCTCAGCTCTTCGTGACCATTGCGCTGACCGCGGCGGCCGCCGCGGCGATGTGTCGCGGATCCGGTCCGTAGTCGAACGGCGACTCCTCCGCCGCCAGCACCTTCGCCTGCTCGACCAGCTCGGGATGCTCCTCGATGAATCGCGTGCTGAGCTTGCCGGCGCGGAAGTCAGGGCTCTCGAGGATCGCGCGGTGATACGGGATGGTCGTCGCGGGACCAATCACGACGAACTCGCGCAGCGCGCGTCGCGCCCGCGCGATGGCCTCGGCCCGGTCAGCGCCGTGCACGATGAGCTTGGCGACCAGCGAATCGTAATTGGCGGGCACGTCTGAGCCAGGCCCGAAGCCAGAGTCGACGCGCACGCCAGGACCTGCGGGCGCAACCCAGCGGCTGATCCGCCGAGGGTTGGGCATGAACTTCCTGGTCGGGTCCTCGGCGTTGATGCGCATCTCGATCGCGTGTCCGGTCCACGTGACGTCGCTCTGCACGAACGAGAGCTCCATGCCCGACGCGACGCGGATCTGCTCCTTCACCAGGTCGACACCGGTGACGGATTCGGTGATGGGATGCTCCACCTGCAACCGCGCGTTGACCTCCAGGAAGAAGAACTCGCCGTCGCTGAACATGAACTCGACGGTGCCGGCGTTGACGTAACCGGCGGCGGTCACCGCCCTGATCGCGGCGTCGCCCATCGCCGCGCGCGTCTCCGCGTTGAGTGCGGGCGACGGAGTCTCTTCCATGATCTTCTGGTGGCGGCGCTGGATCGAGCACTCGCGCTCGCC
>JACZCV010005757.1_pt1 | contig 10809 bp, 10 predicted proteins | sample 8641841 | NCBI WGS metagenome assembly JACZCV01 (sample SAMN15324606, study PRJNA640507) | soil metagenome | isolation source: monocropping sugarcane control | place: China: Luxin town, Laibin City, Guangxi Province | collected 2019-07-25 | depth 10cm m
AGCAGTTGCAGTTTTTCTCGACGAGACTGCCCGACGACGCTCTCACCAACTCAAACGGAGTCTACCAGGCGAGCGTCAGCGCGTGCTTCCTGATTCCCTAGAAACCGACACGAAAAGTCGGGCCCTGTCCGGCTTTGTCCGGGGGTTTGCCCGCTCTCAGCGCTCTCCCCATTCCCTCATGCTCAGCCTAGATTTCGGCGAACTCTCCCAACCTCCCATGGACGACAAGAAAATCCTCGCGCTCGCCCGGAAGAACGCCGCCAAATCGATCGCGCACAACAAGCCGAAGAACAAGGCGTACGATGCGACCATCGACGCGACGCGGCCTGTCACGCCCGACGACGCCAGCGAAGCCGACCGCATCTTCAAGGAGATGAAGCGCCGGGAGTTCTGAGCCCGCGCGCTCCACACCGTTGCCCTCCGACCTGCTCGTGCTCGTGCACGGGCTCAAGCGTACGCGCGCGTCCATGTGGCCCGCGGCGCTCCTGGCGCGCCGCCGCGGCTATGCCGTGCTCAATTGGGGATACCCCTCTGCGCGGCTCGGCATCCTCGGCCACGCCGATGCCCTCCGCCGCGACCTCGACGCGCTGCCTCCGTTAGGCGACGCGCGCATCCATTTTCTGACGCATTCGTTGGGCGGCATCATCGTCCGCGCGCTCGTCGCGTTCGAGCCGCCCCCGAACCTGGGCCGGGTCGTGATGCTCGGCCCGCCCAACGCCGGGAACGAGATCGCGCAGCACCTGCGCCACACGCGCCTCTTCCGCCGCGTCATGGGGCCGTCCGGCCTGGAGCTGGGCACCGGTACCGAGAGCGTGCCGCGCCGACTCACAGAAGCGACCTTCGAGCTCGGCGTCATCGCCGGTGCGCGGCGCCGGCCCGCGCTCTTCGGCCGATGGATCGGCGCGCCGAACGATGGCCTGGTGTCGGTGAGCGCCACGCGGCTCGTCGGCATGCGCGACCACCTCATCGTGCACGGCGGCCACGCCTTCCTCCCATGGAACCCGCGCGCGCTCTCGCAGGCCTTCGCCTTCCTCGCCACGGGGCGCTTCACCCGCGACGGCCGCGCCTAACGCACGGCGGCGACGGCTGGGCGGGCTCGCGTGCGAGCCCGAACCCGCCCTTGTCGATCGGTCAGGCCTGCTGGCCCGCGTACGTCACGTCCAACACCGCACCCGTCTTCGCATCCACGTTCACCTTCTCGACGAACGACTTGTTCGCCACGTTCACGTCGAACGTGTAGACCTTGTCGCCGTTGCGCGTCCCGCCGTCGGTTTCCGATTTGACCGTCCCGCCGCCGCACGCCTTGAGCGCGATGGTCTTGGCCTGCGACTGATCGACCGGCCGCGTGAACCCGCTCAGCGCGACGACCGCGCCGGCGCTCGCCATGAGCGCGGCGATCGTCGAGACGATCTTGTGGCCTTGCATGGTCGTGTCCGTCCCGCACCCATACCGCGTCGCGGCCGCGGGACAAAGTCGTTGGCGATTCGAGTCGACGCGCCGTGAGCGCACTGTGCACTCGTGATGGTGCTGTTCCCGCGACTCTCGGGCTCCTGCCATTGGTGGGAAGCCGGTCCTTTTTCGCTGCGAGAACCATGCCCCCGGCCGTAAATATATTGATCTCCAATATATTTTCGGGTGCGCGGCGTCGCGCATGCGAGCCGCGACTACGACCGGCGCGGCAGCGCCCGCGCGTACACGCCCTTGTACTTGCTCACCTCGCTCCGCTCGCGATCCAACTCCGGCACGTGCTCGGGCTCGTAGCCCAACCCGCGAAAGAATTGCTCGCTGTTGCTCACCGCGAACAACGTCATGAGCTCGCGCCGCTGCGCCAGATCTTCCGCCGTGCGCACCAGCGCCGCGCCGATCCCCTGCCCCTGCGCACCCGGATCCACCGCCAGCGACCGGATCTCGGCCAAACTCGGCGCGTATTCCTCGAGGTGCACGCAGCCCACCACCACATCATCGTCCGTCGCCACCAGAAAATCCGCGATGTGCTCGCGAATGAAATCCAATGTGCGCGGCAGCAGCGTTCCGTCCGGCACGTACAGGTCGATCAACGCTTTGATCGACGAGGCGTCGGCGGTCCGGGCAGGACGTACGTTCATGCCACTCGCTCCTTCGATGTTGTCATGCTCGATGATGGCGATGGTGCGCCGCGCCGCGTAGACCTTGCGCGCACTGCGCCCGCGCTGTCAGCTATCTGGCTGCCGTATCGATCCCGTTCGTCACCGTCTGCCCGATCTGCCATGCCTTCGCGCATCCCTCCTGCACTGCTCCGTGCCTCGCTCGTGCTCGCGTGTCTCCCCCTCCCACTCGCCCTTCCATCGCTCGCGAGCGCCCAACAATTCGACTCATCGATGTTCGCCGGGCTGCACTGGCGCATGATCGGTCCGTACCGCGGCGGCCGCACGGTCGCGTCGACCGGCGTCCGCGGACAACCGAATCTCTTCTACGTCGCGGCGACCGACGGCGGCGTCTGGAAGAGCACCGACTACGGCCGCGTGTGGACACCGATCTTCGATCAGGAGCCGATCGGCTCCATCGGCGCGCTCGCGGTCGCGCCGTCCGATCCGAACATCATCTACGTGGGCAGCGGCGAAGGCTTGCAGCGCCCCGACCTCTCGATCGGCGACGGGATGTACAAGTCCACCGACGCCGGCCACACCTGGACCCACTTGCCCAGCCTCCGCGACGGACAGCAAATCGCCGCGATCCTCGTCGACCCGCACGATCCCAACCGACTCTTCGTCGCCGTCCTCGGCCATCCCTATGGGCCTAACGCAGAGCGCGGCGTGTACCGCTCCACCAACGGCGGCACGACGTTCGACAAAGTGCTCTTTCGCGACGAAAACACCGGCGCCGTCGCCCTCGCGATGGACCCGACCAACGCGCAGGTGATGTACGCCGTGCTCTGGGCCGCGCGGCAAGGTCCGTGGGAATACGACAACGCATACTCGGGACCCGGCAGCGGATTGTACAAGTCGGTCGACGGCGGCGCCACCTGGAAGCAGCTCACCACTGGACTCCCGACGCCCGCGCAGGGACTGAGCCGTATCGGCATCGCCGTCGCGCCGAGCAACGGCCAGCGCCTGTACGCGATGGTGCAGGCGCCGGCGAAGTTGGGCGGCGTGTATCGCTCCGACGACGCAGGCGAAACCTGGACGCGCGTGAACGGCGAGGAGCGCGTCTACGGCCGCGGCGACGACTTCGCCGAAGTGCAGGTGGACCCGACTAACGCAGACGAGATCTACGTCGCCAACACGTCCACCTATCGGTCGACCGACGGCGGCCACACCTTCACGGCGATCAAGGGTGCGCCCGGCGGCGACGACTATCACCGCATCTGGATCAACCCCGACAACCCGAAGATCATCCTGATCGGCAGCGATCAGGGCGCGACGATCACCGTGAACGGCGGCGAGACGTGGAGCTCGTGGTACAATCAGCCCACCGGGCAGATGTTCCACGTCGCCGCCGACAACCGATTCCCATATCGCGTGTATGGCGGCCAACAGGAGAGCGGGTCCGCCGGCGTCTCGAGCCGCGGCAACGATGGCGCGATCACCTTCCGCGATTGGCATCCGGTTGGCGTCGAAGAATACGGATACGCCGTTCCCGATCCGCTGCTCCCCGGTATCATCTACGGCGGCAAGGTGACGCGCTACGACGAAACCACGGGACAAGTCCAGGATGTTGGACCGGTGGTGCTGCGCAGCGGCGCCTACCGTTTCGATCGCACGGCGCCGATCATCTTCTCGCCCGCCGATCCGCACGTGTTGTACTTCGCGGCGCAGGTGCTGTTCAAGACGACTAACGGAGGCCGCAGCTGGACCACGATCAGTCCCGACCTCACACGTCCCAATCCCGGCGTGCCGTCGAGTCTCGGCGTCTATGCCCAACAGGCCGCGCGGCACCCGCACCGCGGCGTGATCTATTCGATCGCACCATCGGCGCGCGACGCGAGCCTCATCTGGGTGGGCACGGACGACGGCGTGATTCAGGTGACGCGCGATGGCGGCGCGCACTGGAGCAACGTCACGCCGCCCGGGCTGGAATCGTGGAGCAAGGTGACGCAGATCGACGCGTCGCACTTCGACAGTGTGTCGGCGTACGCGTCGGCCTCGCGCCTGCGCGTTGACGACCTGCGTCCCTACATCTACCGCACGCACGACGGCGGCACGACGTGGCAGTCGATCACCACCGGCATTCCTAACGACGAGCCGGTCAACGTGGTGCGCGAGGATCCGGTGCGCCGCGGTCTCCTGTACGCGGGCACCGAACACACCGTCTACGTGTCGTTTGACGATGGCGCACACTGGCAATCGCTGCGCCTCGATTTGCCGGTCACGTCGATCCGCGATCTCATCGTGCACGACAACGATCTCGTGATCGCGACGCATGGCCGCTCGTTCTGGGTGCTCGACGATATTGCGCCGCTGCGGCAGCTCGACGCGCGCGTGGCATCGTCGCCCGCGCTCCTGTTCAAGCCCGCGCCGGCATACCGCGTGCGCCGCGACGCGAACACCGACACGCCGCTCCCGCCGGAGGAGCCGGCCGGCCGGAATCCGCCCGACGGCGCGATCATCGACTACTGGATCGGCTCCGGCTCGTCGCCTAACGCAGTATCGCTCGACATCCTGGACGCACGCGGCGCGCTGGTGCGGCGCTTCTCGAGTACGGACGTCGCGCCGCCGCCCGACACCGAGCTCAACGTCCCCACGTACTGGGTGAAGCCGTTCCAGGCGCTGGCCGCCGAGTCGGGCATGCACCGCTTCGTGTGGGACCTGCACTATCCGCCGCCGGACGTACTCGAGCACGAGTATCCGATCTCGGCGATCAAACACGACACACCGCGCGGTCCGTTAGGCCCGAGCGTCGTGCCGGGACGGTACACGGTGCGCTTGACGGTCGGCAGCCGCACGTTCACGGAGCCGCTCGATGTGCGCATGGACCCGCGCGTGCACGTGCCGGCGGCCGCCCTCGCGCGCCAGCTCGCGCTCGCGCAGCGGCTCACGAGCGCGATGCACCGCGACTATGCGGCGCTCACCGAGGTGCGCGCCTTCCGGACGCAGCTATCGGGTGTGCGGAAGCAATCGGCGGACACGACGAGCGGGATGTCCAAGACGATGACCGACCTGGAAGCGGCCCTTGCCGCGCTGGCCGGCGAGCGGCGCGGCGCCGCCTCGCCGCCTAACGACAACGACCTCGCGCGCCTCAACGCCGACCTGCTCGCCGCGCTCAACGTCATCGAGAGCGCTGACGCTGACCCGACCACGCAAGCCGCGGCCGTCGTGCCGGTGCTCGGGCAACGTCTCGAGGCCGCGCTCGCGCGCTGGCAGGATCTGAAAACAAAGCGGGTGAAAGCGCTCAACGTGGAGCTCGAGCACCGCCAGATGCGGGTACTCAAGCTCCCGTCAGACACCACGCATCACTGAGCGTCGCGCGCGGCGCGCTTCGCTTGCTTGGCGCGGAGCTCCGGGTTCACGCGAAACAGCGTGGCCGTGTGTCCGATCACCTGCACGACGTCCGCGTGCGCCGCGCCGGAGAGCTCCGCGGCCGCGTCGCGCGCCGCGACGTTGGCGTTGCGCCCGATGTGGATTTTCACCAGCTCGCGCGACCGGAACGCATCCTCGAGCGACTGCACGACGGCCGGCGTGATGCCGCCCGCGCCGACCGCCACGGTCGCGTCGAGATGATTGGCTTCCGCGCGCAACGCCGCGCGCTCGCGGGAGGAGAGCCCCACCGCCGGTCAGTCGCCGGCGGCGGCCGCGGTTTCCTCCGCCACGACGGGCGCCTCGTCCGTTAGGCCGCGCTCCCGGGCGAGCTGCGCGATCCCCTCGTCGATCGTCCGCGAGTGGTGCATCGAGCAGAACTTGGGCCCGCACATCGCGCAGAACTCGGCGCTCTTGAAGTACTCCGCCGGCAGCGTCTCGTCGTGGTACTCGCGCGCCCGCTCCGGGTCGAGCGACAACCGGAACTGCTCGTTCCAGTCGAACGCGTACCGCGCGCGCGACAACGCATCGTCGCGATCCCGCGCGCCCTTCCGGCCGCGCGCGATGTCCGCCGAGTGCGCCGCGATCTTGTACGCGATGACACCCTGCCGCACGTCGTCGGCGTTAGGCAAGCCCAGGTGCTCCTTGGGCGTCACGTAGCACAGCATGTCGGCGCCGTACCACCCGATCATCGCCGCGCCGATGGCGCTCGTGATATGGTCGTACCCCGGCGCGATGTCCGTCACCAGCGGTCCGAGCGTGTAGAACGGCGCCTCGAGGCAGATTTCCTTCTGCTTGCGCACGTTCATCTCGATCTCGTGCATCGGGATGTGGCCCGGCCCTTCCACCATCACCTGGACGTCGCGCGCCCACGCCCGCTTGGTGAGCTCGCCCAACGTCTCGAGCTCGGCGAACTGCGCCCGGTCGCTCGCGTCGTGCACCGACCCCGGCCGCAGCGAATCGCCTAACGAGATGGTCACGTCGTAGGCGCGCAGAATCTCGAGCAGGTCGTCGTACCGTTCGTAGAGCGGATTCTGCCGGCGGTGGTGCATCATCCACACCGCGTGCAGCGACCCGCCGCGGCTCACGATACCCGTCACACGTCCATAGACGAGCGGCAGGTGCTCGAGCAGAATGCCCGCGTGGATGGTCATGTAGTCCACGCCTTGCTGCGCCTGGTGCTCGATCACATCCAACAGATCGTTCGCCGTGAGCTCCTCGAGCTCCTTGCCCATCAGCACGGCTTGGTAAATCGGCACGGTTCCGATCGGCACCGTGGACGCGCCAATGATCGCTTCGCGCACCGCGTCGATGTCCTTGCCCGTCGACAAATCCATCACCGTATCCGCGCCGTAGCGCACGGCGAGATGCAGCTTCTCCAGCTCTTCGTCGATCGACGACGTGACCGCCGAATTCCCGATGTTCGCGTTGATCTTCACGCCGGCGACCTTCCCGATGCCCATCGGCTCGAGCTTCCCGGCGAGATGCCGCACGTTCGCGGGAATGATCAACCGCCCGCGCGCGACTTCGCTGCGCACCACCTCCACGTCCAGCCCCTCACGCCGCGCGACCACGCGCATCGCGTCCGTGATCACGCCATTTCGCGCCGCGGCCATTTGCGTGCTATACGAACTCATGTCGGTCTCCATACGTCGATTCTTTGAACTTAGAAGTCTTCCCAGGCAAATCCACTCATCACGTACGCCAACCTTTTCTTCGCGAGATCCAGCCGCAGCAGCACTGTTCCACCCGTGAGCTCGCCGCGCCCGATCGCCGACACATCGTCTACCCTGTCTCCATCCACGTCGAGCGCGCGAATCGCGTCGTGGACCTTGAACCGGATATCCGCGACGTGCAGCGGGATGACGCGCCCTGTCGTGTCGATCAACACCGCGAACTCGCGCGTGTACCGGTTCACGTCCGCGGCGTAATTCGCGAACAGCAACACGTGCGCCGAGCCGAAGCAACCGTAGATCTGAGACGACGTCAGCTTGCGTCCCTTGAGGACGTCGGGCGGCATGTGCGCCGTGTCGCCCTGCAAGATGAGCATGAGCGAGTCGCGCACCACCGCGGTGCGCGCCAGCATCGTCGAATCCACCGGACCGCGGTGGGCGCAGCTGTCCACCGTCGGCACCGCTGCCGCGGTGTCGCTGTCCGCGCGCACGGCGAGCGCCACCACCGTCAGCTTCTCCTTCGCCAGACTGTCTACGTTAGGCGGAACCTGGAGCGTGGCTACGATACGCCCGTGCCACTGGTCGAAGCCGGTGACCGTCGCCTCGCTCGAGCCCCACGGACCGTGCAGCAAGAAACGATCGCCCACTTTCACCGGCGACATTTGCTGCACCGCCGCGTGATACGCCGCGAGGCGCGCCTTGCCCTTGAGCTTGGCGTCCACACGGCCGATGTCCAACAACAGATGCTTCGCGCGCGACGCGGCGAGGAACGTCGTTTGGAACGTCGCGTAGAACGTCATCTGGTTCGCGATGGAATCCGCGAGCGGCGGCAGTTGTCCGATCTGCTCAATGCCGGCGCTGCGCACACGTGCCGTGTCCTCCACGTGCACGGTCGCAGTCGCATTCTGTCCGGCCGTGTCGGCGCCGGTGTCTGTCGAGAGAGTATCCGCGACACTCGTACTCTCCACCACATCCGGTTCTGCCTTTGCGCGAGACGCCGGCTTTTTCTCTCCACCGCACGCCACGAGCAATAGCGCCGACAGGAGGAGGCCGGCGTACCAATGAGTTGCGCGGATTGAAAATCGGGGTTGAATCAAGACCGCCACGGATGGCCAACAATGGGGAGGAATTACCGTGCTATGTCACGCAATGTCATGGAAAATGCGAGCGGACGCCGCGAACCTCAACGCCACCGCCCCGTTATCGCGTACGTCCGCTCCGCGAATGTTGCCAGGCCGTCCGATCGCGCGTTAATACGATGCGGATGGGACCGCCGTGACGAGCCCGGTGTGCTTTCGCTGTTACTCCGCCATCCTTCGTGGGTATCTAAATGGATGAGCATCACACCACCCAAATGCTGACCTGCAGACTGTCGACTGGAGATTCCGCCGATGCCGTTTCTTGAGCTCGAAGGAGTGCCCGACCTCGAGGATAACCCGCGCGAACTGAACGGAGACCTCGTGGTGGGCAGCGGCTCACAGGCCACCTGGCGTCTCACGGGCCGCGACCTCGCGGCTCGCCACTTTCGCGTGCAGACCCAATCGGACGGCGCGCGCGTCGTACCGGCCTCAGTGCAGAACATCGTCGTCCTGAACGATTCGCAGACGCCGGCCGAAGGCGCCACGCTCAGCTCGGGCGACGTGATCGCCGCCGGCTCCGCGCGCTTCGTCTTCCTCGACGAGAAAGACTCCCCGCGCCCTGAGCCGCTGAGCGAACCGACGGCGTCGTATCTGATCGATTCGAACGCGCGCCGAGGGTACGCGCTCAGAAAGCGCGTCATTCAGATCGGCCGCGAGATCGGGTGCAGCATCGTGCTCAAGGATCCCACCGTGTCCCGCTTCCACTGCGACGTGAAGTCTGAAGGCGGGCAGTTCGTGATCTACTCCATGGGCTCCACCGGCACGCGCGTGAACGAAGCGCCGGTGGGCACGCCCCGGATGCTGGTCGAAGGCGACCGCGTCACAGTCGGCGACACCGTCTTCACCTTCACACGTCGCCCGCTGCCGCCGGGCGTCAGCCTGGTCCAGTTCGAGGACCACTCCGACGACTCGTTCAGCCGTCGCAACACAGTGCTCCTGGACCGCGTGGTGACGAGCGAGTCGCGAAAGTACACGCACGGCACGAAACGCCCGCGCAACCCGCTCATTCCGTGGGTCATCGGTCTTGGCGCGATCGTGGCCTTGCTCGTTGTTTTCGTCGCCTTCAAGCGGTAGAAAACACGATCTAAGTCGCACGACATCAAGCAGTTACAATTCAGACCAAAATTGCCACATTATCTTGACAATCCCGAGAGATTCACTTAGGATTGCAAGACCGAGTGTGGAGTGATGTCGTGCTGCACCACGATCTTCAACTCGCTGCCGGCGGGCCAAAAGGCACGCGGGCAGCGATTCTCATCGAGCTCAAACGAGCGCCAGCCGCTGCCGGCCGCCTCACCGCGGCCGACCTCGCGGAGCGCCTCGACGTGTCGCTCAACGCGGTGCGACACCACCTCAAAGAGCTCGAGTCCGAACAGTTAGTCGAATACGACCGGGAGCGCCGGGGTGTCGGTGCGCCTGCGTTCGCCTACCGCCTTACCGAGCGGGGCGAAGCGCTATTCCCGCGCCGGTACGAGGGCACGCTGCTCCAATTGCTCGATCAGGTCGAGCGCCGCGACGGACGCGAGGCAGCGATCTCGATGCTCGAGTCGCAGTTCGACAGCATCGCCCAGCGCCTCGAGCCGGCGCTCGCGGGCGCGCCGCCGGAGAATCGGCTCGAGCTCGTCACCCGCGCCATGGCCGAGGAAGGGTTCATGACCGAGTGGCGCGAGACGCCCGATGCGACCGACGTGGTGTCGCACAATTGCGCCCTCCTCGCCGTGGCCGAGCGATTTCCGGAGCTGTGCGAAGCCGAGCGGCGCTTTTTGACGCGAACACTCGACGCATCGGTACACCGCCTGTCGCACATCTTGAATGGTTGCGGCGCTTGTGAATACAGCGTGCGGTTCCGGCAAGCCGGGCCCGTCGCGAACAAGGAGACGTGATGAGCAGCTCGATCGAGAACCTGGTCAATCGCGAATACAAGTTCGGATTCGTCACCGACATCGATGCGGACACCATTCCGCCCGGACTCGGCGAGGACACCGTCCGCGCGATTTCCGCCAAGAAGAACGAGCCCGAGTGGCTGCTCGAGTGGCGCCTCAAAGCGTATCGGCGCTGGACCACGATGAAGGAGCCGCACTGGGGCAACGTCCGCTATGAGCCCATCGACTATCAGGACCAGGTCTACTATTCGGCGCCCAAGACGCGCAAGCCGTTAGGCAGCCTGGATGAGGTCGACCCCAAGCTCCGCGAGACGTACGACAAGCTCGGCATTCCGCTCAAGGAGCAGCAGATCCTGGCCGGCGTCGCCGTGGACGCGGTGTTCGACAGCGTGTCGGTGGGCACCACGTACCGCGAGCAGTTGGCCAAGTTAGGCATCATCTTCTGCTCGTTAGGCGAAGCGGTGCGCGAGCATCCGGACCTCGTGCGCAAGTACCTCGGCTCCGTCGTGCCCTACAGCGACAACTTCTACGCGTCGCTCAACTCGACGGTGTCCTCCGACGGGTCGTTCGTGTACGTGCCGCCCGGCGTGCGCTGCCCCATGGAGCTCTCGACGTACTTCCG
>JACZCV010069984.1_pt1 | contig 10809 bp, 19 predicted proteins | sample 8641841 | NCBI WGS metagenome assembly JACZCV01 (sample SAMN15324606, study PRJNA640507) | soil metagenome | isolation source: monocropping sugarcane control | place: China: Luxin town, Laibin City, Guangxi Province | collected 2019-07-25 | depth 10cm m
CGCCCCACCCCCGCGGGGGTGCCCCCCGGGGAGTCCGGGAGGCGGCAGAACCCCGCGGCCCCCGCGCCGCACCCGCCCGGCGGGGCGTCGGTGTGGCTCCAGGGGCGGGAGCTGCAGCTGCCGATGTCGGTGACCCAGGTCGCCTCCGATGACTTGGTCGCCATCACCTCCTCGACCCTCGACGCGGACCTGGTCGGCCGGACGTGGCGGGTGCGGGAGCTGAGCCACAAGACCCACGAGACCGCCCGTCGGCACCAGATCGAAGAAGTCACCGGCTGATGGGCGCCAAGGCGAGCGGGCTGATCGAGCTGGAGCAGGACCTGCAGGCCGCAGCCGAACAGGCGGCCGAGGAGACCGCCAAGGTCGTCAAGAAGGCGGCGCAGAACATCAAGACCGATGTGCGGGCCCGCTGGGCCGGGATGCGGCACGCGCCGTACCTGCCGGCCGCGGTCAGCTACGACGAGCCGGCCGTCGAAGGCAACCTCGTGCGTACCGAGGTCGGTCCGGACAAGAGCAAGCCGCAGGGGGCGTTGGGCAACCTGCTGGAGTACGGCAGCGTCCACAACGCGCCCCGGCCGGCGCTGGCCCCAGCCGCGGACGCCGAGGAGCCGCGTTTCACGCAGGCGCTGGAAGACCTCGGCCGGCAGCTCCTCGACGGCGGCGGGCGTGGCTGTCGGCCTCGTCCAGGCCCTGGCGGGCGGCGGGCTGGGGCTGTTGGCGACCCGCGCCGGCCTGGTGGTTTTCGACGGGGCCGTGCCGAATCCGACACCGGCGCCGCCGTACGTCGTGGTGTACACCACGGTCGGCCGTCCGGGTGACGATCCGGACAACCCGCTGTCCGGCCGCTCGGCGACGTGGCTGGCGCGCTGGATCTGCCACTGCGTCGGCGGTAACGCGGTCGCGGCCCGCGCGGTAGCGCAGCGCGTGCGTACCCAACTGCTCGACCAGGTCCCCGCCGTGACCGGGCTGGTGTGCGCGCCGATCGACTGGGAGGAATCCCAGCCGGCGCAGCGCGACGAAACCACCGGCGTCCTGGTGATGGATGCCGTCGAGACCTTCAAGTGCAAGGCAACCTCGTGAAAGGACCGGCATGACGCTGAACGCCGCGCAATCGGTGGTGACGACCGGCACCACGCCGGCCCCATTCACGCCGACCGCATCCGACACGATCGCCTCCGGCGACATCATCCCCGGCGGCGGCTGCGTGCTGCGGGTGGTGACCACCGGCACCGCGACGAACGTGGCGGTGCAGGACCCGAATGTCACCTCGCAGGGCAACCCGGGAACGGTGACCGCGGTGGCGTGCCCGTCGTCGGGGGTGCGGTACATCCTCGTCCCCACGCAGGCGGTCAACAACTCGACCGGTGTCGCGACCGTGACGTTCTCCGGCGCGTTGACCGGTGTCACCTACGACCTGATCAAGTTCTGAGGGGCGCCGTGGCACACATCTGGATGGAACATGCCGAGCATCGCGGCCGCGCGCAGCTGCCCGACATGCCGTACTGGCGCAACCTCGGCTGGGCACCGTGTGACGGGCCGCCACCCGAGGCGGACCTGACCCGCGAACCCGAACCGCCGACAGAGCCGGACGGCCAGCCCGAACAGACCACCGAGACCCCGGGATCCCCGGGGTCTCGTGCTTTCCAGCCCGAGCCCGAAGAGAAGGAGTGACCCGTGGCTGACGTCTACGGCGATGGGCAAGTCCGGGTCGCGTTCGTCCCGTCCATCGCCAACATCGCGCTGCCGACCACCACCGAGCTGAACGCCGGAACCCTACTGCAGGGCACGATGACCGGCGATGGGCTGATCGGGTTCGAGGCCGTCACCGCCGAGGTCGACACGACCGCGCTGGCCTCCACGTTCGACACCAAGACCATCGGCCGGGACAGCTACAGCAACACGGCGCTTCGGCTGAAGAAGCAGACGGTCGGATCCGACACGATCCGCTCGACACTGACCCGGGGTACCACCGGCAACATCGTGATCCGACGGGGCATCCCCGAGACCACAGCGTGGGCCAGCGGGCAGCAGGTCGAGGTGTATCCCATCATCTGCGGGCGGCGTAAGGAGATCTCACCCACGGCCAACTCGCTGCTGAAGTACGAGGTGCCGACGCCGATCAACAGTGCGCCGAATCCAGACGCGGCGGTCGCGTGAGCCCCACCCCGTCACAGCTGGCCGATGTCGGCGCGCTCATCCGCTCCGGTGCCCTGCCGGAGAAGTCGGTACCGGTGTGCCTGGCCGGGGACCTGGTCGCCGAGCACGAGGCGCTGTCCCGGCAGGTGCACACCGCGCAGGACACGGACTCGCTGGCGTCGCGGGCCGGCGCGGTCCGGGCGCAGATGCGGGAGCTGGCCGAGCGCATGGCCGCCGCGACAGTCGAGTTCCGGTTCCGGGCGTTGCCGCGCAGGCGGTTCCGTGAACTGGTCGCCGCGCACCCGCCGCGGCGCGACGACAACGGCCAGCTGCTGACCCGGGACTACTTGGGCGTCAACTACGAGGAGTTCTTCGACGCCCTGATCCGCCAGTCGCTGGTCGCGCCCGAACTGGACGCCGACACGTTGACGCTGCTGCTGGACGAGAAGCTGACCGACCGGCAGTTCGAGGACCTGACCGACGCCTGCTGGAACCTGAACCGGTCCAAGGTCGATGTCCCTTTCTCGCCCGCCGCCTCGCCGAGTCCGACGAGCTCCGGCAGCGAGTAGAGGCGGCACACGGTCTCGGTATCTCTCTGCGCCGGTTCGAAGGCTGGGAACCGACCACGACCTACCGGTACGAGCGTGGCCGGCTGCTGTCGTCGATGCCAGAACCCGAATGGGACGACGTGGAGCAGGGCTGGATGCTCGCCCTCGACCTGTACCGGCGCGGCCAGTGCGGCCGCTGCGGCGGTGACCTGCACGAAACCCTCGACCCGCGCAATGAGGGCGGCTACCGACTGTTGCCGCCGGTGCAGTGTCATCGCTGCACCGCGCTGGGCGTCTCGGAGGAGTCGTACCGGGACCACCCGCACACCCAAGCCCTGATGCACCTGGTCGAGCTGCGGAGGTGACCCGTGGTCCGTACCGTCCGTGTTGACCTCGAAGCCAACGTCGGCCGCTACACCGGCCCGGTCGAGGACGCCAAGGTCAAGACCGAGGAGCTGGACCGCAAGGTCGAGGGGCTGGACCGCGACCTGAACAAGGTCCCGCCTGACGCGGCGAAGGCCGCCGCGGCACTGAAGTTGCTCGGTGACGAGACCGGCAAGGCCGGGGTGAAGCTCGACGATCTGGGCAAGCGGTCGACCAGCCTCGGCGCGATTGACGACCAGATCACCCGTACCCGCGGCGAGGTGGCGAAGCTGGCCGACGAGTTCAACCGCACCGGCGACGCGGGCATCCTCACCCGGCTGTTCAGCTCGCAGAACGACCTGAAGGCCCTGGAGAAGCTGAAGAAGGACGTCTCCGGGGCGCTGGAGCAGGGTGCGGAGGACGGCGGCCGCGAGGGCGGCAAGCAGTTCTCGGCCGCGATGCAGGGTGAGCTTTCCACCCCCGGTCTCGGGCCGATCCTGACCGCGGTCCTGGTGGCCGCGGCCGTGGTGGCGGCGCCGGCTGTCGGGGGCGCCCTGATGGGTGCCGCGGGGCTCGGCGCGATTGGCCTGGGCATCGTCGGGCAGCTTTCGGATCCGCAGGTTCACAAGGCTGTCGCGGGCCTCGGCGCGGACCTGACCCATACCCTGTCCCAGGACACCCAGGTGTTCAAGGAGCCGCTGCTGCAGGCCATCGGCGAGGTCGACGCCGCCCTGCAGAAGATGATCGGCAAGGTCGACTGGAAGACCGCGTCGCAGGATCTCGAACCGCTGCTGCGTGGCCTTACCGGCCTGGTCGGGAACCTCCTACCCGGGTTCAACCACCTGCTGCAGGAGTCTGGGCCGATCCTCGGTGCCCTGTCGAACGACCTCAGTGATGTCGGGTCCGGGCTCGGCATGATGTTCGACCTGATCTCACGTGGCGGCAAGGGCGGCCAGGAGGCGCTGCGGCTGCTGCTGTCCCTGGTGATCGGCTTGGCGGTGTCCGTCGGCGCTCTGATTCTCGTGCTTGAGAAGCTCACCGAGTGGGGTGTGGCCGCCACCCAGCGGTTCGGGGAATTCCTGCAGACGATCAAGACCGGTGTGCACACGCTGGATGAGTTCACCGCCGCTGTGGGCCGTGGTTTCGCCGGGGTCGCCCGCACGCTCAACGGCACGAACGATTCGGCCGTCACATTCGTCAAGACGCTCGGCGATCTGGGTCCGAATGCGCAACTGTCGGCCGATGACCTGAAGAAGTTGAACGCACAGCTCGCCGAGACTGCGGTGACAACCGACACGCTCGCGGGGAAGATGGTCGACCTGGCGTTCAACAAGCTGATCGCCGTCGACCACGGGGTGCTGGGTGTAGCCGAGTCTCTTACCAAGCTGAGCGAGTCGTTTCAGCAGAATGGCCGTTCGATCGACATCCACACGGCCAAGGGGCAGGCCAACCGGGAAGCGATCCTGGCCGCGGTCACCGCCAACATGCAGCTGTACCAGGCGCAGATCGCATCCGGTATGTCGGCGATCGACGCGGCGCACAACTACGACGACAACACAAAGGCGCTGGAATCCCAGCTGAAGAAGGCCGGGCTGACGAAGCAGCAGATCGACGGCCTGATCGGCTCGTACCGGCAGATCCCCGACAAGGTCAATTCGATTATCGCGATCCAGGGGCTGACCGACGCGATCAACCACCTGTCGGACTTGCTCAGCATGATCTACGGGATCAACGGCAAGTCGTTCTCCTTCAAAGTCACCGAGAACTACGTGAAGCAGGTCAGCACCACCCTGGACCGGCTGAACCCGAACGGCGGGGTAGGCAACCGCTGGGGCGGCCTGTACGAGCATGCCGCCGATGGCCTGCTGCGGGACGCGAAGGTATTCACCCCGGCCGGCCCGGCCCGGTACGCGTTCGCCGAACCGTCCACCGGCGGCGAGGCGTTCGTGCCGCGGTTCGGCGACTATCAGCGCTCGACCGGCATCATCGACACGGCCGCGCGCTGGTATGGCGGCCGGTTCGCGCCGTCCGGCGCGGCCGGGGGCTGGCCTGGGATCAACCTCAACCTGACCGTCCACGCCGGCATGGGCACCGACGGCGCCGCCCTGGGTGCCCAGATCGCCGAGCGGCTACGCCCGTACATCAACAGCCTCGGCGGCAACGTGCAGCAAGCCCTGGGTCGCCGGGGACAGTGAGCCGGCCATGAGTATCGCGTGGCTGGAGGGCGTGACCCTGGCGGCCGAGTGGGCGTTGTCGTCGGCGACCGGCACGTACGGGGCGTGGGACTCGGCCGTCTGGGACCTTTCCGCGTGGGGTCCCGACATCGTCTGGACCGACGTGTCCGGATACCTGCGCGGGCCGACCGGCAATATCACCCTGTCGACCCAGCGTGGTTTCGCCCGGGGCTTGCAGGGCTGGGACGTTGGCCGAGCCTCGGTCCGGCTCGACAACCGGGACCGCCGGTTCAGCGCCTCGAACCTGTCCGGGCCGTACGTGTCGTCCGGGATCACCGGTGTGCGGCCCTGGCGGCCGCTGCGGCTGTCCGCGACCTACGCCGGCACCAGGTACTACCTGTACGGCGGCTACGGCGTCAGCGTGCGGGAAACGTGGGTGCCGGGTCACGTCGACGCCTATGTGGACGTGCCGTGTGAGGACGAGTGGTCACGGCTCGGCGCGGTCGACGGCCTGGCGCAGACCCCGGTCGGGGCCGGCGAGCTGTCCGGGGTGCGCATTCAGCGGATCCTCAACGCCGCCGGTCACGCCGGCGCCCGGTCCATCGAGACCGGCGTGACGACGGTGCAGGCCACCGACATGTCGCAGAACGCGGTCACCGCGTTGAACCTCACCGCCGACTCCGAGGACGGGGCGGTGTTCGTCGACGCCGACGGCACGCTGGTGTTCGAGGGCCGCAACGCTCTGGTGAACAACACCAGGTCGAGCGTCGTGCAGGCCACATTCGGGGACGGTTCGGGCGCCGAGCTGCCGTGCGCCGATGTGGCCGTCGCCTATGACGGTGACCTGCTACGCAACATCGTCTCCTATGCCCGGGTCGGCGGTGCGGCCCAGACGTACAGCAACGCCACCTCCCGCAGCCTGTACGGGGACCGCCGCGAAACCCGCATCGACCTGGTCAACACCTCCGACGGGGACGTGATGTCGGTGGCGGCGTGGCGTGTGGCCCAGTACGCCCAGCCGGAACTGCGCATCACCCAGATCACCGTCCGGCCGCGGGCAAACCCCGCCCGGCTGTTCCCGCAGGTGCTCGGTCGGCGGGTGCGTGACCTGATCCAGGTGGTGGTGCGACCACTGGGCGGCGGCACGATCACGCAGAACTGCCACATCGCCGGGATCCGGCACCAGATCAGCGGCGACGACTGGATCACCACGTTCGACCTGTGGTCGGCCACCGCCTACCAGTCGGTGGGCCGGTGGGACTCGGCCGTCTGGGACACCAGCACCTACTACGTCTGAAGGGGCAGCGTGGGCGGCTACTTCACCCCGGTCGCGGGCACCGTCGTCTCGTCGAGCGCGCATGACCAGTATGTGCGCGACCAGGTGGTGTCACAGTTCGCCAGCACGTCGGCGCGTGACAGCGCGATCACCTCGCCGGTGGCGGGGATGATGTGCTACACCGCCGACTCGGACTGGTACTGGCGGTACAACGGCACGAAGTGGCTGCGGCTGCCGAAACGGCTGTACGTCGGCACCCTGCAGACCTACACGTCGGCCAGCTTCGCCGACGTGGCCAACCTGACGTTCACCGGCGACGTGAACGGTGTCTACGCCTTCAGTGGCTTCTTCAACACCGTGGCGCCGACGGCGAACGACCTGGCCGTGCAGTGGGTACTCACGGCCGGCGCGTCGATCGAGTGGGCGCTGGTCGGCCCCGCCTCCACGGACGCCGGTACGGAGCCGACCACCGTCTACCAGGGTGTGATCACCACCTCCGGGCCGCTGACCGTCGGCGGCATGGCCAGCAGTGGCACCATCGCGCAGCCGATCGGAACCATCACCGTCGGCGGCACTGCGGGCACGTGCAAGGTCCAGGCCGCCCAGGGATCCGCGGGTGGCTCGTCGTTCATCCGCGCCGTGTCGTGGCTGGAAATCGAGCAGATCGGATAGCCGATGACCAACGCACCATCCGACCTGCTCGCGGTCCGGGCACGGATGATGGCCGCGACCGGCCTGACCGACCCGGCCGATGTCGGCATCGTCGGCGACGGTGCGCACAGCCGCACCGGCGGCTACCACGAGGGCCACGACGTGCTCCAGGCGCTCGGCGTGCTCGACACCGATTACAGCGTGGCGGAGTACACCCGGGACCGGGCCGGCTTGACCGACTCGGCCAGTGCGCTGGATGTCGCCCTGGCGTGGCCGACCGGTGGCCGGGCGGCGGCGATCCGCTGGACCAACCTGCTCGTCGCGGACCTGCTCGCGGGTATGCCCGGTCCGGAGTGCCTGCGGGCGATGAACTACTCCCCGGCCGGGACGACGAGGTGCCGCCGCGACAAGCGGTCGGGCCTGGTCGAGCAGGCCAGCTCCGACAGCGTCGACATCCACACCCACTTCGAGTTCTTCCGCGACACCGAAGGCGCCCGGGCCGGCGCGTTCGCCGACCTGCTGGTGCGGCGCGCCCGGCAGGCCATCACCGGCGTCGACCCCGATGCTCCGACCACCACAGGAGACGACATGCCCCAGGACAGCGGCGAGCTGGCGGCCGGGTTCGCCTTCGACGAGGGCGGCAACTGGCTGGATGTGACGAAGGCGCTGATCGTGCCACTGCCGGCGGTCGGGCCGTCCCCCGGCTGGGGACCGGCGTGGCTGTACCTCGCCTCCCCGGGCGACGCGCTGGTGCGGCACGCCAGCCTGATCTCCGGCGCGTACCACGACTGGGCCGACGCCCACCCATCGCTGTTCGCCGCGGCCGGGCCGGTCGGCATCAGCGATGGCAGCACCGCGGTGCTGCTGGGCCGCAAGAAGACGTCCGCGACCGACACGGCGGACAGCACGCCGGTGCGCTGGCGCGTCCAGTTCGGCTGAGGGCGCGGGCGTGCGTGAAGCTGACGGTGCCGCTCGCCAGGGACGTGGTGATGCTGCTGCTGGGCAGCGGTGGGATGACCCACGAGCTGTTCCTCGTCGACCCGCCGAACATGGTGCGCGTGTGGGTGAGCATCGGCCTGCTGCTCGGCCCGGCCGCCCTGAATGGGTGGTGGCTGCGGCGTATCCCGGAGCAGCCCACCTCTACCGCCGTGTCGCCATCGTCGTCTCCCTCGCCATCACCGCCGCCTGGCTCGTGATCGCGCTGGTGCGCACGTGAAGGCGCTGACCACGGCGACGGGGGCGTTGCGGGCCGGTCCGGCGCTGCTGGTGACGGTCGCGGGGTTCGCGTTGGCGTTGGGTCTGACCATCGGGTATGTGGCGCACGTCCGGGCGCAGGATGACCACCGGTGGTGCGCCCTGCTGGCCACGCTGGTGGCGCCGCAGCCGACCACGCCGCCCGCGACGCCGCAGGAAGCCCGGGGGCGGCAGATCACCGCGGCGATGGAGCAGCTGTACCGCGAGTTCGGGTGCGCGAGGAGGTAGGCCGTGCTGTTGATGGTGGTCCTGGCGCTGGTGCTGTTCCTGGTCGCAGGCATCGGCCTGACGATTCGGAAGGCGTACTTCGAGGCGTGCGTCGCGTTCGGGCTGGCGCTGGTGGTGCTGTCCGACCTGTGGCCGCACCTGGGCCTGCACTAACGCCCCAGCTTCGGCATCCGCTCCGGTTCGGGCGGCTGGTCGCCGATGTGCCCGTCGACGAAGTCGTAGCCGCAGCCGGGTCGCTGACACAGGGCGGTCTGGTGGCCGCCGTTTCGCGCGCCGACGCAGCCGCACGGCTGCCAGGAGAACACGACCAGGCCGGGGCCGTACCGCTTGCCGCAGGCGGGGCAGGTCGTGGGTGTGAGCAGCACTTCAGCCATGACCTGAATCGTACGACTGTTCGAGAGGATCGCGCGTGGCTATCGTGCACATCCACCGGGAGCGGATCCCGTCGACCGACCCGCGTCTGGGCCGCCACATCCACCACGACGACCGCTCCAGGCGGTTCCCGTTCCCGACAGCCGGCCTGACGCTGAAGTCGGTGCGGCACACCCGCCGGATCCCGGTGCTCGACCAGGGGCAGCTGGGCTCGTGTACGGGCAACGCCGGCATCGGCGCGTTGGGCACGGAGCCGTTCTACTCGGTGGAGATCGGCGTGCCGCGCTATTCGTTCGACGAAAACGGCGCGGTCGCGCTCTACGCCGACGCGACCAGGCTCGACGACGCGCCCGGCCAGTACCCGCCGGACGACACCGGCAGCGACGGCCTTGCGGTCGCGAAGGCACTCAGGGCGGCCGGGGAGATCTCCGGCTACCAGCACACCTTCAATCTCGACGACGCTTTGAAAGCGTTGACGGTCACGCCTTTCATTACGGGCGTGAACTGGTACAACTCGATGTTCGACCCGCAGCCTGACGGCCGGCTGGTCGTCGACTTCGCCTCCGGCTTGGCGGGCGGCCACGAGTTTGTGGTCGACGAGATCGACGTTGAGAACGAGGACGTCTGGGCCACCCAGTCGTGGGGTCCGGGGTGGGGCGTTTTCCGGGACGGCCGGCCGGGCAGGTTCCGCATCGGCTTCACCGACTACGGGCGGTTGCTGGCCCAGCAGGGCGACGTGACCGTGTTCGTGCCGCTGACCCAGCCGGCGCCCACCCCGACGCCGAGCCCGACGCCCGCGCCGCCGGTCGACGTGGACCAGGCGCTCGCCGACGCGCTGCGCCGCAACGACTGGGTGGACCGGCACCACATCGGCGACAACGAGCGGGTGGCCCACGCCGGGAAGGCGTGGCTCGCGGCGCGCGGGCTGTAGCCGTGACCTGGCAGTCCTGGGCCTGGATCGCCTGGTGGCTCGCCTTCGCCGTGGTCGAGGGCATCGGCCTGTACCAGAAGGACCGGCCCGCCCACCCGAGGACACTCAGCGCGCAGATCTGGTGGCTGATCCAGGGCGCCGGCCTGTGGCATCGGCTGGCCCGTGTCGTGCTGGTCGCGGCGCTGGCGTGGCTGTCTCTACATCTGCTGTCCGGCGGCTGGGTGTAGAGAGGTGACTCTACTTCGGAGGTGCGACATGAAGCCGTACAAGGCGATCGTGGCGGCGGTGGGCGCTGGTGCGACGGCGCTGCTGGGGATCGTCGCCCCGCACACGCTGGTGTGGAACGTGGCGACCGTGGTGGCGGCCGTGGCCACGGCGTACGGGGTGTGGCAGGTCAGCAACGGGACGCCGCCGCAGCGGTAGCCTGCTCTGGGGTGTTGGGTACGAGCCGCCCCCGCCTGGTGCTACGGCGCCGGGCGGGGCGGCTTTTTCGTTTCCTCCTCGAACCGGCGCGTCACCTCGCGGACGGTCGCCGTCAGCGATTCGCTGATCTGCCGGGCCGCCACGTGCTCGGCCGTCTCGCGGGTCAGCGGCAGGCCGGTCCAGCGTTCCAGCCAGCCGAGCAGACGCTCCATCACCGCTGCTTCCTTACCTGCCGGACCAGCCAGCCCGCGACGAGCACCCCCAGGAGCACCCATGCCCAGTGGTCGACGGCCCAGGCGATGGCCAGCACCGCCAGGATGACCGCCGCCGCCCCACCGACGCCCATTGCGATCCACAGCGCCGGCGGCACCCGGTCGCGACCGGGCCGCGGCGGCGTGAGCTGGACCGCGGGTCGGACGGTGACGCGGGCGTACCAGCCGCCCCCGGGCACCC
>JACZCV010130649.1_pt1 | contig 10803 bp, 9 predicted proteins | sample 8641841 | NCBI WGS metagenome assembly JACZCV01 (sample SAMN15324606, study PRJNA640507) | soil metagenome | isolation source: monocropping sugarcane control | place: China: Luxin town, Laibin City, Guangxi Province | collected 2019-07-25 | depth 10cm m
AACTACTCGGGCATGGCCAACTCGATGGCCAAGGGCTTCTCGAGCATCGGCGCCTGGTACATCCTCATCGTCCCGATCGTGGGCTGGATCGGAGTCGCGCTTTCCGGCAGCAATACCTCGACCAACGCCCTGTTCGGCGCCTTCCAGAACACGCTGGGCAAGCTGCTCGGCTTCCCGGTGCTGCTCCTCCCAAGCCTCAACTCGGTCGGCGCCGAGGTTGGCAAACCGATAGCGCCCCAGACCACCAGCGTTGGCGTCTCGACCACCAGCTATGTCCGCAACGAGGGTGCAGCGATTCGTCACAACTTCGGCTGGACGCTGTTCATGCTGGGTTACCTGATCCTCGTCGGGCTCTTGTTCTACTTCGTCTTCCCCGGCGCGATGAAGTTGTAGCCGGCATATACGGCTGCAGGGCGGCGCTCCGCGGTTAATCTGCGGCTAGCGTGAGCGCCGCCCCGCCCACACCGGAGACCACGATCGTCCTCAAGGACGGCTCCACGGTCACGGTCCGGCCCGTGGAGGCGCGGGACGAGGCGGCGTTGTCGGCCTTCTACACCAAGCTCTCGCCGGAGTCGCTCGCCTTCCGATTCTTCGCGTCGCCGACCGACGTCGCGGAGGTCGCCAAGCGGCTCGTCATCTCCAATTACGAGTCGCAGTTCGGGCTGGTGGCCACGTCGGGCAACCTCATCGTCGGCCACTCTGTCTACATCGTCACCGGCGGCCGGCGCGCCGAGATGGGAATCGCCATCGCCGACGAGTTCCAGGGGCGCGGCCTCGGCCTGCTGCTGTTCGCGCAGCTCGCCGACACGGCGGCGCACAGCGGCATCGAGGTCTTCGAGGCGGTCGTCCGCGCGGACAACCACCGGATGCTCGACATGCTGCGCGAGAGTGGCTTCCCGCTGCGCCTGCGCTCGGAGCCCGGCGAGATTCACGCGGAGCTGCCCACGGTGCTCAGCGAGGAAGCCGGCATGCACTTCGAGCGCCGCCACGCGATGGCCGCGCAGGCCGCGGTCAAGCGCTTCCTCGCGCCACGCTCGCTGGCGGTGATCGGCAGCCCGCTCGAAGGTCCGACCGCGGGCGGCGTGATCGTTCGCAACATCGTCAGCGGCGGCTATCGCGGCAAGCTGCACCTGGTCAACGGCACGGGCGTTTCCGTCGATGGCTATCCCGCGTTCACGTCGGTCAAGGACATCCCTGGCGAGGTTGACGCGGCGATCGTCACCAGCGCGCCCGCGGAGGCGGTCGCGGCCGCGGCGGACTGCTCCGAGAAAGGCGTGCACGCGCTCGTGGTCATCACTCCCGGTTTCGCGGAGGCGGGCGCTGAGGGCATCGAGCACCAGCGCCAGCTGATGGAGATATGCCGGCGATCCGGCATGCGCCTGGTCGGACCCAACTGTTACGGCGTCCTCAACAGCTCGCACGAGACGAGCCTCAACGCGAGCCTCATCCCGGCGCTGCCGCTGCCGGGCAAGATCGGCTTCCTGTCGCAGAGCGGCAGCCTCGGCGCCGCGATCCTCGACCTCGCGCGCGCGCAGGGCACCGGCTTCTCCTCATTCGTTTCGTCCGGCAACAACGCCGACATCTCGGGCACCGACCTCATCCAGTACTGGGAGGCCGATCCCGAAACGAATCTCGTGATGCTTTATCTCGAGACGTTCGGCGACCCGCGTCACTTTTCGCGCGTGGCGCGGCGCGTCGCGCGGACCATGCCGATCCTTGCCGTCAAGGGCGGGCGCTCGGCCGCCGGCGCCAGGGCCGCGACGACATCGCACTCGGGTGTCGTCGTCAAGCCGTCGGCCATCCGGCTCGCCACGTCCGGGGTGAGCGAGGACGCGCTGTTTCAGCAGGCGGGCATCATCCGCACAGCGACGCTCGCCGAGCTGTTCGGAACCGCCCAGGTGTTGAGCGACCAGCCGCTGCCCGCAGGCAACCGGGTCGGCATCATCACCAACGCGGGCGGGCCTGGCGTCCTCTGCGCCGACTCGTGCGAGTTCCGCGGTCTGAAAGTGCCCGACCTGCAGGAGCAGGTGAAGGCCGCGCTCGCGGGCCTGGTGCCATCGACCGCGACCGTCCACAACCCGGTGACCCTGCTCGCGCAGGCTTCGGCTGACGAGTACCGGCAGGCCGTGACCGTGCTCGCCGGTTCCACCGACGTGGACGCGCTCGTCGTCATCTACACGCCGCAGGTCGGCAGCAGCGCCGAGGACGCGGCCCGCGGCATCCGCGAAGCCGCCGACTCGCTGCCTCGCGCCATCCCCATGGTCGCGGTCTTCATGTCGGCGCCGGACGGACCTGGCCTGCTGCGCTCGGACAGCGTCCGCATCCCGACCTACCCATTTCCCGAAGACGCCGCCCGCGCGCTGGGGCACGCCTACCGGTACGTCTCCTGGCGCCAGGCCCCGTGGGAGCCCGCGCCGACCCTGCCGGGCATCGACTCGCACCGGGCCGCCGCGGTGCTGTCGGCGACGCTGGCGCAGGGTCCGGGCTGGCTTCCGCCCGCGGCCGTCGCCGCGTTGCTGGCCTGCTACGGGCTGGCGCCGGCGGGGTCGGTGCTGGCCGGGTCGCCGCACGACGCGGGCGACGCCGCCAAGAAGGTCGGCGGCAAGGTCGCGCTCAAAGGCCTGGTCGCAGGCCTGGTTCGGAAGTCAGACGCAGGCGCGGTCCGCCTCGACCTCGAAGGCTCGCATGAGGTCGAGTCGGCAGCCAAGGAGATCCACCAACGCATGGCCGCCATCGGCCAGAAGGTCCAGGCTTTCATGGTCCAGCGCATGGCGCCACCCGGGGTCGAGATGCTGGTCGGCGTGGTCCAGGACCGCCACTTCGGGCCGGTCGTGGCCGTCGGCGCGGCCGGCCGTCAGGCCGAGCTCATGAAGGACGCGCAGGTCCGGCTGACGCCGCTCGGACGCACCGACGCCGCGACCATGATCCGCTCGCTCGCCACTTATCCGCTGCTGGACGGCTACCGCGGCGCGACTCCCGTCGATGTCGCGGCGCTCGAGGACGTGCTGATGCGCGTGGCGGCCATCTCCGAAGCGCACTCGGAGATTGCCGACATCGACTTCAACCCGGTGGTGGTCCACGAGCACGGCGCGGTGATCGTTGACGCGCGCGTGCGTGTCGAAGCGATTACGCCTTAGTCGGAGCCAGTTCCGCCAAATCGACGCCGCCGTCGGCCAGGGCGCCGGTGTCGATCTTTTCCCGGCTCTCGATCAGCCGCGCGCCGGCGTCACCACCATCCTTGTCGTTCATCGACAGCACCGCTTCGACCCGGCCGTCGCGGATGTAGAACACCGAGAACTTGCGACCCGCGCGGTCGCCGCGCCACACCGCCGTGTCCTCGCCCGAAGCCTGGCCGCGGTACTCTAGGCCGACCTCGTACTGGTCCGACCAGAAGTACGGGATCTTGCTGTAGGGCACGTCGCTGCCCGCCGCGATCGATGACGCGATGCCGCGACCCTGGCCCTTGGCCACCTCCCAGTGCTCCACGCGCAGCGCGCGCCCGAGCAACGGATGCTGGTGAAGAGCGATGTCGCCCGCGACATAAACGCCGTCGGCGACGCGCAGTGATTCGTCGGTGCGCACGCCGGTGCCTTCGATCGGCAGACCGAGCGCTTTCGGCAGCTCCAGGTTCGGGTCGATGCCAACCGCCAGCAGCACGACGTCGACGTCTTCGCGCTTGCCGTCGGAAAGCGTGACGCCCGTGACGCGCCCGCCGCCGATGTGCCATTCCTTGACCGTGGTGCCGGTGCGCACGTCAACGCCGTGGTCTCGATGAATGTCGGCGTAGACATGTCCCACCTCTTCGCCGAGCGCGCGTGACAGCGGCACTGGCGCGGCCTCGACCATCAGCACGTCCTTGCCGAGGGCGCGGGCTGACGCACCGACCTCGGCGCCGATGAAACCTGCCCCCACCAGGAGCAGGCGCTTGCCGCCCTGCAACGCTTGCTTGATGGCGATGCTGTCGCGCAGCGAACGCAGCGTAAACACGTTCTCCTCCTCAGGCATGCCTGGGAAGCGGCGCGGCGTACCACCCAGCGAAAGCAGCAGTACGTCGTAGTCGACATGACCGGCAGCTTCGAGCTCGAGCCTCCGCTCCTTGATCGATCCGCCCTTGACGCGCGTGTTGACGCGCAGGTCGATGCCTTGCCGGGAGTATTCGTCCTCGGGGTGCAGGTAGACCTTCGGCAGGTCGACCTCGCCTCGCAAGAACTCCTTGGACAGGTACGGGCGGTCATACGGGCGGTCGTGGTCCGCGCTCAGGATCACGACGTCTCCGTCGAAGCCCTTCTTGCGCAGCATGAACGCGGCCGCGTCACCGCCGCTGCCGCCGCCGACGATTACAACCCTCTTCTTGGCCATGCGGATACAACCGCCGGCCCGGGTCGAGTTAGTCCGTCGCCGAGCTCAGGCTTTGAGGTCGACCCTGTGCATCCAGTGATGCGGATCGGGAGCGGTACCGCGCTGGATGCCGATGAGCGCCTCGCGGACGCGCATGGTGACGGGGCCTGACGCTCCGCCCGGGATCTTCCAGCCGCCGTGCGCGGATCGCGCCTCGGCGATGGGCGTGATGACCGCGGCGGTGCCGCAGGCGAAAGCCTCGGGAATGCTGCCGTTCGCGCTGCCCTCGCGCCATTCGGCGACGCTGACGCGACGCTCTTCGGCTCCATAGCCGAGGTCCGCCGCCAGCGTGAGCAGGGAGTCACGCGTCACACCCGGTAGGAGAGTGCCGGTAAGCGGTGAGGTGACGATCGTCGGCCGCCCAGCCTGGTTGAAGACGAAGCACAGGTTCATGCCGCCCATCTCTTCGACCCACTTGTGCTCCCGGGCGTCCAGCCAGACCACGTCGTCACATCCCTGACGCTCGGCCTCGGCCTTCGCGATCAGGCCGCCCGCGTAGTTACCGCCGAACTTGGCTTCGCCGGTCCCGCCAGGCGCGGCTCGCGTGTACTGCTCTTCGATCCAGACCGTCACGGGCTTCACGCCGTGCTTGAAATAAGCACCCGACGGCGACGCGATGAGCAGGAAAGTGACCTCGCCGCCGACGTGAACGCCGAGACCGACGTCGCTGGCGAACATGAACGGCCGCAGGTAAAGGCTGTGATCCGCGGCTGACGGCACCCAGTCGTAGTCGTGCTGGAGCAGCAGGTCGATGGCTTCGACGAATGTCTCTTCGGGGAGCTCGGGGAGCGCCATGCGGCGCGACGAGCGACGAAAGCGCGCGGCGTTGGCTTCCGGCCGGAACACAGCCACGCCGCCATCGGGCTGCCGGTATGCCTTCAGGCCTTCGAAGATGCCCTGGGCGTAATGCAGGAACACGGTGCCAGGGTCGAGGCTCAGCGGCCCGTACGGGCGCAGCTCCGCATCGTGCCAGCCCTGCTGCGGGTTCCACATGATGGATACCAGGTGATCGGTGAAGATCCGCCCGAAGCCAGGGTTCTCGAGCAGCTTCTCGCGCTCGGCTTTCGGGACGCGGCGGCTCGACGGGGAAACCTTGAACTGAATGCCGGTGACAGTGCTCACGAGCTTGATTATGCGGCCGGCATGGTCCCGCCCCCGATCTCGATCAGCGCCGGCTCGACCCGGGCGCCGACCGCGGGGTCGGCGGCGGCGATCTCCTCGATCAGGAGCCTGACCGCCGCTCGCATCGCCCGCCGCAGCTCGTCGATCTCCAGGGAGCGGACGATGGCACCCTCAAAGCGGCGTTTCTCCTCGGCCGGGAGCTTGTCCATGCCCCGGCCTTCGCGCGCCGGGACGCCGTGCCGGACGCAGGCCGCCGCCAGGACGTGGTCGCGAACCGTATGGATCATGTATTCCGCCTGCCAAACCTTGCCCCGCTCGATGCACGACCGCGCGTGCAGGGCGTACAGCCAGCCGTAGTCGAGCAGGCTCATGGCCTTCGGCGGCATGGCATACGGCCGCTCGACAGGATCGCCGAACAGAACCTTGAAAGACGGCGCGGCCGCGCCGAAAGACGATGCCGGCGTGAACGCCAGGTCGACCTGCAGGGTGTTGGCGAGGAGAAAGACACGGTAGGTTGCCGGCCCGGCGATGACGTCGAAGTGATGGAGCGCACCGTGATCGCGGTACATGAGCGCCGTCATGTCCGCGAGCGCGCCGGCCAGGCTCGTTTCGTCGACGACGCCGAAAAAGAGATCGACGTCTGACCATTCGTCCTGGTTACCGAGCGCGGCGGAGCCCGTGATGGCCGCGCCGATGATCCGCTCGTCGGCGCGCGCCGCCGCGACCATCTGCTCGCGGAGCTGATCTCTGTCGTGAGCGGTGAACACGTGCGCTTTCAGGCCAGTGCGTAGTAGCGCAGCGACAGGATGTGCAGGGTGCCGGAGTTGCCGTTCATATAGAAGGACGGAGACGTGGCCCCGGACGCCTTGGTCTCCTTGCCCTGCCCGACTTGCTTGCCGTTCAGGTAAAGAGTCACCGAGCCGTCTTTGACCACAACCGCCACCTCCACGGTGCTGCCCCTCTGCACCCCTGGGAGCGCGACTGTCGCTGTCATCGCGGAGTCGGACCCGTTGTATGGCGACAGGATCGGCGTCATCGATTCCTGCGCGATGTCGAAGTGGAGATAGACCTCGGCCTGTTCGTTGGGCCCGGCGGTGATCAGCTCCCAGTTGAGCCCGAAGTCGCTGCCGGCGTCGGTTTTGAACACGAAATCGCCGACATAGTTCTTGAGCGCGGGGCCGTCGAATTCGGCGCTGATGCCGCCGCCCTTGGCGGCGAGGTGCAGGTCGATCGAGCCCGCCGGATATGAGATCGCCACCGATTGCGCAGGGTCCGGTGAGGGCTCGACCCCGCCATTCCACGCGGTCGAGTTCAACTTCAGGTCGTAGACGAGCGAGCCGTGCGCAGGGCCGCCGGTCGCTCCCACGTTGTTGGTGCCGCCCGGGTGCAGCGTGATCAACGCGACCGCGACGCTGGCGATCACGAGCGCTGCAACAACGCCTCCCGCGATGAGCATCTTGCCGCGCGAGAACGTGCTCGAGGAAATCGTCGGTGCGACGGCAGCGGCGGGGGCGCCCGCAGGTTGCGCGGCCAGCGCCGCCGTCGGCGCCTCTGGCTTCGCCAGTGATGCAGCCACTGGCACACGTTCGTCCGCCGCATCTTTCGCAGCCAAAGCTTCGACGAGATCCGTGCACGTCGGGTAACGAGTCGCCGGGTCCTTGGCGAGCGCGCGCAGCAGCGCCCGCTCGATGCCTTCGGACAGATCCGGGTTGACCGACCGCGGCATCGGCAGCGGCGATTGGATCTGTTCGAGCATCACCGCGGCCGGGGTCTCCGCCTCGTAAGGCACGTGTCCGGTCAGCGCCTCGAACGCGACCACGCCAAGCGAGTACTGGTCCGACGCGGGCCCCGAATCTTTGCCGGCGCACTGCTCGGGCGACATGTACTCGGGAGTCCCGACGACCATGTCGATTCGCGTGAGGCGCTCGCCGGTCGGGGCCATCATCCGCGCCAGCCCGAAGTCGCCCAGAATGGCGGCGCCGTCGCGGTTGATCAGGATGTTCGAAGGCTTGACGTCGCGGTGGAGGACGCCGCGCTCGTGGGCGTAATCGAGCGCCGAGGCGATCGACTGCAGCACCCTGGTCGCGCGCGAGGGCCGCAGCGGCCGGCCGAGCTCGTTGGCAAAGGTGCCGCCTTCGACGAACTCGGTGACGATGTACAGCTGATTCTCGAACTCGCCGTGGTCGTAAACGGTGAGGATGCTCGGGTGTCGCAGCTTGGCGATCGCCACGGCCTCGCGGCGGAAGCGCTCGCGGAACTGTGGATCCTCGGCCAGCACCTCCGGCAGCACCTTGATCGCGACCACCCGCTCCAGGGCGGGCTGGTAGGCCTTGAAGACAGTCGCCATGCCGCCGCGACCGACCTGCTCCACGATCTGGTACGGGCCCACCTGCACGCCCGGGCCGAGCTTCATCGCCGGGAAGAATAAGGGCGCAACTACCGCGCGGCGCGCCCACAATCGACGGCATGGGCGGCCGCCGTCAGCCCAAAAAGCCTCCAACCCCACGCGGGAACGCCAACGAGCATCCCGTACACCGCCACATCGGCCACTTCGGAGGCGGGATCGATCACCAGGAGGTCCCCGTCCACGAGCCGGCCGAGAACGAGGGCGTCCAGGACGTCTTCGAGCACTTCTTCGGCGCCATCGGCAACCTCTTCGACGCGCTCGGGGACGCCCTGGACAAAGACTCCGACTAGGTCAATACCGACCTCAGCCGAAGTGGACCGAACCGATGAGCATCGCGAGGACCACCAACGCGAGCCCGACCGCGATCAGGTCGGTCTTGCGCCATTTCCAACCGATGGCGGCGAGGACAAAAACGATGAAAGCAATGACCAGCAGGACGGTGCTCAAACTCATAGGAAAATTGTGTCGCCTTGGCACCCAGGATCGACGCGTTTGCGCACATTCTTCCTACCGGCTACCTGGAGCGACTGGAGGCCCACCTCGAACGGGCGATGGCGCCCGCACAGCTGCGCTACTACCGGGAGGGAGTTTTCAGGTTCGACGCGTCGCTGACCGATCTTGACGCGCGGTGGCGCGCGCTCGAGCCGTTCGGCGATGACTACTCGCAGGTGCTGGTGCTGGCCGTGCCGCCTCTCGAGGAGGTCGGTCCGCCGGACGTCGCGGCTGAATTCGCGGCCCTGGCCAACGACGAGATGGCCGAGCTGGTGCAGGCGCATCGCGAGCGCTTCGTCGGCTTCGCCGCTGCCCTGCCTCTGAACGACGTCGAGGCATCACTCCGGGAGCTGGACCGGGCGGTCGCGGACCTGGACGCGAAAGGCGCGCTGCTTTACTCGAACGTCCTGGGCGTACCCCTGGACGATCCTCGATTCGAGCCGCTTTTCGCGCGCCTCGAGGAGCTCGGCGTGACCGCCTGGCTGCACCCGACACGCCATGCCGCGGCGGGAGAGTTTGGCCTCTGGTGGTCTTTGGGATGGCCGTACGAGACGGCGGCTGCCTTGTCCCGGCTGGTTTATTCGGGCGCCATGGAACGGCATCCACAGTTGAAGGTGCTCGCGCATCACGGCGCGGGCATGGTGCCGCACTTCTCGTCACGGCTTGGCATGGGCCCCGGCTATCGCGAGGTGAAGGACAGCCTGCCGCGCCAGCCACTGGACTACTTCAAGCGCTTCTATGCCGACACCGCGCTGTTCGGCGCGCCGCACGCGGTGCAGTGCGTGCTGGACTTTTTCGGTCCGGAGCACGTGCTGTTCGGAACGGACATGCCGTTGGGTCCGCCGACCGCGGTGGAGACAACCATTGATGACATCGAGACGTCTGATCTGACCGCGGACCAGCGCGCTGCCGTGTTCGCCGGCAACGCCAAAAGAGTGCTGGGCCCTTAGCCGCCGACCCGTTCGTACACCGAGTGCACGACCCCGTTCGAGAACGCCTCGGATCCGACGAGGTTGAACTTCGTGCGCGGGGCGCCGTCCGCGAAAAGCCGGCTGCCCGAGCCCCGCGTCTGCGGATATACGAACAGGTGCAGCTCATCGGCGAGGCCATCGGCGATCAGGGCGTGGACGAGGGTGCCGCTGCCGCTTACGTAAAGGCCGCCGTCAACGCTCTGCTTGAGCTCGCGAATCGTGTCCGCGCTGTACGGCCCGATGACCTTCGAGTTCTTCCACGTCGGATTCTTCAGCGTCGATGAGACGACGTACTTCGGCGAGTCGTTCATGAACGGCGCTCCGGGATCCTCGGCCTCGGTGCGAGTGGACCATGCAGGTTCGAACATCTCGAAAGTGCGCCTTCCCAGCAGGATCGCCCGGCACGATCCCATGGCCTGGGCGATGGCGTCGCCCATCTCGGACACAAACGGGTACTCGAACGTCCAGCTCGGGTCCTCGATGACCCCGTCGAGCGACATGAACTCGTGCACGATGATCTTGCCCATTGCGTCCCCCTTTGTTGATTACTCAATTGACGTTAGGGGACGCCAGAACTCATCGGCATCGCTCATCTATTGACTTCCCGCGCCGCAGGACGGCTAAATATCGCGGCAAGTTACCCGACAGAGGCTGGAGGTCCAATCGATGAAGCGTGCTCTGCTCGTTCCAATCCTTGGCGTCCTGTGCTGGGCGATGGCCGCGGCGGCTCCAGCGGAGGCCGCCGTGCTCATGCACCATCCGAGAATCGGCAACGGCCACGGCACCGGCAGCCTCGGTTGGTCCTCGTCCAACTGGTCCGGTTACGCGGTCACCGGCGGACCTTTCAATTCAGTCACCGGCAGTTGGGTCGTGCCGGCGGTGAGCGCCACCAAGAAGGCCACCTACTCGTCCAACTGGGTCGGCATCGACGGTTTCAACAACAGCAACCTGATCCAGACCGGCACCGAGTCGGACTTCGTCAACGGCCGGGCGCGCTACGACGCCTGGTGGGAGATCCTGCCCGCAGCTGAAACTGTGATCCCGAGCATCAGCGTGACCCCGGGCGACAGCTTCTCGGCCACGATTACGCACGGCTCCGGCTCGACCTGGACCATCACGATCAAGGACAATCGGAACGGCCAGAGCTTCACGACGACCCAGAGCTACTCCGGCCCGCAGACCTCAGCCGAGTGGATCGAGGAAGCGCCGTCGGTCGGTGGCCGGATCGCGCCGCTCGCGCACTACGGCTCGACCGTGTTCGACCCTGGCACCGTCAACGGCGGCAACCCCGGCCTCGTGGCGGGCGACGGCGGCTCCATGGTCCAGCACGGCGGCACGGTGTCAACCGCGTCCCACCCGGGCAACGACAGCGACGGGTTCACCCCCCCGTACGGCGCGGGGCAGCCCCGGCCG
>JACZCV010029579.1_pt1 | contig 10778 bp, 11 predicted proteins | sample 8641841 | NCBI WGS metagenome assembly JACZCV01 (sample SAMN15324606, study PRJNA640507) | soil metagenome | isolation source: monocropping sugarcane control | place: China: Luxin town, Laibin City, Guangxi Province | collected 2019-07-25 | depth 10cm m
AGGGCGGTCATCATCGAGTGGTCCTGGTTGTTGTACTTGTGCATGCCGTTGCGACCGACCAGGTGAAGGTTCGGGAGCTCTTCGGCGAGATACTGCCGGATCGTCTCGACGTGACCCGCGTACTCGTCGTCGTAGACGGGGTAGGCCTTGGGCACGCGAACCACCGCGCCATCGACGACCTTCTCGGCGCTGCATAGGCCCAGGCTCTCGAGTTCGGTCTTCGCCAGCTCGACCAGGTCTTCATCGGACGAGCTCCAGAGCCCATCCCCTTCGAAGCAGAAGTACTCGAGCCCGATGCACGTCTTGGCCGGGTCGGCCACCATGTCGGGGCTCCAGTTCTTGAAGTTCTGGATGCGGCCCACCTTCACACCGGGATCGTGGATGTAGATCCAGTTGTCGGGGAAGATGCTGTCGCCGTCGATCACGAGGGCGACGGTGAGAAAGTCGCGATAGCGAAGCTTCGCCGCGGCGTTTCGAACTTTCGCCGGCAGCGGCGGGTTGATCATCTGGACGAGGGTGCGGATCGGGAGTGACGACACGAAACCCGAGCCGGCGATGGTCTGTCCCTTGCTGGTCTGCACGCTTCGGATCAGGCCGCCCGCGTGGTTCAGCTGGGCCGCGCCTTCACCCATGTGAATCGGATAGCCGGCCTCATCGAGGTACTGCGCGACACGCTCCCACATCTGCCCGGGCCCGAGCCTCGGGTAGCGGAACCGGTCGATAAGCGTCTTTACGACCTTGCCGCGTTCGGTTGATTGCTTCTTTCGGAACAACGCCGACTTGATGACGGTCGCGAGGTCAAGGCCCTTGATCCGCTGCGCCGCCCAGTCGGCCGACAGCTCCGAGCAAGGCATCCCCCACACCTTTTCCGTGTACGTCTTGAAGAAGATGCGGAAGAGGCGCTCGCCGAACTGGTTCGAAACCCACGCGTCCAGCGTCTTGGGATCTCGGCGCGGCCGAACCTTCGCGGCGGCGTAGCTGGACATGCAAAGGAAGGTCTCGATCAGTCCGAGGTTGCGCAGCGCGTTGAAAGCTTTGAGCGGATAGTCGTAATAGCGGCCCTGGTAGTAGATGCGGCTGAGCCGGTCGCGCGTCAGCATCTCGCCGCCCATCAGCTCGGTCCAGAGGTCTTCGACCTCCTGCGACTTCGAGAAGAAGCGATGACCGCCGATGTCGAAGCGGTAGCCGTTGTGCTCGGCAGTGCGCGCGATCCCGCCGACATACTTCGGGTCCTGCTCCAGCACGCAAACCGGCGCGCCGTGCTTGACGAGCTCGTAAGCGGCGGTGAGGCCAGCCGGGCCCGCGCCAATGATGACGGTCGAGTTACTGGGTGGTTTGGCTGCGCGTTCGATGGCTAGATTCGGGGTCCCCACTCAAGGACAACGACCACCTTCGCGGAGGCACTCAGAGCTTTACTCCGACCGGCTGGGCTGTATCCCTGCGTGGTACCAGTAGCTGAACTTGATCGGCTCCGAACTTGGCGATCTGGTCACGATCCTGATTCTTCTCGCCATACCCGGCGGTGTCGCCTTTACGGCCGTTTACATGCTGGCTCGTCCGACCCGCCTCAGCATCGCCGGCGGAGTTGGGCTGGCGCTGATCGCCGGATTCATCCCGTTCTATCTCGCATACGCGTTTTTGCTCGGGATTCTCGGTGCAGCCATCGGCGTCGTCCTCGGCGCGTTCGTCTTCGGTCGCCGTCTCGCGTGGCAACATCGCATCTGGTTTGCTGCCGCTTTCGCCATCGTGATCGCGGAACCGGTCACCGTCCTGAATGCCTGGCAGGTGCAGACCGACGAGGCATACTCACGCTGCGCCGCCAACGAGGCGGTGGCGGGGATCGAGAAGAGCCGGAGGGACGGCCGCGGCTACCCGACCGACATGTACGACGTTGCGGCTGCGGACGGTAGTTACGGCGACACGCCTTGCTACGTCAGCAATGGCGTGAACTGGCTTTACCGAACCACGAATCCGAACAACTATGCGATCGGGTACGCCAACTACACGATCGGCTACTGGGTCGATTGGCGAGTGATTCGACGCGTGTGCCTCTACCGCTCGACCAGCCCCGGCTGGACCTGCGGCTTTGAGATGTGGGGGCCGTTCCGCCCGGGCGAAATCGACTAGCGAACGGGGGCGAGCGCCGGCGGGCCCGAGGCGACAAGACGCCGCGCGATATCCGGGCGATTCGTGATGACAGCGGTCGCTGCAGGCTGCCACAGAAATCGGGTCAGCTCAGCCTCGTCCTCGAGGGTCCAGATCCAGGCCGGGACCCTGTGCCTCGAGCACCAGCGCAAAACCCGCAGCGCGGCAAGCTGCTTGTGCACCGCCACGAAGTCGGCCCGGCATGCCCGGAGCCGGCGTCCGGGGAAGAGCTCGCCGAGCCTGACTCTCACCTTATAAATGGGGTTGGCCCGATCGAGGTCTCGGCCGAGGGAAAGTCCGGCCGTGACCTGCGGCCGCTCTTCCTTGATCTTGCGGATTGACGAGTCTTGGAGCGAGGTGAAGACCACCTTCGCGGCGGTGTGCCTCTCGAGCACGCGATCGACGACCTCGAGCTCGTCGCCCATCTCTTTCAAATCGACGTGCAGCCCCACTCCGCCACCGGCGATGTCCAGCAGCTCGTCCAGCCTGAGCAGCTCGGGTCCGAGCTCCTGACGCAGCTCTTCGTATGAAGCTTCGCTGACCGCCTTGCCGGCGGGCGTTCGATCGTCGTGGTAGCACATGAGCACCGCATCGGCAGTCTTGCGCACGTCGAACTCGATGAAGTCGACGCCAAGCGCAATCGCGCGGCGGTACCGCTCCGCTGCCGGTAATCCGGCGACACCGCATTCACCGCGATGTGCGCTGATAAGCGGATTCCTGCGCGGACTAGCCACCGCTTCTTACGTGTCGTTCGACCGCGAATCGGTCGAGCGCGTTGACGACCTCGGCGTCCAGCGCCTCACTGGCCATATGTCCCGAATCGCGTACCACCACCACATCGTCGCCCGGCCATACGCGGCTCAGCTCCCACGCCCCGAATATCGCTTGCAGGTCGTCTTTGCCGTTGATCAGCGCCCGTGGGATTCCTCGCAACTTGCCGGCGCCGCGCATCAGCTCGCCATCGACCAGCCAGGCGTACTCGCAGACGTAGTGAGTGACGATCCGCGCAAACGCGAGGCGATGCCTGGGATCCTCGAACCGAGGATGCAGATGGCCGCCGCCGGTCTCCGCGGATTCCCAGAGGCACCACTCATGGGCGGCATGTTCCCGAACCGCGGCATCGGGATCGAAGAGCAGTTTTCGGCAGGCCAGAGCTGGATCCGGACTGTCCACGGCGTCGCAGAGACGACGCCACTCATCGGGATACAGCAGTCCCAAACCGCCGCGGAACGTCCAGTCGAACTCTTTGTGCTGTCCGGTGGTCACGCCGAACAACACCACTTCAGTCACCCGATCCGGGTGCGCCTCAGCGTATGCGAGCGCCAGCGTGCTGCCCCATGAAGCGCCGAGCAGCAACCAATCCTCGACTTCGACATGTTGTCTGAGCGCTTCCATGTCGGCGATCAGGTGGCGCGTCGTGTTGGTGCTGAGGTCCACGCCGGGCTCGCCGGCATGAGGCCGGCTTCGCCTTGCGTTACGTTGGTCGAAGAGCACTATCCGATACGCGCCGGGATCGAAGAACTGTCGCCAGCTGGGCACCGCACCCGAGCCGGGACCGCCGTGCACGACCAGCGCCGGCTTGCCTAGCGGGTTGCCGGACTCCTCCCAGTAGATCTCGTGTCCGTCTCCGACCGAGAGCCACCCGTGTCGATATGGTTCGAGCGGCGGGTACACGGCGAGATTCTCGCTCTACTTGCCGAGCGCGGCCTCGATCTCGTCCAGGTGCTCGCCGCGGTGCGTTGCTCGGAGCGGGTTCAGCGGGCTGTTCGGGTCAGTTGGCCACAGCCTGTCCGGCGGCAGCGACTCGACGCGCTGGTCCGCTGCCTCGGCCAGTCGCAGCGCGAGGTCCGCGAGCGCTCGCGGCTCGATCGCGTGGATCAGCGGACTGGAGGCGTCGTTGATCCAGTCGACGTCTTCCGGCTCGGCGTCGTCGGGCGACCAGGCCGGGGCACGTTCGAGCTTGCCGGCCAGGGACAGGACGCGCGCGTCCCAGAACGCGATGTGGCCCAGCACACCGGCGACGGTCCAGTACTCGTTGACTGGGCGGCGCAGGTCGTCGTCACTCAGCCGGTCGATGAGAGCGCGCATGCGCTCCCGCTCCTGCGTGTTCCGTTCGATGTAGGCGCGATCCCCCGCCACGCGGTCAGCATGACAGAGGTATTAACTTCTTGACCGTGAAGCGAATCGTCCTCACCGGAGCCGCGGGCGGTGTCGGGACGCTGCTGCGGCCTGGCCTTCGGGGTGTCGCTGACGAGGTCCGGCTCGTTGACCTGAAAGCGGTCGATGCAGGAGATGGTGAAAGCGCTATGCAGGGCGATATCACCGACCTGGCATTTGCGCGACGCGCGCTCGCCGGCTGCGAAGCATGCGTCCACCTGGCCGGGATCGCCGAGGAGGACACCTTCGAAGCCATCCTGCATACGAACGTGCGCGGCACGTGGACGATCTTCAAGGCAGCGCGGCGCGAGGGCTGCGAACGCGTCGTTTTCGCTTCGTCGAACCACGTGACCGGCTTCTATCCGGTCGAGGAGCCGGTCGGTCCCGACAGCCTGGTCCGGCCCGATTCCTACTACGGCGTCAGCAAGGTTTTCGGCGAGGCGCTGGGCAGTATGTATCACGACAAGTTCGGGCTGCGCGTGGCGTGCCTGCGGATCGGCGGCGCGCGGCCCAAGCCGGTCGACGAGCGAGACCTCTCGATCTGGCTGTCACCTGGCGACCTCGGGCGGCTGGTCCGTGCCTGCCTGACCTCGCCAGAACTCGGCTTCGCGATCGTCTACGGCGCGTCGAGGAACACGCGTGGATGGTGGGACCTCGAGCCGGGACGCCGTCTGGGCTACGAACCAGAGGACGACGCTGAGGTGTACGCAGACGTCGTGAATCGGATCCCGAAGTTCAAATTCCAGGGCGGCGACAAGTTCACCGGCCCGGACTCGACGCCCTGAGCAGTCCTCCCATCAGGATTCCAATCCAGAGGATCTCACGAGGAAGACGCGCTCGATCAGGCCGAACCAACCGATTGGGCTTTTGGTCACCGCCACCGTGATGACCCAGGCGAGCACTCCGAGCTGGGAGATGAACGTCAGCGTCGTCACGTAACGGCGAAGACCATCGACGCGGTTCAACGATCGGGAGAGCGCGACAGTGCCCGCGGCTACGGCCGTGAAGGCAATCCCCGCCAGGAGCAGGTGGACCTGGCCGGTCGAGATCGGTTGATCCGGAAAGAAGGCGAGGCCGGCCGAGGCGAAGGCCCACATCGCGATGTACCACGGATCGAGGAACGCCAGCAGCGCGTCGATGGCGAGATACGCGGCGATGCCAGCGATGGCGGCCCAGGCCCACGGCCGCGCTGGAAAGAGCCCGTTTCGAGATGCCAACGCTGATTGAGTCATGTCTCCTCCTTTACTGAAGGGAGACTGGAAACCAGCGGCGGATTGGCCATCGGCGGAAATACGTACGCCGCCACGTAACTTTCAGGCCGAGGCGTGGTGCTCCGTGCCGGGTGGCGACTCGATGTACGAGGCCACCTGGTTGAGCAGTCGCGCCAGCTCGGCGCGATCCTTCGGAATCAGCCGCCCGACCGCGACCGCGAGCCTGGCCGCCCCCATTCCCCACAGCCGCTGGAACAGGCCCTCCGCTTTCGGCGTCAGCTCGAGCCAGGTGGTTCGGCGATCGTCCTCGTCGGGCACGCGCCGCAGGTAACCGAGCTCCTCGAGGCGGTCGACCATCGGCACCAGCGTGCCCGGCGTCACGCGCAGGTGACCGGCGAGCTCGCGGCCGGACTGCCGGCCCCACCGACGAAGGGCGGCCAGTGCCCGGAACTGGGCCATCGTGAGGTCGACGTCAAGAAAGAAGGAGGCGGTTTCGTCGGCAAAGATCGCTCGCTGGCGAACGAAGGACCGGATGATCGAGCGGATCTGCTCTGGATCGACGTCTGAGGAACCCTTCATCAATAATTCAAGTCTACCAAATGACTTGATCATGGTCAATCATTTGATATACTCAAACGACCTGAGATGCTTCTACGCCTGCTCCGAGGCCGCCTCCAGCCCTACACGCGCCAGGTCGCGTTCGTGATCGTGCTGGTCCTGATCCAGTCGATCGCGAACCTGTACCTGCCCAACCTGAACGCGGACATCATCAACAACGGCGTCGCCAAGGGCGACCTGCCCTACATCTGGCAGACGGGCGGCCTGATGCTGGGAGTCACGTTCGTGCTCGCCGTGATCGCGATCGCCGGGGTGTACTTCGCTTCCTACACCTCGATGAGCGTTGGCCGCGACCTGCGCGCGCTGATCTTCGGCCGCGTGCAGACGTTCTCGGCTCGCGAGATGAACAAGCTGGGCACGGCGTCGCTGATCACCCGCAACACGAACGACGTCCAGCAGATCCAGATCTTTCTCCAGATCGCGCTGACCATGCTCGTGATCGCGCCGGTGATGGCGGTCGGCGGCGTGATCATGGCCCTGCGCGAGGACGTCACGCTTTCGCGCCTGCTGCTGGTCGCCCTCCCACTGATGATCCTCATCGTCGCCTTCATGCTCTGGAAGGGCGTGCCGCTGTTCCGGGTCATGCAGGTGAAGATCGATCGCATCAACCAGGTGCTGCGCGAGCAGATCATGGGCGTGCGCGTAATCCGCGCCTTCCGCCGCACGGAGTACGAGCAGGATCGATTCGAGGCGGCCAACCTCGACCTGACCACGACGGCCCTCAGCGTGAACCGGATCTTCGTGATCGCTTTTCCCGCGCTGATGATGTTGCTGCAGCTCACCACGGTCGCGGTGCTGTGGTTCGGCGGCCACCTCGTCGACAGCGGTGAGATGCCGATCGGCAACGTGACCGCGTTCATGATGTACGTCCTTCAAATCCTGATGTCCGTGATGATGGCCGTGGCCATGTTCATCCTCGTGCCGCGTGCCGAGGCCAGCGCCGGCCGGATCAACGAGGTGCTGGACACGCAACCGGCCATCACCGAGTCGTCGGCGCCAGTCACTGCGGTCACCGCCCACGGGCTGGTCGAGTTCCGCGACGTTGAATTTCGATACGCGGGCGGAGAGAAGCCCGTCCTGCGCGACGTCAGCTTCACGCTGCGTCCCGGCGAGACCACGGCCGTCATCGGCGGAACCGGCGCCGGCAAGACGACGCTGCTGAACCTGATCCCGCGATTCTTTGACGTGAGCGACGGCGCCGTGCTGGTCGACGGCGTCGATGTACGGAACCAGACGATGGAAGGCCTCTGGCGAACCATCGGTCTCGTGCCCCAGCGGGCGTACCTGTTCAGCGGGACGGTGGCTTCCAACCTCAGGTTTGGCAACGAGACCGCCACTGATGAAGAGCTGTGGCAAGCCCTCGACGTCGCACAGGCGCGCGACTTCGTCGAGCAGATGGATGGCGGCCTCGAGGCGAGGATCGACCAGGGCGGGACGAACGTGTCGGGCGGCCAGCGGCAACGACTGGCGATCGCGCGGGCCATCGTCAAACGGCCCGAGATCTATCTCTTCGACGATTGCTTCTCCCAGCTCGACGCCGGCACCGACTCGCGGCTGCGCGCGGCGCTGCGCAAGGAGACGGGCAACGCCACGGTGCTCATCGTCTCTCAGCGAGTGAGCACCGTCATGCAAGCCGACCGCATCATCGTCATCGATGACGGCGTGATCGCGGGCATCGGCACGCACGACGAGCTGATGTCGACCTGTGTGCAATACCGGGAGATCGTCGAGTCCCAGCTCGGCCAGGTGGCGGTCGCATGATCAACCGCGGTTCTCAGAACGGCGCACGTCCCGGCGGTGGCGGCCAGGGTGCTGGAGCCCGTGGTGGCTGGATGGGCATGGGCGGCCCTCCGGCCGGCAAAGCCAAGAACTTCCGCAAGACGCTGGTTCAGCTGATCGGCCGGCTGCGGCCGGAGGCGCGGCTGCTCGCGTTCGTCACGATCCTCGGATCGGCCAGTGTGGCGTTCTCAGTGATCGGTCCGAAGATCGTTGGCAACGCGACCAACATCATCTTCGACGGCGTCGTCGGCAAGATGTTCCCGCCCGGCGTCACGAAGGCGCAGGCCATCGCGTTCCTGAACGCGCAGGGCAAGACCCAGATCGCACAGATGCTGAGCGGCATGAACGTGACTCCGGGCAAGGGCATCGACTTCACCGCCCTCGGCGAGACGCTGCTGCTGGCGGTCGGCGTCTACGTGATCGCCGCCATTTTCCTGTGGGCGCAGGGCTACATCATGGCCGGCGTCGCGCAGCGGGCCGTCTATGGCATGCGCCGCGATGTCGAGAACAAGCTGGCGCGACTGCCGCTGAAGTACTTCGACAGCCATTCCCACGGCGACGTCCTGAGCCGCGTCACCAACGACATCGACAACGTCGCGACGGTGCTGCAGCAGGGGCTCAGCCAGATCCTCACCTCCGCGCTGACGGTGATCGGCGTGCTCGGGATGATGATCTACATCAGCCCGCTGCTGGCGGTGATATCGATCGTCATCATTCCGCTGACAGTGGCGGTGACGATCGTGATCGGCAAACGCTCGCAGACGGAGTTCGCCGCGCAGTGGAAGTGGACGGGCAGCCTCAACGGCCACGTGGATGAGATGCACACCGGGCACACGCTCGTCCAGGTGTTCGGGCGTTCGCGCGCGGCCCAGGAGGTCTTCGACCAGCACAACCAGAAGGTCTTCGAGTCCAGCTTCCGCGCGCAGTTCCTGTCCGGCATCATCCAGCCTGCCGTCCAGTTCCTCGGCAACCTGAACTACGTCGCGATTGCGGTGATCGGCGGCTATCGCGTCGCCACGGGCACGATGTCCCTCGGCGACGTGCAGGCCTTCATCCAGTACTCGCGCCAGTTCACCATGCCGATCATGCAGCTGGCCGGGCAGCTGAACCTTCTGCAGTCCGGTCTCGCCTCGGCCGAGCGCGTGTTCGAACTGCTCGACGAGGAGGAGGAGACGCCCGACCACGAGTACGCCGGCGAGCTCGCCGAAGCGACCGGCGCGGTGGCGCTCGAGAACGTTTCGTTCCGCTACCTGCCCGACAAGCCCTTGATTGACGGCTTCTCGCTGGACGTGCGGCCGGGACGCACCATCGCCATCGTCGGGCCCACCGGCGCGGGCAAGACCACGATCGTGAACCTGCTCATGCGGTTTTACGAGATCGAGGGCGGCCACATCCGGCTGGACGGCGTGGACACGATGGATATGTCGCGCGAGCAGGTGCGGCGAACCTTTGGCATGGTGCTGCAGGACACCTGGCTCTTCGCGGGCACCATCCGCGACAACATCGCCTACGGCAAGGTGGGCGCGACCGAGGATGAGATCGTGGCGGCCGCTCAGGCGGCGCACGTCGATTCATTCGTCCGCACGCTGCCGCATGGCTACGACACGGTGCTCGACGACGACGCTTCCGACCTGTCGTCGGGGCAGCGCCAGCTGCTGACGATCGCGCGCGCCTTCCTCGCCGATCCGAGCGTGCTCATCCTGGACGAGGCGACGAGCAGCGTCGACACGCGCACCGAGGTGCTGATCCAGCAGGCGATGGTCCGGCTGCGCCAGGGCCGCACGAGCTTTGTGATTGCCCACCGGCTGTCCACCATCCGCAACGCCGACCTGATCGTGGTGATGAACGGCGGGTGCATCGTCGAGCAGGGCAGCCACGCGGAGCTCCTGCGGCGCGAGGGCTTCTACCACCGGCTTTACAACAGCCAGTTCACGAGCGCCTGGGACGAAACCGAGACCGCCGGCCGCGCCACTGCGACGCCGGCGCTTGCCCAAGGCCGGGCCTGAGCCCGGACTCAGGAAGGAGGTTCGGCGGAGCGATGGCTGAATCCAGAGCCGCTGTCCTGGTCACGACCACGGAGCGTCCCGCGGGCTATGAGGTCAAGCAGGCGTTGGGTCAGGTGTTCGGCGTGGTCGTTCGGAGCCGTGGCCTGGGCGGAAACATCCTGGCCAGCCTGCGCTCGCTCGCCGGTGGCGAGATCGTCGAGTACACGAGGCTGGTCGAAGACACGAGACGCCATGCCGTCGATCGGATGGTGGAAAACGCTCGAGCGATGGGAGCCAACGCGGTGGTGATGATGCGCTTCGATTCGTCCGAGCTCGGCCAGACCATGACCGAAGTGGTCGCTTACGGCACTGCAGCAGTCATCGAACGAAGCGCGTCATGAGCATTACAGCCCAGCTGGTGATCCTCGGCGTCGTGATCGTCTTCGCCATCGTTGGTTACTTCGTGTGGGATCGCCGGTACCGCGGCGAGAAAGAAGGAATCTTCAAACCGACTGCGGAAGTGTTCAAGGATCCAACCACTGGCAAGACAACGCGCGTGTATGAAGACCCTGAGACCGGCCGTCGACAGTATCGCGAGGAAAGTTAAGCGACAAGCGGAGTGACGAACCGCTCGACAACTAGTTCCAAATCCATTGACAAGCGGATGCACTTTCGGGTATCAAGCTCCACGCAGTGATGCTGCTCGTGGATGTCAGCACAGAGACATCATTCAATTGCGAGCCGGCAGCACCGTTTCTTTACCGATCAGGACCCGCCATTGGAAACGAAATCCACTGGGTCCCACAGATTTCGAGAAGAAGGAGGTAGATAACATGGCTGCCAAGAAGAAGGCCGCGAAGAAGCCCGCTGCCAAGAAGAAGGC
>JACZCV010087186.1_pt1 | contig 10701 bp, 10 predicted proteins | sample 8641841 | NCBI WGS metagenome assembly JACZCV01 (sample SAMN15324606, study PRJNA640507) | soil metagenome | isolation source: monocropping sugarcane control | place: China: Luxin town, Laibin City, Guangxi Province | collected 2019-07-25 | depth 10cm m
GGCCCAAATCGACACCCTGACGGCCGAGCCGCGGATGTCGGCTGTTGTCCTGTCGTTGTTGCCGATCGTGCTTTTTTTTGGGCTCGCGGTCTTGAATCGTGATTTCGTCGCGCCGCTTTGGCTAACACCGGCGGGACGCTTGTTGCTCCTCTACGGGGTCATCTCGCTGACCGTGGGCTATTTCGTCCTCCGGCGCGTCGGACAGATCGACATCTAGGAACCGAGACATGTCTCTTCCTCTCCCGCTCATCGGTCTAATCGCGCTGCTCGTGGTCGCGGTGTCAACCGCTGTGTATGCCCTACTGCGCAACCGAGAGCGACAGGCGATTCTTGAGCGTGCTGGTGCGTCCTCGGCCGCAGCTCCGAGCCTCCTGCGCGCGCCGACGGTTTCGTTAGGCGGTCGCATCGCGGGTTTTCTCGTCGAGCACGCGCCTCAGACGTGGCGCTCGAGGCAGACGGGTATCGACAAACTCGTCCACGCCGGATTCGATAATTCGGCGGCGCCGGTCCTGTTCATGTTCGTGCGAGTCATCAGCGCAGTGGGCCTGCCGCTCGTGGTGTTCGTGCTGGCTCCGCGTCGCAATCCGATGCTCTTCGTGCTGTTAGTCCTACTTGCGATTGTGATCGGACTGCTATTGCCCCAAGCCGTCGTTGATCGGCGAGCGCAAGTTCGACAAGAGCACTTCCGCAGGGCTATTCCGGATTCACTCGACCTCCTCGTCGTGTGCGTCGAGGCCGGCGTGAGTCTCGATGCGGCGATCGTGCGCGTGGCGAAGGAAATGGCGATTCTGCACACCGATCTGGCCAACGAACTGCTCATCGTACACCGGCGCGTGAACGCGGGTGTCCCGCGTGAACAAGCCCTCCACGGACTATGGGAGCGCACCGGTGTGGAGGACCTCCGCGGCTTAGCCGCCAACATGATTCAGAGCGAGCGGTGGGGCACATCGATCGCGACCGTTTTGCGCGTCTACGCGGAGTCGCTCCGCAGAAAGCGCAAACAGCTCGCCGAGCGTCGTGCCGCCACTGCGCCGCTCAAGATGACCTTTCCGCTGGCGCTCTTCATCTTCCCGGCGATTTTTATCGTGCTGCTCGGGCCGGCGATGCTGAAGATCGGTGCGATGTTCAAGGTCGTGGTTCACTAGACCGTGACTGCACGGCAGGAGATGATCGTGTCGCCGTTAGGCAACTTGCCGGCATGCCAACTCGGAGATCGGCTATGACGACTCAGCGCAGACGAACCGGTGCCACATTGGTCATCGTGGCGAGTTTGATGACGGTGATCATCGGAGTCGCGGCGATCGCCATCGACGCCTCGCGTTTGTACGTGATGCGAGCGGAACTACAGACGACAGCGGATGCGTCTGCGATCGCGGGCATTGTCGAGGTGAAGGACAAACGCCCGACGAACGCGCCCACCGCCGCGCTGCAATACGTGCCATTGAACGTCGTCGAGAACCGAGCCGCGACGGTCGGCGCCGGAAACGTCGAAGGCGGATCTTGGGACTTCGCGACCAATACGTTTACGCCGCTCGCCTCCTGGACGGACCCGGCATTGAACGCGGTTCGTGTGACGGCGAATTATCCGGGACAATACACGTTCGCACGTATCTTCGGGACGACGGGCAAGTTGGTCCAGGCGCGCGCGGTTGCCGCGTTAGGCTTCGTAGGCACCACTGACTGTCTCCGTCCGTGGGCCGTTAGCTACCAGACGATCTTGAACGCGCTCTATCCGCCTGCCGGGAGCAAGGATCCGAGCTACAATCTCACAGCACAGGACATTCAGACGCTCACCAACATGTCCTACCCTGCCGACTCCATTACACTCCTGCAAGGCACCTCGAACCAATTGACGCCCGGCAACATCGCGCAGGTCGTCGTGAACGATCCGTGGAACGGCAACAACTCCTACAAGAACGCCATCAACGGCTGCTCGAACCTTCCGATTGGTCCGGGAACGTGGCTGAACGGTGACCCCGGTGTCGGTGGCGGACAAACCGCGGGCGCGCTGCGCCAGTTCTGCCAGAACAACGGTGGTACCTCGGGAAGCGGACAAAACTTCGCCTGCCTTGGTCAGCCGAAAATAAAGCTGGCAATGTGGGACCAGTCCAATGGGTCACCGGGAAGCAATCTCATGCTGCGCGTGAAATACGTCGGCGTATTCGCCATAGTGGGGTTCAAGGGCGGATCGGGGCCCGACCAGATCGCAGGTTACTTCACATCGATGGCATCGACCGGCGGATTCAGCGCGAACCCGACGCCCATCACGGGCTCGATCGCGCTCGTTCAGTAAGACTTGGGGGACGGAGCCATACCGCGATGAAAACGACTTCAGTGACAGACCAAGTCGTTAGGCCTGCACGCAACGTCTCCGACTGGATCGGCTGCCTGTTCTTTGGCGCGTTCGCGCTCACGCTGCCGCTGACGTCCGGCAACACCGGCCTAATGCTCCTACCGCCCATGATCTACGAGCTGATCGTCGCCGTCACGTTTCTGATCCGCGGCAGGGCTCGGCGTTCGTTAGGCGGCATCGGGCCGCGCGCGGCGGCATACGGCGCGACCTTCCTGCTCCCAATCTTTCTCTGGGCAGCGCAACGTTGGGCGCCCGACCTAGTGGCCACGTCCTCCGTGGCGTCATTCAGGCGAGCCGGTGCAGTCATCTGGTTGTTCGGCTCGATAGTCGCTTTCTGGCCGATCTGGTATCTCCGCCACTCCTTCAGCATCGAACCGGCGGCGCGGGCATTGGCCACTACGGGGCCATACCGCTTGGCCCGTCATCCGATCTACGCGACGCAGATCCTCATTTACGTCGGTATCTTCCTGCTGCATGCCACGGTGGCGTTCGCGTTCGCGATGATCGCATGGTTCGCGGTGCTCGAAGTGCGCGTGGGTTACGAGGAGCGTGTGCTGCGCGCGGAGTACCCCGAGTACGATCGCTACCGCTCGAGAGTAGGCGCATTCTGGCCAGGGCTGCCAGCTCGACAAGCAGTACACACGGGTTAAGATCCGTTAGGCATGGGCGAAAGGCTGCTACCATATCGCCCGGCCGCTGTTCGGGGAACCACATGAGTGACGATGCCCCTCTCTCTGCCGCTCCGGGCCTGACGCCCACTGCCGCTTCGACGCCGCGTAACGCGAGCGCCGAGGAAGATCGCGAGCGCGTCCAGACAGCGGTTGGCAACACGTACCGCGTGGGCCGACGGATCGGTCAGGGACAGTGCAGCGCCGTGTTCCGCGCGGTTCGCACGGGCAAACGCGCTGAGATGGCGCTCAAGCTCCTCGAAGTTGACGCTACGGCCCAGCAGGACCTTGTCCAGCGACTCGACGATCTCACGCGCCGCGTGATGGGACTCGTCTGGGAGGCGCCGGTCGTGCCCGTCACCATCGAGCAATACGGTTCAACGCTCCTGCTCGCCATGCCCCTCATCGAAACCGGCAGCCTGGCGACACTCTTGGGAACCGGTGAGTCCCTGCCCGTTGACCGTGTGCTGGACATCGTGTCGCAGACAGCAGCGGCGCTCGACACGCTCCAGGATCGCGGCTTGAGCCACCGCGGCTTGACGCCCGAGAACATTCTCCTTGGCCGCGAAGATCGCGTGTGCCTAACGGATGTGGGTGTGACCGACCTCATCCTCGGCGAAAGCGCCGTGCATGGCGCGCGCCTCTCAAAGGCGCGGGCGTACGCCGCTCCTGAGCAGCGGCGCGGCAAACACGTAGACGCTCGTGTCGACCAATATTCGCTCGCCGTGATTGCGTACGAGCTGTTCACCGGTCGGCGCCGCGTCGGAGTGGATTCGGTCGAAGGCATCGACACGGTCGCGCCTATCGAAGTGCTCGCCGACTCGTACCTTCGCAAAGATCTTCCGCTCTACGCCAACCTCGCGCTGCGGCGCGCGCTGAGCGCGAGTCCCGGAAATCGATTCGCCACGTCAACCGCATTCGCAGAGGCACTCGCCGGTAAGGCAGCGGATGCGGCCAGTGGGCTACCGACGAAACGCGCGGATCTCCGTCTCGCCCGCCGGCGGCGTGTCGCACTGGGCGTTGGCGCGCTGGCGGCGGTGCTGGCGTCGGTCACGCTCATCGATCCGAGATTACACGCTGCCGCGCGCGACGCCTGGAACGCGATCGCGACTCGACTTGACCTTCCTTCGGCGCGCGTCGAACTCGCGGCGACGCCAACGGAGAGCGCATCCAACCACGCACCGTCCGCGCCTAACCGTACGGGCGCCGATCGTGTGGCTTCGGTCTCTGCCGAAGGCGTCAGGAGTTCGCAGCCGCGCACCGGCGCGCACCAGGTCGCGGCACCGTCCACCCCCACTGCGTCGACACCTTTATCACCGGCGAGTCGCGTGGTACGCGTCGCCCCGCCAACCGCTGCAGCTGCAACTTCAGACACCACCCGTGGCACGGCCACTATGGCGTCGAGCGGTAAGACGGCGCTGCACGGCGCGAGCTCCTGGCTGCGCCGCATGTTCACCAAAGTTTTTCCGACGAGCGCCGAGGCCGGGTCCTACGTGCGCGTGACCACCGACAATGGCACCGCGCTGGTTGCTATCGATGGCATCCCTCGCGGCACCGCGCCGCTCGTTGTCTCCGTGGGTGCCGGACACCATACGGTGTCAATCCTTGGATCCGGCTCCTACGACGCTTCGTCGTTAGGCGTCACGGCGTTGCCGGGCGATACCGTCACCGTCGCCTTCCACGCCACAGCGAAGCGGTAGCATAACGCTATTGTGGACCCGCCCGACCTCAGGTTCCTAAGTTTACCGCTGTCACAGTGAATGTGCTCGTGGCGGTCTGCCCCGACACGACGTGCTCGGTGGCCGGCACGGTGGGATTCGTGGTGAACGTCACGCCCGACGGCGCCGTCAAAGTGAGCGAGTAGTCCCCCGGCGGCAGGAACGGAAACGCCGCCGTGAACGTGCCGTTCCCCGAATCCGTCAGGGCAACCTGATGCGTCGAATTGTCGCTCGCCGTGACGACCGCGCTAAAGTCGCCCAGCGTCAACGGAGAGCCATTTACCGTCGGCATGGTCACCGACGGATCGAGCGTGACCGACACCGTCAGGCCGCCCGTGGTCTCGAAGTCGGAAGCGGTGACGACGGGATGCATGACCCACCGGCCCGACTGGCCAGCGGCCTGGCCGAAGCTCTGCGCCACGTTGAAATCGACCAGCACGACCTTCTCGCCCTGCGTTAGCGTCGCATCGGCCCGCGGCAGATTCACCTTGAGACCGCTCTGCCCAAAACTCGGCATCTGCAACGAGCCAGTCACGTGCGCGCCGGAGGGAAGGCCGGCATAATCGGTCGACGAGGCATAGATGCTCGATGTTCCGTCGCCGTTGTCGATCTGGATGTAGCCGCCCGTGATCACGAACCGCAGCTGGGCGTACGTGCCTGGCGGGACGACGGCCTGCGACACGAGTTGGGCGGTACTGCCGGCGAGCTTCGTGAGGTCGGTGGTCACCGGCGTATTCATCAGCACGGTGCTGCCATGGCTGCCCTGCAAATCGATTTCGGAAATCGTGACGACAGCGGCCGTCACATCACCTGGTGCGTCGGTGAGGCGAACGGAGAGACGCGGCGACCCGCCCGAGGTGGTCGGGCCGCCGCAGGAAACAATCGTGCCTAACGCAAGAAAGGCGAACGCGCAAACTGCCCAACGAGCGGTACGGCTCTGATGATCGAATGACATGCTGACCCTCATGGTTTGCTGGGGTGTGGCGGCGCCGGCGGTTTCCCAGGAGGAGTGCCGCGCCCTTTGCCCTTGCCGTGTCCATTTGCCGGCACGGTCGCGGGCGGTCCGTTGCCGATCCCGGTACCGTTCGCGTTCGCCGGATGATCGCCGTCCTCGTGCTTCACTTGCCCCGGCGCAGTTCCGGCGTCCGCGGCGTTGCCCGAGGCTTGTGCGGGAAGCGACTCGAGATCGGCGTCGCTCGCTCCGGCCGCCATTCGCTGCGTCACGCGTGCAAGCGCATCCGACGACGCGATGCCGTGCGATGTCAGGCTGCCTAACACATACAATGGAACGCTGAGCGACCGGCCCGACGGCGCGCTCTTCGCGATGGCACTCACGTCGGCACCGTCGACCCCTTCGCGCATCGCTTCTGCGCCGGCCTCGACCTCGTCCGTCGCCGGCGGCGCTCCGCGCCCCGCCTCCAACAATGACTTCGCCTGGGCCTGGCGTTGGGCCTGTGCGGCGACCGATCGCTCAATGTCCGCCGGCGCGACGCCGCGCGCGCTGAACTTGAGCGCACGCTGCGCAAGCGCGTCCGCGGCGAGCCCGTGTGCGCGGGCGTCCTCGATCGTTGCGAGCACGCGCTCCGCGATATCGGCCGGCAGGGTTTGGCGAAGCCGAACGGCCGGATCGACCGGTGCCGCCGGCGTCTGCGCGCCTACCGCCGACCCGAACGCCGTGCCTAACAATGCAATGAGGCATGCCCAACGATGCAGTGTCATGGTTCGATCCTCGACCGGTTCCCGTCGTCGTCGTTGCCGAGCGGACCAAGCCGGCGTCTCGATGTCCTTCTGCGAGTGTGACTCTATGGAACGCATGCCAGGTCACCGTCATTGCCGCGTCTTAACGCGCGCGGACGACCGGTCACCGCAGGTCCCATACGCCTGCAGTAACGCCGAACTCGTCCGTCACGCTGACGAGTCCCGGCGGAACGATCCACTCCTTTCCATCCACTCGTACGCTGATCTGGTGAATGCCCGGAGCCACGGTGAGGGTACCTGTCCACCAGCCTTCCTTCTGCCGAGACAAGGCCACTGGCGTCCAATCCGTAACGTCGCTCGCAACTTCGATGAGCCGCGCGTATGGGGCATGCACATGAATCGTGCGTTGCGTTCCTGCGCTCTGGACGCGGAACGCTTCGATCGTCGCGGCGGGTGGGGAGCCCGCGGGCGACTGGTCCGTGAAGGGTGTCCGCGAGATGGCCGGGATGTGCGATCGCCACATGGGATGGACGCTCAGCCGCACGCCGAGCGAGACGTAACGTCCGTTGGGAAATCCTTGTGCGATGTCCGGTGGATAAAGACCGGCATCAGCCGAAATGCCAACGCGCGGCCCGACCCAATACACCGCGCCCGCCGAGCCCCACGTGCGGCCACGCGACGCCGCTACGAGCGCATGTCCGGCGCGCGCGCCAAGCGACGCCCGTAACTCGAGACGAGTGCGCTCCCAGCGCGCGGTGGCTTCGAAGTCGGTGTAGCTGATGCTGTCGTCGATCGCCGTGGGCGTGACGCCGAGTGTAGCGGTGAGTGTACCACTTCCGAGCCAAACGCCCGCATCGGCCAGAACGAGCGAGTGCCCCGCGGACCCGTCCCACGCGCGGCCCGCGCCGCCGCCGAACCACGCGCCCCAGGCGGAACGCGTCAAGTCGACGCGCGCGAATCCCTGGAGCTGGCCGGTCTTCGTCCCGTCCTGGCGATCGGATCCGGCGGCATCGACGTCGAATTCACCGCGCAGCGGGCCCACCGACGGCGAATACACCGATCCGCCTAACGAACCCTGGGATGCCCACGTGCCGCTGTTCAGCCGCGCGTAGCTCGCGGTGGCGCCGAGCGTGAGCGCTCGGGCGGAAAACCGAATACTCGGCGAGAGGACAGCCGCGCCGGCGTCGACGGAGTCGCTGTAGCGAATGCCGGCCGCGCCGACGTCGAGCGTCGCATCGATGCGTTGCGCGGCGGCCGCCGGGGCGACGGCCGCCGCGATACACGTCAGCGCGAAGGCGATCCGGCGGCTTAGGCGCGCCGATGCGATGATCGGAAAGCGACGCCGGTTGGCGGAGACGTCAGGTTGCGTCACCGACGGCAATCACGGACGTCGTGGTGCCGAAGTCGTCGGTCACAGTCGTGGACGTCGCGGGATCTGGGGTCCACCGGGTTCCGTCTACGATGAAAGCGTACTGGTGAAGTCCGCGCGGCACCGGCAGCGACACGGCCCACATGCCTGGCGCGCCGGCTGGACGCAGCGGCGTCGCGGTTCGCTGCCAATCGTTGAAGTCGCCGACGAGCGAAACGCTGGATGCCGATGGCGCGAGGAGCACGAAGCGGACGATGCGAACCGTGTCGGCCTTGGCCGGTGCCGACGCGACCGTCCGCTCTGCGTTAGGCGGCGACGACGTGCTGCGTCCAACGATCACGCCGGCGACCGCGAGCACGAATGCCGCGGCGATGGCACCGACAGCGGCGTACGAGAGATGGAAAGTGCGGCGTCGTGTCCACCATCCCCGGGTCGCGGCACGCGAACGACGCTCGAAGTGCACGAGGTGCATGACGCGTTCGGTGAGGTCGGGTCGTGCCGGCTCGGCAGCGCGCAGCGCGTCCGCGACGCCGCGGGCAAACGCGTCGTCCCGCTCGCCGTTAGGCGTGTCGCGATCGGTGTGGTCGATCATGAGTGAATCTCCTCTCCCGTGAGGAGTCTCCGCAACAAACTACACGCCCTGCTGACTCGCATCTTGAGCGCCGGAACGCTGGCGCCCGTGAGCGCGGACATCTCGTCGTAGCTCAACTCTTCGACGTACTTGAGCAGAAACGCCTCTCGCTGGTCGATCTCGACGCGATCGAGCGCGTATTGGATTTCCTCGAGCATCGCTGTGCTCTCGGCTGGCTGCTCGACGGACACCCGGTTCAGCTCATCTTCATCCCGAATGAACCGCTGCGCACGTTTGGCGCGACGCCCGGCGACCGTGCGACATTCGTTGCGCACGATCTGAAGCAACCACGCCGAAAAGTGCTCCCGGTTCCGACATCCCGCGAGTCCCCTGAAGGCGCGCACGAACGCGGACTGGATTGCTTCATCCGCGTCGTCGCGGTCTCCAAGCAGTCGCACGGCGAAACGGTAGCACCGATCGCGATGCCGGTTGACGAGAACAGCATACGCATCGGTGTGCCCTGCCAGAACCAGGGCGACGATTTCGGCGTCCGAACGGTGCTCCACTAGGAGAGGACTGTTGATGCCCGGGGTCGCGTCACGCGAACGATGCGGATGCGCGCCGTCCCAGCGAGCTCGGCCATATTCGCTCTCTGCACTTGCGCCCTCCATGTCCGCGGAGCTTTATCCGTCGGTTCTTAGGTACTTCGATCGGGAGGTCTATGGGTCGGGAGATACCGACGCTACCGCGTGTCCGAGACGGGGGCAAGCGCATGTTGCGCGCCCGGCGCGTCCTTCACGTAGGAGTCGCGTGCGCGGCGATTTGGGCTGGGGCGCCGGCAGCCGCGCGGGCACAGGTGGGAACGGCTGGTCGGCCGATCGGGTCCACGGCCGGCATGGCGAAGGACCCCGAGCTCGCGCTTGCATTGCGCGAGGTTCTGCCCGAGAACATCCGCCACACGGACTCCGTGCTCGTGTCGTTCGGGACGCGGCACACGTTGAGTGACACCACGAGCTCGACGCGCGGCATCGGCGCGGCGCGACGGTACCTCTTCGCGGCGCTCAGCGCGATCAGCACGAAGTGTGGCGGCTGCCTGCGAGTGGAGTACGATCCCGCGATGATACCCCTTCCGCGTGCGCCTAACCATCCGCCGGTGAACGTGGTCAACGTGCTCGCGTGGCTGCCGGGGCGAGACACGAGCCGGGTCGTGGTGATCACGGGTCACTACGATTCGTGCCGGTGCGCGCTCGATCCGATGGACTCGGTGAACGACGCCCCTGGTGCGGACGACGATGCGTCCGGGACGGCGGACGTGATCGAGCTCGCGCGTGTATTCGCTCACCGGTTTCCGAAGGGATTGAACGCGACGATCCTGTTTGCGGCAGTGGCGGGCGAGGAGCAGGGGCTGCTCGGGTCGACGCACCTGGCGCGGCGGCTGCACGATGCGGGGTATCGCGTGTCGGCCGACATGTCCGACGACATCGACGGGAACGTGGCCGCCAGCAACGGGCGCACGGATTCGACGAGCATGCGCATCTACAGCGGCGACCCGGACAACAGCCCGGGCCGCGAGCTGGCGCGGTACGCGCGAGCGCTGGGCGCGCTGTACCATCCGGGGATCGCGATCCTCGAGGTGTACCGCATCGACCGCATCGGCCGCGGCACCGACCACGAGCCGTTCGTTGCGTTAGGCGATCCCGGCATCCGCACGACGGAGCGCATGGAGGCGCTCGACCGCCAGCACTCGCCGGACGATGTGTTCTCGCACGTCGACTTCGCTTACGCGGCCAACATCGCACGCGTGAACGCGCTGGTATTGGGTGCGGTGGGCGCGGCGCCGGCCCGGCCCGACAGCGTGCGGATCGAGCGCGTGCGGCCGTACGGACAACAGTGGCGCATCACCTGGGAACCGGTGCGCGGCGCCGCCGCCTACGAAATCCTGCTTCGATCGACGACGTCACCACGGTGGCAGCGCGTGGTTGCCGCGGCCGACACCACGATCGTGGTGAATGCCCAACTCGATGACCTGTGGGCCGGCGTCCGGAGCGTCGGCGCCCACGGCGCGCGCTCGCTGGCCACGGTCGTTCCGGAATCGCGGCTGCCGCGCCGCGCGCCGCAATGACCGCCGTTCGCCCACCTGTCCGTTAGGCCGGTGACGAACCGCCGCCAGTTTCTCGCCGAATCGGCCGCGTTCACGGCGCTGGTGCTCGCCGGCTGCGCGCCGGCGATCCGCACACCCGGCCGCCGCCGGTTCGATCTCATCATCCGCGGTGGTTCCGTGTTCGACGGCACGGGCGCCGAAGGTATCGAGCGCGATGTGGGCA
>JACZCV010177329.1_pt1 | contig 10648 bp, 4 predicted proteins | sample 8641841 | NCBI WGS metagenome assembly JACZCV01 (sample SAMN15324606, study PRJNA640507) | soil metagenome | isolation source: monocropping sugarcane control | place: China: Luxin town, Laibin City, Guangxi Province | collected 2019-07-25 | depth 10cm m
ACCAAATTGAAGCTTCACGGGAAATCAAGACAGGCGGCCGAGGGCGGCCGAAGGTCCTTGATCGAGCTCTCAAATCCAAGCTCGGTGTACTCCGTGTCTCCGTGGTTAAATTTGAAGTCTACGGTTATATTTCTCTAGCCGAAACACAGGACCATTAATGCCTTCCACAACGGTCACCGCCTCCGCCCCGCAAGCAGCCGCAACCCCACAGACCACCAACTATCGCGCGATGGCGATGGTCACCACGCTGTTCTTCATGTGGGGATTTCTTACTTGCCTGAATGACATTCTCATTCCGCACTTGAAAGGCATTTTTGAGCTGGATTACAAACGGGTGATGTTGGTGCAGTTCGCGTTCTTTACAGCCTATTTTGTTTTTTCGTTTCCATCCGGCAAATTCATCGATTTCTTTGGATATAAACGGGCAATGATCGCCGGTCTGCTTACGATGGCTGTTGGAGCGGCGATGTTCGTGCCGGCAGCAAGTGCCCCCTCCTATCCATTGTTCCTCGCGGCGCTCATCATTTTGGCGGCTGGGATGACGATTCTCCAGACGTCAGCCAATCCATATGTCGCGGTCTTGGGGCCACCGCGAACCGCTTCAAGTCGGCTGAATTTGACACAGGCATTCAATTCGCTTGGGACTTTCCTTGCTCCGTTCTTTGGCAGCGCTTTTATTCTCGCTGCTGTGGCTCTGCCGCCTGGGACGGTGCAACACACGGTCATGCAGGCAGGCAACAAGGTTGAAATGCATGATTTCAGCCATGTAGCCCCTGCGGCCCTGCATGCCTATCGTCTCGCGCAATCTGCCACGGTCAAAGCGCCGTATCTCGGAATCACTGCAGTATTAGTGTTGTTGGCCGTGATCATTGGATTCTTCAAGCTGCCCAAGATCGATGCAGTTGAAACTCATGGGGTAGTCCACGATTCGATTTGGCACTACAGGCACCTGATTCTCGGAGCCATCGGCATTTTCGTTTATGTCGGTGCAGAAGTAGCAATCGGCAGCTTTCTTGTGAATTATCTGGAGCAACCGGAGATAGCGAGGATGCCAGAAGCCGTCGCCGCCAAAATGCTTGTGTTTTACTGGGGCGGCGCAATGGTCGGGCGTCTGGTGGGGTCTGCGCTCCTTCAGAAAATCAATACGGGCGCACTGCTGGCCTTCAATGCTGCCATTGCTGGGTCTCTGGTGATCGTATCAATGTCGCTCAATGGTCACACTGCAATGTGGGCAATTCTCGCAGTGGGGCTTTTCAATTCGATCATGTTTCCCAGCATCTTCACGCTGGGCGTCGATGGTCTCGGCCCGCTGACCGGAGATGGTTCAGCGCTGCTGATCGCAGCGATCGTCGGCGGCGCGATCATTCCCGAATTGCAGGGAATCCTTGCGGATCATATTGGAATTCACCACGCCTTCATTCTTCCCGTAATTTGCTACATCTACATCGTTTATTACGGCTTCCGCGGCTCGCGGCACGCAGCAAAGGCCGTTCCGGTAGCGGGCTGAAGAAGGGCCGCGGCACTGATTAGAGTCCTTTCCGATGGCCGGCCCTGAAATTTAGGCCATCCGTTCCCGTACGTGTGCGTTTCCGGAACGATCAGTTTCGGGAATGGACGCATGCCCTCGCTTCAGCGGCAATCCTGCGACTTTCGTTTCAATCACTTACGCTAGGCCCTGCCCGGAGAGGCAACTGCACTCATCATCTGAGGAAAGACCGAACGGATGAATATCCTTCAGGATGTTCGCTACGGAACGCGGGTTCTTACGAAATCTCCTCTGACCACCGTGGTCATGGGGATGATTCTCGGTATTGGGATCGGCGCGACTACCGCCATCTTCAGCTTCGTCGATGCCATTTTCCTGAAGCCAGCAGCAGTGAGCCGGCCGGACGAGTTGGTGAAGGTCTTCGCCAAGGGACCACACGGAGGACACGGCGCAGGTTTCTCATATCCGGAATACGTCTCGCTGCGTGACCATCATTCTTCATTCCAGTCCCTTGCTGCCGAAACCCAAGTCGCGCAGATTCACACTGTATTTGCAGACGGTGCGGCGGAGATGCGCGCAGACTTTGTTTCCTCGAACTATTTCTCAACGCTCGGGGTGCGACCGCTGATCGGAAGATTTTTCCTGCCGGAAGAAGACGCGGTGCCCGATCGCAACCCTGTAGCAGTCATCAGCGCGGAACTGTGGAAGCAGCACTTTCATAGCGACCCTGGAGTAGTTAACCGTACGATCACTGTCAATCGCGTCTGTTTTCAGATCGTAGGAGTCGCGGCTCCTCAGTTCAGCGGAATCCATGCGGGTGATCCGCAGGCATTGTGGATGCCGCTGATGATGTTGCATACCGCCGCATTTTTCGGCAATTGTCCGCACGAGTTTGACTGTTCAGTGGTCGATGATCTCGTGGGACGCCTGGCTCCAGGACGAAGGCGGCGAGACGCCGAAGATGAAGTGAGCCGAATCGTAGTCTGGTCGGCGAGTGACTGGCCGGCGAGTGCTGGTCGGCGCGAGATTGTGACGTTTCCTGCCGCGGGTGTCGATCCCGACTACAGGGCAGATTTCTCCGTACAAATGCGACTGCTCATGTCCGTTGCGACGCTGCTCCTTGTTGTTTCATGCGCTAATCTCGCGGGACTATTCCTGGCGCGAGGCGTTTCGCGTAGTAGAGAAATCGCTGTGCGACTGTCGATCGGTGCGAGTCGCTTTCGCATCGCCCGGCAGCTTATGACAGAGAGTGTGCTGCTCGCGTTTCTCAGTTGCCTGATTGGACTAGCCCTCTCGATTTTGGCACGAGACGCTCTAGCCGGTTTTTACAACGTCGATAGCGAAGGATTCCGCCACGTCTTCGATCTTGGTCTCGATAGGCGTGTTTTCTTTTTTTCGTTGGGGGTGACGATTCTTACCAGCTTCCTCTTCGGGCTTTATCCGGCGATTCGGGCATCAAAGCAGGATTTGGTAACTCAGCTCAAAGAGGGCTCTGGGGCAGCGGGTTCGCAAAGAAGCGGCTGGCTGCGACAATTGCTGGTTGCAGGACAGGTAGCTCTATCTCTGGTTCTGTTAACTTCTGCAGGATTGCTGGTTCGGAGCAGCCAGGCGCTGCTTCGCGGAACGAACTTTGATCCGGAACATGTGGCGGTTCTGCGAGTCCGTCCCGAATTGCTGAACTATACGCCACGGCAAAATGAGGAATTATTTCCCCGTTTAGTTGAGCGATTGTCCGCTCTTCCTGGCGTAGGGACTGTGACATGGGTGCGCGGCGGAGAAGGACTGCTTTGGGAATGGCGCAGCGGACGTGAGGTGCGAGTGAACCGTCCTGGATCCGCAACTGATCCATTCGAAGTAAGACACCATGACATCGGTCTCAACTTTTTCAGCACCCTGAGGATTCCGCTGGTCGAAGGCCGCGAATTCAGTGAGCACGACGGGCCCACGTCTGCTCGCGTCGCGATCGTGAACGAGACTCTCGCCCATCGTTTGTGGCCGGATGGTTCCATTTTGGGCAGAAACATCATCGTGAACAATGAAACAGCCCAAGTTGTTGGCATTGCTCGTGACATTCAACCGCAAAACTCACTAACAGCGCCTGACTCTTATCTCTTCTTACCTTTTTGGCAGAGCGATCCCGGAAAAGAGGGCGACATACGACTCGCGCTGCGCGTGCAAGGTGATCCTGACTCTGCGCTTCCGGCGATGCGCCGCGCGATACAGGAAATCGACGCGAATCTTCCTGTCGGCGAAGACATGTCAATGGTGAAGCAAATCGAAACCCAGTATATGCCGGTCATGCTCTCGCGTTTTGTGATCTCCTGTTGCGGCGCAATTGCGCTCTGTCTGAGCGCAATCGGACTCTTCAGCGTCCTTACGTATTCAGTAAGAACTCGTACGCGCGAAATCGGTGTGCGTATGGCGCTTGGAGCGCAGATCAGTGCCGTTGTGCAGATGGTCATCCGTCAGGGATTGACCACCAGCCTGATGGGAATAGGAGCGGGTGTAATCCTCGCTCTAGTTGCTACACGCTTTCTTGCGGCATGGCTCTACGGCCTTCGGACAGCAGATTTCCTCGTATTTGCGGCAGCGGCGGCTGTGTTGTTGCCCGTCGCAATGGCAGCCAGCTCCCTTCCCGCGCGGGCGGCCGCCGGCGTTGATCCGATGATTGCGTTGCGGCAGGAGTAGAAGTTGGTGTCACCGGGATTTGTATAGCGAACCCCAACTAAAGTGCGGCCGGATTTATCGGAACGATTATTCATCTCCTTTGAGGGCGAGTCGCGGCGCGTCTCAGTAGTTCCAAAATCCTGCTCGATTTCCTATTGTCGTGTTTATCTTTATCGCTGTCTCTCTTGAACTGCACTGCATTTAACACGAATATCCATATGGGAGTAGTGGTCAAACATATAATTAGGGCTAAGTCTAACAAGCTTATCGAGTCCGTACTACTTCCATGCTTCTACAAAGACCGAATCGGGCCGCCGAATAGACCCGTCAGCATTGATGTCTAAACGATACGAACTCCACTGCGGGATCGCGCTTTCATCGTATGCAACTGTTCGTGCTTCGCGAAATCCGTTCTCAGCTAGGAACGCTTTCAGCGTGTCGCCGTCATACATCCACCGATGCTTATAGCCATTGCCCACTGAGGTCATGCGAAAGAGCTTATCGGCCAGCTTCATCCGCAATGAGCTAGAGCTGTGTTCTTGATGGTCCATCATCTGCTCGATTGTTTGCCCAATGGCCGCAGCTTTATCGGACGCAGAACTAGCGGAACAATACAGCTTGGCGTAATAGGCCCAATCTGGTACGACAACACGAAGAATTCCCCCATGCCGGAGGACGCGGCGACATTCCGCGGTAAAACTCACCGCGTCGCGTGGAGATAAATGCTCAAGAAAATGGCAGTGGTATACAGCTTCAAAAATTTCGTCGGCAAACGGTAGGCGTTTGCGTACATCGTAGCGAAGCACATGTGACCCGTCTAAATCTCGCAGCCTTTGCCAGCGCGCGTTGTTCAGCAGGCCGACAATACGCAGACCGCGAGCAAGTAGGCGATGTTTGGCTAGAAGGGCATAAGGCGACCAATCGACGTTAACCCAATCCTTCTCAATGGTCGTTCCGCAGGCGAGATTCAAAAGCATACGCCCTGAAATTCTAGCAAATCTGGTCCATGAGCAGACCCACAGGTATCCAGGTTAACCCGCAGGATGCAGCCTCACACTACTACAACGCCTACGTCGCCCAGAACGCAAAGCATTGTCCCAGCGATGAAGACAGTAGCACTGGAGCGCGCACCCCTGGTTGAGCAGTCAAGTGGCATTACGCAGCCCAGGAACTCAAGGCCGACGCCATTGAAGTCACAAGGCCGAAGCCGAGAAAATCCGCCGACTCCTGAAGATCACACGCCCGATTGTGCCCGAATCAGGAGATCGAAGGCTCAACAGGCCTACTTTAATGCGAACCGCGCCAAGATGGAGAACAAAAGGGTGAATATGGATCCGGCACTCGCGGCGGATCCATAGACTTTAGGCCTGCGGGAAAGTCGGCGGTGCTATTTCGGGAACCGGCAGAACCGCAGCAGACTGCGTCTTCCACACGGGTTTCGACGCTTGATTTGGTGCGACAGAGCGGAAGAAGCGGCTGCATTCCTGCCAACTCGCTAGAAGCTGCTGCGCCCACACGCTGCCGGTTAGCAGGGCGTGGACGCGTACCAGCATCTCCACCTGGTGTAGCTGTTCAGGCGAAGGAACACTCAGCTCGACAGATTCCTGATTCACACGCGTTTCTGTGAGGTTTGCGGGATCGAAGACGTACGCTTTGCCGCCGGTCATTCCGGCAGCGAAGTTGCATCCGATGTCGCCGAGTACGACGACGCATCCTCCGGTCATATATTCGCAGCCATGATCGCCGACGCCTTCAACAACAGCCACAGCTCCTGAATTGCGAACAGCAAAGCGTTCGCCTGCCCGTCCGGCGGCGAAGAGGCGGCCGGATGTGGCACCGTAAAGAGCGACATTTCCCAAAATGACATTCTCGTTCGAGCTGTCAATCGCTTTCCCACGTGGACGCAGAATCAGCGCGCCTCCGCAGAGGCCTTTGCCGACGTAGTCATTGGCTTCACCGTCGAGCGTCAGCTCCATGCCATCGACACAGAACGCGCCGAACGATTGGCCCGCAGAGCCACGGAAGCCGAGGCGGACTTCGCTGTTTTGCAGTCCGCGAACCCCGAGCTTGCGGACGAGTTCTCCGGCAATGCTCGCGCCGGTCGAGCGGTCCTGATTGCGGATCGTGAACTCACGATCGAAGTGCTGCCCCTGGCGAACGAAGCCGACGATCTCGTTTGCGAGCTCGAGGCCAAAGGCATCATGGTCGGACGGACGATCGTTGCGCGGAGTCATACAGCGCGGCAAGTCGCCATCGCTGCGATACAGAAGCTGCGAGAGATCGAGGGCACCGTCATTCGAGATTTGTCGCAGCAGATCGGTGCGTCCTACGGCTTCACTGATTGAACGCAAGCCTAGTTGCGCCAGCAGTGTGCGAATGTCTTCCGCAATGCGCAGGAAGTACGTAACTACGTGCTCGGGTTTGCCGCGGAATTTCGCGCGCAACTCAGGGCGCTGCGTTGCGATACCGGCAGGGCAAGTATCGAGATGGCATTGGCGCGCCATGTCGCAGCCCAACGATACGAGGGCTGCAGTTCCGAAAGCGAACTGTTCGGCGCCGAGCAGGGCAGCGACTATTACGTCGCGTCCGGTACGCAGACCGCCGTCAACGCGCACGCGAATCCGGCTGCGAAGTCCATTGCGCATCAGCGTCTGCTGCGTTTCCGCAAGGCCAAGCTCCCAGGGAGCCCCGGCATGTTTGATGCTGCTCAGCGGTGAAGCTCCGGTGCCGCCCGCATGTCCAGATACGACTACGTAATCGGCATAGGCTTTGGCCACACCCGAAGCAACTGTGCCGATTCCTGCTTCGGAGACGAGCTTCACGCCTATACGCGCAGTGGGATTGACCTGCTTCAGGTCATGAATGAGCTGCGCCAAGTCCTCAATGCTGTAGATGTCGTGATGTGGGGGAGGGCTGATCAGCGACATTCCTACTTGAGCATGGCGCAGACGCGCAATCAGCTCGGTCACTTTGGCTGCCGGGAGCTGTCCACCTTCTCCCGGCTTCGAGCCTTGCGCGATCTTGATTTCAATTTCTTCCGCGTTGACCAGATACTCGGTCGTGACGCCGAAGCGTCCGGAGGCGACCTGCTTAACTTTGTTGTTGGCTTCGCGACGACCTTGATAGACCTCGGGATCCTCGCCTCCTTCGCCGGTATTCGACTTGCCACCGAGCAGGTTCATCGCTTCCGATAAGGTGCGATGCGCCTCAGGGCTGATGGAGCCAAGCGACATCGCGCTGCTCACGAAGCGCCGAGCAATTTCAATTGCAGGCTCGACTTCGTCGAGAGAAACGCGTTCCGGAACGGGAACAAACTCGAGCAGGTCGCGAAGGTTGTGCGGCTTCAGGGTGTCGGCATGGCGGGTGAACTCGCTCCATGCACTCTCTGTCAAAGATGCATCGGCTTTGCGAGCGACGCCTACGGCGGTTTGCATCGCGCGTACCACCGGCGGCGCCCATCCGTGTTGATCGGCGCGATCGGCTTTGCGATAGCGAATGTATCCGTAGTCCTGGAGCAGTTCTTTCGCCTCAGCCGCGAGCGGCTCTGCACGACGGGCGAGTTCCTGCTGAACTGTTGCAAATCCCACCTTGCCGCGAAGATTCGGTGTTCCCGCGAAACAGCGATTGACGAGTTCTTCGTCGAAGCCGATGGTCTGGAAGAATTGGCCGCCGCGATAGCTGGCAACATCAGAGATGCCCAACTTCGACATGATCTTTTTCAGGCCATTGTTGAAGCCTTCGAGAAGTTTGTGCGGAGCCTCGCAGGTACGCAGCGCCAGCCATGGGCATACGGCACCGGCGCCGTATCCGATGAGGACGGCGGCATGGTGTACATCCCAACAATCGCCGCATTCCGCGATCAGGTCGCAGTGCATGCGCAGGCCGATGTTGATCAGGTGATGGTGGACTGCGCCGACAACCATCGCCATCGGAATCGGTGGTGCGCTCGGGCTTGCCGTCGTATCAGACAACACCAGCAGTTCCGCACCGCTTTTTACGGCTGATTCGGCCAAGCTGCAAATTGTTTCGACGCTCGCTGCGAGGCCGTCTGATTCCGCACAGACGCATTCGATTTCCGCGATCTGCAGCACCGATTGCGAGCGAATACCTTCAAGTTCCTCTTCGCTGATCACAGGAGAACTAAGTTCGAGAAGGGTTGCAGGAGTGCTCGAATCATTGCCGCAAAGCGTTGGTCTGTGCCCGAGGATGGTACGCAACGACATCATCAGATCCTCGCGAAGAGGATCGATAGGGGGATTCGTCACCTGCGCGAAGCGCTGGCGGAAAAAGCTGTAGAGCGAGCGGGGAACCCGAGCGAGTGCAGAAACGGGAGTGTCGTCGCCCATCGACCACACGGCTTCCTTGCCATCGCGGGCCATGGGTGCAATTACAAGCTTCAGATCTTCACGCGTATAGCCAAATAGCGCGTGCGCTGGCTCGGTCGGTGGTTCAAAGGTTCGCGCCGGAGCCTTTTCGACCGCGATTACGTGCGAACGTGTCTCGGGCGTCGCGCGGAGCAGGTGCTGCTTCAGGCGCTCTACATCGAGAACCTCGTGGCGTTCGAGATCGACAGCAAGCATCTGTCCCGGACCGAGACGGCCTTTCAGTTCGACACGGTCGTCGTCGAGATCGAAGAGTCCCACTTCGGAACCGGCGATTACCAGGCCGTCGCTGGTGATCTTGTAGCGCATCGGACGCAGTCCGTTGCGGTCGAGAGCGGCGCCTACGTACCGGCCATCGGCAAAGGCCATGGCTGCCGGGCCATCCCAAGGTTCCATCAACGCGGAGTGTTCGCGGTAGAAGCACGCCAGATCCTGAAACGCCGGATGCGCCTGCCACGCGGGTACCACGAGCATCGCCATGCTATGCAGCAGATCGCGTCCGCTGCGAAGAAGCGCTTCGGCAGCTTCGTCGAAATGAGAGGAATCTGACGCGCCCTCACGGAGCAGAGGCAAGAAGTCAGAAGGAAGCTCGGTCTCGCGCGCTTTCATCCATGTGCGGTTGGCGTCGATGGTGTTGATTTCGCCGTTGTGCGCTATCAGGCGAAACGGCTGCGCTAGCCACCAGGAAGGATGAGTATTCGTTGCGTAACGCTGATGAAAGAGAATGAACGAGCTTTCGAACTCGGGATTCTGCAGATCGAGGTAAAACTCGCGCAAGTGCCCGCCAGCACAGAGCGCTTTGTAGACGAGAGTTCGAGACGAGAGCGAAGCTACGTAGCTCTTTAAGCCGGCACGTTCGAATTGTTTGCGAGCGCGATGGAGGCGAGATTCAAGCTGATTCTGATCGATTCCGGATTTGGCAGAAATGACAGCCTGACGAATTACAGGCATCGAAGCTAAAGCAGTATGCCCGAGCGCCTCGGGACTTACCGGCACTTCGCGCCAACAAAGAAACGTTAACTCTTGGGCTTCGATAGCAGCGCGCAACTGTTCGGCAGCAGCAGGCAGTTCTTCGGAGTCGAAGAACACCATGCCCACTGCAATAGGAGTCTCGGCAGAAATCTGCAGGCCAGCTTCGGTTAGGGAACGCTGAAGTAAGCTCCGAGGAATGGAAGTCGTGATGCCAGCGCCATCTCCGCTGCGGCCATCGGCGGCGACTGCGCCACGGTGGGCAAGACGCGCGAGGGCCTCAAGACCCATTTCGACGATTTCACGTGAGGGCTTGCCGGAGACGCGGGCTACAAAGCCTACGCCGCAGGCGTCGTGCTCAAACCGGGGATCATACAAACCTTGCTGCATTCATCCGCCTGAGTAGAAGATCGGCGCCTCACGACACTGCGCCTGATACCAACTAGATTTACAGCCTTCGGCAGCTATTCATCCAATTGATTCTTCGGATGCCGATCATTAGAAAACTGAATCGCGGGTTCAGATAACGAAACCCTTATACTGTTGACATTTGTATAAGGTGTATTTATAGTTTTCGGCATTGAAGCAGGAGGGGATTCGCGGTGAACGTAGCCCCAGAATTGAATTCGCGCACAGGCGATGTGGTGGTCACCGGAGTCGTGGTAGGCATTCGCCTGCTTACAGTCGTCCTTAGCACTGTATGCACGGGATGATGGCCACGGGCAGGAGTAGAGACTTAAGGCCATCATCGAAGCGGATGATGGCCTTAAACATTTCCGGACACGAAGAGACCGAGCTTTCAGATGAGCGAACCGAAACGGAACAGCGCAGCGATTACTGACGGACCAAGCCGTTCGCCGGCGCGCGCCATGTTCAAGGCCGTGGGCTTCACCGACGAAGTCCTGCGCATGCCAATCATCGGCATTGCCAATACCTGGACGGAAATCGGTCCATGCAATTTTCATCTTCGCGAGCTTGCGGCGGCGGTGAAACGGGGCGTGCGTCAGGCAGGCGGCACGCCGATGGAGTTCAATACGGTTTCCATTTCCGACGGCATCACCATGGGAGCGGAAGGGATGCGTACTTCGCTCGTCAGCCGCGAGGTGATCGGCGACTCGGTGGAAATGGTCGCGCGTGGAAATCA
>JACZCV010003413.1_pt1 | contig 10636 bp, 10 predicted proteins | sample 8641841 | NCBI WGS metagenome assembly JACZCV01 (sample SAMN15324606, study PRJNA640507) | soil metagenome | isolation source: monocropping sugarcane control | place: China: Luxin town, Laibin City, Guangxi Province | collected 2019-07-25 | depth 10cm m
CGGGCACAAAACGGCGGCATCCAGCGGCCGCCCCCGTATTCAGAACCGGCCTCTTGAAGGGACTCGCCCCGGACACATAATCGGCTGGCCGCTGGTCGAAGCCAGCCGGGCCACAACACTTCGCCCGCCGCCCCCCCGCCTCAGATCGCGGACTATAATTCTGGTCATGAGCGACACGCTGCCGTTGGCCGAGGTCAAGGCTCACTTTTCCGAGGTGGCTGACCGTGTCGAAAAGCAGCACGAACGCATAGTCGTGACCCGCAATGGCCGGCCGAGCATCGTCCTCATCAGCCCCGACGACCTGGCGAGCCTGGAGGAAACGCTCGCCATCCTCTCTGATTCTCGCCTGATGGCCAAGATCCGGAGGGGCGTGGCGGAGGCCGACTCCGGCAAGGGCGTCGCCCTGGAGAACCTCACACCGAGCGGCAGGGGTTGAGCTCAGGCCGCTGGCAGGTATTGGTGATGCCGTCAGCGCAGCGAGACATGAACCGACTGACCGAATCCGCCGCCACTGCCGTCCTGGAGGCGATGGTGCGGATTGCCGATGCGCCACATCGCGTCGGCAAGCCCCTCAGGCTGGAACTCGAGGGCCTTTGGTCTGCGCGCCGTGGCTCTTATCGCATCATCTATCGGATCGACGAGGCTCGCCGCCGGGTTGAGGTCGTGACCATCGACCATCGATCGGATGTTTACCGCCGCGCGCGCCGAGGCCGAGGTCGAGCGTAGGCGCGCTTATCTCGACGGAAAGGTTCGAGTACTGGTAAGCCGGGTCCACTCCCCGAACCCCGCTCGGCCCCGGATCTACGTCTCAATGCGGGTCTTGTTGGCGCTCCGACGCCCGCATCCGCGTGCCAATGCGGTTGACACGGGTCCGGCGAGGAAGCTGTCGGATCGCCATTTGACAGCCCTGCCTCCCACTGCCATGCTCGCAACCACCGCGGCTCGGCGGCCGGGGGTGGATCGACGGCGAGGTCAGCGGCCGGCCATGCGGATGGCCGCGAAGGGGGGTGGTAGAGGTGCGCAGGTTCGTCAAGGTGCTTGTTCCCATCGCCGGGCTGCTGCTGTTTGCGGCACAGACTGCGCCCGGCGTGCGGGCATCGGACGGCACCCCTTCCTGGTATGGGAATGGTCACCGAACGGACGGCGCCGGCGACCTCGTCGTCCGCGTCCTCAACGGTCAGTCGACGGCCAGCTCGGGATCGACGAACAGTGGCACACCGTGCGCGGCGGAGCAGAGTACTACCGGGAACGTGCAGGTCAACTGCCGCGCCGAGGACGGAACCTCTCCGCAGAACACGCAGAGCGAGACTAGCGTTGCCGTGTCGGGCAGCAAGGTCGTCGTCGGCTACAACGACTCCCTGGTTTGCTGCATCCCCGCGCTCAACTTCACTGGCTACTCCGTGTCGAACGACGGCGGGAGCACCTTCACAGACGAAGGCGACCTGCCCTTCTCGCCGAACGTCCAGCCAATCGGGGATCCGACGGTGGCCAACGACTCCGCAGGAAACTTCTATTTCGCAAGCCTGGCGCTGGGCTCTGCGGGTCGCGGCAGCCACTCCCTCCTGAGCTTCTACGAGATGCCCGCCGGATCGAACGCCTTCCAGCTCGTCTCAGTGCCGGTCGATGTCGGCAGCTCGCGGCTGTTCTTCGCAGACAAGGAGTACCTCGCCGTCGGCACGGATGGAGGCGGGCATACGCACTTCTACATCACATGGACGTTCTTCTCGTCGGCGCCACAGAGCCCGATCATGCTCACTGACTCCACTGACGGCGTCAACTGGCGCACGACGACAATCTCCGCCTCGAGCGCTTGCGCGCAGGCCTCGAACCCCGTGCCCGCGGGCGCGACGCTGTACGTCTCGTGGGAGCAGAGCGTCTGCACGGGACCTTCAAATAACACCGCGGCGAACGAGATGATGGCGACCGTCGACGTGGCGAGCGGCACGGTGAGCGGCATCACCACGATCGCACCGGTGAACGGCGCCGGCGACCGGGTCGTCGCGTGCAACAACGCCTCGGACCTGCGTGAAGTCATCGAAACGCAGCCTGGTCACGACGCGCGCCTGTTCGAGATGCCGAGCACCACGATCGACGAGAACGGCGTCCTCTACGCGGCGTGGAACGACCGGCCCGGTGGCGTCGGCGGCAGCAATTCCAACGCGACGCGCATCTTCCTCAGCTACTCGCTGGATGGAAACCGGACGTGGAGCGTTCCTCAGGTCATCAGCGGGAAGGTCTCGCGGACCACGATGAGCGATCGGTTCCAGCCCTGGATCACCACCGACGCAAGCGGCGTCCACGCGATGTGGTACGAGCGCATCGAAGGCGCCTCGGTCGACCAGATCAGGACGGACAAGGAGGATCTCAGCCTGGCCAGCGCCTCCGCGGCGCCGAAGAGCAGCACGGGAGAGACGGCGATCAGCTCAGTGAGCTTCCCCATCGTTCAGACGAACCCCAATCAGGACCCGGTGATCTCGAACTGCTACATGGGGGACTACAACAACATCGTCTCGAGCGGCTCGACACGGTACGTGACGTGGGGCGACAACCGCACCGTTTCCACGGTCAGCGGCGGCGCGGCCGAAAACCAGCCGGACGTCTTCCTCAAGGCGTACTGACGCCCAGAGGGTCGTCACCGTGCTGCCAGCGCGAATTGCTTTCGAAGGCGACTTCTTGGGATTGGATCAGGCTGGCGCTTGGTTCCGCATCGCCTCGTGGATGACGTGCCCGTCGTGCCACTCCGGCTCCCCGGCCAGGTGCTCAAGCATCCCGCGGTATTCGCGGTCCATGTCGGGGCTGTCCGCGTTGCGCCTGTAGGCCTCTTCGCTTTCGAAGACGACGCTCATCCAGACCTCGTTCGGGTCGGACACGCTCTGGAACACCGTGTGGTAGATCCAACCGGCGGGGGGCGACCCCTCGAACTCCTTCATGTCGCCCATGAACTGGTCCAGGTGGCCGGGCTTGACGCTGTACCTCGCGATCGTGCCGTAGTACATGGCTACTCCCTTCGGCAGATTTCGGTGGGCTGTCTCCCGGCTGGCAGCGTATAGCGCTGAGCCTGTCTGTGCCGGCTTGCGTCGCCTGATCACGCCTCTGGCGTCTCTAGAAGGCTCCTCTTGTCGAGATAGTTGAGGAGCGCGATCGCCGGGCCGATGACCAGCAGAACCCCCGGGGCGGCCTGGGCGTCCCCAGCACGACCTGGGCCAGGGCTGCCGCGACAGTGCGGCGGCGGAAGAGCAGCCTCAGACCGCCGCCGCGACCGCGATCTGGGAATCGTGCGCACCGCGCCTCTGACAGGAGCATGATTCGCTCGGGGGATGAGCGTCGACCGCGCGTTCGACCTGATGCCCGGCGAAGACCCGCGAACCGAGTTCCTCGACGACGCGGAGCACTGGATCGCGGTCTATGAAGAGCTGGTCCTGGGCCTGCGCGGCGAGCAGTCCGTCGGCGAGACCGTCCGCAAACGCCAAGCTGACCTTTTGGCTCGGCTGGAGTATTGGCGGCGCAGGCAGAAGGACCTGCGCGCCCGGGCCAGAGTCGGCTGACGCTCAGTCCCGCGGGCGAGCGCTTGCGGCGTCGACCGGCGCGGGCAACCTGACAGACCGTGACCAGTCTGCTAGGTTTCGTCCCCCAGTGAGCAACATCGCAAGTTCACCCCGGCTAACGCCGCTGCGACGGGATGTACTCCAATATGTGGCGGGCGGCTTCCCCGTGATTCTGACCGCGGTGGCGGCTACATTCCTCGTGCCAATCGCCATGAGCCACTCGTTGTCGGCGATCGCGGTCGTGCTCGCGATCGTCTTGGTCGACGCGGCATTGATATCAGCGCACCTCTACCTCAGGCTGACGGAGCTGGCCGTCGACGGCACGGCCATCGTCTATCGGAACTTGTGTGGACGACAGCAGCGCGTCGACGTATCGCAGCTGACCGAGGTCGTGGGCCTCACCCTACGGCCGTGGGCTGCGGCGCCCGCGATCAGAGTTGTCGTTTTCAGGCGAGGCGCTGTAGATGCCCTGAGGCTCCTGGCAGCTACTTGGGATCTCGACGACCTGGACGACCTCGCAGCTTCTCTTCGCCTCCCGATTCGTAACGAGCACCGAAGACTCACAGGCGTCCCGAGGCAGACGGCACCGTTGAGCCGACCTCGGATCGCCGGCTAAACAGTCGCACTCGGTCTCTCCAACAAGCCGCCTACTTAGAGGTCTTTCTCAAGTCCTCGGTGGTACACGGCACATCACGATCCAGGATCTCGGGGTCCCCGGTGAGCAGGGGCACGGCGTGTGCCGACGCGGTCGCGATTGCGAAGCAGTCGGCCAATGCGATGGGGAGCTGCGCCTTGATACGGGCCGTCTCGATCATCCGCACCACGCCTGGCAGTTCGAATTCCAGTAGCTGCCGCAACTCCGAAATGACTTGGTCAGCTTCAGACCTCCCGTGGCCCCGCTGCACCTGGTAGTAGACCTCCACAGCGTTCACCCAGCTGATGATCGGTCTGTCGTGGAGCGCAGACTCAACGCGACGCTGCGCCGGCTCTTCGCCGTCCAGCCATGCGAGGACTGCCCACGAATCAAGGCACGTTCTCACGTCGGCTCGGATGCACGCTCCTCCAGGAGACGCGATGCCATACCGCTTCCGCGGTAGCGGCCGCCCAATGGGCCACCCGGCGCATGAAGCTTGACCACGACTTCGCCGCCCTCAGCCTTGACGTCTACCTCAGTGCCCGGATGAAGTCCAACCAGATCACGAATCTCCTTTGGAATCACGACCTGGCCCTTGGCGCCGACCTTCTGAGTCATACCGAGCGAGTATAACTGGCCAGTCGGCCGCTGAACGGTATGGTCCCGGGCGATCTCGTCTTGTCCGGGCGCTGATTCAACGGGGCCTGGTCAATACCAGCGTCAGACCCGCCAGCCGCCGGCCGTGTGCACGTCCTCAGGCAGCTCGACCGAGGCGAGCCATCGCCAGGCGAGGCGCAAGAGGGTCCTAACCACGGTCTGGAAGCGGAGTGAACATGGCGGCGCCTGCGGTCTCGAGGTGGCGAGCCAGCCTTGCCTGAGCGCAGGTCCGAGCCTCAGCCAGGGACGTGTGGTCATGAAGGCACACCCAGGCGTAGCCATCCGCGCTGCGCGCTTCGATGGCACCGAACCACGTGTCGTCCGCGTTGCCCACCCCCACAGCCCGCAAGGCTGCGGGCTCTCTCACGGGGCATTCAACGCCCGTGTTGCGCGCTTTCTTGCGAAAGTCGTTGGTCGCTACTTGACCACGAGGCTGAAGACGCGGGTGGCTGCGGCCCCGGTCGAGTCGGTGACGCGCAGCGTAAAGCTGTAGGTTCCGGCGCTGGCGGGCTTGCCGGTGATCTCGCCCGATTGCTGGTTTTGCGCCAGGCCGAGGCCCGGCGGAAGCGCGCCTCCGGCGACGGCCCAGCGGTAGGGCTGCGTGCCGCCGCTGGCGTTTATGTGCACGTTGTACTCACCGCCGACGGTCGCCCCGGGCAGCGCGGAGGCCGTCGTGATCGCGAGGGGGGTCACGCTCGGGGTCGGCGGGGGAGGCGGGGCCGGCGTGGCGGATGGTCCGGCCACGGGCGTGCTCGTGGGCTCAGGCTGCGGTTGCGATGCGCCCGGCTGGGACGGACTCGGGGATGACGGAGACGCGCCGGGCGACGGCGAGGTGCCGGGCGACGGCGTCGCGCCGGGGGAGCCCGATGTGCGCGGCGTTGCCGAGGCGCTCGGCACGTACGACGACCCTGGCGATCCTGGGGCTCCGGGCGGCGCTGGCGTGCTGACCGCGACCACGACCACCCAGGTTTCGGCTCCGATCGATTCCAGGTCGCTGACGACGACGGTGAGGGCCGCGGCCGAGGAGGCGCGCACGACCAGGCCTGCGGGCGGCGAGTTCAACGGCGTCTGTCCGGCCACTGCACCGCCAGCCCCGTATGCGGTGAGCTGGAACTGGGAACCCGGCCATGCCAGCCCGAACTGCACGTCGCCGTGGGTGCCGTCGGCGCCGGCCGGCTGCGGCGTCGAGCTCTCGCCCTGGCTCAGCGTCCCGGTGAGAACGTTCACCACCCTGCCGCTGACCTGGTCGGCGCCCAGGTTGAAGAGCGTCCAGGGGTCGTTGCGCTGAGCCGCACCCAGCGCCGTTGGCGTGCCGGGTCCCTGGCCGGGCAGCGTCACCGTCTCGAAGCCGGCGCCGACGGCCACCGTGTGGCCCTGCGCGGTCACCTCCACCGTCCCCTTCCACACCTGGGTCTCCACCCCCGCGGGAATCCCGGGCGGCCCGACGATCACGGCGAACTCCGTCCCCCTGACCTCGGCCGTGGTGTTGTTGGGCGCATCGACGCGGAAGCTGGCGCCGCCGACCAGCTTGGTGACGTGGTACCAGGCCCTCCCGGTCGCCTGGTAAAGGCCGGCCTGGTCGGACCGGCTGCTCAGCTTGGCCAGCTGCCTGACCTCGAGAAGGGTCTCCGAGTCGAGGCGAGAGATCGAGCCATCCGGGAACTGCAGGGCGACGCGGGTGTCGCGGCCGGTGCGGATGGTGTCGCCCTGCGCCACGGCGGTGCCGGTGCGCGCCTCCATCTGGTGCGACGAGCGCGCGTGCTCGAGCTGAGCGCGCCCCGTGAAAAGCGTCAGCGCGGCGGTCGCCTGCGCGGCCTGGCCGCCGACCGCGAAGACCAGCACTGCGCCACCGGCGATTGCAGCCGCCAGCGCAAAAGCCAAGAGCCTCAGCCTCTTGCCCACGCCCCTCCCTACCTTGCCGTACGCCCTCTTGCGAGGTTTTGTGCAAGTCGGAGCCTAAAGCTGAACGCGACAAATGTGAAGCACCAATTGAGGCCCCTGGCGACGCTCGAGCCTAAGCTGCCCGGGTGCGGCCGGAGACCAGGTACGCAAAGAGCGGCGACCTCAGCATCGCGTACCAGGTTGTCGGGAACGGGCGGCTCGACCTCGTGCTTGTCCACGGCTTTGTCTCCCACCTCGATGTGGCTTGGGAAGAGCCGCACCTCGCCCAATTCCTGAACCGGCTGGCTGCCTTCAGCCGGCTCATCCTCTTCGACAAGCGCGGCACCGGCCTTTCCGACCCGGTGAGTGCGCCGCCCACCTTCCCCGAGCGCATGGACGACATCCGCGCCGTGATGGATGCCGCCGGTTCCGAGCGCGCGGCCCTGATGGGCATCTCGGAGGGCGGCCCGCTATCGATCGTCTTCTCGTCCACCTACCCGGACCGGACGCAAGCCCTGGTCGCCTACGGGTCCTATGCGCGCTGGCGCCAGGACGTCGACTATCCGTGGGGTCGGACGCCGGAGCAGTACGACGACTTCCTCGAGGGCATCGCCCGCGCCTGGGAGACCGGTGAGTGGTGGATCCAGCACAACCCGACGGCACTGGCCGAGGACCGGTACCGGAAGTGGTGGGCGCGCTATCTCCGCGCGGCGGCGAGTCCCGGGATGGCGACCGCCTTGGTGAAGATGAACTCGGAAATCGACGTTCGAGACGTCCTGCCTGGAGTGCGGGTGCCGACCTTGATCCTGCACCGGACGAAGGAGCTCTGGTTTGACGTCGGCAACGCCCGCTACCTCGCCCAGCGGATCCCCAACGCCAAGCTGGTCGAGCTGCCGGGCGTCGACCACGTGCCCTGGGTCGGCGAAGCCGAGGCTGTGCTGCGCGAGGTCGAGCTCTTCCTGATCGGTACGCGCCCCCGGCCCCGAGCCGCCGCCCTCGCGATCGGCCCGGAGGCGCTGTCGCGACGGGAGCGCGAGGTCGTTCGCCTGGCCATTGACGGGCAGACAGCGCCCGAGATCGCGAGACGGCTATACGTCAGCGACCGGACGGTCGAGACACATCTCGCCAATGCCTACATCAAGCTCGGTGTCGCGTCTCGAGTGGAGCTCGCCCGAAAGGCTGAAGCGCTCGGTCTCTGAAGAATTCAGTACCAGTACGGAGGTAGCGGGCGCCGTCTGGACCTAGCTTGGCCGGCATGGGTTGGAGAACTACACGCGAGGCCCTGGCGGTTGTCACGCGACCCCAGAGCCTGCGCAAGTCGATCGGCGTGGCCCTCTTTGTCGGCACGATCTTCTTCGTCATCAATCAGCTGGGGCCGATCCTGGCCGGGCACGTAAACGCGTCGGTGGTGATCAAGAGCGTGATGACCTACCTGACACCGTTCTGCGTCTCGAACTACGGCCTGCTGATGGCCTCGCGCTCGCCTCGGGCAAGCGCACCTGATCAGGGCTCGGGCGACTCCAGAAGGCTCTTCTGGTCGAGGTAGATGAGAAGAGCGATCGACGGTCCGATGACCAGCAGGACCCCTGCCGCAACGACCAGGAGCAGGCCCTGGGTGGAGGCGGGGGCGGCGGCCTGGGCGATGGTGAGCTGGCCGGGCAGCAGGTAGGGAGACTGGGCGAAGCCCCAGGCGAGCACAAGGCAGGCGACCGCGGCCACCGTGAGCAGCCGGTAGAGAACGAAGACCCGGCGCCAGGCCAGGACCGCGACGACGGGCGTCAGGATCATCGTCGCCAGCGTCAGGAGCAGGGCCGGCGGGGTGAGCATGGCGCCCACCAGCTGCGGGCGCTCGACCTCGATCACGGCCAGCGCGATGGTCCCGACCACGATGAGCGCGATCGCCGCCGCGATCGTCCGGCGCCGGAAGTAGTCGACGAGGTCGGGCGCGTCGCGGCGGGCGTCGCCGAGGAGGAAGGCGGCGCCGCTGAGGGCGGTGGCGGCTGCCGAGGCCACTCCGAAGGCGGCAGCCATGGGGTCGAGGGCGGCCAGCTTCCCGGAGGCGATGGCGCCCAGCGTGGCGGCGAAGAAGAACGGGGTGATGGCCGACGAGATGCCAAAGACGAGGTCGGCCGTGCGCCGGTCGCCGGGCGTGCGCGCGACGTGCCGGAAGGCGAAGAACGCGCCGCGCAGGATGAGCCCGACCAGGGCCAGCGTGAAGAGGGGATAGAGCTTGAGGAAGGCGGTCTGGAAGAGCGCCGGAAAGCCGGTCCAGGTGATGACGATGGCCAGCACCAGCCAGACGTTGTTGACCTCCCAGACGGGCGCCATGGCGTGGTCGATCAGCTCGCGCGCGTGCGAGCTCTGCTCGCCGCGGCCGGCCAGCAGGTCCCAGATGCCGGCGCCGAAGTCGACGCCGCCCGCCGTGCTGTAGGCGGTGACGGCGAGGAGCAGGACGGCGGCGCTGAGGTCGGCTGGATTGACGCTCATGACTCGACCGAGGACCGCGGTCCGTAGGGCATGCCGATCTCCGGCGCTTCGGCGGCCGGCTCCTCACCGGCCCGGTCTTCCTGGCGCCAGCGGGCCGACAACCCGAGCAGCAGCCGGATGAAGAAGTAGGCGATCACCGCGTAGACGGCGACCAGCGTCGCCAGCATGGTCCAGACGTAGGCGGCCGGAGCGTCGGTGACGGCGTCCGCCACGCGCATCGTGCCGTAGACGATCCAGGGCTGGCGGCCGACCTCGGTCGTGACCCAGCCTGCCTCGACCGTCAGATAGGCGCCGAGGCCGGCGAGCGCCGCCAGCTGGTAGAACCAGGTCGATTGGGGCAGGTCGCGCCGGCGGAAGAGGACCACGAAGTACCAGAGGGCGAGCAGGGCGGCGATCGAGCCGAGACCGACCATGAGGTCGAAGGCGAGGTGGGCCAGGTTGGCCTCGACGATGTTCGGGCGGGCGTTCTCGGCAAAGCTGGTCAGGCCGGGAATGACAGCATTCGGGGAGTAGCCGACCAGGATCGAGTCGAGCGACGGGATGGAGAGGCCCAGGTTGACGTGGCCGGCCGCGTCCAGAAACCCGCCCACGACTTCGGGGTTGTGGCTCTGGGTCCGCCAGGTCACCTCCATGGCCGCGAACTTGGAGGGCTGGTCGCCGACCAGGGCGCGGGCGGAGAGGTCGCCGACCAGGACCTCGATCGGCGCGAGGACGGCCGCGACCGTGAAGGGGACGGCAAAGCCGAGCCGCTGGTAGTGGTCGCGCCGGCCGCGCAGCCAGGCCACCGCATAGATGGATGCGACCACGAAGCCGCACGTGATGTAGATCGCGATCAGGAAGTGCCAGAACTCGTAGGCGAGAGCCCTCGTGAAGAGCGCCTCCCAGACGTTGACGTCCATGACGCCAGCCGGGCCGACGGTCACGCCGCCGGGCGTGTTCATCCAGGAGTTGGCGGCCAGCACGCCGAAGGCGCCGAGGAGGCCGGCCGGCGGCAGAGGGAGGCCGGACAAGAAATGGAGGCGCGGCGGCAGGCGCCGCCAGCCGTAGAGGTAGATCCCGATGAAGACGGCCTCCAGGAAGAAGCCCCAGCCCTCGATCGCGAAGCCGAGGCCGAAGGCCGACCCGAAGCGGCCGAGCATCTTCGGCCAGAGGATCCCGAACTCGAAGGAGAGGATGGTCCCGGTCACCGCGCCGACCGCGAACTGGACCGCCATCACCACCGACCAGCGGCGGGCGAGCTTGAGCGCGACGGGGTCCTTGCGCTTGAGCCCGATGCCCTCCATGAGCAGCGTCAGCGTGGGCAGGGCGACACCGAGGGGGACGAGGAGGATGTGGTAGCCGAGCGTGAACGCCATCTGGATGCGCGCCGGGAGGAGGGCGTCCGCGGCGGCGAGGAGCGTCAAAGCCGGCCGCACCCGAAGAACACTAGCTA
>JACZCV010022667.1_pt1 | contig 10615 bp, 10 predicted proteins | sample 8641841 | NCBI WGS metagenome assembly JACZCV01 (sample SAMN15324606, study PRJNA640507) | soil metagenome | isolation source: monocropping sugarcane control | place: China: Luxin town, Laibin City, Guangxi Province | collected 2019-07-25 | depth 10cm m
ACGGCGTTCCTCTGGGGCCATGGCCGACAACACGCCAGGGACACTGGACATATGAACCACCCCCGATTAGCGATCTGACGAATGTGCCAGTCACATCTGGTTTAACACGTTTGCGCGGAAATGGCACGTCGCCCCTCGTGGGCGATCCTCTCAGCGCCTTCGGGCCCGCCTCCTCCAAACCCGCCGCTGCCGGCACGCGCACGCCTGAACCGCCGCGTTAGATTGGCCTCATGGGGTGGGTCACGCTCGAGGTGCGCACCAGCAAGCGGGCTCAGCTGCTGGATGTGACCGATCGGGTTGCCGATGCTGTCAAGCAGTCCGGTGTGTCTGACGGCGTGTGCCATGTGTTCGTGCCCCACACCACCGCCGGCGTGACGATCAACGAAGGCGCGGATCCCGATGTCGCTCGGGACATCGAAGCCCAGCTCGGCCGGATGGTGCCGAAGAACGCGGACTTCTCGCACGCCGAGGGCAACTCGGATTCACACATCAAGACGGCGCTGGTGGGGCCGGCATGCACGGCGCCGGTGCGTGGCGGGCGGCTGACGCTGGGCACCTGGCAGGCGATCTTCCTTTGCGAGTGGGACGGCCCGCGTACGCGGAAGATCGAAGTGGGAGTAGTGCCTCTCTAGCTCGAGTAGGCCCGGAGACCCTCAGCGTGGCCCGCGTGGCGGAGCTTGTCCAGCGCCACCCGCTCCATCTTCCTGATCGTCTCGCGGTTCACACCGAGCCGGCGCGCGATCTCGTCCAGCGAACGCTGGTGCCCGTCGAGCAGCCCAAACCGCAGCTGCACGACGCGCCGCTCGCGCGGCTCCAGCTCCTGCAGCACGAGGTCCAACTGGTACCGCATGTCGGCATCGGTTGCGGCATCGACCGGCGACTCCGCCGTCTCGTCCTCCAGCAGATGGCCGAGCTCCGTCTCGCTCTCGTCGCTGATCGGCGTCTCCAGCGAGATCGCGTCGAGCGCGAGCCGGCGGAGGTCCTCGACCTCGAGCGTGGTCAGGGCCAGCTCCTCGGCGATCTCCTCGTCGCTCGGCTGGCGGCCAAGGCCTTCACGCAGGCGCTGGGTCACGCGCGCCAACTTGTTCAGCCGGTCGCCCACGTGCAGGGGCAGGCGGATCGTCCGCGCCTGGTCGCCGATGGCGCGGAGCACCGCCTGGCGGATCCACCAGGTGGCGTACGTCGAGAACTTGAAGCCGCGGCGCCATTCGAACTTGTCGACGGCGCGCATCAGCCCGACGTTGCCCTCCTGGATCAAGTCGAGCAGCGGCATGCCGCGGTTCTGGTACTTCTTGGCGATCGAGACGACCAGGCGCAGGTTGGCCTCGGTCATCCGGTGGCGGGCCTCCTCGGAGCCTTTGGCAATCTGCTTGGCGAGCTCGACCTCCTCGTCCTTGGTCAGCAGGCGCTCCCGGCTGATGTCCCTCAGGTAGGAGCCGAGAGGGTCGTCGAGATCCGTTTCGAGGGCCGGCCGAACTGGCTCGACGGGTGCCGGACGGTCGTCGGCAGCGTCGTCTTCCGGCTCGAAGCCGCGCCAAAGCAGAGCTGAGGAACTTGCGTGCACGTTCTCGTTCTACCGCAAGCGCCCGTGATCTAAACAGGGATCGGGCGTTCGGCCTCCCAGCGGGCTTCGGCCTCGCCGATAGGGGTCGAAGGAGGCGCCATCTTGAAGGGCCAGATCTCCTCGGCGATCCGGCGCCAGTTGGCCGTGGCGTTCATACTCCCGAGAACGGCGTACAGGCCGAGGTTGATCCGCTGCATGACCACGTACGCCCGGGGCACGTCGCTGTAGGGCGCAAGCGGGCTGCGGGCGTCGAAAAAGCGCCTAACGATCGCCGAGGAGTACTCGGGAGTGATGGTCATCGGCCTGTCCTGGAGAACGGTCCCATAGAAGTGGCCGAAACGGTCCACCACCAGCTGGTCCGGCACCGGAGCGCCCGGCCGTAGAAAGCCCGCCCGCTCGAGGGCGTCCCGGAAGCCCGGCGCGTCGTCCTCAAAAACCAACAGCCGCACCGCGTCCACCAGGGGCGCGAGGTCCGCGTCGGTGAAAGTCTTGGTCAGCCCGAAGTCCAGGAAGCTGACACGGCCGCCGCCGTGAAAGACGTAGTTGCCAGGGTGCGGGTCGCCGTTGAAGGCGTGGATCCGGTACAGGCTGCGAAACACGAACCGGTAGATCGTCTCCGCGGCCAGGTCCTTCTCGTGCTGCGACCACTGTTGCATCGCCTCGAAGCGCGAGCCTGACACGAGGTCGGACGTAAGCACTCGCGGCGTGCTCAGCTCGGCGACCACGTGCGGGACATGGATGTACGGGTGGCCGTCGTAGTAGCCGGCGAAGAGCTCCTGGCTCCTGGCCTCGAGGCCGTAGTCGATCTCCTCCTGCAGCCGATCGGCCAGCTCCTCGACCAGCGCCCCGGTGTCGAGGCCGGGAAATGCGGCGCCGACAACACGGCGCAGCAGCGAAACGTTGCGCAGGTCGGAGGTGATGCTGCGGTCGATGCCTGGGTACTGAACCTTGACCGCCACCGCGCGCCCCTCGCGCGTGATGGCGCGGTGCACCTGGCCGATCGATGCCGCCGCGAAAGGCAGCGGATCCCACCGCGCGAAGACTTTCTCGGGCTGCCCGCCGAGCTCGGCGACGATGACCGATGCCGCCATCTCCGGGCTCATCGGCGGCGCCGTCTGCTGCAGCCGGCCCATGGTGACGCGCACCGACTCCGGCAGGTCCTCGTAGATGTAGCTCGCCATCTGACCGAGCTTCATCAGCACGCCGCGCATGGCCCCGAGCTCTTCGGCGACGTCGTCGGCCGAGCGGAGCGCCAGGTCGTTGCGGAGCTCGCGGCGCCGCTCGACAGAAGCGAAAACTAGACGCGGCGAACGCGCCACGTACCGCCCTCCGATGCGCAGGGCCAGCCGGGCGAGCGCGGCCCCGCGGCCGGTCCGCGACTGCACCATTGCGGCCTGCTGCTTTTTGGTCACGCGCGCGAGCGCAGCTCGATGCGCCGGCGCGCCTCCATCACGCCATCGATCGATTCGAACGCCAGGTCCAGGGTGCCGAGCAGCTGCCGCACCAGGTCTCGTTCCAGCGTCTCGGGCGGCGGCATCGGGAACCCGTACGCGTCGCGCGCCCAGTCGGGCAGCGTTCCAATCGCGACCTCGGAAAGATCGCGCCAAAGCTCACGCGCTTCGGCATCCAAGCCGGGCGGCTCGACCACCACGGCGATGGCGTCGCGCGCGGCCTCGGTGATCTGCACGAGCTCCACCGACCGCAGGTACCTGTCGTTTTCGGCGACGCTCGCCGGCACCATCGCCCGCGGCACGCCGACGATCTCGGCGAAGGGCACCATCTCGGCCACGTAGCGATCGGCGGCGGCGGGGTCGAGGCCGCGCCCGTAGCGCTGGACGATGGTGGCGATCGAGTCCACCAACGCGGCGTGCACCCAGAGCAGCAGGTCCGGATCCTCAGCGGCGTACGGCAGGTTCGTTTCGGGGTCGACGCCACGCACGTGCTTGTGGATCGAGCGGACGCGGGCGGCCGCTTCGTTGGCCGCTGCGGTGTCGCCATAGGTGACGGTCAGGACATATCCGCTCGTGGCGGCGAGGCGTCCGAACGGGTCTCGGCGCCAGTCGCTGTGCTGTGCGACACCGGCCATCGCCAGCGGGTGCAGCGCCTGCACCATCAACGCGCGCATGCCGGCGAGCGGGAAGCTGCGGTCGCGATGGACTCGCCAGACGATGCTGCTCGGACCGAACAGGCCCTGGTCCGCAGGATGCTCCGGAACCGACCGCGGGTAGACGCCCGCCAGCGGCTCCAGCATCGTCATCCTTGACGACCCGTTCGAGCTCACGCCGCCACGATACGGGGGCACCGGGCGCAGTGTGCTAGCTTCCCGGGATCGACGCAAAGTGGATGGCTGTCGCTCGCGGCGACGAGCCGGCCGGCCTGGTGCTCGCCGGCGGGCGAGTGCTGTCCGTCTTCACCAAGGAATGGCTCGACGTCGACGTGGCGATCACGGATGGTTTCGTGGTCGGCCTCGGCCGCTACGAGGGGCGCGAGCGGCTCGACGTCTCCGGCCGGTACCTCGTGCCGGGCTTCATCGACGCCCACATGCACATCGAGTCGTCGAAGTTGATGATCGACGAGTTCGCGCGGGCGGTCCTGGCGCACGGCACGACCGCGGTCGTGGCGGACCCGCACGAGGTGGCCAACGTCCTCGGCACCGACGGCATCCACTGGCTCCTCGACTGCTGCGAAGACATCCCGCTCGACGTGTTTGTCATGGCGTCGTCCTGCGTGCCTGCTTCATCGTTCGAGTCGCCGCGGCGGCCATTCACCACGGGCGACATCGAAAGCCTGCTGCGCCGCCATCGGACGATCGGCGTGGCCGAGATGATGAACTTTCCCGGCGTGATCGCCGGCCAGCCGAGCGAGCTCGCGAAGCTCGGCACGCGACTGACCGACCACGTCGACGGCCACGCGCCGGGCGTGCGGGGGCCGCGCCTCAACGCTTACGTCGCGGCCGGCATCCGGTCCGACCACGAGGCGACCACATACGAGGAAGCCCTCGAGAAGAGGCGCCTCGGGATGTGGGTGATGCTGCGCGAGGCGACGGGTGCCCGCAACTTGAAGGATCTCTTGCCGCTGGTGAAGCACTACGGACCCGAGCGCTGCATGTTCTGCACCGACGATCGCGAGCCGGACTTCATCGTCGACGAAGGCCACATCAACCAGATGGTCCGGGTCGCCGTCGCCGAGGGGATCAGTCCCGAGGACGCGATGGTGATGGCGACGATCAACCCTGCGACCTATCACCGGCTGTGGCGGCTCGGCGCGATCGCGCCCGGCTACCAGGCCGACATCGTGGTCCTCGACGACCTGGTATCGTTCCGGCCGCGTCAGGTCCTGAAGCGCGGCGCCACGCCGAACTTCGCGCGGCTCGACGTCCCGGAATGGGTGCGCCAGACCGTGAGCCTGGCGCCAGTGGACGAGACTTCGTTCCGGGTCACTGCGGGACCGAAGAAGATCCGCGTGATCCGCGTCATTCCCGGGCAGCTGCTGACAGGCGCGGATCTCGTCGAGCCGTGCATGCGCGGCGGCGAGCTCGTGGCCGATCCGGCGCGGGACCTGGTCAAGATCGCGGTGATCGAGAGGCATCACGCGACCGGTCGCATCGGGCTCGGTTTCGCCACCAACGTCGGCCTGAAACGCGGCGCGTTCGCCTCGACGGTCGCGCATGACGCGCACAACGTGGTCGTGCTCGGTGTCGACGATCGCGACATGGCCGCGTGCACCATGCGGATGGCGCAGATCGGCGGCGGCATCGTGATCGCCGAGGGCGGCCAGGTCGTGGAGGAGCTGCCGCTCCCCATCGCCGGCTTGATGAGCGATCGGCCGCTGGCGGAGGTGCACGACCGGCTGCGGTCGATGGAGAGGCGGCTGACCGCGATGGGATCGACCATGGCCTCGCCGTTCATGACGCTCAGCTTTCTCGCGCTGTCCGTCATTCCCGAGCTGAAGATCACCGACCGCGGCCTGGTCGACGTCGGCCGGTTCGAGCTGGTCCCGCTCGGTGTTGAGTGAAGACCAGCTCTACGCGTGCCTGGCGAATCGCAGGTGGGCCCGCGCGGTCGCTCGAGGAGCTGATGCCGACGCGGCCATGGACAGCCTCACCGACGATGAGTGGCTGGAGGCGATGAAGGCGCATCCGCGGATTGGCGAACGAGGCGGCGACGCGCCTGCCAGCTCTCGTCGAGAGCAGAGCCGGGCGATGGCTACTTCACGCGAGACGCTCGAGGCGCTGGCCGCGGAAAATCGCAGGTATGAGGAGAAGTTCGGCCACGTCTTCCTCATCTTCGCGAGCGGGCGATCGGGCGACGAGATCCTCGCCGAGCTCCGGCGCCGCATGAAGAACGACGCGCCGGCCGAGCTGCAAGAGGCGAAGCGAGAGCTGCGCCAGATCGCGCGCCTGCGGCTGGAGAGGCTGCGCGCGTCGTGAGCATCTCGACGCACGTCCTCGACACGATGCGCGGCACGGCCGCGGCCGGTCTGCGCGTGTCGCTCAGCCGCCGGGAGCCGGATGGCGACTGGAAGTCGGTTGCGCACGCGGAGACCGACGCCGACGGCCGCATCCGCGAGCTGACGCGTGACTCGTTGGAGGCGGGCGAGTACATGCTGAAGTTCGAGACGCAGCGCTATTTCGAGAGGTCTGGCCTGAGCGCGTTCTATCCCGAGGTGAGCGTCGTCTTCAGCCTCGACGACGAGAGCGGCCACGTCCACGTGCCCCTGCTGCTTAGCCCGTACGGCTACACCACATATAAAGGTGTGTAGATGAGCGGGATAGTTCTGGGCGACAACCAGTACGGCAAGGCCGAGACGCACCTCGTTCGCGTCACCAGGGACGCGGCTGCGCACGAGATCAAAGACCTCAACGTCAGCGTGGCGCTCGCGGGTGACTTCGCCGATGCGCACCTGACTGGAGACAACAGCAAAGTCGTACCGACCGATACGCAGAAGAACACGGTGTTCGCGTTCGCCGCCGACGGCATCGGCGAGATCGAAGACTTCGCCACTCGCCTGGCGCGGCATTTCGTCGATGAATTCGAGACGGTCCTTCGGGCGCGCGTGTCTATCGAAGAGTTCTCGTGGTCCCGACTCGCCGGCCACGCCTTCGAGCGCACCGGCCCAGCTACACGTCTCACGACAGTGACGTGCACACGCGAAAAGTCGTCGGTCGTCAGCGGTATCACCGGGCTGGTGCTGCTGAAAACGACGGACTCGGAGTTTCACGGCTACATCAAGGACCGCTACACGACGCTCCCCGAGACGCGCGACCGGATCATGGCCACATCGCTCACCGCTCGCTGGCTCTACGACAGCGGTGATGTCGACTGGGGCGCGAGCTTTGCAGACGCAAGCCGGCTCTTGAAGGAGACATTTGCCGAGCACTACAGCCTCTCCCTGCAGCAGACGCTGTACGCAATGGGCGGCGCCGTGCTCGAGGCGTGCGGCGAGATCGACGAGATCCGGCTTTCGATGCCGAACAAGCACCACTTCACCGTCGATCTCAAACCCTTCGGTCTCGAGAACCCGCAGGAGGTCTTCTACGCCGCCGACCGGCCGTACGGGCTGATCGAAGGCACCGCCAAGCGCCAGGGCGTCCCCGATCGTGCCGAGGCCTGGTGATGGAGTTTCTCCAGCCTGCATCGTGGTCGGAGGCGCTGGCCATGAAGGCGGAGCACCCCGACGCCGTGCCGATCGCCGGCGGCACCGACGTGATGGTGGAGATCAACCTCGACCACCGCCGGCCCGAGACCGTGATCGACCTGACCCGCGTCTCCGAGCTCACCGAGTGGGCCACCGAGGACGGGCTGGTCCGGGTCGGCGCCGGCGTGACTTACACGCGACTCATCGACGAGCTCGGCGATCGCATGCCCGGTCTGGCCATCGCATCGCGCACGGTGGGCTCGCCGCAGATCCGCAACCGCGGCACCGTCGGCGGCAACCTCGGCACCGCCTCGCCTGCGGGCGACGCGCATCCACCCCTGCTCGCCGCGGACGCGAGCGTCGAGCTGGCGTCGACGTCGGGCACTCGCCGCGTCCCGGCCCGCGAATTCTTCACCGGCCCGAAGCGCAACGCCGCGCGGCCCGACGAGCTGATCGCCGCCTTTCTCATCGAGCCGGCGACGGGTCCTCAACAGTTCTCCAAGGTCGGGACCCGAAACGCCATGGTCATCGCGGTCTGCGCGTTCGCACTCGCCCTGGACGTCGCCAGGCGGCTGGTGCGCACCGGCATTGGCTCCGCCGGCCCGACGCCCCTCGCCGCGACCGATGCCGAGGCTTTCATCAGCGGTGAGCTCGACTGGGAAGGCAGGACGCCGCCGACCGAAGCCACGATGAAGCGCTTCGGCGAGCTCGTGGCCGCCGCCGCCAGGCCCATCGACGACGTTCGGGGCACCGCCGCATATCGCCGCCACGCCCTGTCGGTGCTCGCCCGCCGCGGCCTGGCCTGGGCATGGCAGGACTACCGCGTGGGCTGGGCGTGAAGGTCAGCTGCACCGTCAACGGCGAGCCTCGTGAGGCTGACGGCGTCTGGCCGGGCGAGAGCCTGCTCTACGTGCTGCGCGAGCGCTTCGGCCTCTACGGCTCGAAGAACGCCTGCGAGCAGGGCGAATGCGGCTCGTGCTCGGTCTTCCTCGACGGCGTGCTCGTGTGCGCGTGCCTCGTGCTCGGCGGCCAGGCGAATGGTCGCAATGTCGTCACCGTCGAAGGGCTCGCTGACGGGACATCTCTGCACACGGTGCAGCAGGCGTTCGTGGAGGCGGGCGCGGTCCAGTGCGGCTTCTGCACGCCGGGCTTGGTCGTGGCGACGCACGACCTGCTGCAGCGCACACGCCGTCCGACCGAGGCCCAGATCCGCGAAGCGCTCGCCGGCAACATCTGCCGCTGCACCGGTTACGCCAAGATCCTCGACGCCGTGAACCTGGCGGCGACCCGGCTGTGAGAGTCGGCGAGAGCGTCCGCCGCCCAGACGGCCCGGCGAAGGTCCTCGGCGAGTTCATGTATTCGTCGGACCTGCAGGCGGACGGGATGCTGTGGGGTGCTACCACGCGCAGTCCGCACCCGCATGCGCGCATCAAATCGATCGACATCAGCGCGGCGCGTGCCATGCCCGGGGTTCACGTCGTGCTCACGCACAAGGATGTCCTGGGCCGCAACGCCTACGGCCTCGACATCCAGGACCAGCCCGTGCTCGCTCACGACGAGGTGCGCTACTGGGGCGAGGCCGTCGCGCTGGTCGCCGCCGAGCACCCGGAGCAGGCGCGGCGCGCGGCGCAGGCCGTGAAGGTCGACTACGAGAAGCTTCCCCTGGTCACTGATCCCGAGCAAGGCAAGGTGCTGCGTCACGTGAAGATCCGGCACGGCGACCAGGCCGCACGCGCTGAGGTCGTCGTCACCGGCGACTACGAGATCGGCCAGCAGGACCAGGCGCCGCTCGGACCGGAGTCGGGACTCGCCATTCCGCAGCCCGACGGCAGCGTCGACCTGATCATCGCGACGCAGTGGCTGCACGTCGACCAGGAGCAGCTGGCCGCGGTGCTCGGCATGCCGGCGGAAAAGGTGCGCCTGACGATGGCGGGCATCGGCGGCGCGTTCGGCGCGCGCGAGGACCTTTCGATGCAGGCGCACGCGTGTCTGTTGGCTATGGAGGCCGGCCGCCCGGTGAAGATGTCGTACTCGCGGCCCGAGTCGTTCGTCGGCCACGTGCATCGCCATCCCGGCCGGCTGCATTACGAGCATGGGGCTGATCGCGACGGCCGGATCGTGTACGTGAAGGCGCGGATCCTGCTCGATGGCGGCGCCTACGCATCGAGCTCAACGGCGGTCATCGCCAATGCCTCGTGTTTTTCGTGCGGGCCATATCGCGTGCCGAACGCGACCATCGACGGCATCGTCGTCTACACCAACAACCCGCCGGCTGGCGCCATGCGCGGCTTCGGGTCGGTCCAGAACTGCTACGCACACGAGGCGCAGATGGACAAGCTGGCCGCGGCGCTGCACATGGATCCGATCGAGCTCCGGTTGCGCAATGCGCTGGAGACCGGCGACACCCTCATCACCGGCCAGGTAATAGACGGACCCGTGCCTGTCCGCGAGCTGCTGGAGAGAGTTAAAGGTTTCCCCTCCCCAGCGCCAGCGGGCGGCCTGTGGCCAGGCGGCTACGCCAATACGACCCACGGCGAAGGCGTGAAACGCGGCGTCGGCTACGCCGCCGGCTTTAAGAACATCGGCTACTCCGAGGGCTTCAAGGACTACTCGACCGCGCGCGTGCGCCTGGCGGTCGTCGATGGCAAGGCGCGCGTCGAGGTCCACACCGCCGGCGCCGAGGTCGGCCAGGGCCTGGTCACGGTGCAGGCGCAGATCGCCGGCACCGAGCTCGGGGTCACCGACGTCGTCGTCCTCAACGCCGACACGCGGGTCGGCTCGGCGGGCTCGTCGTCCGCGTCGCGGCAGACGTACATCACCGGCGGCGCGGTGCAGGCGGCCGCGCAGGCCGTGCGCGAGCGAGTGATCGCGATGGCGCGCTCCGAGCTGCGGGCACCCAGTGGTCTGCACATCGAGAACGACAACGTCGTCACGGGCACCGGCAAGATGGTCGTGCCGCTGGCGACGCTGCTGGGCGAAGAGGTCATCGAGGAGACGCGCGAGTTTCACCCGCGCCCGACGCATCCGCTCGATCCCGAGACCGGCCAGGCCGACGCGCACATGCAGTACGCCTTCGCGGCGCATCGCGCCGTCGTCGACGTGGACACGGAGCTAGGTCTGCTCAAGGTCGTCGAGCTCGCGACCGCGCAGGACGTGGGCAAAGCCATCAACCCACTGGCCGTCGAAGGCCAGATCGAGGGCGGCTCGGCGCAGGGCCTCGGCCTGGCGGTGATGGAGGAGATCCAGGTCAAGGACGGCGTCATCCGCAACCCCTCGTTCACCGACTACCTGCTGCCGACCATCCTCGACATGCCGCCCGTGCGCATGGACGTGCTCGAGCTCGGCGACCCGCACTCGCCGTACGGCCTGAAGGGGGTCGGCGAGCCGCCGACCATCTCCTCCGGACCGGCCATC
>JACZCV010134689.1_pt1 | contig 10606 bp, 9 predicted proteins | sample 8641841 | NCBI WGS metagenome assembly JACZCV01 (sample SAMN15324606, study PRJNA640507) | soil metagenome | isolation source: monocropping sugarcane control | place: China: Luxin town, Laibin City, Guangxi Province | collected 2019-07-25 | depth 10cm m
GAATGACGGCTCCGATGGCGCAATCCGCAAGGCTCGCGAGCTTGCCGCAGCCGAGCCGGACAAATACTTTTACGCCGACCAATACTCCAACGACGCCAACTGGCGCGCGCACTACAATTCCACGGCAAACGAAATCTGGAACCAAACTGACGGACGAATAACGCATTTTGTCGCCACGTTGGGAACCAGCGGGACCTTCGTTGGCTGCGCGAAACGACTGCGCGAGCTGAATCCGGATATCAAATGCATCTCTCTGCAGCCTGATTCGCCCTTCCATGGCCTTGAAGGTCTGAAGCACATGGCCACGGCGATCGTCCCCAAGATTTACGATCCGTCGCTGGCCGATGAAGATCATGGAATATCGACCGAGGCGGCCTATGCGATGCTCAAGCGGCTCGCACGCGAGGAAGGATTGCTCGTGGGCATTTCATCAGGTGCGGCGGTGGTGGGAGCAGTGGAACTGGCGAAGTGCCTAGAAAAGAGCGGCTGGATTGAGGAAAACGGCGAAGCAGTGATTGTGACCATCCTGTGCGACTCGGCGGATAAATATTTGAGTGATCGGTTATGGGAGGAGTGAGTTTTTCTTTTTGTCATTCCGAACGGCCCGATTTTGGCCGGAGGAATCCCTACGGGCGCCCACAACCCTGACATGTGCCAGATGGAGATTCCGAAAGTACGTAGGGATTCCTCACCGCCAAAAGTCGGCGGTTCGGAATGACAAGGCTTACTAGCAAAACGATGCTGAAGATCAACCAACACGACTACAACGCGATTCGCCAGCATGGCGAGGAAACCTATCCACACGAATGCTGCGGAGTTCTGCTGGGGCGTTCGGGCGAAGATTCGCGCACGGTGGAGAGGACGGTGCGGTGCGGTAACACGCGTTTCGACTCGCCGCACAACCGCTATCACATCGCGCCGCAGGAGCTAGTGCGCATTCAGCGGCAGGCGCGAGAGGCGGGATTGGAGATCGTCGGCTTCTATCATTCGCATCCGGATCACCCGGCGCGCTGGTCGCAGATCGATCTTGCTGAAGCCCACTGGATAGGTTGTTCTTACGTGATTACGAGTGTCGAAAAGGGAACGCCAAAGATCACGAATTCATTCCTGCTGGCAGGTGCCGACGAAGAGAACAAACATTTCGAAGACGAGCCAGTCAATGTAGACGGTCTGGCTCGTGCAGCAGGATGAAGCGAGTTTGCGAGTTAGAACATCAAACAGGAGCTTGAAATTTCGTGATTTCGCGATTGCATGATCGACAGCTTTCAAATCGCGAAATCAGGAAGGCGCGAAATTCTTCAAACATGAAAATCTTCATACCGACACCACTCCGGCAGTATGCAGGTAAACAGGATGCAGTTGAAGTTCATGCATCTACAGTTAACGATGCATTATCCAAACTCACCAGCACGCATCCCGATTTGAAACGGCATCTGTACACCGACGAGGGCAAGCTGCGCGCATTCGTGAACGTCTATTTAAACGATGAAGACGTGCGCTATCTAGCGAGCAGAGAACAGACTCCGGTGAAAGACGGCGATCAGCTCTCGATTATTCCGTCAATCGCGGGAGGGAAGGCAATTGAGTAATTTCGTAATTTCGAAATCGGGTAATTGGTAAAACAATTCCCAAATTACGAAATTACACAATTACGAAATCGGATTTACCCTTATGGCAACCTCAACTCTCCTCTCCAACGCGCTCAGTAAAGACGAGATCCTCCGCTACTCGCGGCATCTCATCATGCCCGAGGTGGGACTCGAAGGTCAGCAGAAGCTGAAGGCTGCACGCGTGCTCTGTATCGGCACAGGCGGACTTGGCTCTCCGCTCGCAATGTATCTCGCTGCCGCGGGCATTGGCACGCTTGGGCTCGTCGATTTCGATGTGGTGGATTTTACGAATCTGCAGCGGCAGATCATCCACTCGACCTCCGATGTTGGCCGCAAAAAGCTCGACTCGGCTTCCGACAAGATCGAGGCGATCAATCCGTACGTGGACGTCGTGCGCTACGAGACGCGGCTCAGCAGCGACAACGCGCTACGCATCTTCGAGGACTTCGATATCGTCGTCGATGGCACCGACAATTTCCCGACACGCTACCTGGTAAACGACGCTTGCGTGCTCAGCGGTAAGCCGAACGTTTATGGATCGATCTTCCGCTTCGAGGGCCAGGCGAGCGTCTTTGGCTTGAAGGACGGCCCATGCTATCGCTGCCTCTATCCGGAGCCGCCGCCGCCGGGTCTTGTGCCCTCGTGCGCGGAAGGTGGAGTGCTCGGCATTCTGCCTGGGCTCGTGGGCATCATTCAAGCGACGGAAACGATCAAGCTAATCTTGGGCAAAGGCGATCCCCTCGTTGGACGTCTGCTTCTGGTCGATGCGCTCGGCATGCGCTTCCGCGAGTTGAAGCTGCGCAAGAATCCTGAGTGCCCGATCTGCGGTCCGAATCGTACAATCACAGAGCTGATTGATTATCAGGAGTTCTGCGGTATCCGCGGAGAAGAAGCGCCAGTGACTGTCAACGTGCCCGAGATTCAACCCGAAGAGCTGAAGCAACGACTCGATGCCGGAGAGGACATCTTCGTCCTCGATGTACGCGAGCCGCACGAGTATCAGATCTGTAACCTGAACGGATATCTGATTCCGCTCGGCGATCTACCCAAGCGAATGAACGAACTCGACTCCAGCCGCGAGATCGTCGCGCACTGCCGCTCCGGCGTGCGCAGCGGCAAGGCGGTCGATTTCCTACGCCAGGCGGGATTTAAGAAAGTGCGAAATCTTGCAGGCGGCATTTTGGCGTGGGCCGATCGCGTGGACCCGAGGATGCCGAAATACTGATTGCTACTGGCTTCCGGCCACCGGCTTCCGGCTTGAATTCATGTGATCGAACCGCCGAAGCTGGTTTTCAGATTGTGATTTAGGATTCCATCATGGCAACTGCAACTCAATCTGTTTTTGCGGGCAGCCGGAAGCCGGCGGCCGGTAGCCGCTTCCCTGGATTCTCCGCGGAAGCAATCACCTTCCTCCGTGGCCTCGAACGCAACAATAAACGCGAGTGGTTCCAAGCGCGCAAACACATCTACGAGGAGCAGATCCGCACTCCGCTCGAAGCGCTGGTCAATGCCGTCAATTCCGAGCTGGCTGAGTTCGCTCCGCGCTATGTGACTCCGGTTAAGAAGGCTGTCTTCCGTATTTATCGCGATACACGTTTTTCGAAAGACAAGCGTCCGTACAAGACCCACATTGCCGCGACTTTCTATCTGCAAAATTTGTGTAAAGCCGCTGGTCCGTGTTTCTACTTTCATTTCACTCCGAAGGAACTGCTGATTTTTTCCGGCGTATACATGCCCGAGCGTGATGAGCTGCTGAAGATTCGCAATCTGCTTGCGGAACGGCACGAAGAATTCCGCACGCTAGTCCGCGGCCGTGCGCTGCGAAACGCTTTCGGTGAACTCCAAGGCGAGAAGCTGTCGCGTATTTCGAAGGGTTTTGACAAGGACCATCCGGCAGAAGATCTGATTCGCGGAAAGCAGTGGTTTTTCGAGCACACTCTCGATGGCTCAATCGTAGCCACTTCACGCATGTTGCCGGAAATCGTGAGCCACTTCCGCGCAGCAGCTCCATTCGTTGAATTCCTAGCGCAGCCCTTCGTGCAGCAGACCCGCCCACGCAAGCTGCCGTTCATGGCTTTTTGAGAGACGGCGATAGGCAATAAGCGATAGGGCGTCTTGGACTGAACCGATACCTTCCGCCGATTGTCTACTACTTATCGCCTATTGCTTGCCTTTTCAAGTCGTTGCGCCAAGATTCAAAATTCTTGTCTCAGGCCAGCCTTTCCTACGTACTTACCTTCTAAATATGCAAAGAACGTTATGCTCTTCTCATTCCCAGCCACGGCCATCGACGCTACAAGCGTGCTTGCCGTCTTCTCTCATTTGGGAGCTGCTGTCACGGTAGGTATGTTCGTGGTCTCCGCTGTTCTCGCCACGCGCTGCAAGGGGCGCTGCCGCGAAGATGAAATCTTTCGATTGCATGTGATGTAAAAGACCGCAATACGTAATAAGCAAGAGGCGGTCCGGTCTTTCGTTTCGCTCTCCGCGACCTTGCCTCTTCCGTTGTGACTTTCGTGTCCGCTCCTCCCGGTCAACCTTCAATGGCCGAAGAAATCGCTTCCCACTCTTTCATCAGCGACTCCAGATCGTGACGGCGGGTTTCGAGTAGCTGCGTAACACGCCCTGTCTCCTGCGCGCTGGTGAATGTTTGCAGCGCCTGCTCACATTCGGCGATGCCTGCTTCCAGCTTGGTAATCTCTTCTTCGATCTCGCTGAGTCGTTCCTTCATCTGGCGCAGCTTGATCGGATTCAGACGCTTCTGCTTGGGCTCGGGAGGCGGTACAGCAGCGTTTCCGTTGCTTGTGACGGGTGCTTCCGAAATGCTCGTGCGCGCGTGAGTCTCGACGGGAGTGGCGGTAGGTTGCTGCGATGCTCCCCCTTGCTTGCGCCAGAGGTAGTCCTCGTAGTTTCCGGGAAAGACCTCGACCTTGCCGTTGCCCACTTCGAAGATTCGCGTTGCGAGCTTGTCGATGAAATAGCGGTCGTGTGAAACGAACACTACGGTTCCGCTGAACTCCTGCAGGGAATTCAACAGAAGATCCTTGGCGCGCAGATCGAGATGGTTCGTTGGCTCGTCGAGCAGCAGGAAGTTCGAAGGATGCAGCAGCATGCGTGCGAGCGCGTAGCGATTGCGCTCTCCGCCGGAGAGGACGCCGAGTTGCTTGAAGACCTCATCATCTGAAAACAGAAAACAACCCAGCAGGTTGCGCAGTTCCGTTGTGGTTGCGCGCGGTGCGACTTCTTCCAGGTCATCGAGCATGCGGCGCTCGGGATCGAGAACTTTGTATTGGTCTTGCGCGAAATAATCCGGCTGCGCGTTGTGTCCGAGGACGTACTCGCCTGCCGTGAGCGGCTCGTCATTCGCCAGCATGCGGATGAGCGTCGATTTTCCCGCGCCATTCAGGCCTATCAGGGCTACTCGATCTCCGCGCTCAATCATGAAGTTCACATCGCGGAAGACTTCTTTTTCGCCGTAGCTTTTGGCCACAGTTTTGAATTCGGCAACGATGCGTCCGCTCGGTTTAGGCTGCGGAAAGCGAAAATGGATCGTCTTTTCTTCCGGAGGAATCTCGATGCGCTCCATGCGCTCGAGTTCCTTGATGCGACTCTGTACTTGCTTGGCCTTGGTCGCCTGATAGCGAAAGCGATTGATGAAGGCTTCGAGTTGCTCAATCTTTTCTCGCTGATTGCGGTAAGAGGATTCGAGCTGAGTCTTGCGTTCTTCGCGTTGCGCCAGATATTTCTCGTAATTCCCCGAATAGAACTGCACGCGTTTGTTCCAGATTTCCACTGTCTTCTTCACGGTCACGTCGAGGAAGTAGCGATCGTGGGAAATGAGAACGAAGGCATTCGGATAATTCGCGAGATATTCTTCGAGCCAGTTACGGGTTTCGAGATCAAGATGGTTCGTAGGCTCGTCGAGCAGTAGAAGATTCGGCTTTTGCAGGAGCAGCTTGCCGAGCGCAATGCGCATCTGCCATCCGCCAGAGAACTCTTCGGTGGCACGATGCCAATCTTCTTTGCGGAATCCGAGTCCAGTGAGCACGGTTCCAACTTGAGCCTCAAGAGCGTAGCCGTCGCGCGCCCGAAACTGCGCTTCGAGCGAGTGAAACCGCTCGGCAACTTGCGCGTATTCCGCGCTGACATGATCCAGCTCTGACATGCGCGTTGTGAGCTGCTCCAAGTCCTGCTCCATACTCTGCAGCTCGGCAAATACGGACATACATTCGGCAAAGACGGTTCGTCCACTCAGCGAGAGTCCGTCCTGCGGAAGATATCCGGCGCTGATGCCCTTCGTGCGGATAATCGTTCCATAGTCGAGAGTCTCGATTCCCGCCAGTACCTTCAGTAAGGTCGATTTTCCCGTGCCGTTAGCGCCGACAACCCCGACACGATCGTTCGGCGTGATAAGCCAGTCGAGACCTTCAAAGAGCAGCTTTTGGCCGTAGCGCTTCCCCGCGCCGGAGAGCTGAATCATCGGACTACTTCAATTCTCGCAGAACCCGGGAACGGCGAACACGAAGCTCACGAACCCAACAGATGAGGTCACGAAGAAGGCAGGGTCTGCGAAAACAACCGCCGATGTTGATCCTGTGCTTCCATCCATGAGAGCCATTGTGAAGTTGCTGGAGGGTGAAACACCGGCAGAAGGGTTCCGCCTTCCCGGTACCAGGCATACGCCGCCGGTCCGACGAAACCTCCGAGATGCGGAATGGGATTTCTAACGAAATTCTTTCGTATCCAACGAACGATGGAGTTGTACCAACTCGTGAATGCTTTTCCTTTATTTGGATTTATTCCTGTATATACGCGCCCTTGTGTAAGCACTGCTCGTCCGTTCCAGGTTGGCTGTATCGGATTTGGGAACCACAACTCAATCACGGGCAAATCATCGTCTACTCGGTAGTACGGGCCCGCGTTGGATTCGGGAATAAACTTTCGACGAAGAGTTGGAAGCAAAGCTCTATTCCACAAGCAATAGGTACCACCTATGTCCCAGACCTGCGGCACTTCTGTCACTTCCGATGATTCTCCGTCGCGGAGAGCGATGAGTACCGGATCCCGTTTCTGAACAAAGTCGATCAATTGCTTGCAATCGGCAGAGAGCATGTGCAGAGCAGTTTGACGACCCACTAGTCTTCGTGACCTCTTGTGTTCCCTTCGTGACCTTCGTGTTCGCCGTTCTGTTTTTTGCTTCTTCCCGGAATTCCAGCGGGGTTCTCGTGCGTGCGCTCGCGTATGTTTGCCTTCAGCGCACTGCCGAGATGGACCGCCGCGTCTCCGAATTTATCGCGCAGGCGATCGGCTGCTGAGAGCGCTTTGTTCCAGCGATCTGGAGCGGCGAAATCGAAGGACATCGATGAAGAAGCTGTATCGAAGCCGGAAACATGCACTCCTAGCAGACGCACCTTGGCTCCGGGCTTCCAGTTGTCGTGAAAGAGCTTGCGAATATTCGTGAGGATCACGTGATCGCTGCTCGTGGGCTCTGGTACTGAATGTGCGCGTGTGATCGTCGTGAAGTCGGAATAGCGCAGTTTCAGTTGAATGGTGCGTGCTTCGAATTGTTGTTCGCGCAGGCGCCGGCAGACCATTTCGGTCAATCGCGCAAGCGTGGTTTCGAGGATTTGCAGGTTCGCGGTGTCCTCGCCATACGTGTGCTCGTGGCTGATTGATTTTGCTGTGCTCTCGCCGATTTCTTCATCGAACCATCCGCCTGCATCTTCACCCCGAGCTTTGCCCGCCATCGCGGAGCCGTATGCGCCGAAGTGTCGTTCGAGATCTTCGCACGCGGTGAGGTCGGCGAACGTGCGAATGCCGAGTTCATGAAGACGCGCTTCAGAAACTTTGCCGATGCCGGGCATCCTGCGGACAGGCAAATCGGCGAAGAGCCGCGCTTCATGCCCGGGCCACACGAAGAGAACGCCGTTTGGCTTAGCCAGATCAGAAGCTATTTTGGCTACCACGCGCGCGGTGCCGATTCCGATCGAGCAGTTCAGGTTCAGCTCGCTTTTGATTTCTTCGTGCAAATCGTGAGCTGATCTGAGTGGCGGGCCGAGCAGGCGTCCGGTACCCGTGATGTCGAGATAGGCTTCATCGACTGACGCCATTTCCACTTTGGGAGAGAAGCGGCACAGGATCGTGTGCACCTTGCCTGAATACTCGCGATAAAGATGAGGATGTCCGTCGAGATAAATGCCGTCCGGGCAGAGCTTCGCCGCAGTACGCAGCGGCATTGCGGAATGCACGCCGAATTTACGCGCCGCGTATGAAGCCGCAGCGACGACTCCGCGCTGATCTTTAGCGCCACCCACAATGACTGGCTTGCCTTTGAGCGACGGATCGAGCAGCTCTTCGACCGAGACGAAGAACGCGTCCATGTCGAGGTGGAAGATGATGCGTTGATCCATGCAGAGCTATTTCACCACGAACGCTTTGGTTTTTGTCATTCCCAACCCGCCGCTTTTGCGGTGAGGAATCCCTTCGGACTTTGCTGCGTTCCGGCTAGGGAAGGAATTTGTGAATGCCGACGTAGTTGATCCCGCGAGCAATGCTGAGCGGTTTTCCTCGACTCGACATTCAAAGCAGTTCGTAGAGGTTCCTCGCAGCCAAAAAATGGCGGTTCGGAATGACAACGCGGGGAAACAGCGAAGCTTCCCAGTCATCCCCATCATCCAATCCGAGAGCAACTTCTCGGCTCCACCCGGTTTAGGATGGGACTGAAGGAGTTGTTGTCTTTCGCAAGCCCCTGAATGTCCCCTGAAGAACTGCAACTCGAAGAGCAGAAAGCGGCTGAGCATCATCAGAGCACGATGGAGCGCATCCGCTCGTTCGAGCAGACACTGGAGAGCGCGACCAAGACCATGCTCTTCAGCGAAATCGCCAAACTGGCGGTCGATTCCTTCCGCTCGAGCAAAGTTCGCTTCGCGCTCACTGCGCTAGGCATGGTCATAGGCACTGCGTCGCTGATCTTGGTTGTAACCATCGGCCTTACAGGTAAGCAGTACATTCTGAACCAGATCCAGGCGATCGGCGCGAACATGATCTACACCTATTACGAGGGTGGCAGTAACTCGTCTTTCAGCAACGTCCAGAAGGACGAGCTCACCGAAGACGACGAGCGCGCAGTTCGCAATGAGGTGCCAGACATCATTGCTTCGTCCCCGATGATCGAGCTGCATGATCGTATTTCCGTGGGGGAAGGCAGGGAACGCGACCTGCTGGTTCTAGGTGTCTCGTCCGAATATGAGATTGTGCGGAATCTGCTGATTCCGTCGGGCAGATTTTTCGATAATGAAGAATCTCAGACTCGGACAAAGGTTGCGTGCATTACTGTGCAGCTCGCACGGCGCCTTTACGGCAACGAGGATTCGGCCGTGGGACAGACGATCAAGATCAGCAACCTTCCGTTCACCATCATTGGAACATTCAAAGAACGTGTCGAGACGTTTGGTCAATCGGAGATCGCGGATGACACGATTCTAATCCCGTATACCGTGGCCAAGTACTTCACCGGCACCAATGCTGTTAAGCAGATTTTCTTTTCCATGACGGACGCCAGCGAAGTAGATAACGCCACGCAGCAGATTCACAAGGTTCTACAGTCGAGACATCGGGCGCAGTCGGTTTACCACGTTGAAAATCTGCAGCAACTGCTTTCCGTGGCTGCGCAAACTGCGAATGCCTTAACGGTCGTACTGCTCTTAATCGCAACCGTTACCCTGGTTGTGAGCGGTGTGGGCATCATGAACATTATGTTGGCCAATGTGCGATCGAGAATACGCGAGATCGGGATTCGTAAAGCGGTTGGCGCCACGCGTCAGGAGATTCGGCTGCAGTTCCTTACTGAAGCGGTATTTATCTCCCTCACAGGCGGTCTACTCGGGACCTTGATCGGTCTCTGCGTTCCCTTTTCGGTCCGGTTCTTCACCGAATACCGAATTCCAATTTCCGGACTCTCGGCTGTCATCGCAATTCTTGTTGCGTCGGGCGTCGGGATCATATTCGGAACTGTGCCAGCGACCCGCGCGGCGCAGTTGGATACCGTAGAAGCGTTGCGGTACGAGTAACGCCGCGGTTTGTCATTCCGAGCGCAGTGCGAGGAATCCCTACCTCCTCGAAGATGCACTGCAAGAGAATGGAAGTTCATAGCGATTCCTCCGCCAAAACCGGGCGTTCGGAATGACAGCAAAACCAAAAAAGCAAAGAGCCCGGCAGGTTCGCCCGGCTCGTCCTTGCATGTCCTGTCCGTAAGCCTCACCGCTGGCGGACGGAACAATCCTGTTTCCCCCGACTACATCACCATCGCAAGACTCTCGAGCTCGTGCTGCAGCACGTCGATCGAGCAACCGGACTCCTCGACGCGGGTTGCGGCATCGATAGCCGCATTACTTGAAACTCCGTAGCCACGGCCCGACAGAAATACATGGAACAGCTCAGCCGCCTGCCACGGATCGAGTCCGTTCTGCATGAGCTCGTTCCGCAGGGCGGACAACTCGGCGAGTGAGAACTTTTCCACCATTTTCAGGTCACCTCCGACCCTACTTGCTTCCTGCAACATTAGACTCACTTGGGTCATCATTTGTTGCAGATTCCTCTTTCCAAACACACGAAAGTAAGTATCGAGAGTCGTATGACCAAGGTTGCCATCCTCGATTACCCTCATGGTCCCTATTGCATTAGACCCGCATATTTACTGTACGTAAGCAGAGGCTGCTCGGTTTCACAAAAGCAGGGAACAGGTTACAGGGAATAGGGAACAGGGTTGCTGCGGGACAAAATTTCATAGCGGGTAGGAACATTTTTCTTACTTCGTCGCTCTAGTGAAGAATTTTATTTTACTGTCCGCTGTAACGTGACCCCTGTTCCCTCTACCTCACTTCGCTCCAGACTCCCACGGGTCTCATTTTTCCTATTTCGGGAACCACAACGTTCGCATCGGCGATCTTGCTGATGTGCAGATCGAAGCCGGTGCCGGGAAGTAAAGAGGCGAGCGTAAA
>JACZCV010108951.1_pt1 | contig 10586 bp, 9 predicted proteins | sample 8641841 | NCBI WGS metagenome assembly JACZCV01 (sample SAMN15324606, study PRJNA640507) | soil metagenome | isolation source: monocropping sugarcane control | place: China: Luxin town, Laibin City, Guangxi Province | collected 2019-07-25 | depth 10cm m
AACACCAGCGAAACAAGGGAGAAAACAGGTAAATGATCGGGCAATCCCGTGAATCTGCATGGCGTTTACTAACTGAATACACCCAGTCGGAAAGTCTGCGGAAACATGCTAGGGCGGTCGAGGCATGCATGACGGCTTACGCGCGGAAATTCGCCCGTGACAACGGACTGAGCGAAAAAGAAGCCGCAGAGCTCGAGCTCAAGTACACGGTCACCGGCCTGCTGCACGACTTCGATTACGAAAAATTTCCCACACCGCAGGAGCACCCCTTCGTTGGCAACAAGATTTTGGCGGAGCATGGATATCCCGACGAGATCCGCCGGGCCATCCTTTCCCACGCAGACTACGCCGGGGTCCCACGCGAGACTCATATGGAGAAAGCTCTCTTTGCTTGCGACGAACTCGCAGGATTCATCACTGCAACGGCGTTGGTGAAGCCATCGAAGTCGCTAGCCGAAGTCGACGCAAAATCGATTCGCAAGAAGATGAAGGACAAAGCGTTTGCTCGAAGCGTCTCGCGTGACGACATCAGGAACGGAGCAGCCGCTCTCGACGTTGATTTGGACGAACACATCACGTTCTGCATTGAAGCAATGAAAAAGATCGCGCCCGAGTTGGGGTTGCAACCAGGACTCCAGTCGTCTGCCTCGGTTTCCTCGAATATCGATCTCAATAAGGATTCCTCACCGCCAAGCACCGGCAGTGGGGAATGACAACCCCGGGCACCGCTACAATAGACTCACGAATGCCCCAAAAACCAAGATACACACCCGAACACGCCAAGTCGGGCCTCGATTTCGATTTTCCTGAAATAGAAACCTGGCCAAACCAGTTCCCTGCTTACGAGATCGAGATCGACATCCCCGAATTCACCTCGGTCTGCCCTAAGACTGGCCTGCCTGATTTCGGCGTGCTCACATTGCGCTACATGCCGCGCAAACACTGCCTGGAGTTGAAGTCGTTGAAGGAATACCTGACCTGCTATCGGAATCTGGGAATTTTTCAAGAGAACATTGTGAATCGCGTTTTGGACGACGTAGTGCGGGCAGCCGACCCTGAATGGGCGCTGGTGCGAGGGATCTTCCGCCCGCGCGGCGGAATCGGAACGACTGTCGAAGCGCGCTGGCCGCGTCCGACAACCAGCAAGCGTAGCACCGGACAAAACCGCGCATGAACCGCGTTCCGCGGCCGGCCCTGGTGCTGGGTCTGCTCACCGCGCTGAACTTCCTGAATTACATCGACCGCTACATCCTTCCGGCAGTGCAGCCATTGGTCAAGCAGGAGTTCCATCCGTCAGATACGGCGCTTGGTGCACTGACCACTGTGTTCTTCGTCTTCTACATGTGCTGTGCTCCTGCAATTGGATTCCTTGCGGACCGCAAGTCGCGAAAGATGATCATCACCATCGGCGCGATTGTCTGGAGCGCAGCGACGCTGTTGACGGCAGTTACACACAACTTCACCGAACTGCTCGTTCGCCATACAGTTGTAGGCGTAGGAGAGGCTACGTTTTCACTGATTGCACCGGCTTACATTGCCGATCTTTATCCAGAAGAGCGGCGTGGACGCGTACTCGCGTTGTTCTATCTCGCCATTCCTGTTGGAGCCGCCTTGGGATACATCATTGGCGGTGCGCTCGGCACAGCCCACGGCTGGCGCTCGCCTTTCTACGTCTGTGCCATTCCGGGATTCATCGTCGCATTTGCGTTTTACCTCGCGGGTGCCGAGCCCGCACGAGGAGCGAAGGAAGCTGGTCTGCTAACCTCCGAGCGCACGACCTTTCATGGCTTGCTGCGCAACCCAGCATTCTGGACCGCAACGCTCGGTCTGGCGATGATGACCTTCGCCATGGGCGGAATCTCAGCCTGGATGCCGACATTCCTGGAACGGGAACGCGGCATTCCGCTCGACAAAGCTAATTACTACTTCGGAATCATCACAGTGATCGATGGCTTAGCCGGTACTGCGGTTGGAGGCTGGCTTGGAGACCTGTGGCTGAAGCGCACCCGTTCTGCGTACTACTTTTTATCCGGTCTCAGCGTGCTGCTCGCGATTCCGGGTGCCTTGTACGCCTTCTACGGTAATCCCGCATGGATTTTTCCCGCCCTCGGCCTTGCCGAGTTCTTTCTCTTCCTCAACACTGGACCACTGAATGCCGCGATTGTGAATTCCGTGGCGGCTCCGATTCGGGCCACTGCGATTGGAGTAAATCTCTTCACCATTCACCTTCTTGGTGATGCCCTCTCACCCACAATCATAGGTGTAATCTCCGATCACGCGTCGCTGCGACTCGGCTTTTCTGTAACTCTGTTCGCAATGGTCATTTCAGGAATCATTCTATTCATCGGCATGCGCTTCGCTCCGCCGCTTTCGTCTCAACAGCAACCCAACCTTGCAGGGGCCTCCGTTTGAGTCGCTGGATCTGGCTCGCCGTTGGACTGATCCTTGGAGCAGACTGGCTCCGCCGTTCTCTCGATGCTGTGCGCGGCATGGAAAAACTTGCCGATCTCACTCGACCGGAGTGGGACCGGGTTCCTGTACTCACTGGAGAGCAGCCGCGCGTTTCCGTAGTAGTACCTGCCAGGAACGAAGCAGCAAAACTAGAAGAATGCCTGCGCTCTCTGCTCACACAGGATTATCCCAAACTGGAAATCTGTGCTGTCGATGATCGTTCCAGCGATGAAACCGGAAGCATCATGGATCGGCTGCAACGCGAATATCCCGGCAACCTTGACGTAATCCACGTCGCTGAGCTTCCGTCCGGATGGCTGGGAAAGACGCATGCGATGTGGCGCGGTGCCGCCGCGACCGAGAGCGAGTGGGTCCTCTTCACCGATGGAGACATCATCTTCCGTCCTGACGCACTTCGCCGCACCATCATGTACGCCGAAGTCACTCGTTGTGATCATCTCGTCCTCTTCCCGACGCTGATCATGCACAGCATCGGCGAAAAGATGATGCTCGGCTTTTTTGGACTTGCGTCGTCGTTCCTGCTGCGCTCGTGGAAGGTTCACGAGCCTCGTGCCAGAGACTATGTGGGAGCCGGAGCATTCAATCTCATTCGCCGGAGCGACTACGAAAACCTAGGCACCTATCAAGCGCTGAGGATGGAAGTGATCGATGATCTCAAGCTTGGCCAAGCAGTGAAGGAGCACGGGTTCAAGCAGGACTGTGTCCGGGGCCCCGGACTCATCGAGCTTCGCTGGGCGGAAGGCGCCTTCGGCGTGGTTCGCAATCTGCAGAAAAACATGTTCAGCCTTTTGAGCTTCAGTTGGCCACTCGCTCTTCTCGCGAGCATCGGAGCTTTGATCTACCACATAGGCCCGTGGATCGGGATCTTGCTAGCGCCAGGAATTTCCAAATTGGGATTCGGACTGGCGTTGTTCTCAATTTTCTTGCTTTACGCTCGTGTCTCCCGGGCATTTCACGTTGCACCCTTGTACGTCTTCACCCATCCGATCGCAGCCCTGATGTTCGTGTACACGCTGCTGAATTCGGCGGCGAGTTCCGTCATTCACGGAGGCGTGTTGTGGCGAGGAACGATCTATTCGCTGGATGAAATTCAAGAAGTGGCGTCCCAGAGCCGTGAAGAGCGGCTGCAACGCCGCACAGAACAGGTGACGAGATAAGCAGCCCTGGCGGGCCGCGCTTTATTCAACTACGCGCCCAACTCTCTCACGAGCGCCTGTGCCAGTCCCTCCATGGTGAACTCATCGGCTTCTACATGAACCGGCAATGCATACTCGCGCAAAGTTTCTGACGTGACTGGGCCGATCGATGCAAACTTCGTTTTTGCCAACTTGGCTGGAATATCCGTTCCAAGGACGATGGAAAGAAAGTTCTTTACTGTTGAAGAACTCGTAAACGTGATCGCGTCGGGAGGATCACCATCGGCGAATATTTTCTGCAATCGCTCCTTGGCGCCGTCGGGAATTACCGTTTGGTAAGCCTCGACAACATCCACCTGCGCTCCAGCGCCCCGAAGTTCTTCAGGGATCACGTCACGAGCAACTTTGGCGCGCACAAGCAAAACTCGTTCGCCTTTCACTTGCTTCCGCAGCAGGTGTACGACTTCTTCGGCTACATATCGCGACGGCACCAGATCGACCACAAGTCCATGGTCTTGAATGCGTTCTTCGGTCGCGGGTCCGATCGCCGCAATCTTGAGATGCTGAAGCGAATCGATGCTGAGCCCAAGAGGCTCCAGGCGCGAGAAAAGTGCTTCCACTCCATTTACGCTAGTGAGGATGAGCCAGTCGTATTGCAAGATGTTCTGTAAAGCTTCGTCCAGAGCTGCGAACGAATCAGGCGGACGAATCTCGATGACCGGGGCTTCGATCACTTCGGCCCCGCAGCCGCGTAGCAGGGAAGAAAGGCCTTCCGCCTGCTTATGTGCGCGGGTGACTACGATGCGTTTTCCCGCAAGGGGACCAGCGGTCACCAACTCGGCAACGCGCTGCGATTCACGATCTGTGACTTTCTTCCTTGCGGGCATGAATATCGCAGGATACTACGGCTGCTGCGGAACAGATGTCACGCTCCCGTAAACGGATTCGAGAATTCGTCTGGCGCCTTTTGCCAGCAGCGCCTCGCCGACCTCTCTTCCGAGCTTCTGCGGATCAGAGCCCGAGCGCTGCTCGCGAATGATCTCTTCGCCATCGGGACTTGCCACGACTGCCTTGAGAAAAAGCTTCCCGTTTTCATGGCGAGCGTAAGCTCCGATAGGAACTTGGCAGCCGCCGCCGAGCGCATTCAGCGCCGCCCGCTCGCATTCGACTGCAGCTCGCGTCGGAGCATGGTCAAGACATTTCAGCGCTGAAATCGTTGCCGAGTCAACGGAGCGGGCTTCGATCCCCAGTGCGCCCTGCCCCGCCGCAGGACACATCTGCTCAGGATCGAGGCGCATACGAACGGAGTCAATGAGTCCCAATCTGGAAACGCCCGCCGAAGCCAGGATGATGGCATCAAACTCGCCTGACCGCAGCTTACGCAGCCGGGTATCGACGTTGCCGCGCAAGGGAATAATTTGAAGGTCGCCGCGTACGGCATGAAGTTGAGCTTGGCGACGCAAACTGCTCGTGCCAACTCGCGCCATTGCCGGCAGCTCTTCAATTCGAGAATATCTGGCGGACACAAATGCGTCGCGCGGATCTTCCCGCTCCGGAACGGCAGCAATCACGAACTCGGGTGCGAGCTCAGTAGGTAAATCCTTGAGGCTATGCACCGCGAGATCGACCCTACGGTCGAGCATCGCCTCCTCGATCTCTTTGGTGAACATTCCTTTCGTGCCAACCTTCGCAAGCGCAACGTCGGTGATCTTGTCGCCCGTGGTTTTGATTACGTCGATGTCAACAATGTGTCCCTGATCGCGCAGCAAATCAGCGATGTAGTTTGCTTGCCACAACGCCAGTTGCGAACCGCGGGAACCGATGCGCAGGTGAGCCATTTACGGACGTGCCGTGAATTTCAGAATAGAAGAATCAGCTTCAGAATTCTCTGAAGAAGGTTTGGATCGCGCAGGAGATGAAGGCTTCGACTGTTCCTCCGCGTTAGCAAAACCATTGGTGTGAGAGGCAAGTTCCAATCCAAACAGGGTGCGCAGGATCTCCGAGGTAGTCGTCAGCTCGTCCGATCCACTTGCGCTCTTAAGTGCGGAGATCGGAGAATGCAGGATTTTGTTCACGATGCTTCGCGTGAGATTTTCGATTGCGCTCTGCTGTTCCACTGTAAGCGGACCAAGCTTCGCCCGAAGTCTCTCGATCTCATCCTGGCGGATCTGTTCCATTCGCTGCTGCAGCGCAAGGATGGTTGGTACAGCATCGAGAGTATTCATGCGCCGGCGGAAGCGCTCAACCTCCTCTTCGATTAACATTTCTGCTCGCTGCGCCTCGCGTCCACGGTCGCTTACGTTCGACTCCACGATCTGCTGCAGGTCGTCGATGTTATAGGTAAAGATGCCATCCACCTCTCCCATTTCAGGATCAACATCGCGCGGCACGGCGATGTCGATAAAGAACATGGGGCGATTTTTACGGCGATGCATGAAGATTTCGCCGTGCTCGCGCCGGAAGATCGCGTGCGGTGCGCCGGTCGAGGTAATTACGATGTCCGCACGATCGGCCGTTTCGTAAAGCCGATCGAAGTGGATAGCGCTGCCGCCTATTTTTTCCGCTATCTGCTGTGCGCGCCCGTGGGTGCGATTCGTGACCAGAATTGCGCCGGCGCCATGCGAGTGCAAATGGCGCGCCGCCAACTCGCTCATTTTTCCTGCGCCGACGAGATAAACGCTGCGTCCTTGCAAGCTTCCGAAGATTTTCTTTGCAAGTTCCACTGCGACCGATGCCACCGATACTGCCGAGCTTCCAATCGCAGTTTCCGTACGCACGCGCTTTGCCACCGAAAAGGCACGGCTGAGCAGTGCATCCAGATTGGCCTGAATCGAACCAACAGCTTTGGCGATGCTGTACGAGTGCTTTACTTGTCCTAGGACTTGGGGTTCACCGACGACCATCGAATCTAGACTGGCTGCAACCCGGAAGACATGACGGACGACATCGTCTTCCCAATACTCGTAAAGGTGTGGACGGTATTGTGAATCGTCCGCCAGCAGGTATTCGCGGAGGAACGCATGCAAGTCCGCACCGCTATCCGAGCAGATGGCGAGTTCCACACGATTGCAAGTTGAGAAGACAACGCATTCGCGCACCGCCGGATGCGCAAGCAGCTTCCGCGTAGCCTCCTCCAGTTCCCATTCGGGAAGCGCAAGCCGCTCGCGCACCTCTACCGGAGCGGTCTTGTGATTGACGCCGAGGAGCTGAAGCTTCATCGCGCTACGAACCTGTGTACGCCGCTGAAGTAGTTGGCCGCCCACACGCTGAGCGCTGCAGCAAAGGCGATCGCCGAAAGCAGAGCTGCTCGGCGTCCTCGCCATCCCGCATTCCAACGCGTGTACAGCATTAGCATGTACACGCCCCACATCAGCAGGCTGAGGATCACTTTGGGATCGAGGAAGTAGCGCGACCCGTATTGAACCTGCGCGATCACCGAACCGGCGATCAATCCGATGGTCATGAAGGGAAAGCCGATGAGCAACAGTTTGTAGCCTATGTTGTCGATGGTCTCGAGCGCTGGAAGTTTCCCGGCAATCCCGTTCAGGTTCTTGTTCTTCAGACTGCGCTCATGCAGCAGGTAAAGCACGGAGGCAATGAAGCTGAAGAATAGCGCTGCGTATCCGGTGAGAATGAGGATGACGTGCGTGTAGATCCATCCACTGCGCAGCAAAGGCGACCCGAACTGCGGCGCAGCCTGCGCCATCGCTGCAGACAGCGACAACAGAAAAGCAATTGGGAGGACAACGATCCCCGGGGACGTCGTCCGGTAAAGGTAATACACGCCGATGAACAACAGCATCATCAGGAATGCCAAGAGCGATTCCGACTGATGCAGCGGCATGGCGACCATTTTTCCGGCGGCAAACGCCTCCACAAGCGCGACAAAGTGGAGAGTAACAGCGACTACCGCAACCGGAAGCGTGGCGCGAGAAAGGATCTCTCGCCGTCGCACCAGCGCAACGAGGGCATAGAGCAGGCTAATGCCATAGAGGCAAACCGCAACTCGCAACCAGAATAGAGACATCACAAAAAGGGCAGAGTACCAAACATTATACGCAGACTGTACCGGCGGATTCCTACAGATCGCGCCAATCGATATCAGTCGCAGAGGGACGTTAGGCCAATTCAATCACCTGATGATCCCTACATTCCGGCTTGTATCCTTCGATGAGCTCGCCGATGAGGCCGATACCGTGCTTGGCTATGAAGTAAATTCCGGCAATCTTGCGCTCCTGCAGTTCGCGTTCAGGAAAAAGCATGGTGCTAAGCAGGGTGGCATGACGATCGAGTACCTGTTCGCGCTGGAGATGCGCACGGGCTGCGCGTGATTCGAGTTGATCGAGTTGGTAGCGCATCTTCTGGCCCGCGACTTCGCCAGCAGACGCTATGGTTGGATCGAGTTTTTGCAGTGTCTGGAGCAAGGGCGCCAGTAGGCGATCCAGTTGCTCGCGGCTGCGATCGAAGTCGTCTTTGATGTCGGCTGGGATCGTACGGCGCGACAGCATCGAAACAAACTCGTCTTTGGGATGCAGCACATCGCGAAGACGCAGTCCATACTTGCGCATCCAGCTCGCAAGACGCGCCTCGATGAGCGTGCTCGAAAATCGTGGCCACACCGGCGTGGTCCGACCGAGCAGGTGTTCATACACAACCTGCACCTGCGCGAAGTAGGCGGTTTCGGCAGGACCCGCGATGTACATGGCCGTTGGAAGCAGGTAATCCTGAAGCACAGGACGAAGCAGGACGTTGGCGGTGAATAGCTCGGGATTCTTTTCGATGCGGCTGCGCAAATCCTCCGCCGACCAATGCTCGCCGTTGAAACCAAAGCCGCCATTCTTTTTGTGAATGGAAACGCGAACTCCGTCCTTTAGGAAGAACAACAGCGTGGATGAAGGCGTTACCTTTACCTGCGCCTCGTGTCCCGTGGCTTCAATTTCTTTGGTGCGCCCGAGCAGATCTGAAACGAGCGATTCGGTTTCCGTTGCGGCTTTCTGCAGCAGCGGCGAGGCGATCTGATGAACTGCGGCGTCAGATGGATCGAGAACGATCAGGCCATGCCTCGAAAACAGCCGTATCATCACGCGCCCGAAGGCTGTGGCAAAGGTCTGTCCGGGTGAATAGGCCTCAGAGAGTAAGCCCAGCACTTCAGATTCGCCGGTGATCTCTTTTATCTGCTCAATCAACGAGCGAACGTCGGCATCGAGATTGATCGTGCCCACAGGAGCGGACGCGACGCCGTGCGAAGCAGTCTCAAGTCTTTGTAATGCCCCTTGCGCATCCGGAAAGATCGCATGATTTACTTCTGCAAGATCGTGGTCCTCGGAAGCCAGCCAGAAGACGGGAACGGCCTCCACTCCGCGCGCATTCAGTTCCCGCGCAAGGCGAATAATTGTGACTGCCTTGTAGACGGTATACGCAGGCCCGAGGAACAGCCCTACTTGTTGCCCGCTAACCACTGCGCAGGCGCCGCTGCGAAGCTTTTGAATGTTGTCCAGCGCCGCGGAATCCGCGTCCCAGGCTTGATTCTGCTTCTTTAGTACATCGGCAATCCTCTGCCTGCGCTCTTCAGGCATTTGGACGGTTTTTGCATGATCAGCCAACTCGTCGAGTGAAAATGTTGAGGTGGGATAGAAAGGCCGAAGCTGCGGATTGTCCGAGAGAAAGTCCAGGAAGAGCCGGGGCACGCTGGGTACATCACGAAATGGAAGACACTGAGTGTCCAATCAAGCCCTCATCAATAACGTGACTACAGTCAGACTTTGATTTCAGCGACTGCTGGAAAGATGCAGAAATGCTTAGGATTATCCTGCAGCTACGGCCGGCTCGGTCGCGTGTTTCTGGATCTCCAACCACGCCGCACGAACGTTCTCCTCATCCGTATAGCTCTGCCCAATGCAAAACCGCAGCACGAACTTGCCATTCAGCTTCGTATGCGACAGGAACAGGCGGCCTGACACATTCAGCTTTTGCAGCAGAGCTTCGTTCATCGAATCCGGTCCTTTCAGCCGGAAGCAGACCAGATTGAGAGAGACGGGCGCGACGATTTCAAAACGGGAATCGCTGCGCAGCGAGGAAACAAACTCGTTTGTAAGCTGTACGTGCCTGCGCACCAACGCGCGCAAGCCTTCAACGCCATAAGAGCGGATTACGCACCAGAGTTTCAACGCGCGGAAGCGGCGGCCCAGCGGAATGTGCCAATCGCGATAATCGACTACTGACCCGCTAGCGGATGCGGTATTGCGCAAGTACTCAGGGGTGATCGTGAGCGCATCCGTGAGCTCGTTGCGATTTCGCACGTAGAAACAAGTGCAATCGAAGTTCGTGAGCATCCATTTGTGGCAATCGAAGCAGTAGCTGTCTGCGTATTCGAGCCCTTTGTGAATGTAACGAAGTTCATCGCATAGAGCTGCCGTACCCGCCATGGCGGCGTCCACGTGCAACCAAATGTTGTGCTCGCGGCAGATCGCGCCGATTTCGGAGAGCGGATCAATGGACATGGTGGACGTAGTGCCGACAGTAGCGCCTACGAAACATGGGACTCGTCCCTCACGCTTGTCCTGCTCGATCGCTCGCGCGAGGTGCGAGGGCTTCATCCGAAATTGATCATCGACTTCGATGACGCGCAGATTCTTACGTCCAATGCCCGCAACCTTGACGGCTTTCTCGATAGAGGAATGCGCCTGAGTCGAGGTATACGCGGTGAGCCGCTGATCACAACCGTCCTCATTCGAGCTGAATTGTGTGGCGCGCTCGCGGCCAGCGAGGACCGCGCACAGATTCGCGCTTGATGCTGAATCCTGAATCACGCCTCCGCCGCTTCGGGTTGACAGAAAGTGCTCAGGCAAAGCAAGCATTTCAACGAGCCAATCGAGAACTCGCATCTCCAGCTCAGTGCACGCCGGACTGGTCGCCCACAACATGCCTTGCACCCCGAGACCCGATGAAAGCAAGTCGCCCGCCACAGATGGCGGCGAG
>JACZCV010189678.1_pt1 | contig 10562 bp, 12 predicted proteins | sample 8641841 | NCBI WGS metagenome assembly JACZCV01 (sample SAMN15324606, study PRJNA640507) | soil metagenome | isolation source: monocropping sugarcane control | place: China: Luxin town, Laibin City, Guangxi Province | collected 2019-07-25 | depth 10cm m
CACCCGGTGCTCGTCGAGGTGGTCCTTGATGTCCTGCCGCATCGCCACCTGCGACGGCGCCACGAAGCAGATGCGGACGTCACGGAACTTGCTGAGAAGGTAGGTGAGCGAGCGGACCGTGCGTCCATTGGCGAGGTCGCCGACCATCGCGATGCGAATGCCGTCGACGTGACCGAGTTCGTCGCGAATCGTGTAGAGGTCGAGGAGGGCCTGAGTCGGATGCTGGCCCGGGCCGTCGCCGGCATTGATGACCGGCACGCTGCTAACGGCCGCCGCGCGCCGCGCCGCGCCTTCTTCGTAATGCCGCAGCACGATCACGTCCGCGTAGCCGCTGACGATGCGGATCGTGTCTTCGATCGTCTCGCCTTTGGCCGCGGACGAGAACTCACGCGCGTTGTCGGTGCCCATGGTGCGGCCGCCGAGCCGCAGCATCGCCGCCTCGAACGAAAGCCGCGTACGCGTCGACGGCTCGTAGAACAGGGCGGCCATCAGCTGTCCCTTCAGCCTTCCGGCGTAGCGGTGCGGCTCGCTCTTCATGCCGTCGGCAAGCGCGAAGAGATCCTCGAGCAGAGGCCGCGAGAACTGCTGGCTTTCGATGATGTGGCGCAGTCGCGATCCGACCGCCATCGGTTGCCTCCTTCCCGGCATCTCTGTGCCGGACTTAAAGTCGGCGGGGCTCGACGAATCTTATCAGCTACCTTAGGGCGTAAATGAAAGCGCCGGGCGTCAACGTCACGGTCACCACCGAGGTGGGCTACTGCCCGTTCTGCCAGCGCTCGCGCAACCTGAGGCGGGAAGAGCGCCACATGGGCGGCCTCGTGCGGACCACCCTCGAGTGCGAGAGCTGTCACCGCGTTCTGTCCAGCACCATCGGGCCACCCCCACCCACGCCGGCACCGCCCGCGGTGGACGTGGTCGAGCCCGCCGCTCCCGCGGCCAAGCTGGAGCCCAAGCCGAAGCCGAAGGCCGCCCCGAAGAACGCTGCCAAGCCGGCCGCCGCGAAGAAAACCGCAGCCAAAGCCGCACCAAAACGGGCCGCCCCGAAAAAGAAGTAGGCACCCCGCCTCGGGCGTAACCTCAGCAGGAGCCCGGCGGTGACCAGACAGACTCGAGAAGCAGATTTGCGCAGTCTCGATCGGGCGCGCCTGTACACGATCTTCACGCCGCTCGACGCCGATGAGGCGCTGACACGCGAGCAAGTGCTGGCCGCCAAACGGTTCCGGAGCCTGGGGCGTTGGGAGCTGGCGGGCGCGCTCTGGCTGCCGTTGCTGGTGCTCATCATGCTGCTCGACGAGTGGGGCGACGTGCCCGCGCCGATTGGCCTCACCGCGATCGTCCTGACGTTCTTCGGCCTGCTCGCCTTCGCTCTCCGCGGCGATCGCATCCTGGGCCGTCTGAAATAGCCGCGACTCGGGCGGCGTAATAATTCGAGAGTTATGGAAGCTGTAATCGCCGCCCTGGGCCGCTCCCCGATCGGTCGCGCGCGCAAGGGATCGCTGGTCGACGTCAGGCCTGACGACCTTGCGGCCTACGTGGTCAACAAAGTTCTCGAGAAGGTCCCGGAGCTGGACCACAGCCAGATCGAAGACCTCATCTGCGGCTGCGGCCTCCCTGGCGGCGAGCAGGGCCACAACATCGGCCGCGTCGTCTCGATCCTCTCGCGGCTCGATGTCCCGGGCGTGACCGTCAACCGTTACTGCTCCTCTTCCTTGATGACCACGCGCATGGCCGCGCACTCCATCGAGGCGGGCGAGGGCGACGTGTTCCTGTCGGTCGGGGTCGAGTGCGTGTCCCGCTACGGCAGCGGCTACCCCGACGCACCCGACACCTACAACCAGAAGCTGGTGCCCGGCAACACCGAGGAGTACCCCGACATCTACATCGCGATGGGCCAGACCGCGGAGAACGTGGCCCGACGCGAAAAGATCAGCCGCGAGGAGCAGGACCGGTTCGCAGTGAAGAGCCAGAACGCCGCGGTTGCCGCGCGCGACAACGGGTTCTTCGAGCGCGAGATCATTCCCGTGCCTCTGCCCAGCGGCGAGACATTCAGCAAGGACGACGGCCCGCGACCCGGCACCACGATGGAGGTGCTGGCGACGCTCAAGCCCGCGTTCCGCGAAGACGGCACCGTGACCGCCGGCAACGCTTGCCCCTTGAACGACGGCGCCGCCGCGGTGGTGGTGATGTCCGACCGCAAGGCCAAGGAGCTCGGCGTCAAGCCGCTAGCCCGCATCGTCTCAACCGGATTGTCGGCATTGGAGCCGGAGTTCATGGGCCTTGGCCCGATCGACGCCTCGAAGCAGGCGCTGAAGCGGGCGAAGATGTCCATCGACGACATCGACATCGTCGAGATCAACGAGGCTTTCGCCGCGCAGGTGATCCCCTCGGCGCGGGGCATCGGCGTCGACCCCTACAGCGACAAGCTGAACCCGCACGGCGGCGCGATCGCCCTCGGCCACCCGTTCGGCATGACCGGTGCGCGCATCCTGTGCACGCTGCTCAACGGCCTGCGCGAGAAGGACAAGACCTACGGGCTGGAGACGATGTGCGTGGGCGGGGGCCAGGGGATGGCCATGATCGTGGAGCGTCTGAACTAGCCCGAGGCGAGCGTCTGCGGGTCCACGTAGCCGGACGCTCAAGACGAAGGGAATCTTCGCGGTTGCCTGTCTCCAGGGTACGAAAATTTGTTCGAGTCGTCAAGTAAAGACATACGGATTAATAGCTGCCTGACGTAATGCCTGCCGGGGGTGGGGCTTAGGAAACCGGCTGTAGCAGGTTCTCCAGCGCCCGCTCGACCAGCTTGCGAAAGGTCTTGCGCTCTTCGGGCGACATGCCGGCCAGGATGTCCTGCTCGAGATCCTCCCGCGCCTTGTCAGCGCGCTCCAGCGCCCTGAGCCCCGAGGGCGTCATCTCCAGGATGTGCCGGCGCCGGTCCTGTGGATCGCGCCGCCGGATCGAGAACTGCCGAGCCTCGAGCTCGTTGAGCATGAGCACGACGCTGTTGGCATCCATGAAAAGGGCCCTCTCGAGCTCCTGCTGGGTGGCGCCGGCGTGGTCGCGGACATATCCGAGCGCCATGTAGGACTTCAACGACATCCCGAGCATCTCTTCGGTAGAGCGCTTGTGGATCGCTTTGTTGAGCTTCACCAGGAGCGTGACCAGCCTCTCCGAAGCTCGTCCGCCTTCTTTCACGTCCATTGATTCTATCACCGCTTCTTAATCTTCCCAACCAACAGGACATTCATGCAATAACGATCATAATGATCCTGTTATAGTGATCGTCATGCATTCGGTTTCGTTCGTGGAGGCGGATATGAACTCAAATCTTCGACGCTGGCTGGCCCTGGTCGTCGTCTGCTTCGGGCAGCTGATGATCATGGTCGACACCACCATCGTGAACGTGGCGCTGCCGTACATGCAGCGCGACCTCGGCTTTTCCCAGGCCGACCTGACCTGGGTGATCAACGCCTACCTCATCGCCTTCGGCAGCTTCCTGCTGCTGGCCGGGCGACTCGGTGACATCTTCGGTCGCCGGATCGTGTTCCTCGCCGGCGTCTACCTGTTCACGCTGGCGTCGATCGGCACCGGCTTCGCGCCCGCGGCCGACAGCCTGATCGTCGGCCGCTTCCTGCAGGGCCTCGGCGCCTCGCTGTCGGCGGGCGTGATCATCGCCATCATCGTCACCGAGTTCCAGCAGCCGGCCGAGCGCGCCCAGGCCATGAGCGTCTTCACGCTCGTGATCGCGGGCGGCGGCTCCCTCGGACTGCTCGCGGGCGGCCTCATCACCCAGTTCGTGAACTGGCACTGGATCTTCTTCATCAACCTGCCCATCGGCGTGCTGACCATCGCGTTCGGCACCTGGCTGATTCGCGAGAACCAGGGCGTGGGCCTGCGCGAGGGCATCGACGTGATCGGGGCGGTCATCGTGACCGCGGCCCTGATGGTCGGCATCTACGGCATCGTCACGGCGGCCGAGTACGGATGGGCCTCAGCGCACACGCTCGAGTTCGGCGGCGGAGCGGTCGCGCTGCTCGCGATGTTTGTCGCTTACGAGCTGCGCGTTCGCAACCCCATCCTGCCGCTGCACGTGCTCGCGATCCGCTCGCTGACGAGCGCCAGCATCGTCCGCGCGTTCGTCTTCGCCGGCATCTCGACGTCTTTCTTCATGGGCGTGCTCTACCTGCAGCACATTCGGGGCTACAGCGCGTTCGAGATCGGGCTGGCCTTCCTGCCCACGACCGCGACCCTCGGCGTGCTCTCTGCAGGGGTCACCGCGCGCCTGATGGCGCGCGTCGGAGCCCGCAACGTTCTTCTGTTCGGCATGTCAACGATCGTTGCGGCGCTGGCGCTTCTCGCCTTCGCTGACGACCACGCCGGCTACTTCCCAACACTGCTCACGGCTTACGCGCTGCTGGGAGTCGGCGGCGGCATGTCGTTCATGCCCCTGCTCACCATCTCCATGTCTGAGATCCACCCGGCGCAGGCCGGCGTGGCCTCGGGTTTCAGCAACATGACGATGCAGGTCGGCGGCGCGCTGGGGCTGGCGGCGCTCGGCACTGTCGCCACCAACCACGCCCGTGACCTGATCGCGCAGGGCGAGGCGGTTCGCCTGGCCCTGGTCGGCGGCTACCAGCTCGGCTTCATGCTCGCGGCCGCAACGGTGGCCGTTGGCCTGGTGCTGGTCGCGACCATCGTCCGGACGGGCACGGTGCCGCGGCCGGCAGTGATCGATGACGGCGATCGCACTGAGGCCGCAGTCGAGGCCGAAGCCGCCTAGCTCTTCCTAGACCGCCTGGTTGCCCACCACGGCGACCAGGCGGTCGATATCCTTTTCGTCGTTCCACCAGCCGACGGAAGCGCGCAGCCAGCCGTCTGGCAGATGCCGGATGACGACCCCGCGCGCGTGTGCGGCCTTCACGACCTCGGCCGGCTCGCCGGGCACCCGAAACGCGATGAGCGTGCCCTGACCTGCGTCGGTGCGCACCTCGACCCCGGCGCCGATCAGCGCCTCGCGGCAGCGGGCCACCAGCTCCGCCGCTCGCGCAAATCCCCACGCGGGCAACTGGGCCACGGCCGCATTGAGGCCCGCGACCAGCTGATGGCCGAGGTGAACGACGCCGAACCGCGTGGCGTCAGTCCGCGCTGAAGCGTAGAAGTGACCCATTCGCGGCCTCAACCTGTCGGGATTCCCGACGTACAAGGCACCCGTCGTCTCCGGGCCGCACAACCACTTCTGGCCGGACACGGTGTACCAGTCGGCCACCGACGCGTCGACAGGAATTGCTCCGACCGATTGAGCGCCGTCGACCAGCAGGGGCAACCCGGTCACCCGCTTGATGTCCGCCAGCGGCAGGACGTGCCCGTTCAGCCACAGGACATGCGACAGGGCGATGAGCTTGGTGGCCGGAGTGACCTCGGCGGTGATGACCTCGAGGGCATCGCCGGCCGGGTGTTCCGTGACGCGCGCCTTCTTGATCTTCGCCCCTGATGCCTCCAGCGGCGCCATCAAACCAGGGTGCTCGGCGTCGGTGGTGACGACCTCGTCGTCGGGCTCGAGCCGGAGCCCGGTGACCACGATGTTGCAGCCCTCGGTCGTGGATGTGGTGAGCAGCAACTTTTCGACGGGCACATTGATGACCGCCGCCAGCCGCTGTCGAAGTGCGAGCTCGTCGGCCTGGCCTGCCTCGAACGCCGCCATCGAGCCGCGCCCCTCGGCAAGGCCTTGTGACTGGGCCGCGTCCATGGCTTCGGCCGTCTGACGCGAAAGCGGCCCGACCGATCCTGCATTCAGATATGCGAATCGCTCGAGGACAGGGAAGCGCGCGCGGGCTTCGGCAGGATTCATGCCTTGGCTTTGTAGAACCGGCACGGAGGTGATTCTGACGTGGTGTGGAAGTTCCAGTGCCGGCACCAGGTCGAGCCGTCGAACATCCGGCAGGTTCCGCAGTGCACGCGAGGATGCTCCGCGCGCGTCTTCTTCATGTGGTGCTCGGGACGCTCGCCGGCAAACACGTCTTTTACGATTGCACCGGCTCCAGGATCACGACCGGAATGCGCCGGGAGGTGAGCGCCTGCTGGCGATCGAGGTAGTCGATCAGCGAGCCCATGCGGTCGCGCTCCTCACCTTCTGCCGTGCGCGCGCGGACCTGGAACTTCTTGCTTCCCACTTCCACCGTGGCGTGCGGGTTGGACTGCAAGTTGCGGTACCACTGCGGGTCGCCTTCTGCGCCGTTGTTCGACGCGATGACCACCATGGCGGCGCCGGCGCGCCGGTAGCCCATGACGACAGTGACCGCCTGACCAGTGGTGCGGCCGGTTGTCGTCAACAGCAGCAGCTGGCTGCCGGCCATCTGTCCGCTCAGCTTTCCCTGGTGGGCGCGGAACTCCGCGATCAGCTTGCGGTTGAACTCCTTCATATCCGGAGGGATCTGAGGTCGTTCTTGCGCCATAACCCCAGCTTAAGCTGAGCTCGTGGCCGTCGACGAGAGCCGCCAACGCTGGGCGCAGTGGGTGGATGCGCAGATCGGCGGCGACGTGTGGCGACGGCGAGCCGCGTTCGAGGCGGCGATCCAGACGTTGCAGCGCGGTGGCACCACCGAAGATGCCGCGTCGGCTGCTCACGCGGCAGCAGCGAGACAGCCGGCAGAGCTGCGCTGCCGGTTCTGCGGCTCGACACCGGCGGTGGCCATGACCGTGTACGAGCACAACGGCTACGTGATCCTGATGCAGTTCAAGAACCTGAAAGGACCGTTCTGCCGCAGCTGTGGTCTCCACGCGTGGCGGCAGATGACTGACCAGACGCTGTTGCGCGGCTGGCTCGGCGTCTTCTCGTTCTTCATCGCGCCGATCACCGCGCTGATCAACCTGATCAACCTCCGCAAGCTCGAAGCCTTGCCGCCACCGTATCCCGGCACAGCGGTGCGGCAGCCGGCTGACCCTGGAGGCGGTCTCTTCAGCCGGCCAGGGGTGTACGTCTATGCGGCGGTGATCGTGGTCGTCTTCATCTGGCTGGCGGCGCCGGCGATCTTCGCGCGCTAGCGCGTCAGTGCTTGAAGTGGCGGCGCCCCGTCATCACCATCGCGATGCCGGCTTCGTCGGCGGCCGCGATGACCTCACCGTCTTTCATCGAACCGCCCGGCTGGATGACGGCGGTCACGCCGGCGCGCACGCCCTCCTGCAGGCCGTCAGGGAAAGGAAAGAACGCATCCGACGCCATCACCGAGCCGCGCGCGCGGTCACCGGCACGGTGGGCCGCGATCTGCACCGCCTCCACGCGTGACATCTGGCCGGCGCCGACGCCGACGGCCGACCCGTCCTTGAACATCACTATCGCGTTCGACTTCACGTGCTTGACCGCGATCCACGCGTAACCGAGCTGCTCCCATTCCTTCTCAGTTGGTTCCCGCTTGGTGGCGACTGTGCACGAGCCGCGGTCGAAACCGCCGCGGTCCCAAGCCTGCACGAGAAATCCACCGGACACCGAGCGAATGTCGTAGTCGAGCAGCACGTGCTTGGTCGGTTCGGCGACGAGCACGATCATCGACTTGCGGCGCGCCAGCACCTCGAGCGCCTCGTCCCACACCTCCGGTGCGATGACGACGTGGGTGACGATCTGCACGATCTGCTCCGCGGTAGTGCGGTCGAGCGGCCGGTTCACCGCGACCACGCCGCCGAACGCGCTGACGGTGTCGCATTCGTACGCCATGCGATAAGCGACGCTGATGTCCTCGGCGACCGCGAGGCCGCACGGGTTCGTGTGCTTGATGATCGCGGCGGCCGGCGCTGTGTAGTCCATCACCAGCTGGATCGCCGAGGCCGCGTCCTGGATGTTGTTGAAGCCGAGCTCCTTGCCCTGCAGCTGCCGCGCCCCGCCCAGCCCGCCCGGGTCGGGGCCGTAGCGGTAGAACGCGGCGGGCTGATGCTCGTTCTCGCCGTACTTCAGCGGCTGCGCGAGCCGGCCGGCGAACGAGATCTCGGTGGGAAAGTCGGGGGATTCCGGGCCACGCATATACGCCGCGATCCACGAGTCGTACGCGGCGGTGTGCGCGTATGCCTCGGCCGCCAGGCGCCGCCGCGCCGGTTGGTCCGGGCCGCCGGCGTGCATCTCGTCGAGGATCTCGCTGTAGCGCTCGGGCCTCACGATCACGACGACAGCCTCGTGGTTCTTGGCCGCCGCGCGGATCATGGCCGGTCCGCCGATGTCGATCTGCTCGACCGCCTCTTCCCATTTCACGTCGGGACGGGAAACCGTCTCGACGAACGGGTAGAGGTTGCAGCACAGCAGGTCGATCTCCTTGAGCCCGTGACTGCGCAGCATCTCCATGTGCTCGGGCCGGTCGCGGCGGGCGAGCAGGCCGGCGTGCACGCCGGGATGCAATGTCTTGATGCGGCCGTCCATGATCTCGGGGAACCCGGTCAGCTCGGAGACCGGCCGGGCGTCCACGGCCGCGTTGGACAGCGCCTGCAGGGTGCTGCCCGTCGCGTAGAGCTCGAAGCCGAGGCGGCGAAGCCCGCGCGCGAATCCGGCGAGCCCAGTCTTGTCGCTTACGGACAGCAGAGCTCTTGGCATTTACACGCCGCCGGGATGGCTCGGCTTCGCCGAGCCATGGCTCCATGTCGCAGTTCCGCTCCCGCTCGTTGCCTGGCGAGGGGGGTTCCCCACAAGGGGGGCCTGCCCCCCCTGTGAAATCCTGTCGCTAACGGACAGAAGGGCTCTGGGCAAGTTTCCCCTCCATGAGGCGTATCGCCGTCGGGAGCAAACGGTACTCGACCTGGTGCACGCGTGCGCGCAGGCTCTCGGCGGTGTCGTCGGGCAGGATCGGCACGGCCTCCTGGGCCAGGATCGGGCCCGCGTCGAGGCGGTCGGTGACGACATGAACCGTGGCGCCGGTGACGCGCACGCCCGACGTTAGCGCCTGCTCGATCGCGTCCATGCCGCCGGCAAATGCCGGCAGCAGCGACGGATGCACGTTGATGATGCGACCGCGAAACGCGTCGAGAAACGGCGTCGAGTGGATGCGGTCGTACCCCGCGTCCACCACCAGCTCGACGTGATGTCCGACGAAGAAGTCCCGCATCGCGACATCGCGAGCTTCGACGGATGCGAAGCCCTTTTGCGAAAGCTCGGCCAGCGCGATGCCGCGCTCGCGCGCGAAGCCGGCCGCGCCGCACGAAGGCCGGTTGGTTGCGACCGCGACCACGTCGAAACCGCGCTCGACCAGGTTGCGCAGGTTCGTGCCCTGGCCGGAGACGCAGACTCCCAATTTCATCGGGGTCCCCGCAAAATCGCAGATTTTGTGGGGTGAAGTTTCAGCGGATGGTCACCCGGTCGGGACCGGTCTGCTCGACCACCTCGCCGACCACTCTGGCGCCCCGCGCCGCGTTGGGATCGCACACCAGGATCATGCCGAGACCCATGTTGAACGTGTTCCACATCTCGTCGTCGGAGACGCGGCCGCGCTTCTGAATCTCGGTGAAGATCGGCGGCACCGACCACTTGCTCCTGTCGAGCACAGCTCCGAGACCGTCGGGCAGCGCGCGCGGTAGGTTGCCCGGGATGCCGCCGCCGGTGATGTGCGCTGCGGCCTTCCACTGCACGGCGCGCATGTCTTCGATATACGACCGATGCGCCGCCAGGAGCTGATCGGCGAGCTTCTTGGTCATCGGCACGCCTTCGAACACCTTGCGCGCCAGCGAGTAACCGTTGGTGTGCAAGCCGTTCGATGGCAGCCCGACGAGCAAGTCGCCGGCGCGCACCCGTTCGCGTTCGACCTCCTCGACCATGCCGACCACAAAGCCCGCCAGGTCGTAATCGCCGAGCGCGTACACCCCGGGCATCTCCGCCGTCTCACCGCCGAGCAGCGCGCATCCGGCGTCGCGACACGCTTCCGTCATCCCCTCGACGAGCTGCTCGAAGACCGGCGGGTCGAGCTTGCCGGTCGCGAAGTAGTCCATGAAGAACAGCGGCCGCGCACCCGCGCAGGCGATGTCGTTGACGCAGTGGTTGACGATGTCGACGCCGATGCCCTTGTGCGAGCCGGCCGCGATGGCGACCTTGATCTTGGTGCCAACGCCATCCGCGCTCGCGGCCAGCCTGCCGCCGCCCGGCAGCGAATAGACGCCGGCGAACGGCCCGACCCCGGCCGCGACCTCTTGTCCCTGGGTCGCGGCGATGAGCGGCTTGACGCGTTCGAGCACCTTCTCGTACGCGGCGATGTCCACGCCGGCAGCGGCGTAGGAGAGACCTTCGGAGCTCACGGTCAGGAGACTGCCGTCGGTTCGAACTGGAACTTGTCCATCTCGAGCTGCTGCGGCACCGCCACCGGGTACGACCCGTCGAAGCACGCGCGGCAGAACTCCTGCGACGTGCCGCGGCCGATCGCTCGCATTAGCGAGGGGATGGACAGGTACGCGAGGCTGTCGGCGCCGATGTGCTTGCGCACCTCTTCCACGGTCTTACCAGACGCGATCAGCTCCTTGGTCGAGCCGATGTCCACGCCCATGAAGCACGGGAATCGCATCGGCGGGCTGGAGATGCGCATGTGGATCTCCTTCGCGCCGGC